>Ga0233363_1000074_pt1 | contig 48641 bp, 40 predicted proteins | sample ElkDunMinimDraft_18_FD_191534 | JGI IMG/M metagenome (GOLD analysis project Ga0233363, IMG submission 191534) | Fecal eukaryotic communites from dung pellets of Tule Elk in California, USA - Elk Dung C16 | ecosystem: Host-associated > Mammals > Digestive system > Large intestine > Fecal | place... | reverse complement strand
CAGGGTCCGACACCGGTCAGCGGCACATCGGGAACTCCGGCGGTCACAGGGGTCGAGGTCGAGGTGGGCGAGTACGTCCTGACCGAGGACGGACCGGCCGGGTTCGACGCAGGCGACTGGGAGTGTTCCGGTGGGGCGCTCCAAGGTTCGACCCTCACCATCGCGTTGGGCGACGCGATCACGTGCACGATCACGAACACCGCCCAGCAGCCGACGTTGACGCTCGTCAAGGAGGTCGTGAACGACTCCGGTGGTGCGGCGGAGCCGGAGGAGTGGACGCTCACCGCGCAGGGCCCGACACCGGTCAGCGGCACGTCGGGGACGCCCGCGGTCACAGGGGTCGAGGTCGAGGTGGGCGAGTACGTCCTGTCCGAGGACGGACCGACGGGATACGAGTCCTCGGGTTTCCGTTGCGAGGTGCTCGGTGAGGACGACGCACCGTCGGCTCCCCTGCCGGCGCCGCAGGGCGTGGTGACGATAGGCCCAGGGCAGAACGTCGTGTGCACGATCATCAACGAGGACGCCGCCGCGCCGTACACCGTCCTCAAGACCAGCACCCCGGGCGACGGGGCGACGGTACTGCCGGGCGACGTCATCACGTACACCGTGACGGCCACGACCGTGGGCGACGGCTTCACCAATGACGTGAGCGTCGTCGACGACCTGTCGGCGGTGCTGGACGACGCGACGTTCGTCGAGGGCAGCATCGAGGCGTCGGCGGGCACCGCCGAGCGCGACGGTACGAGGCTGACCTGGGACATCGACGCACTCCTCGGCACCGAGTCCCTGACCTACCAAGTTCGGGTCGACGATGGTGCGTACGGCGCCACGCTGACGAATGTCGTGACCAGCCCCGGGGCGGAGCCCTGCGTCGAACCCGAGGATGCGGTGGCCCAGGGCGTCGCGGACTCCGGCCCCGTGACGACGATGTCGGCGGGCGACGGAGGAGGGTGGCTGACGTCCGCCGCGGTGGCGGCGGTCGACCCGGCGGAGGCCTGCAGGACGACGACGCACGTGACGCCGGCCTGGACGCTCGTCAAGTCGAGCGACCCCGCCTCGGGCTCGTCCGTGGAGCCCGGCACCACGATCCGTTACACGCTGACCGCCACGAACACCACGGACGCTGCCGTGTCCGGGGCCGTGGTCACGGACGACCTCTCGACCGTCCTTGCCCACGGCACACTGGTCGACGTGCCGGAAGGGGCGACCGTCTCGGGTTCCACCCTGACCTGGAACGTGCCGGACCTCGAGTCGAACGGCTCGAGCGCGACGCTCACCTACGCGGTCCGCATCGCGCCGGACGCCTGGGGGGCGACCGTGACCAACGCCGTGACCCCCGGCCCGGGCGGCGGGTGTGACGGGTGCTCCACGACGCACGCGGTGCGTGACCGCGTGGACGGCGGTGGTGGCGATGGTGGCGATGGTGGCGGTGGCGGTGGTGAAGACGGCGGGCAGGCGCCCGGCTTCCTGGCGACGACCGGCGCGGGCGTGCTCGGCATCCTCATGACGGCCATGCTGCTCGCGTTGCTCGGTGGGTTCCTGCTCCGGGCGCACCGCCGGCGGCGCGCCTGACCGACCGCGAGGTCAGTCGCGGGCGAGCGCCGCGAGTGCGTCGCGCGTGACGTCCGCGACCGTCAGGCGCTGTGCGGTGGCGGTCTGCTCACGGCTCGCGTGCGCGAGGAACTCCGCGGGCAGTCCGCGGTGCACCTGCGGCGTCAGGACGCCCTGCTCCGCCGCGCGCTGGGCGAGCATCGCACCCACGCCGCCCTCGACCACACCGTCCTCGACCGTGACGACGAGATCGTGGTCGCCCGCGAGCTTGACGAGCGCGGCGGGCACCGGCAGCACCCAGGTCGGTGCGACGACCGTGACCTCGAGCCCGTGCGCGGCGAGCGCCTCGCCCGACTGCATCGCGGTCGCCGTCATCGCGCCCACGCCCACGACCAGCACGCGACGCCCGTCGTCACCGGCAGGGTGGCGCGCGACGACGTCGACGCCGTCGAGCTCTTCGATTGCCGGGATCGGCTCGACGAGTGCGCCCTTCGGGTACCGGACCACGGTGGGTGCGTCGTCGACGTCGACGGCGTGCCGCAGGGCCGCGCGGAGCGTGGGCTCGTCGCGCGGCGCCGCGAGCTGCAGGCCCGGCACGATGCGCAGCATCGCCATATCCCACATGCCGTTGTGGCTCGCGCCGTCGTCGCCAGTGATGCCCGCCCGGTCGAGCACGAACGTCACGCCCGCCTTGTGCAGGGCGACGTCCATGAGGACCTGGTCGAACGCGCGGTTGAGGAAGGTCGCGTAGATCGCGACGACGGGGTGCAGCCCGGCGAACGCCATGCCCGCGGCGGACGTCGCGGCATGCTGCTCGGCGATGCCGACGTCGAACGTGCGGTCCGGGAACTCCTCCGCGAACGGCGCGAGCCCCACGGGGTGGAGCATCGCCGCGGTGACCGCGACGACGTCGGGGCGCCGGCGGCCGATGGCGACGATCTCGTCGGCGAAGACGCTGGTCCAGCCGAACCGCGACGGTGCCACCGGGAGCCCTGTCTCCGGGTGGATGACCCCGACCGCGTGGAAGCGGTCGGCGACGTCCTGCTCGGCCGGCGTGTACCCCCGGCCCTTCTCGGTGATCACGTGGACGATCACGGGCCCGGCGAAGGCCTTCGCCCGGCGCAGCGCCTGCTCGACGGCCATGACGTCGTGCCCGTCGACGGGGCCGACGTACTTCAGGCCCAGGTCCTCGAACATGCCCTGCGGCGCGACGACGTCCTTGAGGCCCTTCTTGAGACCGTGGAGCCAGCCGTACGCGAACCTTCCCGGCGGGCCCGAGCGCGTCAGCGTGCGCTTGCCCCACTCGAGGAAGGCCTCGTAGCCGCGCGTGGTGCGCAGCGTGTCGAGATAGGTCGCCACGCCGCCGATCGTCGGCGAGTAGGAGCGCCCGTTGTCGTTCACCACGACCACGAGGCGGCGGTCGTGGCCCGCGGCGATGTTGTTGAGCGCCTCCCAGGCCATGCCGCCCGTGAGCGCGCCGTCGCCGATGACGGCGACCACATGGCGGTCGCGCAGGCCCTTGACCATGTTGGCCTTGGCGATGCCGTCGGCCCAGGACAGCGCCGTCGACGCGTGCGAGTTCTCCACGACGTCGTGCTCGGACTCCGAGCGGCTCGGGTAGCCCGAGAGCCCACCGCGCTTGCGCAGGGCGGAGAAGTCCTGACGGCCCGTCAGGAGCTTGTGCACGTACGACTGGTGCCCGGTGTCGAAGACGAGCGTGTCGGTCGGCGAGCTGAACGCGCGGTGCAGCGCGATCGTCAGCTCGACGACGCCCAGGTTCGGCCCGAGGTGCCCGCCCGTGCGTGAGACCTGCTCGACCAGGAACGCGCGGACCTCCGCCGCCAGCTGCGTCGTCTGGCCGGGCATGAGCCGTTGCACGTCCTCGGGCGAACGGATGGAGCGCAGCAAAGACATGCGCGTCCTTTCTGTGGTGCTCTCGCGGTGGCGCTGTGGGGCGGGTCAGCCAACTCTAGGCCGTCCTGCGCGCGGTGGATGACGAGCCGTGGCATACCCACAGCAACTCCCCCGCGAGCAACCACGGATTCTCCTCGGTTCCATTCATGGTGCCACGACGAGCGGACCGGAGCCGTGCGGGCGCACGCCGGAGCGAGGGCAGCACGGCGTCCGACGGACGCGGTAGGTTCGTGATGCTGACCGCACCAGCCGCCGGTCAGGACGTCGCGGGCCGGCAGGTCCGCCACCACCTGGAGTGACATCGTGAGATTCCTCGACGGGCACCTGCCCACCACCGACCTCACCTACGGCGACGTCTTCCTCGTCCCGTCCCGCTCCGACGTGACGTCGCGGTTCGACGTCGACCTGGCGACCGCCGACGGCACCGGCACGACGATCCCGGTCGTGGTCGCCAACATGACCGCGGTCGCGGGCCGCCGCATGGCCGAGACGGTCGCGCGCCGCGGCGGCATCGCGATCATCCCGCAGGACACGCCGGTCGACGTCGTCGCCGACGTGGTCGCGAACGTCAAGGCCAAGGACCCGGTCGTCGAGACGCCCGTGACCGTGGCGCCGACCGAGACCGTGTCGACGGTGCTCACCCTGCTGGGCAAGCGCGCGCACGGTGCCGCCGTCGTGGTCGACGACGGCCGGCCCGTCGGTGTCGTGACCGAGGTCGACTGCGCCGGCGTCGACCGGTTCACCCAGGTGCGCCAGGTCATGTCCGACCACCTGTTCTCGCTCGAGGCCCGCGACGTGCGCGACGACGGGCTCGAGCCGGCGTACGAGCGGATGCACGCGGCCAACATCCACCTCGCACCCGTCGTCGACGACGGCCGGCTCGTGGGCCTGCTCACGCGCAAGGGCACCGTGCGCTCGACCGTCTACCGCCCTGCGCTCGACGCTTCCGGGCGGCTGCGGGTGGGCGCCGCGGTGGGCATCAACGGCGACGTCGCGGCCAAGACCAAGGAGCTGCTCGCGGCGGGAGTCGACGTGCTCGTGGTCGACACGGCGCACGGCCACCAGACCAAGATGCTGCAGACCCTCGACGCCGTCCGGTCGGTCGACCCGCAGGTGCCCGTGGTCGCGGGCAACGTCGTCACGGCCGACGGCGTGCGCGACCTCGTGGCGGCCGGCGCCGACATCCTCAAGGTCGGCGTCGGGCCGGGCGCGATGTGCACGACGCGCATGCAGACCGCCGTCGGGCGCCCGCAGTTCTCCGCGGTGCTCGAGTGCGCGGCGGCAGCCCGGGAGCTGGGCAAGCACGTGTGGGCCGACGGTGGCGTCCGGCACCCGCGCGACGTCGCGCTGGCCCTCGCCGCCGGTGCCTCCCAGGTGATGATCGGGTCGTGGTTCGCGGGCACGTACGAGTCGCCGGGCGACCTGCACGACGACGGTTCTGGCCGGCTCTACAAGGACTCGTTCGGCATGGCCTCGGCGCGGGCCGTCGCCGCGCGGACCGCGGGGACGGCGTCGGCGTTCGAGCGTGCCCGCAAGGCCCTCTACGAGGAGGGCATCTCGAGCGGCAAGATGTACCTCGACCCGCTGCGACCGGGCGTGGAGGACCTGCTCGACGAGATCACGTCCGGCCTGCGCTCGTCGTGCACGTACGCCGGTGCGCGCACCCTGGCGGAGTTCGCCGAGCGTGCCGTCGTGGGCATCCAGTCGGCCGCGGGCTACGAAGAAGGCCGCCCGGTCCAGACGAGCTGGTGACCGCCGCGCCACCGCCCGCGCCGAGCATGCGGTGAGTCGGTGCCGAACATGGGGTTGGTCGGGGTTCCGGACTCGGAACCCCGACCAACCCCATGTTCGGCACCCGGCGAGCGCATGGTCGGGCCGGAGCGCCGCCCGTCAGACGGGCTCGGCCACCTCGACGACCGTCAGCCGGGTGGTCGCCCGGGTCAGCGCGACGTAGAGGTCCCGCTCGCCACCCGGACGCGCCGTCTCGATCCCGCGCGGGTCGGCGACCACGACGCCGTCGAACTCCAGCCCACGGGCCTGGGAGACGGGGACGACGCGCGGTGCGGGCTCCGACCCCTGCCCCGCCACCGCCGCGGCCATGGCGGGCGCCTCCTGGTCGGCGACGACGATCCCCACGAGCCCGCCGGGCAACGCCTGTGCCAGGGCCTCCGCCTCACGGAGCACGACGTCGACGAGCGGACCGTCGGCCGGCACCCGCAGCGGCGGCTCGCCGTGCCGGACCGACGCGCTGACCTCCTGGTCCGGGGCGATGCGCGCGAGCAGGTCGCGCGTCGCCTCGAGGATCTCGACGGTCGTGCGGTAGCTGACCGTCAGCGTCCGGACGTCCGCGCGCCGGAGCACGTCGGGGCCGAGCGCGTCGGACCAGCCGTGCCCCCGCGACGTCGGGCCGGCCTGCGCGAGGTCGCCCACGACCGTGAGCGACCTGCCGGGACAGCGGCGCAGCACGGCCCGCCACTGCAAGGGCGTCAGCTCCTGCGCCTCGTCGACCACGACGTGCCCGAACGTGCGCGCGGGCGGGCCCTCGACCAGCTCCTGGGCCTCGTCGAGCAGCGGCAGGTGCGCCTCGGACCACGGGTCGCCGGGACGGCGGAGCAGTGCGGCCCGTTCCTCGGGCGCGACCTCGGGAGCGAACCGGGCCAACACCTCCGCGTCGGTGAGCAGCGTGTCGACGACCTGCTCCGCGGTCAGGCGCGGCCAGAGCTGCTCGACGGCCCGGTCGACGCCCGCGTCCTCGGTCAGCTCGGCGCGCAGGGCGTCCGGGTCCAGCTCGTCCGCCGCGTCGGTCTCGGCCGGACCCTCGTACCCGAGCCGGGCGAGGTCGGCCGCGGCCGCGCGGTCGAGGTCGAGGCCCGTCAGCGCGGCGGTCTCGGCGTCGACACGCTCGAGCGCGTCGCGCGCCTGCTCCTGCACCGCGTCGACGAGCGACTCGACGACCTCGGTGAGGAAGACGCCGCGGGCGGCGTTGTGCGCCAGCCCGCTGCCGGCGGCGCGGTCGCGGGCGGCCGCGAGCGCGGTGTCGGGCAGCAGCACGTCGTCGCCGCCCACGCGCACGGCGAGCCGGCCCGTCCGCGCCTGCCGAGCGTGCACCACGGCGGCGAGCGCACCCGCGAGCGCCGGGTGCCCCGCCGCCCGCACCAGCGCGGCGGTCTCGGCCTGCCCGGCGGTCCGCCCGAGGCCTGCGGTCCGCCCGAGACCCGGCCGCAGCGCGCCGGCCACCATGGTCTCGACCGTGGCCAGGACGACGTCGTTCTCCCCGAGCGAGGGCAGCACCTGGGAGATGTAGTCGAGGAACCGGGCGTTCGGGCCCAGGACCAGCACCCCGGCGTCGGCCACCCCGTCGAACGCCGCCAGCACGTAGGCGGCGCGATGCAGCGCGACGACGGTCTTGCCCGTTCCGGGACCGCCCTGCACGATCATCACGCCCCGCTGCGGCGAGCGGACGATCGCATCCTGCTCGGCCTGCAGCGTCGCCACGACGTCGCCCATCCGGCCCGTGCGGCGCGCCGCGAGCGCCTCGAGCAGAGGCCCGTCTCCGACGACGTCGTGCGGCCCGGGTTCGGACGAGTCCAGGAGCTCGTCGCTGACGTCGACGACGTCGCGCCCGGCCAGGCGCAGGTGCCGCCGCCGGTGCACCCCCATCGGGTGCACGGGCGTGGCCGCGTAGAACGGCCGTGCGGCGTCCGCGCGCCAGTCGACGAGCAAGGGCGCGCCGCCGCCCTCGCCGTCCTGCAGCCCGATGCGCCCGATGTGGCGCACCTGGCCGTCCGCGGTGTCGAGCCGCCCGAAGCACAGACCGTGGTCTGCGGCATCGAGCGCCCGGAGCCTTCGTTCGAGCATCGCGACGCGGGCGTCCCGCGCGTGCGTCGCGGTCGGGTCGGTCACCGGCTCGCGCAGCGTGTGCACGAGCTCGGCGCGGGCCCTCTTGGTGTCGGCGTCGAGCCGGGCGTGCATGCGGGCCACATGGGCCTGCTCGACGGCGGTCTGTCGTTCCCGGTTGCTGGGGGGCATCAGGCTCCTCGGGTCGGTGCGGTGCGGGGTTCCCAACGACGCGCCGTCGCGGCGTGTTCCGCCCTCCGCGGGGTTCACCCGCTCCTTCTCCGCCGAGCGCCGGAAGGGCACGGTGGGTGCCGGGCGGGGCGCCGGCCGGGTTATAGCCTCGACGGGTGACCTCCCCCGACCCGCTCGCCGCACGTGCCCAGCTCACCGCCCTCGCCGCCGACGGCGCCTTCGCGGGGCCGTGGCCGCACGCGCGAGGCACGCTCGACGCCGCCGTCGCGCGCGACGCCGCGGTGCTGGTGCTGTTCGGGGTGCTCGACGACCTGCCCTCCGACCATGAGGCGCAGGCTCTCGCCGTCTCGCACGACCTCGACGTGCTCCTGCTCTCGCGCGCCACGACGCTGCGATCGCACGCGGGCCAGGTCGCGTTCCCGGGCGGCCGCCTGGACCCGGACGACGACGGTCCGGTCGGCGCGGCGCTGCGCGAGGCGGTCGAGGAGACCGGGCTCGACCCGACCGGCGTCGAGGTGCTCGGGACGCTCGACGCTCTGCCCATGCCCGTGTCCAACCACGTGGTGACGCCCGTGCTCGCGTGGTGGTCGCGACCCACACCGGTACGCGTGGTCGACGTCGCCGAGTCGGCGCACGTCTTCCGCGCGCCCGTCGCCGACCTGCTCGATCCCGCGAACCGCTACACGTCCGTGGTCCGGCGCGGGCACCAGGTCTGGCGCGGGCCGGCCTTCCTCGTGACCACGGGCGGCGTCGAGCACCTCGTGTGGGGGTTCACCGCGGGCATCCTCGACGCCCTGTTCGACCAGCTCGGCTGGACCGAGCCGTGGGACCGCGACCGGGAGCTTCCGATCGACCCCGAACGCTCCGCCGTCCGGCGCTAGGCTGGCGGCCCCCACCCCTCGATTCCCCGGAGCAGACCTGTGCGCGCCGACCTCGACGTCACCGCCGACCTCGCCCGTGGCCTGCTCGCGGAGCAGCACCCCGACCTGGCCGACCTGCCGCTGCGCGTGGTGGCCAACGGCTGGGACAACGTCATGGTCCGAGCCGGCGACGACCTCGCGCTGCGCCTGCCGCGCCGGGAGGCGGCCGCGCACCTGGTCGCGCACGAGCAGGTCGCGCTCCCGCGGCTCGCGCCGGTGCTGGCCGCGGCCGTCCCGGACGTCGCCGTGCCGGTCCCGGTGCGCACGGGGATGCCGAGCGCCGCGCTGGGCTACCCCTGGCGCTGGCACGCGACCCGCTGGATCGAGGGTGTGGCCGCCCACCGCACCCCCGTGCCGGCGCGCACGGCCTGGGCGCGGACGCTCGGTGCGTTCCTCGTCGCGCTGCACCAGCCGGCCCCGCCCGACGCCCCGGTCAACCCGGTCCGCGGGATCCCGGTCGCCGGCCGGGCGGAGGCTCGCGACCCCGACCGGCTCGCCGACCGCCTGGAGCGGACGCCGCCACGGCTGCGCGACGCCGCGCTCGCGCTCTGGGCCGACGCCCTGGCCTCACCTGTCCACGACGGACCGCCCGTCTGGGTGCACGGCGACCCGCACCCGGCGAACCTGGTGGTCGGCGTGGGCGCCGGACCGGGCGGAGCCGACCGGCTGTCCGCCGTCGTCGACTTCGGCGACGTCACCTCGGGCGACCCGGCGTCGGACCTGGGCGCCCTGTGGCTGATCTTCGACGCCGACGGGCTCGCGCGGTGCCGCGAGGTCGTCGAGCGGCACGCGAACGGCGGCCGCGGCTGGGGCCAGGCGGCCTGGACCAGGGCCCGCGCGTGGGCCTGGGCCTACGCGCTGAACATGACGGCGCACCCGGACGAGCACCCGGAGCTCGTACCCATCGGGGAGCACGGGCTGGCGTCGCTGTTCACGGACCCGTAGCACCGGGTGCGCCGACGGCCGGGGCGCCCTGGAGGGTTGACGCGCCGCACCGCGCACCCTCTAGGGTGTGCCGGTGCCATCGGTCAAGCAGGTCCAGGTCACCTTCGACTGCGCCGACCCTGAGCGCGTCGCCCGCTTCTGGTGTGAGGTGCTGGGGTACGTCGTACCGCCGCCGCCCGAGGGCTTCGCGACGTGGGACGACGTGGAGCGTTCGCTGCCGCCCGAGCAACAGGGCGCGTCCTTCGCGTGCGTCGACCCGACCGGCGTCGGCCCCCGCCTGTACTTCCAGCGCGTCCCCGAGGGCAAGGTCGTCAAGAACCGAGTGCATCTCGACGTCCGCGCCGGCACCGGTCTGGTCGGCGCGGAGCGGCTCGCGACGCTCGAGGCCGAGTGCGCCCGGCTGGTCGCGCTCGGCGCGGTCCACCAGCGGACGATGCTGGCCGACGACGAGAACGAGTCGTGCATCGTCATGCAGGACGTCGAGGGCAACGAGTTCTGCCTCGACTGAGGCGCGCGGTCAGTGCCAGGGCCCGAGATCGGCCGGATCCGCCCCGTGCGCCCGGAGCGCGCCACGGATCGCATGGACCGCCCGGTCGTAGACGGCGCCGTCGCCCAGCAGCACCGACCGGTCGTTCGCGGCTCCGAGCAGCGCCATGAGCTCGAACACGACCTGGTCGGGGTCGGTGTCCGCGTCGAGCTGACCGGAGTCGGCGGCCCGCTGCGCGTGACGCCGCAGGTAGCCGTCCCAGTCCTGGTGCGCCGCGACGACGGCGTCGCGCACCTGGCCTTCGCGGCCGTCGAACTCCGACTCGACCGCACGGAAGAAGCAGCCGCCGGTGAAGACGCGGCTACGGGAGTACTCGACCCAGCGCCCGACGGTCGCCCAGAGCCGCGGCAGGCCGGGCTCGGCGTTCCGGGCCGGAGCGATCACGGTGTCGACGAACGTCTGCCGAGCATGCTCGACCACGGCGAGCTGCAGGCCTTCCTTGCTGCCGAACAGTCCCGCGATGCCGCTCTTGTTGACCGGTGCCTGCGCGGCGAGCCCACCGAAGGACAGGGCGTCGAGGCCCTCGACCGACGCTGCCTGCACGGCCGTGTCCAGGACGGCGCGTCGGCTGCGGTCTCCGCGTGCCCGACGACCGTCCCGCTGAGGCCGCTCTTCCAGGGCCGGCTGGTTCGTGGTCATGTAGATGAGTGTACGACCGTTCGGACAGTGTTACTGTACGAACGACCGTTCAGATTCATCCGGTGACGCCCTCCGTGACGCCCTCCGTATCCAAGGAGACCCCTATGGCCCAAGGCCCCGCCATCCGGACGGCGTTCCGCACGCTGTCCGCCGCCGCGCCCCCGCTCGCCGTCGAGCTGGGCTTTCGCGCGTTCCGCCGCGTGGGCCCGCCTGCTCCCGTGCGGCCCGCCGACCAGGACGTCCACGCCCGCGCCCGCCGCGGCGCGGTCGTCGTCCACGGCCACCACGTGGTCACCTACGCGTGGGGCGACCCCGCGACACGCCCGGTGCTGCTGGTGCACGGCTGGCAGCTGCGCGCGTCCCGGTTCGCGGCCCTCGTCCGCGCGCTCGAGGCGTCGGGCCTGCGCCCGGTCGCCTTCGACGGGCTCGCCCACGGCGAGTCGGGCGGGCGCTGGACGACGGTCGTCGAGCACATGGCCGTGATGCGTGCCGTCCAGCAGGCCGAGGGCCGCTTCGCGGGCGTCGTCGGGCACTCGCTCGGCGGTCTCGCTGCGGGCCTGGCCCTGCACGACGGGTTCGCGGCGGACCGCTTCGCCGCCGTCGCCGCACCGGTCGGGTTCGACACGGTGACCGGCACCTTCATGAAGCTTGCCGGGATCCCGGTGCATCTGGAGGACCGGCTGCGCCGGCGGATCGGACGCGGGCTGGTCCCCGACCTCGCCGACCCGCGCACGACGCTCGACCTCGCGGTGAACCCGGTCCCGGACCGCATCCCCACCCTCTTCGTCCAGGACCGCGCCGACGTGCTGTCCGGCCCTGACCAGGCGCGCCGCCTGCACGCGGCGCACCCGGGCAGCGAGCTGCTCCTGACCGACGGGCTCGGGCACAACCGGATCCTCGACGACCCCGACGTCGTCCAGGCCGTCGTGACGCACATGACCGCCGGCGTGCGCACACCCGCGGCGTGAGACGACGACGCCCCGCCGGCCTCGGACGAGGCGGGCGGGGCGTCTGGCGTGGTGCAGGTCAGGCGACCAGGGACCGCAGCACGTACTGCAGGATGCCGCCGTTGCGGTAGTAGTCCGCCTCACCGGGCGTGTCGATCCGGACGACGGCGTCGAACTCGACCGTCGAACCGTCCGCCTTGGTGGCCCTGACGGCGACCGTCGACGGCGTCGTGCCCTCGTTCAGCGCCGTGATGCCCGAGATGTCGAACGTCTCGGTGCCGTCCAGGCCGAGCGACTCGGCGCTCTCACCGGCGGGGAACTGCAGCGGCAGCACGCCCATGCCGATGAGGTTCGACCGGTGGATGCGCTCGAAGGACTCGGTGATGACCGCCTTGACGCCCAGCAGGGCCGTGCCCTTGGCCGCCCAGTCGCGCGACGAGCCCGAGCCGTACTCCTTGCCGCCGAGCACGACGAGCGGCGTGCCCTGCGCGGCGTAGTCCTGCGCGGCGTCGTAGATGGTGTCCTGGGCGTCCTTCACGAAGTTGTACGTGAAGCCGCCCTCGACGCCGTCGAGGAGCTGGTTCTTGAGGCGGATGTTCGCGAACGTGCCGCGGATCATGACCTCGTGGTTGCCACGGCGCGAGCCGTAGGAGTTGAAGTCACGACGCTGCACACCGTGCTCGGCCAGGTACTTCCCGGCCGGGCTGTCGGGCTTGATCGACCCCGCGGGCGAGATGTGGTCGGTCGTGACCGAGTCGCCCAGCTTGGCGAGCACGCGCGCACCGGAGATGTCGGCGACGGCCTCGGGCGTCGCGCCCATGCCCTCGAAGTACGGGGGCTTGCGCACGTACGTCGACTCGGCGTCCCAGGCGAACGTGTCGCCCTCGGGCGTCTCGAGCGCACGCCAGCGCTCGTCGCCCTTGAAGACGTCCGCGTAGTCGCGCTCGAACATCTCGCGGTCGATCGACCGCTCGATCGTCGCCTGGACCTCGTCGGGCGCCGGCCAGATGTCCTTGAGGAACACGGGCTCGCCGTGCGGGTCGATGCCCAGCGGCTCGGCGTCGAAGTCGAAGTCCATCGTGCCGGCGAGCGCGTACGCGATGACCAGCGGCGGGGACGCCAGGTAGTTCATCTTGACGTCCGGGTTGATGCGGCCCTCGAAGTTGCGGTTGCCCGACAGGACCGAGACCACGGACAGGTCGTGCTCGTTGACCGCGGCCGAGATCTCGTCGGCGAGCGGGCCCGAGTTGCCGATGCACGTGGCGCAGCCGTAGCCGACCAGGTGGAAGCCGAGCTTCTCGAGGTACGGCCAGAGGCCCGCCTTCTCGTAGTAGCCCGTCACGACCTGCGAGCCCGGGGCCATCGACGTCTTGACCCACGGCTTGGACGCGAGGCCCTTGTCGACCGCGTTCTTCGCGAGCAGCGCGGCGGCCATCATGACCGACGGGTTCGACGTGTTGGTGCACGAGGTGATCGACGCGATCACGACGTGCCCGTGGTCGAGCTCGGTGGTGGCGCCGTCGGCGAGCGTGACGGGGACGACCTTGTGCGGGCGCGTCTCGGCGTCACCGTGGCCGGCGGCGACCGGCTTGTCCGACTCCTCGTCGTGGCCCGTGGCGATCGGGTCGGACGCCGGGAAGGTCTCCTCGACCGACTCGTCGAGGTTGGACATCGCGGCACGGAAGGGCGCTGCCTCGCCCGCGTCGACGTAGTCCAGGATCGCCGAGGCGAACGACTCCTTGGCCTGCGACAGCTCGATGCGGTCCTGCGGGCGCTTGGGGCCCGCGACCGACGGGACGACGGTCGACAGGTCCAGCTCGAGGTACTCCGAGAACTCCGGCTCGGTGTAGCCCTCGGCCGTCGGGTCGAGCCACAGGCCCTGCTCCTTGGCGTACGCCTCGACGAGCGCGAGCTGCTCGTCGCTGCGGCCCGTCAGGCGCAGGTAGTCGAGCGTGACGCCGTCGATCGGGAAGATCGCGGCCGTCGAGCCGAACTCGGGCGACATGTTGCCGATGGTCGCGCGGTTGGCCAGCGGGACCTGGGCCACGCCGTCGCCGTAGAACTCGACGAACTTCCCGACGACGCCGTGCTGGCGCAGCATCTGGGTGATCGTGAGCACGACGTCGGTCGCGGTCACGCCCGCGGGGATCGAGCCCGAGAGCTTGAAGCCGACGACGCGCGGGATGAGCATCGACACGGGCTGGCCGAGCATCGCGGCCTCGGCCTCGATGCCGCCGACGCCCCAGCCGAGGACGCCGAGGCCGTTGACCATCGTCGTGTGCGAGTCGGTGCCGACGCAGGTGTCGGGGTAGGCGCGCAGCACGCCGTCGACCTCGCGCGTCATGACCGTGCGGGCCAGGTACTCGATGTTGACCTGGTGCACGATGCCGGTGCCGGGCGGGACGACCTTGAAGTCGTCGAACGCCGTCTGGCCCCAGCGCAGGAACTGGTAGCGCTCGTGGTTGCGCTGGTACTCGAACTCGACGTTGCGCTCGAACGCGTCGGCGCGGCCGGCCACGTCGATCTGCACCGAGTGGTCGATGACCATCTCGGCCGGCGCGAGCGGGTTGATCTTGGACGGGTCGCCGCCCAGCTCGGCGACGGCCTCACGCATCGTGGCGAGGTCGACCACGCAGGGCACGCCGGTGAAGTCCTGCATGATCACGCGCGCGGGCGTGAACTGGATCTCGGTGTCCGGCTGCGCGTTGGGGTCCCACGACGCGACGGCGCGCACGTGGTCGGCCGTGATGTTGGCGCCGTCCTCGGTCCGCAGGAGGTTCTCGGCGAGGATCTTGAGCGAGTACGGGAGGCGCTCGACCCCCTCGACGGCGGAGAGGCGGAAGATCTCGTAGGACTTCCCGCCGACCTCCAGCATTCCCTTCGATCCGAACGTGTCCACGCTGCTCACTACGGCTCCTTCTGCGGGGCATGTTGGGCGCGGTTCCCGGTGCCTGCACGGCACCCGAAACCGGCACGGCCTTGGGGTTTCGCCCAGCCTACGCCGGGCACGTGCCAGCATAGCCCATGTATCTTGACGTCAAGATACTTAGGCGGGCCTCACCCCGGCGGGAACATCGCGGGCGGCACGGACGTTGCAGGTCGGGCCGTATGCGACCGCCCACGCCCGCCACCGCGAAGGGACGCCCTGCATCATGACCTCGCCCACGCAGACGACTACGCCGACGATCATGCAGACGACCACGCAGACGACCACGCAGACCCCGTCCCGGTTCCCGCTCCCCTCGCTCGCCGACCAGGCCGAACGGCTCATCGAGCTCGGCGTCGTGCCGGCGCCCGCGCCGGACGGCCGGCAGCTGTCGGCCGACGACCTCCGGTCGGCGGCACGCCGCCTGGAGGCCATGGCACCTGCCGGCTCCCTGCTCGTGGTGCACCCGCGCGTCGTGCCGCCGTCGGCCCTCGCGCCGCACCTGCGGCTGACGACGCCCGACGGCGAGCGCCCGGGCTTCGTCGTCGTCGACATGCACGACGTCGACGACTTCGCGCCCGTCGAGGGCGTCGAGGTTCCCGATGCGGACGTCTACGCGGTCGCCGCGCCCGACCGGGGCGACGAGATGGCCAACTGGGCGCCCGAGGAGGCACAGCCCGCGATCGACGCCCGCGGCCGGACGCCGCTCACGCTCGCCGAGGGCATCCACTGGGTGCTGCAGGCGCCGGGCCTGCTCGAGCGGAACCTGTGCTTCATGACGATCGGCTCACGGCTGCGCAAGCCGAACGGCAGGTTTGACGCGCGCACGCCGGCGATCTGGATCTCGAACGGCACGGGCCGTGACGGGCGCGAGCGCCGCGGCGCGCCGAAGGTCGGCTGGTGCTGGTGGCGCAACCGGCACACGTGGCTCGGGTTCGCATCGGCCGAGGGCCGGGTCACCACGGCATAACCGCGCGCCCACTCCCCTTCGAGGTCGTGATCCCCACCGGAAACCCCTGGGTTACCGGCGGGGATCACGACCTCGAAGGGTTTCTGGGTCACTGGGCCGTGACGAGCTCGACGTCGAGGGACTCCAGGTCGGTCACCTGCTCCGGGACGGCGACGACGGTCGTCGTGTACGCGAAGTCGTCGGTGCACGCGGCGGCCGAGACCGGCGCGAGCGTCACGGTCATGACCGAGCCCTCGACGTCGACGGCGCGCGGCACGGTCGGGCACGACGAGCTGCCCGCGGTGTAGATCTCGACCCGGCGCGCGGCCGGGTCGAGCACCCAGCCCGGCTCGCCGCCCGCCAGGTCGGCGTCGACGCCGGCAGGCAGGCCCGCGCGCGTCTCCAGGACGACGGGAGCGGACGGCCGCACGAGCAGCAGCACCACGAGGGCCGCGATGAGGACCAGCGCGATCATGCCCAGCCGTCCCGGCAACCAGTGCCGCATCCCGCCCGTCCGACGCTCCACACCCCGACCGTAGCCGCGTTCCGGCGGGCGCCGGCAGTACCTCGCTACCGGTTCAGCACCGCGACGGCCTCGACGTGGTGGGTGTGCGGGAACAGGTCGAACGCCCGCAACGACGCGAGCTCGTACCCGCGCTCCTCGAGGTACCCGACGTCGCGCGCGAGCGCGGCCGGGTCGCACGCGACGTAGACGACGCGCGACGGCGCCCGCTCGGCGATCGCGTCGACCACCGCACGCCCGGCGCCCGCGCGCGGCGGGTCGAGCACGACGACGTCGGCGCCCGGCACGCCCGCTCCCCCGGCGTCACCCTCGGCGAGCACGCGGTCGACCGCCCCGAGCCGGAGATCGACGTGGCGCAGATCGTGCGCGTTGCGCCGGGCGTCCTTGACGGCCCGCGCGTCGCCCTCGACGGCGATGACCCGGCCGGACGTCCCGACGGCGTCCGCGAGCGGCAGGGTGAACAGCCCTGCGCCTGCGTACAGGTCGAGCACCGTCGCGCCCGCGACGTCCCCGACGGCGTCGAGCACCGCGCCGCCGAGCACCCCCGGCGCCTCGCGGTGCACCTGCCAGAACCCGTCGGCCGCGACCCGGTACCGGTACTCGCCCGACTCCAGCCGGACCAGCTCCGTGACGGCCCGGCGCGCGTTCGGGCGGGTGTCCGCGCGCCCCCGTCGCCAGGGCGTGCCGTCGACCAGGAGCACGGGCTCGCCCTCGGCAGGGGCGACGAGCTCGAGCCGGGCCCCCGGCGTCCACTGCCGCGACCACACGCCCTCCGCCTCGGCCAGCGCCGCGACCTCCTCGGTGGCGAGCGGCATGCCGGTCAGGGCGACCACGTCGTGCGACCGCACACGGCGCATGCCGGCGCGTCCGTCCGGCCCGGCCACGAGCTCGACGCGCGTGCGGTAGCCGAGCCCGCCACGCTCGTCGTCGCCCGGAGCGGCCTCGACCTCGACGTCGCGCTCGATGTGGGCGATGCGGCGCAGCTGGTCGGACAGGACGTCGGCCTTCCACCGCCGCTGCGCCGGGAGCGCGACGTGCGCGAGCTCGCCGCCGCCCACGCCGTCCGGCCCGGCCTCGGGCCAGGCCGGCTCGACGCGGTCCGGCGAGGCCTGCAGCACCTCGACGGCGTCCGCACGCCAGAAGCGGGACCCGCCCTCGGTGATCGCCGCCCGCACCCGCTCGCCCGGCAGGCTGTGCCGGACGAACACGACGCGACCGTCGAGCCGCGCGACGCAGTGCCCGCCGTGGGCCACGGGGCCGACCTCGAGCTCGACGACGCGCCCCACCTCCTCGTGGACGGTGGACGGACGGGGACGCGGGGCGGAGCGGCGGGGTCGGGGCACGGAGCCATTCTCCCGCACCGGAGAGCGTCAGAAGCGCCGCAGGCGTCCCTCGACGTACGCCTCGCCCTCGAGACCGGTCTGCCCGGCCGACGACGAGAGCTGCCACGGCACGGACGCCACCACGACGCCCGGGGTGAACAGGAGCCGGCCCTTGAGCCGCAGCGCCGACTGGTTGTGCAGGAGCTGCTCCCACCAGTGACCCACCACGTACTCGGGGATGTAGACGACGACGAGATCCCGCGGCGACTCGCGGCGCACCGAGCGGACGTACTTGAGGATCGGCCGCGTGATCTCGCGGAACGGCGAGTCGAGCACCCGCAGCGGCACGGGCAGGTCGAGCGCCTCCCACTCCTTCATGAGCGCCGCGGAGTCCTCAGGGTCCACGCCGACCGTGACGGCCTCGAGCACGGACGGGCGGGCCGCTCGGGCGTACGCGAGCGCGCGCATGGTCGGCTTGTGGACCTTCGACACGAGGACGATGGCGTGCACGCGGCTCGGGAGCGCACGCGCGGCGGCGATGTCGCCCAGCTCGAGCTCGTCGCGCACCCGGTCGTAGTGGCGGCGGATGCTGCGCATGAGCACGAACAGGAAGCCCATGGCCAGGAGGGTGATCCAGGCACCGTGCGTGAACTTGGTCAGCAGCACGATGACGAGCACGGTCGACGTCATCGCGAAGCCGACGCCGTTCACGACGCGCGACCGTCGCATGCGCGCACGTTCCTGCGGGTCCGGCTCGGTGCGCAGCTCGCGCGACCAGTGCCGCAGCATGCCGAGCTGCGAGATCGTGAACGAGACGAAGACGCCCACGATGTAGAGCTGGATGAGGCGCGTGACCTCGGCGTCGAACGCGACGATGAGGACGATCGCCGCGACCGCGAGCGTGACGATGCCGTTGGAGAACGCGAGCCGGTCACCGCGCGTGTGGAGCTGGCGGGGCAGGAACCCGTCCTTGGCCAGGATCGAGCCCAGCACCGGGAAGCCGTTGAAGGCCGTGTTCGCGGCCAGCACCAGGATGACGCCCGTCACGATGCTGATCGCGACGAACATGGGCGTGAAGCCCTGGAACACCGCCTCGGCCAGCTGGCTGATGACCGGGTGCTGGTTGTAGTCGTCGGGCAGCGGCTGCCCGTTGAGCGTCAGCTGCTCGGGCGGGTTCTCCGCGTAGTGCACGCGCGTGGCCTGGGCGAGCACGAGGATCGACATCATCATGGTCGCGGAGATGCCGCCGAGCAGGGCCAGCGTCGTCGCCGCATTGCGGGACTTGGGCTTGCGGAAGGCCGGCACGCCGTTGCTGATGGCCTCGACGCCCGTCAGGGCCGCACACCCGGAGGCGAAGGCACGCGCCAGCAGGAACGCGCCCGCCAGGCCCGTCAGGCCCTGGTCGAACCCCTCGGTGGGCACCAGCTCGAACTCCGCGCTCTCCGCCATGGGCAGGTTCCCGGCGAAGTACCGGAACGCTCCCACGACGGCGAGCAGCCCGATCAGGAACATGAAGCAGTAGGTCGGGATGGCGAAGATCGTCCCCGACTCGCGCACGCCCCGCAGGTTCATCAGCGCCAGGAGCACCACCAGGACGACGGCGACGAGCGCCTCGTGACCGCGCAGCATGGGCAGCGCCGAGGCCGCGTACTGCGCGCCCGAGGAGATCGACACCGCCACGGTCAGCACGTAGTCGACGAGCAGCGCGGACGCGACACCGACGCCGGCGTTGCGGCCCAGGTTCGTCGTCGCGACCTCGTAGTCCCCGCCGCCAGACGGGTAGGCGCGCACGTTCTGCCGGTACGACGACACGACGACGAGCAGCACGGCGACGACGCCCAGGCCCACCCACGGCGACACCATCGTGGCCGCGAGGCCGGCGAGCGCGAGGGTCAGGAGGATCTCGTCGGGAGCGTAGGCGACGGACGACAGGGCGTCCGACGCGAAGACGGGCAGCGCGATGCGCTTCGGCAGGAGAGTGTGCCCCAAGCTCTCGCTGCGCATGGGGCGTCCCAGCAGCAGCCGCTTGGCGGCATCGGCGATGTCCGACACGTCGAACAATGCTATGCCCGAACGTGCGCCACGCACTCCGCATGCCGGGCCGCCCCAGAGGTATAGCGTTCTGGTCGTGCACTTCGTCATCATGGGCTGCGGCCGCGTGGGCTCCACGCTCGCCCAGACGATCGAGTCCCGCGGGCACTCCGTGGCGATCATCGACCAGAACCCCGACGCCTTCCGGCGGCTCCCGTCCAGCTTCTCGGGCCAGAAGGTGACCGGCGTCGGCTTCGACCGGGACACGCTGATGCAGGCGGGGATCGAGGACACGTACGCGTTCGCCGCCGTGTCGGACGGCGACAACTCGAACGTGCTCGCTGCCCGGGTGGCCCGCGAGACCTACGGCGTCGACAACGTCGTCGCACGGATCTACGACCCGCAGCGGGCGGAGATCTACCAGCGCCTCGGCATCCCGACGGTCGCGACGGTGAGCTGGACCGCCGACCAGGTGCTGCGCCGCATGCTCCCGCTCGGCGCGACCGACGAGTACCGCGACCCGTCGGGCCAGGTGCGGCTCGCGCAGGTCGGGTACCACTCGGGCTGGACAGGTCGCACCGTGCGCCGGATCGAGTCCTCGACGGGCGCCCGGGTAGCGTTCGTCTCCCGCTACACCGAGGGCATCCTCGCGACGCCCGACACCGTGCTCCAGGAGAACGACGTGCTGCACGTGCTCATGAGGTCCGACGACGCCGCCGCGGTCGAGCGGATCCTCGCCCACGCACCGGGGCCGGAGGGCGACTGATGCGCGTCGTCATCGCAGGTGCCGGCTCCGTCGGGCGCTCGATCGCCCGCGAGCTGCTGTCCCACGACCACCAGGTCGTCCTCGTCGACAAGAACCCGTCCGCGATGCGCGTGGCCCAGGTCCCGGACGCCGACTGGCTGCTCGCCGACGCGTGCGAGCTGTCGTCGCTCGCGAGCGCCGACGTCGAGACGGCCGACGTCGTCGTCGGCGCGACGGGTGACGACAAGGTCAACCTGGTGTTCTCGCTGCTGTGCAAGACGGAGTTCGGCGTGCCGCGCACGGTCGCGCGCGTCAACAACCCCAAGAACGAGTGGATGTTCGACGAGTCCTGGGGCGTCGACGTCGCGGTCTCGACGCCGCGCATCATGACGTCGATGGTCGAGGAGGCCGTGGCCATCGGCGACCTGGTGCGCATCTTCACGTTCCACCAGTCACGGGCCGACATCCTCGAGCTGACGCTGCCGCCGGACTCGCCGCTCGTGGGCACGCGGGTCGGTGCGGTGGACTGGCCGGCCGACACGGTGCTCGCATGCATCGTGCGCTCGGCGATGCCCATCACGCCGAGCCTTGACGACACGCTCGAGGCGGGCGACGAGCTGCTGCTCGTGACGGGGCGGGACGTCGACGAGGAGGCGCTGGAACGCGCCCTGATCACCGGGCCTGCGGCCGAGGCCGCAGGGATACCGGCGGTCCTGGTCGACGAGCGCACCACCGTCGTGCCCGAGGACGAGCAGGTCGAGGGCTGACCAGAAGGCCGACCCCGTCAGACGGCGGGCTGCGCCGGCTGCACCGCGTGGTCGGGGTGCGGGCGGCGCACCACGGCCCACGTGAGCCACAGGACCAGACCCCACAGCGGCACGCCCATGACCAGGTGTGCGGTGCCGAGCCACCCGACGTCGCCCGCGAAGTAGAGCGGCGCCTTGACGAGCAGCCGGAGGCCGAACAGCCCGACCCAGAACCACGTCGCGACGGTGTACCGGCGCAGCATCACGGGGTCACGTCGCCACGCGAGCATCGGGGCGAACGGGCTCTCCGTGCTCTCGGCGGCCGGCGGTTCGCCCGGCACCGCGGGGCTGCCCTCAGCGGCACGCCCGCGGGACTGCTCGGCGAACCCGGCCCGTAGCGCGCCGACCACCAGGCCGACGGCCGGCCAGCGCACCAGGATCGAGACGAGGATGACGACGAGGTAGATCGCGTTGGTCCACAGCCCCCACGCGTAGAAGTTCTCCGCCTCGCCCGACCGCCATGCCCAGAAGACGCCGACGGCGATGCCGAGCAGCCCGGAGAGCGCGTACGTGAGCGGCTCGCGCTGCACGAGGCGCACGACCGCGGCGACGACGGCGGGCACGACGGCCGCCACGAGCGACCACGTCAGGCTCTGCGTGGCGACGAACACGACCACGAAGAACAGCCCCGGCGCGACGACCTCGATCACGCCCCGTACGCCTCCGACGGCGGCAGACAGCGAGAAGTCGTCGGCGGTGACGGCGCGCAGGCCGCGGTTGTTCTCGCTCACTCGCCCGCCCGCGGGCTCAGCTCGTAGCGCGGGTTGTAGACGGTCCGCCGGCCGTCGACGTCGCAGACCATTCCCTCGATGCGGATGCGCCGACCGGGCTCGATGCCCGTGATCGTGCGCCGACCGAGCCAGACGAGGTCGATCGAGCCGGACCCGTCGTACAGCTCCGCCTCGACCGTCGGCACACCCTCGCGAGGGCGCAGCACCACGGACCGCAGGACACCCGCGGCGACGCCGCGACGGCGGTTGCCCAGCTCGGCGACCGGCGAACAGCCGCGGACGCGCGCGGCGGCGACGCGCTCCTCGTCGTCGGCGACCTGGTCGGCCGACGCCAGAGCCTGACGGACTGCTGAACGCAGCGACATGGCTGACTCCGTGCCCTTCAGCGGATCTCGGTGATCTCGGGCCCGCGCTTGAGCGGGTCGAAGCTCGGCGCCTGGGGCGCCGCACCCTCGGGTCCGGGAGCGCCGTCGTTCGGGCGCGCGCCCTGGGGAAGCGTGAGCGTCAGCAGGTCGCGCGGCGGGCGCGGGTTCCCGTCCCGCACCACGACGACGTTCGCGAACACCGACTCGAGGGGCTTGGCCGCCTCGGGGTCGATCGCGGCACGGCCGGTCAGGACGCCCCGCAGGAACCAGCGCGGGCCGTCGACGCCGATGAACCGGGCGGGCCGCACCGCGGCCTGGCCGTCGCTGCCCGTCGCGGGGATGCGGGCGATCAGCTCCCGGCCGAACGGGCCGGGGACGTCGTCGACCGTGCCGCCCTGGCCCGTGACCGACGACGCGATCTCGGCACGCACCTCGTCCCAGATGCCCGCGGTGCGCGGCGCCGCGAACGCCTGGACCTGCAGGCCCGAGCCGCTGAGCTGGGCGGACACCCCGGTGACCTTCTGCGTCTTCTTGTCGATCTCCATGCGCAGCTCGAGGCCGGGCAGGACCGGCAGCCAGATGGCGCCGAGGTCGACGCGGGGGCCCATGGCGGTCACCTGCGACGCGTCGAACGGGCCGCGCTCGGCCGTCTGGGCCTCGTCGGTGCCGTCGTCCACGTCAGCCACGGCCTCGGACCGGACGTCGGCGGAGTCCGACGGCAGTGCCTCGGACGACTCCTTCGACGCGTTGCGCCGGAACAGACCCACGGAGGATCTCCTTCACTCGCTTGCTCGGGACGATCGTGCGCTCACGGACGGTGGCCGAGGGCACAGTTCCACACTACTGCCCCGTCACGGGGCGGGGGTCCAGCCGCCGCTCGACCCGAAGCCACCCTCGCCGCGGTGCGACCCGGGAAGCTGCTCGGCCTGCAGGAACCGGGCTGTCTCGACCCGCTGCACCACGAGCTGGGCGATCCGGTCACCGCGGCGCAGCTGCACCGGCTGCGTCGGGTCGGTGTTGAGGAGGATGACCTTGATCTCGCCGCGGTAACCCGCGTCGATCGTGCCGGGCGCGTTGACCACGGTCACCCCGTGCTTGGCCGCCAGCCCCGAACGGGGGTGCACGAACGCCGCATAGCCCGCCGGCAGCGCGATCGCCAGGCCGGTAGGCACGACGACCCGGGCCTGCGGCGGGATCTCGACGTCGACCGTGGTGGTCAGGTCGGCGCCCGCGTCGCCCGGGTGCGCGTACGTCGGCACGGTCGCCGCGTCGTCCAGCAGGCGCACGAGGACGGGCACCCCGTCAGGGTCGGGTCCCGAAGGGTCGGAGAGCGGCATCCGCGCAGCGTAGCCGACGGGTGCGGCGCACGACCCTGGGGGCCGCGCGATGATCGCTCCCCCGGGCGCGCGCTCCTCAGGCCGCCCCTGCCGGGTGTCGGACGTCGTCGGTCGCCGGACAGATCACCGGACAGATTGTCAGACAAATAGTGGTGCGCACCGCCCGTCCGGTCGCCAGACTCACCGCGTGACAGCCGACATCGCGCGGACGAACCCCGAGCAGCTCCACCCGACGCCGGGCTATCACCATGTGACCGTGGTGGAGGCAGGCAGGACGGCGTACCTGGCCGGGCAGTGCCCGCTCGACCGCTCGGGCACGCTCGTCGGTCCGGGCGACCTCGACGCACAGGTCGACCAGGTCGCCGCCAACGCCCTGGCCGCGCTGAGCGCCTTGGGTGCCCGGCCCGACCGGGTCGTCCGCTCGGTGATCTATGTGGTCAGCGACGACGTCGCGGACCTGGGCTCGGTCTGGCACCGGCTCACGCGGTCGTCGATCGGGTCGGCGTTCACCACGGCGAGCACGTTGCTCGGCGTCGCGCGGCTCGGCTTCCCCGGGCAGCTCGTCGAGGTCGACCTCACCGCGGCGCTGCCGGCCTGAGCGGTTTGCGGGCGCCAGGGCGTCAGGACTGGCGGTCCGCGCCTGGGATGATGGCGCCATGAGCGCGTCGTCCACCACCCCTGCCGTCTTTCGCGAGCGTCTGCTTCCCGGGCCGGTCGGCTGGCTCGGGGCGCTGGCGGCCGGCTTCGTCGCCGGGGTGGTGCTGTGGCCCGTCTCGCACGTGCTGGGGATCGTCGCCGGGGTCGTGGTGGCGATCGCCGCCGCCGTCGCCCTGGCGGTCACGTCGCCCGTGGTCGAGGTGTCCGACGGCGAGCTGCGCGCGGGCCGCGCGCACGTCCCCGTCGCGCTGCTGCGCGACCCCACGCCGATCATGACGGCCGACGACATGCGCGTCGAGCTCGGTCCGGGCCTCGACGCCCGCGCGTACGTCTGCCTGCGTGCCTGGGCCAAGACGGGCGTCAAGGCGACGCTCGACGACCCCGGCGACCCCACGCCGTACTGGCTCGTCTCGACCCGAAGGCCCGCGGAGCTCGCGGCCGCGCTCCGGCCCGCCGCCGACCGGCGCAGCGCATAGAGAAGGCGCGCCGGTCCTGCCGGTCCGGGCCCGGTATCGCTAACGTGTCGCCGTGCCCGAGTCCGAGACCACGAACGTGCCCTCGCCGCCCGTGAGCATGCTGTGGGAGTCCGTCGACCCCGCACAGGCGCTGAGACAGCGGTTCGGTTTCGAGTCCCCGGTGGCGGCGTCCGACTGGCTGTCCGGCGTCCTCGACCGGCACTGGGGCCTGGCGTTGGGCTCGTGCGAACGGCTCGTGCTCAGCTCGGCCAACGCCCTGGCGTGGATCACCGTGGGCGAGCGGCGGATGCTCGCAAAGTGGTCGATGTCGACGGAGAGCTTCCCGCGTCTGGCCGCGGTCGCCCGGCTCACCGGCTGGCTCGACGAGCGCGGCGTCCCCGTGTCGGCGCCCCAGCCCGCCAAGGACGGCCGTCTCCAGCTCGAGCTCGACGGGTTCTCCCTCGCCCTGCAGCACCTGGTCCCCGGAGAGCTGCTCGACATCGCCGACGCCGCACAGGTCCAGGCCGCCGGAGAGATGCTCGCGCGGCTGCACACCGAGCTCGCCGCATACCCGGACACCATCCCCGGCGCGCCCCCGCAGCCAGGCACCCAGCTCGTGGGCAACGACTTCCGGTCGGCCAACATCCTCTGGGCCGACGGCCGGATCTCCGCGGTGCTCGACCTCGAGGAGGCCCGGTACGCCCGGCGGGTCGACGACCTCGCCCGCGCCGCCGTCCTGCTCGGCACGAGGTACCACCACTGGACGCCGACGCCGCCCGCCGTCCGGGAGGCGTTCGTCGCCGCGTACCAGGCCCCACACCCGCTCACGGCCGGGGAGCTCGACGAGGTCTACGGCATCATCGGCGACCACGTCGCGGCCTGGTCGCCCTGAGCCTCCGGGCGCCGCCGCGGGGCGCCGAGAGGTCCGGGAACGACGAAGGCCGCCACGTCGGCTGACGTGACGGCCCGGTCGGTCGTCGGGCGGCGCTACTTATGCGGCGCACTCGGTGCAGATCATCTGGCCGTTCTTCTCGTAGGCCAGCTGGCTGCGGTGGTGGACCAGGAAACAGTTCGTGCAGGTGAACTCGTCGGCCTGACGAGGCAGCACGCGCACCGAGAGCTCCTCGCCGGACAGGTCGGCGCCGGGAAGCTCAAAGCCTTCCGCGGCCTCCGTCTCGTCCTCGTCGACGACACCCGACGACTTGTCTGAACGACGGGCCTGGAGCTCCTGGATCGAATCCTGCTCCACGTCCTCGTCGTTCTTGCGTGGGGCGTCGTAGTCGGTTGCCATCTGGGGGTCACGCTCCGTGGTGTCGGTGTCGGTACGCGCTGATAATGCTTCGCGGCGCGGTTTTGTTCCCGCCCGGCCCACGGATTGTGCACCATTTCGCGAGCGACCGCGACATCGCGTGCTGTTCGCCCCGTCACACCGGCCCTGACCTGGGCAAACGTTGCTACACGACGCCTACTTCGGGCCCGTCCGCCGCCGCTTCCTCGAGTAGCTGAACAAGTTCGGACACGACCGGCATCGCGCCAGCCACTGCCATAGTCATCCCTGCCGGGCTCCCGCGCAGCCCGGTGAGCTCGGCGCCCGCCTCGACCGCCACGAGACCGCCCGCCGCGAGGTCCCACGCGTTGAGCCCGCGCTCGTAGTAGAGGTCGAGGCTCCCCTCCGCGAGGAGGCACAGGTCGATCGCCGCCGCACCGAGCCGGCGGATGTCGCGCACGCGGGGCAGCACCTGGGTCAGCACACGCGCCTGGAGCGCGCGTCGTGCGACGTCGTACCCGAACCCCGTGCCCACGAGCGAGGCCGACAGCGACGCCGGTGACGACACCCGCAATGGCCGCCCGTCGCGCGTCGCGCCCTGTCCGCGCGCCGCCGTCCAGGTGCGGCCGTCGACGACCGAGTGCACACAGCCGGCGAGGACCGTCCAGTGGGCGGGGTCGGGCGGACCGGCGACCACCGCGACGGAGACCGCGTACGAGGCCACGCCGTAGAGGTAGTTCACGGTGCCGTCGATCGGGTCGAGCACCCAGGTCAGGCCGCTCGTGCCGGGGACGTCGTCGCCCTCCTCGCCCAGGATCGCGTCGTCGGGCCGCGCCGCCGCGATCCGTGCCCGCAGGAGCTCTTCCGACGCCCGGTCCATCGCGGTGACCGGATCGACCGCGCTCGACTTGGTCGCGGCGACCTCGACCCGTTCCGGCCGGCCGTCGCGAACCAGCCTTCCCGCCTCGGTGGCGAACGACTCGGCAAGGGCACGCAGCTCGGCGACATCAGGAAGGTCCACGGCTACATCCTGCCGGACCGGCGCCCCCATCGTCCGGGCCATCCGGATCCGGCCTCGGGCACGACCCAGCCGCGCGCGAGCGAGATCAGGCGGAACCCGAACACGAGCGCGATCACCAGGGACTCGGTCCACAGGTTCAGCGCGTCCATGCTCCACAGCGCCGCGGTGAGCGACGCACCGACGAGCGCGGGGATGGCGTAGAGCTGCCGGTCGGCGAAGATCAGCGGCACCTCGCCGACGAGCATGTCGCGCATGATGCCGCCGCCGATCGCGGTGAGCAGGCCGACGACGATCGAGGCGAGCGGGCCCGCTCCCAGGTCGAGCGCCTTGGCCGTGCCCTGGAGCACGAAGAGCGAGAGCGCTGCGGCGTCGAGCACGACGATCGAGCGCCGCATGCGTTCCAGGCGTGGGTGGAAGAAGAAGATGACCACTCCCGCCACCAGCGCGGCCCCGACCAGGTGCCAGGTCGAGATCCCGACCGGGGGCGTGTCGCCGATCAGGACGTCGCGCAGGACACCGCCGCCCAGGCCCGTGACCCACGCGAGGATGAGCACGCCGAAGACGTCGAACCGCTTCCGGACGGCCGACAGCCCGCCCGAGACCGCGGCGACGAACACCGCGAGGACTTCGAGCAGCGTGACGGGGCCGAACTCCAAGGCATCCACGAACAGTCATACTCGCAGCCGTAGACCGCTTGCATTCGACGGCACACCGACGCGCCTGCGTCGTCGGGGCGGACAGCGATGGCACGCTCGAAGCCAGCAGTCCCGCCCTGGCGGTCGCATGGCTGAGGAGGAAGCATGGCCGAGCTCGAGCTCGTGAAGTTGCACGAGGACGGTGAGCACCTGGTCCTGCGCGCGCCCGACGGCGAGGAGTGCACCCTGCCGATCTCGGACGCGCTGCGGGCGGCGGTGCGCCGGGACCGGCCGCGCACGGATACGACGACGCCCGCGCCGGCGCCGGAGAGCACGCTGCGGCCCCGCGAGCTCCAGGCACGCCTGCGCGGCGGTGCGAGCGCCGAGGAGCTCGCCGTCGAGGCAGGGATCCCCGTGGATCACGTGCAGCGGTACGAATGGCCCGTCGTCGCCGAGCGCGCGCACGTCATCGGCCAGGTCCGTGCGCACCGGCTCGACGCGGGCGACACGACGCTCGGCGAGGTCGCCGACGCGCGCCTCGCTGCGCGGGGTGTCATGGCGAAGGACGCAGCGTGGACGGCGCGGCGGGACGGGACCGCACCGTGGGTCGTCGAGGTGCGCTTCTCGGCCGGGGACCGTGACCGTGGCGCCCGGTGGACGTACGACGCCCGGACCCGAGTGGTGACTCCGCTCGACGACGAGGCGCGGTGGCTGAGCCAGCCGGACGACCCCCTGTCCCCGGAGGTGTTCGGGGTGCCGTCGCTGGTCGGGCGCTCCGGACGGCCGAACGGCGGCTCACGGCGGTCGGACGCCATGACCGACGCGACGTCGCTGCTGCTCGACGACCTGGCCGACCGTCGCGGACAGCGACCCAACGGCCGCGCACCGCGGCGGACCGACGACGCCTTCCCCGACGCGCTGCCGCTCGACGAGCTCGAGCTGCCGCAGAACGCCCGAGGGGCAGGCCCCGGCACGTCCGGACCTGCCGACGATGCGCCCGGCCCCGGCACCGCGGACCACGCGGGTACTGTGCGGCCCGACGAGGGCCCGGACGGCCCGGACGGCCCGGACGACGACAGGGCAGACGACGCGGCAGACGACAGGGCAGACGACAGGGCGGACGACAGGGCGGACGACACCCTCGTGCCCGCGGCGTCGGTCGTCGACCTGGGATCGCGCCGTCCACGCACCGCGCCACGTCCGGGCAGGCCGGACACCGGCCACCCCGCCGGACGCGGCGCCCCCCGGCCACCGGTGGCCGAACCCTCGCCCCCGGCCGGCGCGCCGCCCGCGCCCGCCTCCCCCGCACCCACCACGCCTGCACCGACGGCTCCCGTGCGGGGCACGGGCGCACGACGGCCGGCACGCAAGGGCCGCGCACAGGTGCCGAGCTGGGACGAGATCGTGTTCGGCGGCGCGCGGACCGACAAGTAGCCCCGCCCCCGGCCTGCTAGGAGCGGTCCGCCGAGCGCCCGAGCTCTTCCCAGCGGCGCCAGCCGGCCAGCCGTGCCTCGGTGATCGGGAGCACGGCGTCCGCCGCCAGGTCGCCCACGAGGATCCGCAGCGGAGGCTCGTCGGCGTCGACCACGGCGAGCACCACACGCGCGACCGCCTCGGGCGTGCTCGCACCGGGCGGGTGCCACGCGGCCGCACGCGCGTCGTCGTAGGCAGGCAGCGGTTCGGCGCGCACCGCGGAGCCCTCGCTCCAGCCGGTGTCGACCGGGCCTGGCTCGACCAACGTCACGGTGATGCCGAACGGCGCCACCTCCTGGGCGAGCGCATCGCTCAGCCCTTCCAGAGCCCACTTCGACGCGTGGTACCCGCCGAGCCCCGGCCACGCCGCGACCCCGCTCGAGCTCGACACCTGCACCACGTGCCCCGACCCCTGCTCCCGCAGGTAGGGCAGCGCTGCCTGGGTGACGTGCAGGGCGCCGAAGAGGTTGACGTCGAGCTGGTCGCGCAGCTGCTGCGGGCTGAGCTCCTCGACATGCCCGAAGAGGCCGTACCCCGCGTTGTTGACGACGACGTCGAGCCGGTCGAGACGCTCGTGCGCCATGGCGACGGCCTGGCGGGCAGCCACGGCGTCGGTGACGTCGAGCCGCAGGGGCACGAGCGCGTCGCCCCAGGCCGCGCGGAGGTCGGCGAGCGCATCGAGGTCACGTGCCGTGGCGGCGACGCGGTCCCCGCGCTCGAGCGCCGCGACGGCGATCGCACGGCCGAGACCACGGCCCGCTCCGGTCACGAACCAGGCGCGCGCCGCGGAGCTCACGGCCGCTGCCCGTGCGGCAGCTCCCCCGGCCACCCCGCGTCGTCGTCCGCGGCGTCAGCGGCGTCCATGAGCGACGCCGACGACGACGACCGCCGACGGGCGACCTCGGCCGTCATCCGCCGCATGTGGTGACGCCGGCACAGCACCTCGTAGGCGACCTCGCCGCCGTCGACATCACCGATCACGACCTGGTCCCCCTCGACGACCATGACTCCGCCGACCGTGCGTGCGTTGTGCGTGGCGCGGGCACCGCACCAGCACAGCGTCTGGACCTGGATGACCTCGGTGCGGTCGGCCAGCTCGATGAGCCGTGCGGAGCCCGGGAACAGGCGGGTGCGGAAGTCGGCCGTGATGCCGAACGCGAAGACGTCGATCTCGATCTCGTCGACCAGCCGCGCGAGCTGCTCGATCTGGCCGGGCGAGTAGAACTGGGCCTCGTCACAGACCAGGTAGTCGATCAGACGGCCTGCCTGGCGTTCCGCGGCCACGACCTCCCACAGGTCGGTGTCGTCGCCCACCTCGCGCGCGTCGACCTCCAGTCCGAGCCGGGACGACAGCCGCGACGTGCCCGCCCGGTCGTCGCGCGTGAAGATCAGCCCGGTTCGGCCGCGTGCGGCGTAGTTGTGGTCCATCTGCAGCGCCAGCGTCGACTTGCCGCTGTCCATGGTCCCGGAGAAGAAGACGAGCTCGGCCATGCCCGCATCCTGTCAGACCGCGGGCGATCTCCGGGCCGCCCGCGGCCCGGCCGGATCATGCCGGATCAACGCGGGATCACGCCGGATCGCGCCCAGATCACGCCACCGCGACGAGCAGCGGTACGTGCATCTCCGTCTCGGTCAGCGACCCGTGGACGCCCGGCAGAGCCCGGGCCTGCGGGGTGTGCAGCCGCGAGTCGACGACGGTCGCGCGGCCGGTCATCGCGACCACGACGTCACCGATCGAGGGCAGGACATGGTCGGCGACCGGGCCGAACCACCCGGACTCCATGGCCTCGGCCCGGGTCGTCACGACCGCCGCGTCCCCCAGCACGCCGGACCACCGCTTCGCGACCTCGGCCGGGTCGGCGTCGACGTCGGTGTACACGTGGACGGCGCGCGGCTCGCCGCCGAGGAGCGCGACGTCGCGCGCGAGCTCGGGCTCGGCCACGACGTCCCACTGACGGGCGAGGTCGGTCTGGATCTGGCCGTGGTCGGCCGTGACGAGCACGAGGGTCCCCGCGGGCAGCGAGCGCACGAGCCGGCGCAGCTCGCCGTCGGTCTCCTCGAGCGCGTCCCCCCACTGCCAGGACTCCGGTCCGTGCTGGTGACCGACCTTGTCGACGTCTCCCTGGTACAGGTAGGCGACGCCCGGCCCGCGCAGTGCACGGACGGTCGCGTCGACGCGTTCGCTCAGCGACTCCGCGACGATGTACCGCGGGCCGCGCAGGGCCGCGAGGGTCATGCCCGAGCCCTCGAACCGCGCCGGCCCGGGCGCCACGACGCTCATGCCGGCGTCGGCGAGCGTCTCGAACACCGTGGGCTCGCGCTGGAGGTCGGCGGGCGTTGTCCGCAGCGGCGCGGACAGCTTGGTCCCGGGCCGGTACGGGTCCGACTGCTCGGTCCACGAGACCATGGTCGCGAGCCCGTTCGCGCGGCCCATGCCCTCCGTGCCACCCGTGCCGGGGGTGCGCTGCGTGTACCCGACCATGCCCGTGAGCCCGGTCGCGGTGCCCGTGCCCAGGACCGAGAGCGCGGCCGCCGTCGTCGACGGGAACGTCGACGTCAGGCGGCGCGCCTCGCCCAGGAGCGACCGCAGGAACGGTGCGTGGCCCCCGCGCTCGGCGAGGTTGTGCAGGCCGAGGCCGTCGACCAGGACGACCACGACGCGCCGGGTGTCCGGCAGGCGCAGCGCCGAGGCGCACTCGACCGAACGCAGGCCCGTGGCCGTCTCGACCTCGACGCCGAGCGCGCCCGCGGCGCCCGGCAGCACCGCCGCGAGGGAGTCGACGCCGTACGTGGGAGGCACCAGGCCCGGCGGCAGCCGGTCGCCCCCGGAGGCGGGCGCGACGGAGTGCCCGCCCTCGCGCGCAGCGGACGTGGTCATCGAGCTCCGACGCCGGCGCCGGTCGCCGCCGACAGCGCCCGGGCGAAGTCGATCGCGCGACGCACGGCGTCCCGCCCCTCGGCCGCGCTGCTCACGCGGACGACGACGTCGTCGGGCGTCAGCTGGCCCGTCAGGCCGTGGTCGGCCTCGCAGCTCGGGTCGGGGCACTGGGCCGGTTCGAGGTCGATGCGCGACACCGAGCCCCAGCCGACGGCGACGGTCAGCTCGGAAGCGGTGTCGCCAGTCCGGTGGTCCGCGGGTTCGGCGACGACGTGCGTCAGCGCCACGGACCGGATCTCGCTCAGCGGCACGGCCTCCGTCGTCGCCGCGGCCGACGAGGGGTGTGCGGCGTCGCCCTCGTGGTCGTCGACGTGCGCGGTCACGAGGCGCGTGGGCGTCAGGGCCAGGACCGTGAGGTGACGGCGCACCTCGGAGTCGAACGTGGTCTCGGCCTGGACCAGGTGCGCGAGCACGTCCTCGTCGGCCAGCGCGACGTCGAGGACGTCGTCGACCAGCTGGGGGTAGTAGCCCGCCCGGCGCACGTGGGTGGTCAGGTCGTCGCGGAGGTTCTCACCGGTGGTCGCGTGTGGCACCCGGGCATTCTCCCACCGCCCCGCGCTCGGAAGCCACCCGCGTCCCCAGCTGATCAGCCCGGCAGCGCGCGGCGCAGCGCGTCGGCCCGCTGTTCGGCCACGCCGAGCCGCGCCCTCGCGTAGAGCACCGACACTCCCTCGCCCGCGACGACGACCGGATACAGCTCGAGGGCCGCGAGCTCGGGCAGGTCGTCGGCCATGACCGAGACCCGCGCGAGCACGTCCTCGAGCGCGCCGACGTCGACCGCCGAGGTGCCGCCGTACCCGAACAGGCGGGGGGCCGCGCGCACCGAGCGCACCATCTGGGCCACGTCGACGTCGGTCAGCGGCGGCACGCCGTGGGCGACGTCGTCGAGCAGGTCGGTCGCGTCGCCCGCGAGCCCGAACGTGAGCACCGGGCCGAACAGCGGGTCCTCGGCCGAGCGCACGACGCACGCGACGCCTGCGGGCGCCATGCGCTGCACCTCGAAGACCGGGTCGGACTCCCCCAGCGCCGCGGCCGCGACCTCCCGCATGCGGGCGACGTCGGCGCGCAGCTCGTCGGGGTCGGCGACGTCGAGCCGGACACCGCCCAGGTCGGCGCGGTGCCGCAGCCCGGGGGACGCGCTCTTGATCGCGACGGGCCACCCCAGCTCCTCGGCCGCCGCGACGGCCTCCTCGGGGGTGCGGACCCGCGCGGCCCGCCACACCTTGAGCCCGTAGCAGCCGAGCAGCTCGGCGGTGCGCTCCGGGGCGAGCTCGGTCTCGCCCGCGGCGAGCCAGCCCTCGACGAGCCTGCGCGCCCCGTGCGAGTCCACGCCGTCCGGCCGCACGGTGCTGCCGTGCTCGGCGTCTCGCCAGCGCGCGTACGCCACCACCTTGCCGAGCGCCGCCACGGCGTCCTCGGGCGTGGAGAACGCGGGGACGCGGACCAGCCGACCGTCGGGCGCGGGCGCCGCGAGCTCGTCAGCGAGGCCGTGCAGGCCCAGCATGGCGGCCACGGTGGGGCGTCCGGTGCGCGCGGACGCCGCGGCCACCGCGCGCGCCACCGCGTCCGTGCGCTCAGCCACGACGGGGACGTCGACCGCGACGACGACGTCGCACGCGTCCGGCGCGTACAGCGCGCCGACGACCGCCTCGATCTGGTCGTCGGGGGCGTTCGGCGGCAGGAAGTCGGAGGACGCGGCCACCACGAGCCCGGCTGCCGCGACCGCCTCGGCCACGAGCGCCGCGAGCGCGGCCGACGACGCGAGGACGCCGACGCGGCTGCCCGTCGGCAAGGGCTGATGGGCCAGGACCTGGGCCACGTCCAGGAGCTGGTGGGTGTTCTCGGCCCGGATGACGCCCGACTGGCGCAGCATCTCGTCGAGCAGCCGCCGCGGTGCGTGCGTCGCCCGCACCGCGTGCCCGGGGGGCACGACCTGGCCGGACCTCCCTGCGATCACGGCGACGACCGGCTTGTCGCCGGCCAGCCGGCGCGCGATCCGGGAGAACTTGCGCGGGTTGCCGATCGACTCGAGATAGAGGCACACGACCTCGGTGCGCGCGTCCTCCTGCCAGTACTGCATGAGGTCGTTGCCCGACACGTCCGCCCGGTGCCCCGCCGAGACCAGCGCGGAGACGCCGAGCCCGCGCCGCTCGAGCGTGGCGGCGAGCGTGACCGCGGCCGGGGCGGACTGGCAGAACACGCCCACGACGCCCGCCGTAGGAGGGCGCTCGGCGAGGCTCGCGTGCAGGCGCGCGCCCGGCGTCGTGGTGAGCAGCCCGTACGACGCCGGCCCGACGACGCGCATGCCCGCCGCGTGCGCCGCGCGCAGCAGCTCGCGCTGGCGTGCCAGGCCGTCCGGCCCGGTCTCGGCATACCCGGCGGCCAGGACGACGACGCCGCGAGCGCCGTGCCCCCCGAGGCGCCGGACGGCGTCGACGGCCGCGTCCGGCTCGACCGCGAGGATCGCGAGGTCGACGTCGGGCACCTCGGTCCAGCCGTGCACGCGCGCGACGCCCGCCGGGACGTCGCCCGGGGCGCCGAGGACGGTCAGCTCGGTGTCCCCGGGGTCCTGCGCCGCGGCGTCGAGCACGCGCTGCGCGATGAGGGTCTCGGGGGTCCCGGGCCGCCCCGGCCCCGGGCCGACCAGGAGGACCCGGCGGGCGCCCAGCAGCCCTTGCATCGAGCGTGCCTCCGCGCGGTGCTCACGGTCGGCCATGACGGCCCGCGACCGCTCGGTCGGGTCGAGGTCGATCGAGACCATGACCACGCCGTCGTCGAGCCGCTGCGTGAGGTCGTAGCCCGCGTCCCGGAACACCGCGAGCATCGCGCTGTTCTGCGGCAGGACGTCCGCGGTGAACCGCCGGACGCCGCGTTCCCGGGCGGCCGCGGCGATGTGCTCGAGGAGCACCGACCCCAGGCCCTTGCCCTGCACCGCGTCGGCGACGTTGAACGCGACCTCGGCCTCGCCGTCGCTCACCGTGTCGAAGCGCGCGACGCCGATGACGTCCTCGCGGCTCTCGCCGTCGGGCCCCGTGCCCGGCCGGACGGCCACCAGCGCGGCGCGGTCGTGGTGGTCCACGGTGGTCAGGCGCGTGAGCTCGCGGTCGGTGAGGTGCCGCACGGGAGCGAAGAAGCGGAAGTAGCTCGAACGCTCCGACTGGCCCTCCTGGAACCGCTGGACGGCGTCGGCGTCCTCGGACCGGATGGGGCGCAGGTGGGTGGTCGTGCCGTCGCGCAGGACGACGTCGGCCTCCCACCCGAGCGGATACGACGCGGCGTCCTGAGACGTAGAGCGCTCCACGGCCACCTCCGTGCCCCAGGCTAGCGGCCCGGGGAGGGCGTGTGGGTGGCCCTGCCTACGCTCCTCGTGTGGCCCGTGCGCAGCGCGACGATCGCGTTCCCGTAGTGACACCCCCCGGCGAAGCGCCCCGGCGACGGCGCGCGCGGCGGACCGAGCCGATGACCGCTCGCGGCGCCGCGCTCTTCTGGTCGCTCGCGCTCGTCTGGGGCATCCCGTACCTGCTCATCCGCGTGGCGGTCGAGGAGATGTCCCCCGCCGTCGTGGTGTTCGGGCGGTGCGTCATCGGTGCGCTCGTCCTGCTCCCGTTCGCCCTGCGCAGCGGCGGCATGCGGCGCGTGCTCGCGCGCTGGCCGGCCGTGCTCGCCTACACGGCCGTCGAGGTCGCCGGGCCGTGGTACCTCCTGTCGGACGCCGAGCAGCACATCACGAGCTCGCTCGCGGGGCTGCTCGTCGCGACGGTGCCGCTCATCGGCGCGGTCCTGGCGTTCGTGGTGCGCGTCGACGACCGGCTCGACCTGGTCCGCGGGACCGGCCTCCTGCTGGGCCTGGGCGGAGTCGTGGCGCTCGTCGGGCTCGACGCGGGCACGCACGTGCCGTTGTGGCCCACGCTCCAGGTCCTGCTCGTCGCCCTGGGCTACGCGATCGGGCCGATGATCGTGAAGCGACACCTCTCCGACCTTCCGCCCGTGACGACCAACTTCGTCGTCCTGGCCGTCTGCGCGCTCGGCTACGTCCCCTTCGCGGCGGCGACCTGGCCGGACACCAGACCCTCGGCACAGGCCGTCGGCGCCGTCGTCGCCCTCGGCGTGGTGTGCACCGCGCTCGCCTTCGTCCTGCTCTTCGCGCTCATCGGCGAGGTCGGCCCCACGCGCGCCACGGTCATCACGTACATCAACCCCGCGGTCGCGATCATCGCCGGCGTCCTGCTCCTCGACGAGCCGCTCACCGCGGGCATCCTGGTGGGCTTCCCGCTCGTGCTGGCCGGCGCGGCGCTCGCGACCCGGCGACGGTCCGGACCGGAACCGCGCGCCGCCGCCTCGGGGGGCACGGACCCCGGCTAGAGTTCCGTAGGACGTCCGTCCGAACACGCGTCCGAACACCCGGGCGCACCGCACCGGGCGTCGTCCACGACCACGCCGTCCGACCCAGGGAGCCCCACCGCATGGCGCGCAAGACCGGCGCAACAGCGACCGCCGAGCCGTTCGACGAGAAGATCGTCGACATCGACGTCGCCGCCGAGATGGAGTCGTCGTTCCTCGAGTACGCCTACTCCGTCATCTACAGCCGTGCGCTGCCGGACGCCCGCGACGGGCTCAAGCCCGTCCAGCGCCGGATCCTCTACATGATGGCCGACATGGGCCTGCGGCCCGACCGCGCGCACGTCAAGTCCTCGCGCGTCGTCGGCGAGGTCATGGGCAAGCTCCACCCGCACGGTGACGCCGCGATCTACGACGCGCTCGTCCGGCTCGCCCAGGACTTCTCGCTGCGCCTGCCGCTCGTGGACGGGCACGGCAACTTCGGCTCGCTCGACGACGGCCCGGCCGCCGCGCGGTACACCGAGGCTCGGCTCGCACCGCCGTCGACCGCGATGACCGCGGGTCTCGACGAGGACGTCGTGGACTTCGTGCCGAACTACGACAACAAGCTCACCCAGCCCGAGGTGCTGCCCTCGGCGATCCCCAACCTGCTCGTCAACGGCGCGTCGGGCATCGCGGTCGGCATGGCCACGAACATGCCTCCGCACAACCTGGTCGAGGTCGTGGCCGCCGCCAAGCACCTCGTGAGCCACCCCGACGCCACGCTGGACGACGTCATGCGCTTCGTCCCCGGGCCGGACCTGCCCTCGGGCGGCAAGATCGTGGGCCTCGACGGGGTGCGTGACGCGTACCGCACGGGCCGCGGCTCGTTCCGGACCCGCGCGACCGCCCGGGTCGAGAACGTCACGGCCCGCCGCAAGGGCATCGTCATCACCGAGCTGCCCTACACGGTCGGGCCCGAGAAGGTCGTCGAGAAGATCGCCGAGGGCGTCAAGGCGCGCAAGATCCAGGGCGTCAGCAACGTCCAGGACCTCACCGACCGCGCCCACGGCCTGCGGCTGGTCATCGAGGTCAAGACGGGCTTCGACCCCGACGCCGTGCTCGAGCAGCTCTACCGGACGACGCCGCTCGAGGACTCGTTCGGAATCAACAACGTGGCGCTCGTGGACGGCCAGCCCCGCACGCTGGGCCTGCTCGAGCTGCTGCGGGTCTGGGTCGACCACCGGATCACCGTGGTCCGGCGGCGGTCGACCTACCGGCTGGGCAAGCGGCGCGAGCGCCTGCACCTGGTCGAAGGCCTGCTGCTCGCGATCCTGGACATCGACGAGGTCATCCAGGTCATCCGGACCTCCGACGACGCCGGCACCGCGCGCGAGCGTCTCATGAGCGTCTTCGACCTGTCGGAGGCCCAGGCCACGTACATCCTCGACCTGCAGCTGCGCCGGCTGACCAAGTTCTCGCGCGTCGAGCTCGAGAAGGAGCAGTCGGAGCTGAAGCGCGAGATCGCCGAGCTCGAGGAGATCCTGGGCGACGACGCCCGCCTGCGTGCGGTCGTGAGTGCCGAGATGGACGACGTCACCTCGACCTACGGCACCCCGCGCCGCACCGTGCTCCTCGACTCGGCGGGCGGCACCGCGACGTCGGCCGCGCCGGCCGCCGGGCGCGGCAAGAAGGCGGCCGCCTCGCTCAACCTCCAGATCGCCGACGCGCCGACCCGCGTGCTGCTCTCGGCGACCGGGCTGCTCGCGCGCACGTCGGGCGATCAGGCGGACGCGCCGCTCGTGCGGGCCGGGCGGCGCCATGCCCACGACGCCGTGCGCAACGACACGTCCGCGACGACCCGCGGCCACGTCGGGATCGTCACGACGGCCGGGCGGATGCTCAAGGTCTCGGTGCTCGACCTGCCCTCGCTCCCCCCCACCGACGGCCCTCCGTCGCTGTCGGGCGGCATCCCGGTCAGCGAGCTGGTGGCGCTGCAGAGCGGCGAGCGGGCGCTGGCCGTGGTGTCGCTCGACGCCGCCGCACCGACGCTGGTCCTCGGCACGGCGGCCGGCGTCGTCAAGCGTGTGGCAGCGGGCGACGCGCCCAGCAACCGGGACGAGTGGGACGTCATCGCGCTCAAGGACGGCGACACGGTCGTGGGTGCCGGCGTGTGCTCGGACGACGACGAGCTGGTCTTCGTGGCCTCGGACGCGAGCCTGCTGCACTTCGACGCGTCGGTGGTGCGGCCGCAGGGCCGGGCCGCAGGCGGCATGGCCGGCATCCGGCTCGCTGCGGGTCAGCGGGTGGTGTTCTTCGGCGTCGTGCGCGCCGCGACGCGCGACCTGTACACCGTGGTGACCCTCGCGGGCGCTGCGGGCGCCCTGCCCGGCACCGGCGGCGGCTCGGTCAAGGTGACCCCGTACGAGCTGTACCCCGGCAAGGGGCGCGGCACGGGCGGCGTCCGCTCCCACCGCTTCCTCAAGGGCGAGGACGCGCTCGTCCTCGCCTGGGTGGGCGAGACCCCGGCACGTGCGGTCGGCACGGGTGGTCAGCCGCTCGACCTGCCGGCGCCCGACCAGCGGCGTGACGGTTCGGGCCAGCCGCTCACGGCGCCCGTGGCCGCGATCGGCTGACGCGGTGCGAGCCGCCCCGGAGCGACCGGTGCTGGTCGTCGTCGCCGGCCGTGCGGGTACCGGCAAGACGACGCTGGCCCGGGGGCTCGCGTGTGACCTCGCGGCCACGTATCTGCGCGTCGACGCGATCGAGACGGCGCTGGCCACCGTGCGTGACTCTGCCGTCACGGGCCCGGACGGCTACGCCGTCGCTCATCTCGTCGCGCGCTCGAACCTCGACCTCGGCCGGGACGTCGTGGTCGACGCCGTCTGCCCGGTGCCGGAGTCCCGCTCGGCCTGGGCCGTGGCAGACGATCGGACCGACGTGGTGGTGTTCGAGACAGCCCTCGACGACGCGGCCGAGCACCGCCGCCGCGTCGAGGACCGGCGGCCCGACATGCCCGGTCAGCACGTGCCCACGTGGGCCGACGTCGAGGACGACGGCTACGCCCCGTGGGACGAGGCGCGCGACGGGCTTCGGACCGTCGTCGACACGACGTCGGCCGAGGACGCGCTGCGATGCGCGCGCCGCCGGCTCGGGGTCAGATGACGCGGCTCAGCGGGTGACCGCGGCGTCGATCACCTCGCCGAGCTCCTCGGGCGTGCTGAACATGGGCCAGTGCCCGGTGGGCAGGTCGACGATCTCGTAGTCGTGCAGCCGCTTGAGCTCTGCGACGTAGGGGTGGTCCTGCTCCATGAGGCCCCGCAGCGTCGCCCCCGGCATCTCGCACGCGATCACAGTGGTCGGGACGTCGTACCGTCGCTCGTCGCCGCTGAGCCGCGGCCCTCTCCGGACGGTGCCGCCAGGCTGCGGCACCGCGCGGGCGCGGACGGCAGCGCGCAGCTCGTCCGTGAGCCCGGCCAGCGACTCGTCGTCGAACGTCTCCCACGGGGGCAGCTCGTGGTCGACCACGTCCTCCGGCAGGTGGGGGTCCACCGCCATCCCCTCGTCGGCCTGGGGCCCCGAGTCCACGTAGACGACGTGCGACACGCGCCCCGGGCGAGCGTCCGTGGCGGCATAGACCGTGCTGCCGTTCCCCGAGTGGCCGACGAGCGCAACCGGCTGATCCGCGGGCACCCTGTCGATCTCCGCGACGATCGCGTCGACGTGGTCCTGCGGGGTGATGCCGGAGCGGTCGGCGTCGCGCGACTCCATCCCCGGAAGTGTGAGCGGGTGCACGGTGTGGCCTGCGGCGACGAGCGTCGGCGTGACGGCGTCCCACGCCGAGCCGTCGAGCCAGAAGCCGGGTACGAGGATGAGGTCCATGTCCTGACCGTAGGTGTGACCACCGACACGGACGCCCGGCTGTGGGACACGGAGGGCCACGGAGGGACCACGGAGCAGACGCGTTGCCGCGGCTCGTCCGGTGGGCTGCACAATGTGCCCGTGACGCGCTACGAGCTGTCCCTGGACCCGGCCCGCCTCGACGTCGAGCTCGTGCACCGACTGTTGTCCCAGCATGCGTACTGGGCGCTCGGGCGCAGCCGGCAGGCGCAGGACACGGTGATCGCGAGCTCGCGCAACTACGGGCTCTACGACGCCGCGTCGGGCCAGCAGGTCGCCTACGCCCGCGTGGTGACCGACGGCGCGACGTTCGCCTGGCTCTGCGACGTCATCGTCGACCCTGGCCACCGGGGCAAGGGTCTCGGCGTCCGGCTCGTCGAGGGCGTCATGGCCGACCTCGAGCCGCTCGGCCTCAAGCGCGTGCTCCTCGCCACCGAGGACGCACACGACCTCTACCGGAAGTTCGGCTTCGCGGAGGTCAGCGACCCGGAACGGTGGATGGTGCGGCTGCGTCCACAGAGCTGACGGCCTCGGCACGGGCCACCCGGAGAACGCCCGCGGCGAGCAGGGCCTGCCCGACCGTGTAGGTGAGCATGACCCAGAAGCCCTGCACCGGCGGGTCGTACCAGGTCGTGAACGCCCCCAGTGCGATGAGCGCGTCCGACACGAGGAAGATCGCGCCGCCGAGCGCGGTGAGCCGCCCGAGCCCGGTGGCGAGGACGGCCATGGTCGCCAGGCACAGGCCGTAGACGACGACCGCCGGCAGCAGGGCTCCCGCGTTGCCCGCGCACAGCGCCACGAGCACCGCGAACACGATCACGTACGGCACGACGAGCAGCGGGCGCCGCGCCACGCTCTGGCGCCGGTAGGGCCAGAACGCCACCGCGTAGGTCACCTGGGCACACAGGAAGAAACCGACCATGACGAGGAACGCGGTGTCGCCGTCGGCGAGGTCGGGAGCGGCGTCGCCGAGCCAGGAGAACGCGAGCGCGACGAGCACCAGCCGCACCAGCCGTGGCCGCGGGGACCTCGTCGCGAACCACACCGTCGCGGCGAGCGCGGGCATGAGCAGCCACTGGCTCGCGGCGGCGAGGGAGTCCGCTCCCGCGAGCTGCAGGCCGAGGTGCACGAGCACCAGCGCGACGAACAGGGCGCCGGCGAGGCGCGAGGCGGGCGTGGGCAGGAGCGCGGACAGCCGCCGTGAGGCGGGGCGCGGCGAGTGATCAGCGTCGGTCACGGGCAGAGCGTAGCGGTCCCCGCGGCCCGAGCCGTCAGGACCGGGCCCGGTGCGAGCCCGGTCCTGACGGCTCGGCTAGCTCAGAGCTCGATCGAGTACATGCGCGACCCGCTCACCTTGGTGTAGCCCAGGCTCGCGTACAGGCCGTGCGCACCGGACGGGTTCTCCGTGTCGACGTCGAGCACCGCGGCCTGCATGCCGTCCGCGGCGAACGCGCGCATGCCTGCGGCCAGCGCGGCCACGGCGATCTTGCGGCCCCGGTACGCGCGCCGGACCCCGAGGAGCTCGGTGTACCCGAAGGTGTAGCCGCGGACCTCGAAGTCCTCCTCGAAGCGCGACGCCACGTGGTAGCCGACGACGAGCGGGGCGCCCGCGCGGAGCGCCGCAGCCGTCTCGGCGTCGGTCCAGGGGTCCGCGAGCAGCGCGTCGACGTCGGGCGCGTCGTCGACCACGAGGAACGACCACTGCGGCGCGAACGCCGTGCGGCCCTTGGCCCACTGCTCGGCCGTCTGCGGCTCGCTCCCCCAGTGGTCGCGGAAGGCCTCGTTGTGCGCGAGCCGCGCGGGCTCGTCGAGCTCGGTCGACCAGGGCACGAGCCGCAGCGAGCCGTCGAGCGCGACGTCGGGGACCGGCGGCGCGTCAGGGCCGGCCAGGTCGCGCTTGAGGTCGGAGTAGAAGCGCCGCGGCTCGAACCCGGCGTGGGCGTAGAGCCGGTGCTTCGACTCGGGGTCCGTGTCCTCGGCGAAGACGGCGATGCGGGCGGGCAGCTCCTTGCCCGTCGCCGCGAGGAGCTGGCGGCCCCGCGCGATCTCCCAGGCCAGCAGCTCGCGGCCGATGCCCTCGCCGCGGCGGTCCGGGTGCACGCCGCCCCAGAGGAAGACGCGCACCGTGGTGGCGTCGCCGGGCGTGGTGTCGACGAACGCGTAGGCACGCAGGACGCCCTCGGAGTCGAAGCCGAGCCGCGAGTCCGTGTCGAAGTTTCGCCACGGCGCGTCGAAGGTCTCGGCGACCTCCTCGAGCGCCTCACGGTACGGCTCGTCGTCCACCTCGGCGATCGTGTTCTTGAGCTCGAGCAGCGCGGGCGCGTCGGCGCGGGTGGCGGGACGCCACGTGAGGTTGCCGGCAGTGATCTCGGGCAGAGCCGGCGGCGCGGCGGCGCGCTCGGCGATAGGCAAGAGGGTGGTGGTGGTCATGCATCCACCGTAAATCTCATCTGGTGCCCACTGCACATACATAGTCGGGCCCCGGGGATACAGTCTCCAGGTGTCCTCCCCCGTTGCTGTAGACTCCCGCGACGCCCGCGCCTCCGCCCTGCTCGACGCCATGCGCAGCAGGGTCGTGGTGGCCGACGGCGCGATGGGCACCATGATCCAGGCGGCCGAGCCGACGCTCGCCGACTACGAAGGTCACGAGGGCTGTAACGAAGTCCTCAACGTGACCCGCCCCGACATCATCCGGGCCGTGCACGACGCCTACCTCGAGGTCGGCGTCGACGCGATCGAGACGAACACGTTCGGCGCCAACTGGTCCAACCTGTCCGACTACGGCATCGAGGACCGGATCCGCGAGCTCGCCCGGGCCGGTGCCGCGCTCGCGCGCGAGCGCGCCGACGCCTTCGCGACCCCCGACCGGCCGCGGTGGGTGCTCGGCTCGGTGGGCCCGGGCACCAAGCTGCCCTCGCTGGGCCACACGACGTTCGCGCACCTGCGCTCGACGTTCGCCGAGCAGGTCGCCGGGCTGCTCGACGGCGGTGCCGACGCCGTCCTGATCGAGACCAGCCAGGACCTGCTCCAGGCCAAGGCCGCGGTCACCGGCGCGCGGGACGCGATGTCCGACGCCGGACGCCGGGTGCCGGTCATCGTCTCGGTCACGGTCGAGGCGACGGGCACGATGCTCATGGGGTCGGAGATCGGAGCGGCGCTGACCACGCTCCAGGCGCTCGGCGTCGACGCCATCGGCCTCAACTGCGCCACGGGGCCCGACCTGATGAGCGAGCACCTGCGTCACCTCGCGCGGCACTCGGAGGTACCGGTCGCCTGCATGCCCAACGCGGGCCTGCCCGAGCTCGGCCCGCACGGCGCCGTCTACCCCCTGTCCCCCGGGGAGCTCGCGGCTGCGCACACGCAGTTCGTCACGGAGTTCGGCCTGGGGCTGGTCGGCGGTTGCTGCGGCACGACGCCGGAGCACCTGCGGCAGGTGGTCGAGGCGGTGCGCGGGCGAGAGCTGCCGGCACGCACGCCGGAGCGGGAGAACGGCGTCGCCTCCCTGTACTCCCACACGGACCTGAGGCAAGACACCTCGTACCTGGCCATCGGCGAGCGCACCAACGCCAACGGGTCCAAGGCGTTCCGTGACGCGATGCTCGAGGGCCGCTGGGACGACGTCGTCGAGATCGCCCGCCTCCAGACGCGCGAGGGCGCGCACCTGCTCGACGTGTGCGTCGACTACGTGGGCCGCGACGGCGTGGCCGATGTGCGCGAGGTCGTGTCGCGGCTGGCCTCAGCGTCGACGCTGCCGCTCGTGATCGACTCGACCGAGCCGGCGGTGCTGCAGGCGGGCCTCGAGCTGGTGGGCGGCCGCGCCGTGGTCAACTCGGTCAACTTCGAGGACGGCGAGGGGCCGGGCTCGCGGTTCTCGCGCATCATGCCGCTCGTCAAGGAGCACGGGGCGGCAGTCATCGCGCTGACCATCGACGAGGAGGGCCAGGCCCGCACGACCGAGAACAAGGTGGCGATCGCCACACGACTGCTCGAGACCCTGACCGGTGAGTGGGGCATGCGGGTCGACGACGTCATCGTCGACATGCTGACGTTCCCCATCGCGACGGGCCAGGAGGAGACGCGGCGCGACGCCATCGAGACGATCGAGGCGATCCGTGAGATCACCCGACGATTCCCGGGCGTGCACACGACTCTCGGCGTCTCGAACATCTCCTTCGGCCTCAACCCCGCCGCCCGGACCGTGCTCAACTCGGTCTTCCTGCACGAGGCCGTGGCGGCCGGGCTCGACTCGGCGATCGTGCACGCGGCCAAGATCCTGCCCCGCACTGCGATCCCGGACGAGCAGTGGCAGGCCGCCGAGGACCTGGTGTGGGACCGGCGCCGGTACGACGACGAGGGCAACCTCGTGCACGACCCGCTGGCCCACCTGCTCGAGCTCTTCTCGGGAGTCGACTCCGCCGCGCTGCGCGACCAGCGGGCGGCCGAGCTCGCAGCGCTGCCCGTGGGCGAGCGGCTGGCACGCCGCATCGTCGACGGGGCTCGCAAGGGGCTCGAGGACGACATCGAGGAGGCGTTGTCGTCGGGCATGAGGGCGCTCGACATCGTCAACGAGCACCTGCTCGGCGGCATGAAGGTCGTGGGTGAGCTCTTCGGCTCCGGTCAGATGCAGCTGCCGTTCGTGCTCCAGTCGGCCGAGGTCATGAAGGCAGCCGTCGCGCTGCTCGAGCCGCACATGGAGCGGGTCGAGGGCGACACCGGGTCGAAGGGCACGATCGTGCTCGCGACGGTGCGCGGCGACGTGCACGACATCGGCAAGAACCTGGTCGACATCATCCTGACCAACAACGGCTACACGGTCGTCAACATCGGCATCAAGCAGCCCGTCTCCGCGATGATCGAGGCCGCCGAGGAGCACGACGCCGACGTCATCGGCATGTCGGGCCTGCTCGTGAAGTCGACGGTCGTGATGAAGGAGAACCTCGCGGAGCTCGCCTCGCGCGGGCTCGACAAGCGATGGCCCGTGCTCCTCGGCGGCGCCGCGCTGACCCGCACCTACGTCGAGGACGACCTCGCGTCCGCCTTCCCCGGGACGGTGCGCTACGCGCGCGACGCGTTCGAGGGACTGCGGCTCATGGAGCCGCTCGTGCGCGTCGCGCGTGGCGCGTCGCCCGACGACGTCGGGCTGCCGGAGCTGCGCAAGCGGCGCCACGCCGTGGTGACCGTGACCGAGACGGCTCCCGAGTCGATGCCCGAGCGGTCGGACGTCGCGACCGACAACCCCGTGCCCGAGCCGCCGTTCTGGGGCACGCGGATCGTCAAGGGCCTCCAGCTCGCCGACTACGCGGCGTACCTGGACGAGCGCGCGACGTTCATGGGCCAGTGGGGGCTCAAGCCCGGGCGCGGCACCGAGGGCACGGCGGGCGCGTCGTACGAGGAGCTGGTCGAGACCGAGGGACGCCCGCGGCTCGCGGAGTGGCTCGACCGCATCCGTACCGAGCAGATCCTCGACCCGACGGTCGTCTACGGCTACTTCCCCGTGTGGTCCGAAGGTGACGACGTCGTCGTCGCCCACCACAGCGGCCCGGACGGCGGCTCCGGCGGCGAGGCCGGGTCCGAGCGGCTGCGCTTCCACTTCCCGCGCCAGCGTCGCGACCGTCACCTGTGTCTCGCCGACTTCGTCAAGCCGCGCTCGTGGGCCGAGGAGACCGGGCGGTTCGACGTGCTCCCGGTGCAGCTCGTGACCGTCGGCGACACCGTGTCGGCGCACACGGGGCGGCTGTTCGCGGCCGACAGGTACCGCGAGTACATGGAGCTGCACGGGCTGTCGGTCCAGCTCACCGAGGCGCTCGCCGAGTTCTGGCACGCTCGAGTGCGCGCCGAGCTGGGCTTCGCGGACGAGGACCCGACGACGACCGAAGGGCTGTTCAAGCTCCAGTACCGCGGCGCGCGGTTCTCGCTGGGCTACCCCGCGTGCCCCGAGATGGAGGACCGGCACAAGGTCGTCGAGCTGCTCCGGCCCGAGCGCGTGGGCGTCACGCTCTCCGACGAGCTGCAGCTCCACCCGGAGCAGTCGACCGACGCGTTCGTGTTCCATCACCCGGAGGCCAAGTACTTCTCCGTGTGAGGTTCCGGGTGCGTGCGTCGGGCCTGGTCGCCAACTGTTCTCGCTGGACATGACCTGCGGGAATGCCCCGTTGGTCACGTATCCAGCCGTCGCTGGACGGATCTGAGCGTACCAATTCGTGTCGTTTCTCGATCGTTGGAAGGGGTCCCCGCGGGCCCGATCCAGGGCAAACCGGCGCCCGAACGCCCTGACCTGCGGCGATGCACATACTGGCGAACGAGAAACGACCCGAATTGATGCACGAAAAGGGGCTTGACCTGCAATGACGCCGTCGCGCGTGACGAAGGCGCGCCCGGAGTAGGCCGCCGTTGCCCGTATCTCGCTTCTGCGAGAACGGCCGCGGATTGGTTGTCAGGGTCGGCCTGGCTCTTGTAGAGCCGCACGGGGTGTCGGCCAGGTGCGTCTATATCGCTGTGAGGCGCCGTGGCGGTCCTGGCGACGGCTGGCCATGAAGACGAGTTCGTCCATTGCCGACGATCCTGCGGTCGGCCGTCGACGCGACGCGCAAGTAGGAGCAGCGACCCGTCGGTGAGGTTGGCGACGAAGAGGTCTCGGAGTCCGCCCCAGCCGGAGCTCTCGGCGTTCCGTTGCCGACCGAGCCTCCGCCCAAACTGTGGGCGAATCAGCGCCCAGAAGGTCCAGCCCCTGCGCGCAGGGGCCGGGGGGCGCCGGATCCGCGCGATCTGCTGTGTACCGGAGGCATCGTGCCACCTGCGTGCCGCGCACGATCGGTCGTGTCCATCGCGGCCCGCGCAGCGGGCCTACCCGTCCTTCAAGGCTACTTCGGGCGCTTCGGTGATGACTGAGGCGAGTTCCTTGTCGGAAACTTCTGGCTCTGCAGTCCGCGTTCGCGCCAGCGGCGTGTGGGCGAAGTGCATAGAGTTGTGACGTCGGCGAGAGCGAGAGAGAGGTTCGCGGTGGCCAATCCAGTGGAGTTCATGCTGGCCGATTTGCGTGAGAGGTATGAGGCGCTGCCCGCCGCACGAGCCTTCGCCCGTCTCTACGACGACCCCGAGTGGGGGCACATGTTCGCAGTCATCCACAAGCGGCTGAACCAGCACTTCACGGACATCAACGGCCGCGCCAAGACCACTCATCACTACTGGGCGGACAACAGCCGCGATCTGCTCACCCTCATCGAGGAACTCGAAACTGATCTCCACACGCTCAAGCGGTCAGGCGTCGACGTCGAGTTGATTGACTCCTACCAAGACGCGCTAGACCGTTGTAGGCCATGGCTCTCGCCAAGCGGCGGCAGTACGGTCCCAGAGGACTTCAGGCCCATCGAGGTTGTCTCCTATGAGCCGGTCTTCGTCCATACAACGAGCAGCGTAAGGCTTGAAAAGGAGTTGACCCCTGTGGAGTTGGAGATGGTGGGCAGTGGGTCCTATGCCCACGTCTACTCCTACATAGACCCCGACTACGGCATCAGATTCGCCGTGAAGCGAGCCAAGAAGGGTATCGACGGCCGGGACCTCGAACGGTTTAAGCAGGAGTTCGAAATTTTGAACCACCTGAGCTTCCCCTATGTAGTGAAGGTCTACAAGTACAACGAGAGTAAGAACGAGTATCGGATGGAGTACTGCGACACCACGCTGCGCGAATACATTAGCAAGAGAAACACCAAGCTATCGTTTGCGGCTCGCAAGCGCATCGCCCTCCAATTCCTCTACGGCATCAACTACTTGCATCACAAGAACCTGCTTCATCGTGACATCAGTCTCCAAAACATCCTGGTGAAGGAGTTCGACGCTGGGGCCGTACTGATCAAGATATCGGACTTCGGCCTTGCGAAGGACCATACGAAGGACTTCACCCGGACTCAGACCGAGATGAAAGGAACCATCCGCGACCCCATGCTTGTTCGCTTTAAGGACTACGCGGTGCTAAATGAGATGTACTCAATTGCGTGGGTGCTCTCGTACATCTTCACGGGACGGGAATCCCTACCGACGCCTGGCGATGCGATAGGACGAATCATCCATAAATGCGCAGCCCACAATCTGGACCAGCGATATCAGACCGTCGCCGAACTCATTGCAGACATGGAGCGACTCGAGGCGCCATCGGTGCAGGCAACGGCGTAGCTTGTCCAAGCTTGTAATTGGCCCAGCGTCACCGCGAATGCCGGTGCGGGGGCCTTGGCGCACCATGGCGCTGAACTACACGCGCACAATCACAGACAGGACCGTCGCCGCCCTCGCCTCATCCACGACAGCAGCCCGCTGCTCCCCGAGGTGTTCCTGGACGCGTGGCCCCTGCGACGCAGGTCGGCATTGACGGGTTTGCGCGCGCACGGCCGCGGGGTGGATGGCTCCACTGGAACTCTGCGCCGAGAGGACCCAAGCATCCACAAGGGGCACCCGGACGGAGCAGACGAAAGGGCTTCTGACCAGCCGTTCGCCGGCCAGAGGTCCTCCCGGAATGTCCTGGACGAGCAACTGTACAGACCCCCATTGAGCTGCGGTTTTCACCATCGCGGCGGCGGCTGTTGGGGAACCACTGGGGAATCAGGGCTCGGAGCGCTCCCCTAGGGAGGAGGACGGCAGGACCCCGACGTGTCAGTCGTTGGGGACTGCTGCACGAATAGGTGACAACTGACTTGTGGTGCCGTCAGGCGCTGCTGGAAGAATGTTCACCGTGCCCGCACCCCACCCCAAGGAGTTCCG
>Ga0233363_1000073_pt1 | contig 49370 bp, 33 predicted proteins | sample ElkDunMinimDraft_18_FD_191534 | JGI IMG/M metagenome (GOLD analysis project Ga0233363, IMG submission 191534) | Fecal eukaryotic communites from dung pellets of Tule Elk in California, USA - Elk Dung C16 | ecosystem: Host-associated > Mammals > Digestive system > Large intestine > Fecal | place... | reverse complement strand
GCGACGTTGACGGTCGCGTCCGCCGGCCAGCCCGGGATCGCCTCGATGGCGGCCTTGATGCCGGCGGTCGTGTAGTTCTGCCCGCGCACGATCGGCGCGGACTCGCCGCCGGCGTAGGTCAGGGTGAAGGAGTCACCGTCGGTGTCGAAGTCGCGCAGCGACACCGTCTGCACCTCGTTGATCGCCGGCCGGGCGGCGGTCACGAAGGTGGTGATCTCGGTGAAGGTGCGGTGCGACCAGTACGGGTCGGTGTGCGGCTGCAGGTTGTCCTGCTGGCAGATACCCGCGTACGCCATGATCGACGAACCGCTGCCCGGCTCGTAGGAGTTGGCCGCGCTGCGGTTGCCGCCGGAGCAGTTCCACTGGTTGCCGTTGAAGGTGTGGTTGCCGGCGAACTGGTGACCGATCTCGTGGGCCACGTAGTCGACGGCGAAGTAGTCGCCGACCGGGTTCGGCAGGCCGGTGCAGCCACGGGCCTTGCCGTCGCCGCCGACGACACCGAGGCCGGCGACGCCGCCGCCGGCGAGGCCGAGACCGATGTGGCCGACGTCGTAGTTGGAGGCGCCGACGATCTGGCCGAGGACGATCCGGTTGCGGTTGAGCAGCCCACCGGTGCAGGAGGAGATCTGCGCCTCGGTGTAGCAGGGCGCCGCGCCGCAGGGGCCGTTCGCGCCGGTCGCCAGCTCCGGGGTGTTCAGGTTCGTCTTCTCGGTGTCGTCGACGAGGATGAGCCGGATGGCGGTCTCGTCCTCGTAGATCTGGTTGACCCGGTTGATCAGCGTCACCTTCGCCGCGGTCACGTTCTCCGCGCCGAAGTAGTTCGCGTACGACGGGTCGGTGACGAAGGCCAGCCGGTAGGTGCGCAGCGTCACCAGCGGACCGGCGACGAGCTCGTCGTCGTGGGCCTCGTGAATGTCGTGTTCGAGGGCGTGGGCGGCCGTCTCGACGTCCTCGCGCTCGACGAAGTCGCCGTTGCGGTTCTCCAGGTCACTGGCGAAGTAGCTGGCGTAGACGCTCTGGTCGCGCTCGTAGAAGGGGTCGATGTACCACGAGCCCTCGGCGGAACGGATCGAGGCGTGGAAGCCGAGCGGGGTGAGGTCGGCACGGATCGTCGCCGTCGGGTCGTCGAGCCCCTTGCCGGCGTACGTGCTGATCTCCGGGTGGGCGGCGGCGAGGCCGGCCTCCATCACCGGCGACTCGAACAGCTCGAAGCGCTCGAAGCTGCCATCCGGAGCGGGCAGCGATACCACCAGCGACTGCTGGCGGGCGAAGGTCCGCAGGCGCGCCGCGGGAGCCGGCTCCAGGGGCGCCTGCTCCAGCAGGCTCGCCAGGTCGTCACGGTCCAGCTTGTACGCCGCCAGCCGCTTGGCCGCGATCGCGGCTTCCTCGCCGGCCGGGCTCTCCGGCGCCGGGGCGCCGTCGATCTTCTGCCACGGCCCGTCGGCGGCGGGAGCCGCACTGGCCGTGGTGGCCACTGTCAGCACGGGAAGCATCGTCGCGGTCAACGCGGCGGCCAGGACTGCGACCAGTCCCCCGCGGCGCGACCCTGACCGCCCGCGTGGCGGACGGGTGAGGTTGATCCTCAATTCGTCTCCCTGTTGGTGAGGGCGAGACCGGCCGCGAGTCCCGGGTCGGCCCGGCGTACGCGGATGATCTACAGATTTGCCCAGGACCCTAGATGGACGAATGGCGGCCGGCATCATCCGGAAGGGGGAGGTGTCGCTGGCAGGTTGGCCGGAGTCGACGACTGCACGCCCTCGGAGCACACATTCACGCGCTCAGTTGAGCGCTGATTCCGCCGTGGACCGGAGATCACCGCGCGCGAAGGGCCCACCGCGAACTGCCCGCATGGGCTGCGGACTGCGGCCGACCAGACGAGGGCAATGTCCCAAGTACTGGTCGATCATGCGCTCGCGCCCCACCCCGCCCCACCGGCACCGGAGACGCACCGAGGTATTGCCGCGCCGGATCCGGGCACGCAGACGCCTCGGGCGGGACACCCGCGATGGGTGCCCCGCCCGAGAAGATCCGGTGTCGTCCGGCTCAGACGTTGAAACCGAGGGAACGAAGCTGGTCGCGCCCCTCGTCGGTGATCTTGTCCGGGCCCCACGGCGGCAGCCAGACCCAGTTGATCCGTACGTCGTTGACCAGGCCCCCACCGGGACCGGTGGTCAGCGCCTGGCGCGTCTGGTCCTCGATGACGTCGGTCAGCGGGCAGGCCGCCGACGTGAGCGTCATGTCGAGAGTGGCGACATTCTGATCGTCGACGTGCACGCCGTAGACCAGGCCGAGGTCGACGACGTTGATGCCCAGCTCGGGGTCGACGACATCCTTCATCGCCTCCTCGATCTCGGCGACGGGGGCGCGCCCGGCCGGCGCGTCCTGGGTGGCGGTCTCTTCGGAGTTCATGCTTGTACCTCGCTACGCTCGCTCGTACCCTCTGGACCGGTGCCCACTCCGGCGCGTGCCGCGGCGTCCTTGAACGCCATCCACGGCAACAGGGCGCACTTGACCCGGGCCGGGTAACGGGCCACGCCCGCGAAGGCGACCCCGTCCCCCAACAGCTCCTCGTCCGGCTCGACCTGCCCACGGCCGGCCATCAGCTCGACGAAGGCCGCGTGCACGGCGAAGGCATCGCCGACCGTACGCCCCCGCAGCAGCTCGTGCAGCACGCTCGCCGAGGCCTGGCTGATCGAACAGCCCATCCCGTCGTACGACACGTCGCGCACCACGTCCCCGTCGAGAGTGACCCGCAGGGTCACCTCGTCACCGCAGGTCGGGTTGACGTGATGCGCCTCGGCCGCGTACGGCTCGCGCAGCCCGCGTCCCTGGGGATGCTTGTAGTGATCCAGGATGATGTCCTGGTAGAGCTGGTTCAACTCCATCAGGCGAAGACCTTCCGCACCTGCTCGAGACCGCGCACCAGGGCGTCGACCTCCTCGGTGGTGTTGTAGAGGTAGAACGACGCCCGGGTCGTCGCCGGCACGCCGAAGCGCACGCAGGTCGGCCGGGCACAGTGGTGACCGACCCGCACCTGCACACCCTGGGCGTCGAGGATCTGCCCCACGTCGTGCGGGTGGATCCCCTCCAGCGCGAAGGAGATCGTGCCGCCCCGCCCGACCGGCACGGTCGGACCGAAGATCCGCAGGCCGGGCACGGACAGGAGCGCGTCCAGGGCGTACGCGGTCAGTTCCTTCTCGTGCCAGGCGATGGCCGGCATCCCGATCGCCGAGAGGTAGTCGACCGCGGCGCCGAGCGCGACCGCCTCGGCGATCGGCGGGGTGCCCGCCTCGAAACGGGCCGGCGGCGCCGCGAAGGTCGAGCCGCTCATCGAGACGGTCTCGATCATCGAGCCGCCACCGAAGACCGGCGGCATCGCGGCGAGCAGGTCGTACCGTCCCCAGAGGACGCCGATGCCGGTCGGGCCGCACATCTTGTGCCCGGTGAAGACGATGAAGTCGGCATCGAGGGCTACCACGTCGATCGGCATGTGCGGCACCGACTGCGAGCAGTCCAGCAGCAGCAGCGCCCCGACCTGACGCACCCGCTCGGTGATCCGGGCGGTGGCGTTGACCGTGCCGAGGATGTTCGACATGTGCACCAGCGAGACGATCTTCGTCCGCTCGTTGACCAGGTCGTCGAGGTCGGACTCGTCCAGCCGCCCGCCGTCGGTGACCTTGAACCAGCGCAGCGTCGCGCCGGTCCGCTCACAGAGCAGCTGCCACGGCACGATGTTGGAGTGGTGCTCCATCTCGGAGATCACCACCTCGTCACCGGGGCCGAGCCGCAGCCGCGGGTCACCCGTGGGCGAGGCGTTCGAGAAGGCGTACGCCACCAGGTTGATCGCCTCGGTGGAGTTCTTGGTGAAGACGATCTCGTCGGCGCTCGGCGCGTTGATGAACGCGGCGATCCTGGCCCGCGCACCCTCGTACGCCTCGGTCGCCTCGGTGCCCAGCGTGTGCACCGAGCGCGAGACGTTCGCGTTGTGCCGGCGGTAGTGATCGTCGAGCACCTCCAGCACCTGCCGCGGCTTGTGCGAGGTGTTGGCGCTGTCGAGATAGACCATCCGGTGCCCGTTGATCTCGCGGTCCAGGATCGGGAAGTCGGCCCGCACCTTCGCCACGTCGAACCGCGGCACCCCGTCGTACTGGGGCATGCCCCGGGGAATGGCGATCGTGGTCATCTCGACAGCGTCCTCTCGTCGTACCGGCTCAGGCGCGGCCGGCGGCGATGTAGCGCTCGTAGCCCTCGGCCTCGAGCTTGTCGGCAAGCTCCGGACCGCCCTCTTCGACGATCTTGCCCGCGACGAAGACGTGCACGAAGTCCGGCTTGATGTAGCGCAGGATCCGGGTGTAGTGGGTGATCAGCAGCACGCCGGACTGGCCGGCCTCGCGGATGCGGTTGACACCCTCGCTGACCACGCGCAGCGCGTCGATGTCGAGCCCGGAGTCGGTCTCGTCGAGGATCGCCATCTTGGGCTTGAGCAGCTCCATCTGGACGATCTCGTGGCGCTTCTTCTCACCACCGGAGAAGCCCTCGTTGACGTTGCGCTGGGCGAACGCCGGGTCCATCTGCAGCCGCTCCATCGCGCCGCGCAGCTCCGCGCCCCAGGTGCGCAGCTTCGGCGCCTCGCCGTCGATGGCGGTCTTGGCGGTACGCAGGAAGTTCGCCACCGACACGCCCGGCACCTCGACCGGGTACTGCATGGCCAGGAAGAGGCCGGCCCGGGCCCGCTCGTCGACCGACATCTCCAGCACGTCGACACCGTCGAGCGTCACCGAGCCGCCGGTGATCTCGTACTTCGGGTGCCCGGCGATCGAGTAGGCCAGGGTGGACTTGCCGGAGCCGTTCGGACCCATGATCGCGTGGGTCTCCCCCGACCGCACGGTCAGGTCGACGCCGTGCAGGATCGGCTTGAACTCACCCTCGGGCAGTTTTACCGACACCTGCAGGTCGCGGATCTCCAGGGTGCTCATGATGCGGTCACTCCATTACTCGGCGTCAGGCTGACGTAGATGTCGCCGTCGCGGATCTCGACGGGATAGACGGGTACGGGTTCGGTGGCGGGCGGTCCGCTCGGCTCACCGGTACGCAGATCGAACCGGGAGCCGTGCAGCCAGCACTCGAGACTGCAGCCGGAGACCTCACCCTCGGAGAGGGCGACCTCGGCATGCGAGCAGGCGTCGTGGGCGGCGTAGAAGTTGTCGTCCTCGCCGTGCACGAGCGCCAGCTGGACGCCGTCGACGTTGGCGCTGATCACGGTCCCCTTGGGGATGTCCTCGGCCGAGCAGATCTTGATCATCAGGCGCCCGCCTTGACCAGCCGGTCCTCGATCGCGTCGCCGAGCCGGTCGCGCAGCCCCTCGACCGGGATCTTGTTGAGCAGCTCGGCGAAGAAGCCGCGCACCACCAGGCGGCGGGCCTCCTCCGCCGGGATACCGCGCGCCATCAGGTAGAAGAGCTGCTCCTCGTCGAAGCGGCCCGTCGCGCTGGCGTGCCCGGCGCCGGCCACCTCGCCGGTCTCGATCTCCAGGTTCGGGATCGAGTCGGCGCGAGCGCCGTCGGTGAGCAGCAGGTTCCGGTTGATCTCGTACGTGTCGGTGCCGGTCGCCTCGGCCTGGATCAGCACGTCGCCCACCCAGACGGTGTGCGCCTTCTCGCCCTGCAGCGCTCCCCGGTAGCCGACGTAGCTGCGGCAGTCCGGCACGGTGTGGTCCACCATCTGCCGGTGCTCCAGGTGCTGGCCCGAGTCGGCGAAGTAGAGCCCGTAGAGCTCCGCCTCACCGCCGCGCTGGGTGTACTCGACGCTGGTGTACTGGCGGACCAGGTCACCGCCGAGGGTCACCTGCACGTGGTTGACCGAGGAGTTGCGCCCGAGGCGGACCTTGAGGTGCTGCGCCTGCACGGTGTCGGCGGCCCAGTCGGCCACGGTCACCAGCGAGAGCTTGCCGCCGTCGGCGACGGTGACCTCGACGTTGTCGGCCAGCGTCGCCGAACCGACCTGCTCCAGCACCAGGGTGACCTCGGCGAAGGAGCCCACCTCGATGAAGGTGTGCCCGTAGGCGACCTCGGCGGCGCCGTTGCCGACCACCCGGATGATCGCCGGCTCGGACACCACCGCGTCCGGCGCCACCGAGACCACCAGGGCCTCCGCGGCGTTGCCGTACGCCAGCGCGCTGACCCGGTCGAAGGGGGTCAGCACGCTGCCGACGCGCGGGTCGGAGTGCGGCACCTTGGTGGCGGTCACCCCGGCCGGCAGCGCGGCGAGGTCATAGGTGACCGTCCCGGCCGTCCCGGCCGCTGCGGGCGCGGCGGAGTCGAGCCCCCGCATCCGCTTGAGCGGGGTGAAACGCCACTCCTCCTCCTGCCCGGTCAGGGCCGGAAAGTCGGCGACGTCGAACGAACGGAGCGCCTGCGATTTGGTGCTGGGCGGCGCGGAAGCCTGGGTAGTCATCTCTTCCTTGGTCTGCTCTACGTGATCCGTTCAGGGTGACGGGGGACGGACCGGCGTCAGCCGACCGCGCCCTCCATCTGCAGCTCGATCAGCCGGTTCAGCTCCAGCGCGTACTCCATCGGGAGCTCCTTGGCGATCGGCTCGATGAAGCCGCGCACGATCATCGCCATCGCCTCGTCCTCGCTCAGGCCCCGGCTCATCAGGTAGAAGAGCTGGTCGTCGCTGACCTTGGAGACGGTCGCCTCGTGCCCCATCGACACGTCGTCCTCACGGATGTCGACGTAGGGGTAGGTGTCCGACCGGGAGATGGCGTCGACCAGCAGCGCGTCGCACTTGACCGTGCTGCGGCTGTTGTGCGAACCCTCCATCACCTGAACCAGACCGCGGTACGAGGTCCGGCCGCCACCGCGGGCGATGGACTTCGAGATGATCGTGCTGGAGGTGTGCGGCGCGGCGTGCACCATCTTGGCGCCGGCGTCCTGGTGCTGGCCCTCGCCGGCCATCGCGACCGAGAGCACCTCGCCCTTGGCGTGCGCGCCGGTCATGTAGACCGCCGGGTACTTCATCGTCACCTTGGAGCCGATGTTGCCGTCGACCCACTCCATGGTCGCGCCCTCGTGGCAGACGGCGCGCTTGGTGACCAGGTTGTAGACGTTGTTCGACCAGTTCTGGATGGTCGTGTAACGGCACCGGGCGTTCTTCTTCACGATGATCTCGACGACCGCGCTGTGCAGCGAGTCGGAGGAGTAGATCGGCGCGGTGCAGCCCTCGACGTAGTGCACGTACGCGCCCTCGTCGACGATGATCAGGGTCCGCTCGAACTGGCCCATGTTCTCGGTGTTGATCCGGAAGTAGGCCTGCAGCGGGATGTCGACCTGCACGCCCTTGGGCACGTAGATGAACGAGCCGCCGGACCAGACGGAGGTGTTCAGGGCCGCGAACTTGTTGTCGCCGACCGGGATCACCGTGCCGAAGTACTCCTTGAAGACGTCCTCGTGCTCCTTGAGCGCGGTGTCCGTGTCGAGGAAGAGAACGCCCTGCTCCTCCAGGTCCTCACGGATCTGGTGGTAGACGACCTCGGACTCGTACTGCGCGGCGACACCGGCGACCAGGCGCTGCTTCTCCGCCTCCGGGATGCCGAGCCGGTCGTAGGTGTTCTTGATCTCCTCCGGCAGCTCCTCCCAGCTGGTGGCCTGCTTCTCGGTGGAGCGGACGAAGTACTTGATGTTGTCGAAGTCGATCCCGGTGAGGTCGGCGCCCCACGCCGGCATCGGCTTGCGCTCGAAGAGACGCAGCCCCTTCAGGCGCAGCTCGAGCATCCAGGCGGGTTCATTCTTCTTCGAAGAGATGTCCCGTACCACCGCCTCGTTGAGCCCGCGCTGGGCGGTGGCGCCGGCGATGTCGGCATCGGCCCAGCCGTACTCGTAACGGCCCAGGGCGGCGAGCTGCTCTTCCTGGGAAAGGGGCGCAGCGATCTGCTCGGTCATTTATCTGTCCTCACAGTGGAGACGGTTCTACCGGTCTGAGCACGCTTCGACTGGGCCGGGATGTACGTCGTGCACACCCCGTCGCCGTGCGCGATGGTGGCCAGGCGCTGCACATGGGTGCCGATCAGACGGGAGATCACCGCGGTCTCGGCCTCGCACAGCTGGGGAAACTCGGCGGCGACGTGCGCCACCGGGCAATGGTATTGACAAAGTTGCCCGCCCGAGGCAATAGCCGACGCATTCGCGGCGTAACCCTCGGCGGTGAGCGCGTCGGCGAGTGCCTGGGCCCGCGCCAACGGGTCGTCGTCGGTGCCCTCCAGGGCCGCGCGGCAACGGTCCTCCAGCGCCACGACCTGCTCCTGGGCGAAGGCGTCCACGGCTTCGGAGCCGCACTGCCGGGCGAGGAAACGCAGCGCCGCGGTCGCCATGCCGTCGTAGGTGTGGGTGCCGGCCCGCACCCGGGCCACGTCGGTCAGCAGGAAGACCTTGGCGGGGCGTCCGCGCCGGCGGTGTCCGCGTACCGGCTGGTCCCGGGAGACGACGTCGCCGTCGGCGAGCATCGCGTCCAGGTGCCGGCGGATCGCGGCGGGGCCCAGTCCGAGTTCGGCGCCGAGCTGGGCCGCGGTCGCGGCGCCACGCTCGAAGAGCAGCCTGGTGACGCGATCCCGGGTGGAGGACTCGCCTCCGGCGGGGGCCCGCGTCGGCGGTGCGGGTACGGCGACATCGGCGGCCGGTGAGGCCGCCGGTTCGCACGCAGGAAGCGCCGCCACGTTTTTCACAACGCCAACGTTACGTATATCCACCGACGGAGGCAAACCGCGTGCCCGGTGATACCTGCCACCGCATGTCCGATCCGCGCCGGTGAAGATCATATCTCTGCGTACGATGAGGCGGTGAGCAGACCCGACGCTCCTACCAGTACCTCTGTCCTCTCGGCGGCCAACAACTGGCTGGGATCGCCGATCGTCCTGCGCCGCATCTCGCTGGCCTCGCTGGTCGCCAACATCGGCATCGTCGTCACCGGCGGCGCGGTGCGGCTGACCGCCTCCGGGCTCGGCTGCCCGACCTGGCCCCGGTGCACCGACGACTCGTACGTCAACACCCCCGAGATGGGCATCAACGGCACGATCGAGTTCGGCAACCGCCTGCTCACCTTCGTCGTCGGTTTCCTGGCCCTGGCCGCCCTGATCTCGGCGCTGCTGCAGAGCCCACGCCGGCGCAGCCTGATCCGGCTGGCCGCGCTGGTATTCCTCGGCATTCCCGCGCAGGCGGTCATCGGCGGCATCACCGTGCTGACCGATCTGAACCCGTGGGTGGTGGGCCTGCACTTCCTGGCCTCGATCGGGGTGATCGCCGCCGCCTACGCGCTCTGGCGCCGGGTGGACGAGCCGGACGGCCGCAAGATCGCCACGGTCCCCGCCCCGCTGCGGACCCTGACCGCCCTCACCACCGCCGTCGGCTTCGCCGTCGTGGTGATCGGCACCTGGGTCACCGGCAGCGGCCCGCACGCCGGTGACCACGGCGCCGCCCGCAACGGCCTGGACCCGGAATCGATCTCCCAGGCCCACGTCGACCTGGTCTTCCTGATGCTCGGCCTGTCGATCGCGCTCTGGTTCGCCTTCCGGGCCGTCGGCGCCACCGCCCCGGCCCGCGCGACGCTGGTGCTCCTCGCCGTCGCGGTCGGCCAGGGCGTCATCGGCTTCGTGCAGTACTTCACCGGCCTGCCCGAGGTGCTGGTCGGCCTGCACATGCTCGGCTCCTGCGTGTTCTGGACCGCCACCCTGGCGGTGCAGTGGTCCACCCGGCAGCGCGAGGCCGGCACGGAGGCCGGCGCCGCCCAGCCGGCGAGGCCGCAGCCGCTGGCCGCGGTCGCCACACGCTGATCAGGCGGGCGCACGGCGGGCTCGGACGCGGGCCTGGCAGCGAGCGGGAAGCGCCGCCCGCCGGTGAGAGCGGCGAGCAGCCGGGATGAGACACGACAAGCGAGCGGCCCGGGGAGGGGATCCCCGGGCCGCTTCGTCGTAGTGGGTGGATAGGTGGAAAGTCTGTCTGCCTGACGTTTCGAGGGTCAGCGGGCCAGCGTGCGTCGTGCCATGGAGCGCCAGAGGTCGTTGCTCGGACGCATCTGGTCCATGAGCTCACGCTCCCAGGCGTTCTCCACGGTGACACCCGCCTCCGCGCACGCCTTGCGGGCGATATCCGTGCCCGCGGCGAACTGGTCGGCCCACTCACCGTCCTCCCCCACGAGGACGATGCGGGCACCCCGCTTGCCGACATACTCGATGACCGCCTTGGCGCCGCCGTGTCCGGCGGCGAACGACTTGATGCCGGCCACCAGGCTGCCTGCGCCCTGCGTCGGGACAGCCTTCTCAGCCGTCAACGTCGTATCGGAACCATCTGCCATACCTCGGACTCTAGGCAAGGGCGGCGTGGCGCGTGGCAACACGATCGAGCTTTTGTGATAACTGTTACCTGAGTGTTTGACGAAACGGCGTACCGTTTTGCGTCATTAGTCCGGTTTGTCGGGATTTGAAGCGCGGCCATCCGCTGGCAGAAAGCAATAGACTGGCGCCACCTGCGCAAATACCGAAACAACGGACTAATTGCGCAAGTCCGACCAAAAGCCACCAAACCACCGGAAGCCCGCGGCGCTTCCGGCCACGGTCAGATCAGCGCGTCCAACGCCACGGCGGCGAAGAGGATCGTCAGGTACGTCGTCGACCAGTGGAACAGCCGCATCGGCTTCACCGCGTCGCCCCGCGCGTTGCGCCGGGCGAGCTTGTGGGCCTCCACCAGGAAGATGGCCCCCACCACCACGGCCGGTACGCCGTAGATCAGGCTCATCCCCAGCGGCCAGACCGCCAGCGAAGTGAGCACGGTCAGCCAGGTGAAGCCCACGATCTCGGCGTTGACCCGCCGGGTCGAGGCGTGCACCGGCAGCATCGGGATCCCCGCCCGGGCGTAGTCCGCCCGGTACTTGATCGCCAGTGCGTAGAAGTGCGGCAGCTGCCAGAAGAAGACCACCGCGAACAGGCCCCAGGCCACCGGCGGCAGCGAGTTGGTGACCGCCGCCCAGCCGATCAGCACCGGCGCGGCCCCGCAGATACCACCCCAGAAGGTGTTGAGCACCGTCGTGCGCTTGAGCCAGAGGGTGTAGACGAGGTCGTAGTAGAGGATCGCCGCCAGCGTCAGCCCCGTCGCCAGCCAGTTGGTGGCCACCGCCATCAGCACGACCGAGATCGCCGCCAGCACCAGCCCGAAGATCAGAGCGTTACGGGGGGCGACCACGTGGGTGGGGAGCGGGCGGCGTTTGGTCCGGCGCATCAACTGGTCGATGTCGCGGTCGATGTAGCAGTTGATGACGCTCGCGGCACCGGCCGCGAGTGACCCGCCGACCAGCACGGCGGCGACCAGCCAGAGCGACGGCATCCCGCCGGCGGCCAGCATCATCGCCGGCACGGTGGTGACCAGCAGCAGCTCGACGATCCGCGGCTTGGTGAGGGAGACATACGCCGCGACCATCGCCCGCACATCCCGCCGAGCACGCCCGTCACCGGCCACGTCCGCCGCGGCGGACCCAGCGGGCGGAGTGGCGGAGCGGTCGGTGATCATGGTCACGAATTGCACCTTCCGGCATCGGCGCGGCGGTCTGAGTCGGCGGCGACCTGCCGGTCGGCGCACCGAACGACAGCCTACGCGCCGCCATTCCCGCTGCCCGGGCGACCCGTCAAGGGTGCAGACGGTCACATCCGTCCGCCCGGACCGGTACCGGCGGCGCGGTCCGGCCGCACCCCACCCACATGGGGAGATCCCCAAGCGGGCGCGCCGGAACGGTCGATAGGGTCAACGCGAGGGTTTCCGCCCAGCTGTCAAGGAGCATCAACGATCGTGGCTGCCAACCGTCCCGAGCAAGACACACTGAACTGGTCCGACCTCGACCGTCGGGCCGTCGACACCATCCGCGTGCTGGCTATGGACGCCGTGGAGAAGTCCGGCAACGGACACCCCGGCACGGCGATGAGCCTGGCGCCCGCGGCGTACCTGCTCTTCAACCGGGTGATGCGCCACAACCCCGCCGACCCGGACTGGGTGGCCCGGGACCGGTTCGTGCTCTCGGCGGGCCACTCGAGCCTGACGCTCTACATCCAGCTCTTCCTCGCCGGGTACCCGCTGAGCCTGGCCGACCTCAAGTCGCTGCGGCAGTGGGGCTCCCTCACGCCCGGCCACCCCGAGCACGGCCACACCCCCGGCGTGGAGACCACCACCGGGCCGCTCGGCCAGGGCCTGGGCAACGCGGTGGGCATGGCGATGGCCGCCCGCCGCGAGCGCGGCCTGCTCGACCCGGACGCCGACGCCGGCGCCTCGGTCTTCGACCACAACGTCTGGTGCATCGCCTCCGACGGCGACATCGAAGAGGGCATCACCCACGAGGCGAGCTCGCTGGCCGGACACCAGAAGCTCGGCAACCTCTGCGTCATCTACGACGACAACGAGATCTCGATCGAGGACGACACCCGCATCGCGCAGAGCGAGGACGTCGCGGCCCGCTACACCGCGTACGGCTGGCATGTGCAGACCGTCGACTGGCGTGCCGGCCACGCCGAGAGCGGCGACTACCACGAGGACGTCGAGGCGCTCTACGAGGCGCTGGTCGCCGCCCGTGCCGAGACCGACCGTCCCTCCTTCATCGCGCTGCGCACGATCATCGGCTGGCCGGCGCCGAACAAGCAGAACACCGGCAAGATCCACGGTTCGGCGCTCGGCGCCGACGAGGTCGCCGCGACCAAGAAGCTGCTCGGCTTCGACCCGGCCCAGGACTTCGCCGTCGCCGACGAGGTGCTCGCGCACACGCGCGAGGTGCTGCAGCGCGGTCGCGCGGACCAGGAGCGCTGGACCGCCTCCTTCGACGAGTGGGCCACCGCCAATCCGGAGCGCAAGGCGCTGCTGGACCGGCTCCGCACCCGCACGCTGCCCGACGGCTGGACCGAGGCACTGCCGCAGTGGGACGCCGACCCCAAGGGCATCGCCACCCGCGCCGCCAGCGGCAAGGTCCTCGAGGCGCTCGCCCCGGTCCTGCCCGAGCTCTGGGGCGGCTCCGCCGACCTCGCGGAGAGCAACAACACCACGATGAAGGGCGAGCCCTCGTTCATCCCGAGCGAGTACGCCACCAAGTCCTTCCCCGGCCACGAGTACGGCCGCACCCTGCACTTCGGCATCCGCGAGCACGCCATGGGCGCGATCCTGAACGGCATCGCGCTGCACGGCGGCACCCGCCCGTACGGCGGCACCTTCCTGGTCTTCAGCGACTACATGCGTCCCTCGGTGCGGCTGGCCGCGCTGATGAAGCTGCCGGTGGTCTACGTCTGGACCCACGACTCGATCGGTCTGGGCGAGGACGGCCCCACCCACCAGCCGGTGGAGCACCTCACCTCGCTGCGGGCGATCCCCGGCCTGGACGTGGTACGCCCGGCCGACGCCAACGAGACCGTCTGGGCGTGGCGGCAGGCGCTGCTGCACACCGACCGGCCGACCGCGATGGCGCTCAGCCGTCAGGCGCTGCCGGTGCTGGACCGCACCACCCTGGCCGGCGCCGAGGGTGTGGCCAAGGGCGGCTACGTCCTGGCCGACGCCTCCGACGCCGCACCGCAGGTCATCCTGATCGCCACCGGGTCCGAGGTGCAGCTCGCGCTGACCGCCCGGGAACGGCTGGAGGCCGAGGGCACGACCACCCGGGTGGTCTCGATGCCCTGCCAGGAGTGGTTCCGGGCACAGGACGAGGCGTACCGGGAGTCGGTGCTCCCGCGCGGGGTAAAGGCACGGGTGAGCGTGGAGGCGGGCATCGGCATGTCGTGGCGCGACCTGGTCGGCGACTGCGGCGAGAGCGTCAGCCTGGAGCACTACGGCGCGAGCGCCCCGCACACCGTGCTCTTCGAGCAGTTCGGGTTCACCCCCGACCGGATCGTCGCGGCGGCCCACGCCACGCTGGCCCGGGCCGGGGAGATCACCGGTTTCACCACCGGAAACTAAGAGGAGCGTGGTCGGCATGACGGACAGGTTGCAGGAGCTCAGCGCGGCGGGTGTCGCGATCTGGCTCGATGATCTCTCACGGACCAGGCTCACCTCCGGGGGCCTGGACCAGCTGCGGCGGGAGAAGCACATGGTCGGGGTGACCACCAACCCCACCATCTTCGCCAAGGCGCTCAGTGACGCCGACGAGTACAACTGGCAGCTGCGTGACCTCGCGCTGCGCGGTGTCGGCGTGGAGGAGAGTGTCCGTCTGCTGACGACGTACGACGTGCGCTGGGCCTGCGACGTGATGCGCCCGGCCTACGACGCCAGCGCCGGCGTCGACGGCCGGGTCTCCATCGAGGTGGACCCGCGGCTGGCGCACGACACCGACCGGACCGTCGCCGAGGCGAAGGCGCTCTGGTGGCTGGTGGACCGGCCGAACCTCTTCATCAAGATCCCCGCGACCGAGGCGGGGCTCGGCGCCATCACCGCCACCCTCGCCGAGGGGATCAGCGTCAACGTGACCCTGATCTTCGGCCTGGACCGCTACTCGGCGGTGATGGAGGCGTTCCTCGCCGGTCTCGAGCAGGCCAAGGCGAACGGTCACGACCTGACGAAGATCGCCTCGGTCGCCTCGTTCTTCGTCTCCCGCGTCGACAGCGAGGTCGACAAGCGGCTGGACGCGATCGGCTCCCCGGCGGCGCTCCAGCTGCGCGGCAAGGCCGCGGTGGCGAACGCCCAGCTGGCGTACGAGCGGTACGCCGAGGTCTTCTCCTCGCCCCGGTGGCAGGCGCTGGCCGACGCGGGCGCACATCCGCAGCGGCCGCTCTGGGCCTCCACCTCCACCAAGAACCCGGACTACCGCGACGTCATCTACGTTGAGGAGCTCATCGCACCGGGCACGGTCAACACCATGCCGGAGCCGGTGATCCACGCCTACGCCGAGCACGGCGAGACCCGCGGCGACACGATCACCGGGTCCTACGACGCGGCCCGGCAGGTTTTCGCCGACCTCGACCGCGTCGGGATTGACTTCGATGACGTGATCGCCACGCTTGAGCGGGAGGGCGTGGAGAAGTTCGAGGCGAGTTGGACCGAACTCCTCGACGGGGTCCGCAAGTCGCTGGATGCCGCCGCCGAGGGGGTGGACCGGCCCAACCGAGCCGCCGAGCAGAACGCCCGAGCCGCCCAGCAAGCTGGAGGTAACGCGTGAGTGAACTGCTCGACAGGCCGGTGCAGACCGCCGGCGGACTGACTGTGCACGGGGCGGTGGCGGTCGACGAGAGCGCCGCCGCCCCCGCCCTGCCGAAACTGATCTCCGACCGGGTGGCGCGTCGGCTGGCCGACCGGGACCCGACGCTCTGGGGTCCGCAGGCCGAGGGCGAGGCCCGGATCCGGCTCGGCTGGGTCGACACCTTCCGGCGCAGCCGCGAACTGCTCCCCCGCCTGGCGCAGCTGCGCCAGGAGCTGACCGGGCTGGACCACGTGGTGCTCGCCGGGATGGGCGGCTCCTCGCTCGCCCCCGAGGTGATCGCCCGGACCCTGGGCCGCCCGCTCACCGTGCTGGACACCACCGATCCGCAGCAGGTACGCGCCGCACTGGGCGACCGGCTGGAACGCACCGTCGTGGTGGTGGCGAGCAAGTCCGGTTCGACGGTGGAGACCGAGAGCCACCGGCGGGCCGCGCTGCAGGCGTTCCTGGACGCCGGGCTGAGCCCGGCCGAAGCCGGCAGTCGATTCGTGATCGTCACCGATCCCGGGTCGGCGATGAGCGAGACCGCCGCCGAGATGGGCGCTCACCTCATCCTCGCCGACCCCGAGGTCGGCGGCCGCTTCTCGGCGCTGACCGCCTTCGGCCTGGTGCCGACCGCGCTGGCCGGGGTCGACGTCGCGGAACTGCTCGACCAGGCCGAGGCGCTCTCCGACAGCCTCGCCCGCGACACCGGCAACCCGGCCCTCGCCCTCGGCGCCGCTCTCGGCTCGGCCGCCGCCGGCGGCCGCGACAAGCTGGCGCTGATCTCCGACGGCACCGGCATCGAAGGCTTCGGCGACTGGGCCGAGCAGCTCGTGGCCGAGTCCACCGGCAAACACGGACGCGGCATCCTGCCGGTCGTGGTGGAGTCGCCGGGCGCGCCGGGCGCCACCGGGGAGGACGTGCTCACCGTCACCTACGGCGGCGCGCTGGGCCCCGGCGCGGTGCCGGGCGGCGGGATCTCCCCCGACATCGCCGTCAACGGCCCGCTCGGCGCCCAGTTCCTCGCCTGGGAGTACGCCACCGCGGTGGCCGGGGTGGTGCTCGGCATCGACCCCTTCGACCAGCCGAACGTCACCGAATCGAAGGAGAACACCAAGCGGCTGCTCGCCTCGGGGGTGGCGGCCGAGACACCGAGCTTCACCGACGGCGCCGTGCAGGTGTACGCCCCGGCAGACGCGCCGCAGGAACTGACGGAGGTGCTGCGTCTGCTGCTGGACTCGGCCGCTCCGCGGGGCTATCTGGCGGTGATGGCCTACCTCGACCGGTTCGGCGACGCCGACGCGGCCGGACTGCGTCCGCTGCTCGCCGCCGCGACCTCCCGGCCGGTGACCTTCGGCTGGGGCCCGCGCTTCCTGCACTCCACCGGGCAGTACCACAAGGGCGGTCCGGCCAACGGGTCCTTCCTCCAGATCACCGGGACACCGGCCGCGGATCTGCCCGTGCCGGGGCAGTCGTACAGTTTCGGCGAGCTGCAGGCTGCCCAGGCCGCCGGTGACCGGCAGGCGCTGACCGAGCGGGACCGCCCGCTGGTCCGACTGCACCTGACCGATCGCGCCGCCGGCCTGGCCCAGCTGCGGGAGGCGGTCGAAGCCTTGCTCTCCGGACGCTGATCCCCCGCCCGAACGACGTCGACTAGGAGAACCGGTGTGAACCCCCTGCGCGACCCCCAGGACCGGCGGCTGCCCCGGATCCCGGAGCCCTGCGCTCTCGTGATCTTCGGGGTGACCGGCGACCTGGCCCGCAAGAAGCTGCTGCCCGCGGTCTACGACCTGGCCAACCGCGGTCTGCTGCCGCCCGGCTTCGTCGTGCTCGGGTTCGCCCGCCGGGACTGGGGTGACGGCGACTTCGAGTCGCTGGCCTACAACGCCGCCCGCAAGCACGCCCGGACCCCCTGGCGGGAGGAGGTCTGGGCGCGGCTGGCCGGCAACATCAAGTTCGTCGGCGGCTCCTTCGACGACGACGAGGCCTTCGACCACCTCGCCGAGACGCTGGACCATCTGCGCGACACCCACGGCATCCCGGGCAACGCCGCCTTCTACTTCTCCATCCCGCCGGCGGCGTTCCCGGTGGTGCTCAAGCAACTCGCCCGCACGGGCATGGCGGACAACGCCAAGTCCCACGGCTGGCGACGGGTCGTCGTGGAGAAGCCCTTCGGTCACGACCTGCCGTCGGCCAAGGCGCTCAACGACCTCGTCGACGACGTCTTCACCGGCAACGACGTCTTCCGGATCGACCACTACCTGGGCAAGGAGACGGTCCAGAACATTCTCGCCCTGCGCTTCGCCAACAACCTGTTCGAGCCGCTCTGGAACACCAAGTACGTCGACTCGGTACAGATCACCATGGCCGAGGACGTGGGCATCGGCTCCCGCGCCGCCTTCTATGACGCGGCCGGCACCGCCCGGGACGTGGTGCAGAACCACCTGCTCCAGCTCCTGGCCCTGGTCGCGATGGAGGAGCCCACCAGCTTCGACGCCGACGAGATCCGGGCCGAGAAGCTCAAGGTGCTCAAGGCGATCACGCTCCCGACCGACGTGCAGGCCGACACCGTACGCGGGCAGTACCTGCCGGGGTGGGTGGCCGGCGAACGGGCGGTCGGCTACCTGGAAGAGGCCGGTGTGCCGGCGGACTCCACCACCGAGACGTACGTGGCGATGAAGCTGGGCATCCAGAACCGGCGCTGGGCCTCGGTGCCCTTCTACATTCGCGCCGGCAAGCGGCTGCCGCGGCGGGTCACCGAGGTCGCCATCATGTTCAAGAAGGCGCCGCACCTGCCGTTCCGCGCCGCCGACATGGAAATGCTCGGCAACAACCAGCTCGTCATCCGGGTCCAGCCCGACGAGGGCGTGGTGATCAAGTTCGGTTCCAAGGTCCCCGGCACCACCATGGAGGTGCGCGACATCGCGATGGACTTCCAGTACGGCGAGGCCTTCACCGAGTCCAGCCCCGAGGCGTACGAGCGGCTGGTGCTGGACGTGCTCATCGGCGACCGGACGCTCTTCCCGGACGCCGCCGAGGTCGAGCAGAGCTGGCGGGTGATCGACCCGCTGGAGCAGGCCTGGGCCGGCACGGCGCCCGAGCCGTACCGGGCCGGTGAGTGGGGGCCGCGCGCCGCCGACGAGCTGCTCACGCGCGACGGCCGGGCCTGGCGGCGGGCGTGAGCGCAGCGACGGGGAGGAACACATGATCGGCTTGTGGGACACCACCGGCAACGAGGTGGTCAAGGCGCTCGCCGCGGAGCGGCGCAGCGCCGGCGGCGTGGCCAGCGGCATGGCGCTCACCCTGATCGTCGTGGTCGACGAGCGGCGGGTCCGGGAGGCGGAGGCCGCGGCGACCATAGCGGCCGCCACCCACCCCTGCCGGCTGCTGGTGGTGGTCCGGTCGGAGTTCGAACGCGACCGCAGCCGGCTGGACGCCGAGATCGTCGTCGGCGGCCGGCTCGGCCCCTGCGAGGCCGTGGTGCTGCGGATGTACGGCCGGCTGGCACTGCACGCGGAGTCGGTGGTGATGCCACTGCTGGTGCCGGACGTGCCGGTGGTGGCCTGGTGGCACGGCGAACCCCCGGCGGAGATCGCCACCGATTTTCTCGGGGTGGTGGCCGATCGCCGGATCACCGACACCGCACAGGCGCCGGACCCGATCGCCGCCCTGCGGCTGCGGGCCCAGGACTACGTGCCCGGCGACACCGACCTGGCCTGGACCCGGATCACCCCCTGGCGCACCCTGGTCGCCGGCGCGTTCGACAGCACCGTCGCGGCGGTCACCGACGCGACGGTCGTCGCCCCGGCCAAGGACCCGACCGCGGCGCTGATGAGCGGGTGGCTCGCCTCCCGGCTCGGCATCGCGCCGACGCTCTCCCCGACCGACCAGTGGCCGCGGATGCGCTCGGTGGCGCTGCGCTGCGCCAACGGCGACGAGCTGAGCATCGTCCGGGACGACGGGACCGCCCAGTTCCGCCGCAGCGGCCAGGACGAGCGGACGATGCCGCTGACCCGCCGGCCGCTCGGTGACGAGCTGGCCGAGGAGCTACGGCGGCTCGACTCCGACGAGATCTACGCCGAGGCGCTTGGGGCGGCGACCGGGTACTCCGGCCTGGCGGCACGCACCGGTCGACGGGTGCATGTCTGGAAGGACCCGGCCACGGCCGAACGCGCGGAGGCCGGAATCAGCGCGCACAGCGGAACGAGCACCCACGCGTGAGTCGTGCGGGCGTGAACGAAAGGCACCAACCGTGAGTGAGGCGAGCGTCGCCGTCCACGCCGACCCTGATCTCCTGGCCGAGGCGGTCGCCGCCCGGCTGATCGTGCGGCTGCTGGACGCCCAGGCCGACCGAGGGCAGGCCTCGGTCGTGCTGACCGGCGGCCGGATCGCCATCGCGGTCTACCAGGCGGTGCGACGACTGCCCGCCGCCGACGCGGTGGACTGGTCACGGGTAGACGTCTGGTGGGGCGACGAGCGCTTCCTGCCGGCCGGGGACCCGGAACGCAACGAGACCCAGGCCCGGGCGGCGCTCCTGGACCACCTGCCGCTGGACCCGCGCCGGGTACATCCGATGCCGTCCTCCGACGGGGTCGCCGGCAACGACCCGGAGCGGGCAGCGGCCTGGTACGCCGAGGCGCTGGCCACCGCGGCCCGGCCCGGCACTGCCCTGCTCCCCCACCTGGACGTGCTGCTGCTGGGGCTCGGCGAGGACGGGCATGTGGCATCGGTCTTCCCGGAGCACCCGGTCGGCTACGAGACGCGGCCGGTCAGCGCGGTACGGGGCAGCCCCAAGCCCCCGCCGGTGCGGCTCACCCTCACCCTGCCGGCGATCAACACGGCCGAGGAGGTCTGGCTGGTCGCCGCCGGCGCCGCCAAGGCGCAGGCGGTGGGGATGGCGCTGGCCGGCGCCGGTCCGTTCCAGCTGCCGGCCGCCGGGGTGCACGGGGTCTCCCGCACGCTCTGGCTGCTCGACCGGGCCGCAGCCGCCGAGGTCAAGCCGCGGCTGCGCAGCCTGCGCTGAGGCCCGCCGAGGTCACGTACCGGCTCTCCGGCGCCCTGACGGCCGGCTGAACGAAAGCGCCCGGCTCGGATTACCGAGCCGGGCGCTGCCGTACGCGTTGCGGGTTGGTCAGCTGTTCATGGCGAGGCGCATCCAGAGCCCCAGTCCGACGATGCAGGCGAACCAGACGATTCCCACCAGAACGGTGTAACGGTCCAGGTTCTTCTCCGCCACCGAGGAGCCGGCGAGGCTGGAGCTCACGCCACCGCCGAACATGCTGGAGAGCCCACCGCCCTTGCCGCGGTGCAGCAGGATCAGCATGGTGAGCACAAGGCTCGTGATGATCAGCAACGCGACCAACGTGTACGTCAACCAGATCGGCATGGTGGGGGTAGTCCTCTCCTTACGATCCCCGCCCGGTTGAGCGCGGGCGAGCGGCACCGACCGGCGGGCGGGCCCGTCAAGAATAGCGAGCCGTCAGCGACTGATGTGCTCCGGGAAGCGACAGATCGCTGCGAACTCGTCCGCGTCCAGGCTGGCACCGCCGATGAGGCCGCCGTCAACGTCCGGCTGCGCCATGATCGCGGCGATGTTCGCCGCCTTCACCGAGCCACCGTAGAGGATCCGCACCCGCTGTGCCAGGTCCCCGCCGAAGGACTCGGAGAGCCGGTTGCGCAGCGCGCCGCAGACCTCCTGGGCGTTCTCCGGGGTGGCGGTCTTGCCGGTGCCGATGGCCCACACCGGTTCGTAGGCGATCACGACCTTGGCGACCTGCTCGGCGTCGAGCCCCTGCAGCGCCGCGTCGAGCTGACCGGTGCAGTACGGCACCTGCCGGCCCTCCTCGCGGATCTCCAGCCCCTCCCCGACGCAGAGGATCGGGGTCAGGCCGTTCGCCAGGGCCGCCTTGACCTTGGCGTTGACCAGGGCGTCGTCCTCGTGGTGGTAGGCCCGTCGCTCCGAGTGGCCCACCACCACGTACTGGCAGCCGAGCTTGGCGAGCATCGCGCCGGAGACCTCGCCGGTGTAGGCGCCGGCGACGTGCGGCGAGAGGTCCTGCGCGCCGTAACCGAGCAGCAGCTTCTCACCGTCGATCAGCGTCTGCACGCTGCGCAGATCGACAAAGGGCGGCAGCACGACGGTCTCGACCGCGGTCAGCTGCTCCTTGTTCAGGCTGAACGCCAGCTTCTGCACCAGTGCGATGGCTTCCAGGTGGTTCAGGTTCATCTTCCAGTTGCCGGCCATCAGCGGCCGGCGAGCCGGGGTTGCCATCGTCTTCAGCTCTCCAGGGCAGCGATGCCGGGGAGGGTCTTGCCCTCCAGGTACTCCAACGAGGCTCCCCCGCCGGTCGAGATGTGGCCGAACGCGGCCTCGTCGAGGCCGAGAGCGCGCACCGCCGCGGCGGAGTCACCCCCGCCGACCACCGTGACGCCGTCGACCTTGCTGATCGCCTCGGCCACCCCGCGGGTGCCCGCGGCGAACGGGGCCAGCTCGAACACGCCCATCGGGCCGTTCCAGAAGACCGTCTTCGCCCCGGCGATGATCTGCGCGAACTCGGCGACGGTCCGGGGGCCGACGTCCAGCCCGAGCCGGTCGGCCGGGATCTCGTCGGCCGGCACGGTGACGTGATCGGCGTCGGCGGAGAACTCGGTAGCGGCCACCACGTCGACCGGGAGCACGATGCGTCCCTCGGCCCGCGCCAGCAGGTCACGGCAGGTGTCGATCATCTCCGACTCGAGCAGCGACTTGCCGACCTCGTGCCCTTGGGCGGCGAGGAAGGTGAAGCACATGCCACCGCCGATGAGGAGCCTGTCCACCTTGGGCAGCAGCGCCTCGATCACGGCGAGCTTGTCGGAGACCTTCGAGCCGCCGAGGACCACCACGTACGGTCGCTGCGGCGACCCGGTCAGCTTCGAGAGGACCTCGACCTCGCGCAGCACCAGCTTGCCGGCGAAGTGCGGCAGCCGGGCCGGCACGTCGAAGACGCTGGCGTGCTTGCGGTGCACCGCGCCGAAGGCGTCGTCGACGTAGGCCTCGGCGAAGCCCGCGAGCTGGTCGGCGAAGGCACCGCGTTCGGCATCGTCCTTGCTGGTCTCGGCGGCGTTGAACCGCAGGTTCTCCAGCAGCACGATCTGACCCGGCTCCAGCCCGGCCAGCGCCTGGCGGGCCGACTCGCCGACGGTGTCGGTCGCGAAGATCACCGGCGTCTCCGCCAGCGCCTCCAGCCGCCCGGCCACCGGCGCAAGGCTGTACTTCGGGTTCGGCTCGCCCTTGGGGCGGCCGAGGTGCGACATCACGATGATCTCCGCGCCGGCGTCCCGCAGAGCCTGCAGGGTCGGCAGGACGGCGCGGATGCGCCCATCGTCGGTGATCTCGCCGGTCTGCTTGTCGAGGGGCACGTTCAGGTCGGCGCGCACCAGTACGCGCCGACCCGACACACCCTCGGCGAGCAGGTCATCGAGGGTACGGATAGTCACCGGACTGTTCCTCCGTTCGCAACCGCAAGAGACTTGCGTGCGCTCACTTGGACGAGCCGACCAGCTTGACGAGATCGACGAGACGGTTGGAGTAGCCCCACTCGTTGTCGTACCAGCCGACGACCTTGGCCTGGTTGCCCTGGACCTTGGTGAGCTTGGCGTCGAAGATGCAGGACGCCGGGTCGGTGACGATGTCGCTGGAGACGATCGGGTCCTCGGTGTAGCTGAGGATGCCCTTGAGCGGGCCCTCGGCAGCGGCCTTGACCGCAGCGTTGAGCTCCTCGGCGGTGGTGTCCCGGCCCAGCTCCATGGTGAGGTCGGTGGCCGAGCCGGTCGGGATCGGCACCCGCAGCGCGTAACCGTCGAGCTTGCCCTTGAGCGCCGGCAGCACCAGGCCGATCGCCTTGGCGGCGCCGGTCGAGGTCGGGACGATGTTCAGGGCGGCGGCACGGGCCCGGCGCAGGTCCTTGTGCGGACCGTCCTGCAGGTTCTGGTCCTGGGTGTACGCGTGGATCGTCGTCATCAGACCACGGTTGATGCCGAAGGTGTCGTTGATGACCTTCGCCATCGGCGCCAGGCAGTTGGTGGTGCAGGAGGCGTTGGAGATGATGGTGTCCTTCGCCGGGTCGTAGTCACCGTCGTTGACGCCCATCACGATGGTGACGTCCTCGTTCTTGGCCGGCGCCGAGATGATGACCTTCTTGGCCCCGCCGTCGATGTGCGCCCGGGCCTTGGTCGCGTCGGTGAAGAAGCCGGTCGACTCGATCACCACGTCGACACCGAGGTCGCCCCAGGGCAGCTGCGCCGGGTCCTTCTCGGCGAAGGCCTTGATGGTCCGGCCACCTACGACGATCTCGTCCTCACTCGCCTTCACATCCTCGCCGAGCCGGCCGAGAATGCTGTCGTACTTGAGCAGGTGGGCGAGCGTGGCGTTGCTGGTGAGGTCGTTGACGGCGACGATTTCCACATCGGCGCCGGAGGCGAGCACGGCCCGGAAGAAGTTGCGGCCGATCCGGCCGAAGCCGTTGATACCAACCCGGATGGTCACAGCCCATCTCCTCGCATTCAGGTCCGCCGGCATCAGCCCGCGGTCGGCTTGTCAGGTGTACGCCGAACGAGTGAAGCCGGCCGACATAGGTCATCGGCCACCTCGCCGCGGTTTGCGGACCGCCCGAGGCGGTGGGCGGCGACGGGCGAAAACCGGACAACCGGCCCCGCTGCCGCACGCTGCGACCTTATCCGAGCGGAACCTCCTGCGCAGACTCGGGGCGGAGTGCCGCTCGCATCTTGGCCACGGTCCTATCAGACCACGAGCATGTCCGGCGTGACGGCAGCTTCGGTATCCGGGATGCCGAGATCCCGGGCCTTCTTGTCGGCCAGCGCCAGCAGCCGCCGGATCCGTCCCGCGATGGCGTCCTTCGTCAGCGGTGGGTCGGCGAGCGCCCCCAACTCCTCCAAGGACGCCTGACGGTGCGCCAGTCGCAGTTCGCCCGCGGAGGTCAGGTGGGCCGGCGCGTCGTCGGCGAGGATCTCCAGGGCCCGGGTCACCCGGGCGGCCGCGGCGACCGCCGCGCGGGCGGAGCGGCGCAGGTTGGCGTCGTCGAAGTTGGCGAGCCGGTTGGCCGTCGCCCGCACCTCGCGGCGGACCCGCCGCTCCTCCCACGTCAGCACGCTGGAATGTGCTCCTATCCGGGTGAGCAGCGCCGCGATCGCGTCACCGTCCTTGACCACCACCCGGTCGACCTGGCGTACCTCGCGGTTCTTGGCGGTGACCCCGAGCCGCCGGGCAGCGCCGACCAGGGCCAGCGCGGCCTCCGGACCGGGACAGGTGATCTCCAGCGCCGAGGAGCGGCCGGGCTCGGTCAGCGAGCCGTGTGCCAGGAACGCGCCCCGCCAGGCGGCGACCGCGCAGCAGACCCCGGCCGCCACGACGTGCGGGGGCAGTCCCCGCACCGGGCGGCCCCGGACGTCGAGCAACCCGGTCTGGCGGGCCAGTGACTCGCCGTCCTTGACCACCCGCACGATGTAGTGGCTGCCCTTGCGCAGCCCGCCGGAGGCGAGCACGTGGATCTCGCTGGAGTAGCCGTAGACGTCGGCGATCTCCCGGCGCAGCCGCCGTGCGGCCGCCCCGGTGTCGAGCTCCGCCTCGACCACCACCCGGCCCGAGACGATGTGCAGCCCGCCGGAAAAGCGCAGCAGGGCGGCCATCTCCGCCCTGCGACAGCAGGGCTTGGGCACGTCGACCCGGCTCAGCTCGTCCTTGACCGCTGCCGTCATCGCCATGTGCGTCCCCTCACCGGACCCGGGCCGGCACTGCGCCGGTCATTTCGTACGTGTTCAACGATCGGCGCCCAGGACAGGCACCAGGGCCGCGCCCAGAGCTGCCGGATCGTGCCGGGCGGAGCCGTCGGCGCGGGCGATCTGGGCGAGCAGGAGTCGGGCACCCAGCGATTCTGCCGCACCCTGCACCGGTGTGGGATCTCCTACCATTTTTCCATCCGCGAGCACGAGGTCCACCTTCAGCTCCGGCAGGTACCAGCGCAGGGCGGCGAGGTGGTCGGCGACGGAGAGGCCGAGTGTCTCCTGGTCGGTGGCGAGGTTGAGCGTCACGAGCCGGCGGGCCGGGCTGGTGACGATCGCGGCGGCGAGTCCCGGCACCAGCAGATGCGGCAGGACGCTGGTGTACCAGCTGCCGGGCCCGAAGACGAGCCAGTCCGCCTCCCCGATCGCGGTGACGGCCTCGGCGCAGGGGGCGGGCGCCGCGGGGGTCAGCCGCACCGACTCGACATGTCCGGGGGTGCTCGCGACCTGGTGCTGGCCGCGCACGATGCTGACCTCGTCGGGCCGGAGCGGGTCGACGCCCCGGACCCGGGCCTCGATGCCGACGGGTTCCCGGGACATTGGCAGCACCCGCCCGACGGCGTTGAGCATCGACGCGGCGTGGTCGAGCGCGGCCACCGGGTCGCCGAGGAGCTCCATCAGACCGCAGAGCAGCAGATTGCCCACGGCGTGGCCGGCGAGTTCGTCGGGACCGGGTCCGACGCCGGCAGCGGCGAAGCGGTGCTCGAAGAGACGGGCGCTGTGCCGGTGCAGTGGCCGGTCCCCGGCGAGCGCCACCAGAGCCTTGCGCAGGTCCCCGGGGGGCAGTCCACCCCGCTGGGCCCGCAGCCGGCCGCTGGAGCCGCCGTCGTCACCGACGGTGACAACAGCTGTCAGCTCCAGATCCAGCTCGGCGGCGCAGCCCCGCAACGCGCCCAGGGAGGCGGCCAGTCCGCGGCCGCCACCGAAGGCCACCACCTTGATCCGGCTCATTCCCGCCCCAGGTCGCGGTGCTGGGCGTTCGCGGCGAGCCGGGCGGCGCGCAGCCGGGACGCGAGCTCCTCGGCGATCGCCACGCTGCGGTGCTTGCCGCCGGTGCAGCCGACGGCGACGGTGAGGTAGCGCTTGCCTTCCCGTTCGAAGCCCGGGCTGGTGTCGCCGATGAGCTGGGCGTACGTCTCCACGAACGCCTCCGCGCCGTCCTGGCCCAGCACGTAGCGGCTGACGTCGGATTCCCGGCCGGTGTGCTCGCGCAGTTCGGGCACCCAGTACGGGTTGGGCAGGAACCGGGCGTCGAGGACGAAGTCCGCGTCCGGCGGCAGGCCGTACTTGAACCCGAAGGAGAGCACGGTGACCCGCAACCGGCGGGCGTCCTCGCCGCCGAAGAGCTCCTCGACCCGGCGACGCAGCTGGTTGACGTTGAGCTGACTGGTATCGATGATCACATCGGCCAGGTCACGGGCCTCCTCCAGCAGTCCGCGCTCCACGGCGATGCCGTCGGCGAGGCGGCCCTCTCCCTGCAGCGGGTGCGAGCGGCGGACGCTCTCGAAGCGCCGGATCAGCACGTCGTCGTCGGCTTCGACGAAGACCACCTGGGGCTGGAAGCCGCGCTCCTTGAGTGCCCGGATCGCGCCGGCCAGGTCGGTGGAGAAGGCCCGGGACCGTACGTCCAGGACCATCGCCGCCCGGCGGGCGGCGCCGCCGGCGGCGAAGACGAGCTCCGCCATTTCGATCATGAGGGCCTGGGGCAGGTTGTCGACCACGTAGAAGCCGACGTTCTCCAGTGCCCTGGCAACAGTGCTGCGGCCGCCGCCGGAGAGGCCGGTGACGACGACGAGGGTGGTGTCCGCCCGGTTCGCCTGCGCCCCGCCGGCGGGTGTCGCTTCGGACTCGGCGCTCTGGCTCATCCGCTCCATCACTCCCTGTGTGACCTGTCGCCCGCCGTCGCGGGACCCCGAGCCGGGGTGACCGGCCGATCTTCGACTCTAGCCGTCTGCGCCGCCACCCCCGGCCAAGGCGCGTGGTATCCGGCCGGGCGGGCACGGCCCGGGCGATCGCCACGACCGCTACCGGCGGGTACGGGCGCACCCGCGACCCGGAAGCGATCCGCCTTTCGGCCATACGCCCGCGAAAACAGACCCATTTCTCTGCCCGATCTGTGCTGTGACCGAAAGCCGAGCATCGGATATTGATGTAGGAAAATCGGCTGCCGTAGCATCAGCCATCCGCCGTACCCGGAATTCCGTACGATCGAACGGACGTGCAAAGTGAGCATTACGGACGACGACCGTCAATACCAGGTGGTAATCAACGACGAAGAGCAGTATTCGGTCTGGCCGGCCGAGACGCAGCCGCCGGCCGGCTGGCGCGGCGTCGGCGTGACGGGCGACCGGGCGAGCTGCCTGGCCCACGTCGACGAGGTCTGGACCGACCTTCGCCCGCGCAGTCTGCGGGAGTGGCTGGCAGACCGGCACTGACCCTGACCGACCCCCGACGGGCGCCGCGATCACTCGCGGCGCCCGTCGCGCTTGCCCAGCGACCACTAGCGTGAACTGGGAATATGCATCCCCTGCCGGTGCCGGTACCCATCGGCCTGCCGCCCGCCGCAGCCGCGGAGATCCTCATGCGGACACCCCCGGCAAGGCCCTCCGGCAAGCGCGGCGACAGTGACGCAACCGACAACCAGCGCAGGTCCGACAAGAACAGCACCTCCGGCTCATAGGCCCGAAATCGCCCGAGATCATGAATATGCCGACCACGTAGACGACATTCTCACCGAACCGTTGACACGCATGGATCGGTCTCGTAATTTTCTGGGCACTCACCGGGCTCCCCCTCCGGAGAAAACAACGGCACCGCCGCCGGCGCAATGCGATGAACAACGCATTGGCCGACGGCATCGGCGCAATGTGCCACAGCGGCCCCGCCAGGAGGAAATAGACTGTGCTCTCCAATACCGGGAACACCCCCGCCGTCGGCAGCAGGACCCACGATCCCGCCGCCGGATCCCGGTGCCACGAGGCCGTACCACTACAGGAGGGGTTCCTCTTCCACAGCCGCTACGACAGCGGCGCGGGCGTCGACCTGATCCAGGTCGTGATCGACTTCCCCGCACCGGTCGACGTCGCGGCGCTCTCGGCGGCCTGGCAGCACGCCACCACCCGCCACGACGTGCTCCGCACCGGCTTCGACTGGCAGGGCGACCGGCTGGTCCAGCGCGTCGCACCCGAGGTCACCATCACCGTGCGACAGCAGGAACAACCCGGCCCGGTGGTCGACGGGGAACTGCCCACGGGATTCCTCGCCGCCGACCGCGCCGACGAGTTCAACCTCTCGGTAGCGCCGCTGCTGCGGCTGACCGTGCTGCACGGCCCCGCGGGTCCCCGGGTCCTGGTGATCACCTTCCACCACGCGATCCTCGACGGCCGTTCGCTGCACCTGCTGCTCACCGAGGTCTTCGCCGAGTACACCGCCCGGCGTACCGGCGCCGCCTGCCTGCTGCCCACGCGCCGCCCCTACCCCGACTTCACCCGCTGGTACGCGCAGCGCGACTCCGCCGGCGACCGCCGGTTCTGGCGGGAACTGCTTGGCGGCGGGCGAGGCTGGAGCGACCTGCCCCTGCGCCCCGCCAGCGACCTGCCGGCCCGGACCACCGCCACCGTCCGGGAAACCGGCACGCTGCTCGACCCGGCGGCCGGCACGGCACTGCGCCAGGCCGCGGCCGACGCCGGCGTCTCACCGGCGACGCTCGTGACCGCCGCCTGGGCGCTGCTGCTGCACCGCCACAGCGCCGCCGACGACGTCTGCTTCGGCACCGTCCGCAGCTGCCGGCGCGACAGCGTCGAGGGAGCCGAGAGCAGCATCGGCCTGCTGATCAACACCGTGCCGTTGCCGGTGACGGTCGACCCGCGCCGCCCGCTGCGCGAGTGGCTGCGCGACGTCCGCCGGCAGGTGGGGCGGATCCGGCCGCACCAGGCCACGTCCCTGGCGGAGATCACCGCCGCAGCCGGCCGGCCGGTGCAGGAACCGCTCTTCGAAACCGTGCTGATGTACGACCACCGGGAGCTGCAGAGCCTGCTCACCGAGACCGTGCCGGACTGGGACGGGCGGGTGCGCATCCACCGGCATCCCAGCAGCGCGGTCACCTGCTGCGTCTTCGGTGACACCCGGATGCGCATCCAGCTCTACCACGACCGGCGGCGGCTCGACGACACCGCCGCCGACCACCTGCTGCGCCAGTTCACCGCACTGCTGCGGGCGATGCCCGCCGGACTCGACGCCCCCGTGGCCGACCTGCCGCTGGCCGGCCCCGCCGAGACCGCACAGCTCGCCGCCTGGTCACGGCGACGCCCGGCGTACGGGGCCGGCACCACCATCGGGTCGCTCTTCGCCGACCAGGTCCGCAGCCGACCCGGCAAGGTCGCCGTCGCCGGGCCGGACGCCGCGCTGACGTACGCCGAACTCGACGCCCGCGCCAACCAGCTGGCGCACCTGCTGATCCGCCACGGCCTGCGCCCGGACACTCCGGTCGCGGTGGCGTTGCCCCGCTCGGTACGCCTGGTGGTGGCCCTGCTGGCGATCGTCAAGGCCGGCGGGGCGTACCTGGCGCTGGACCCGGCGGCGCCGGCGGCCCGCAACCGCGATCTGCTCGCCCGCAGCGGCGCCACCCTGACCCTGCTGGCGGGCGCGGGCCGCGACGGCGTGCCGGCCGGGCATCCGGTGCTCGACCTCGACGAGGTCGCCGCCGACACCGCCGCACAGCCGACCACCGCTCCCCCACCAGCGGCCGCCCCCGAAAGCCTCGCCTACCTCAGCTACACCTCCGGGTCGACCGGCGCGCCGAAGGCGGTGGCGGTGCCGCACCGGGCGGTCGCCCGGCTGGTGCGCCGACCCGGCTACCTGCGCCTCGGGCCGCGTCAGCGGGTCCTGCAGCTCGCCCCGGCCGGCTTCGACGCCGCCACCCTGGAGATCTGGGGCGCGCTGCTGACGGGTTCCCGGCTGGTCGTCGCCCCCGCCGGACCGCTCGGTCCCAAGGAGATCGTCGCCCTGGTCCGCGCCGAACGGATCACCGTCCTCTGGCTGACCGCGGGGCTCTTCCACCAGATGGTCGAACACGACCCGGCGGGTCTGGCGGGGGTCCGCCAGCTGCTGGCCGGCGGTGACGTGCTGGACCCCGATTCCGTACGCGCCGCCCTGCACCTGCGGGGCCGACGCCCGGTGATCAACGGGTACGGCCCGACGGAGAACACCACCTTCACCGCCTGCCACCCGATGACCACAGCGGCGCAGGTCCGCACCCCGGTGCCGATCGGGCGGCCGGTGCGCGGCAGCAGCGTGCACCTGCTCGACGCCGACCTGCGCCCGGTGCCGGTCGGTGTGCCGGGCGAGCTCTACACCGGCGGCGACGGGGTGGCGCGCGGCTACCACGGCGCCGCCGCCGCCACCGCCGACCGTTTCCTGCCCGACCCGTTCGCCGCCGAAGCGGGCGCCCGGATGTACCGCACCGGCGACCGGGCCCGCTGGCGGCCCGACGGGACGCTCGAATTCCTCGGGCGCACCGACCGCCAGGTCAAGATCCGGGGATTCCGGGTGGAGCCGGCCGAAGTGGAGTCGGTGCTGCGCGGCTGCCCGCAGGTCGGCGCCGTCGCCGTCGTCGTGGCGGGCACCGGCGAGCAGCGCCGGCTGGTCGCCTACCTCACGCCGGCGGACCGCGGCGACGCCGGGGCGGACGCCGGCGCCGATGTCGCCGCGGTGCGGGCCTGGGCCGAGGAGCGGCTGCCCGGGCATCTGCGCCCGGCCCTCTACCACCTGCTGCCGGCGCTGCCCCTGACCGCCAACGGCAAGCTGGACCGGGCGGCCCTGACCGCCGCGAACCCCGCCGCCGTCGCCCGGCATGCGCCGCCGGCCGCCCTGCCCGCCGGCGCCGCCCCCGCGGCCGAGTCGACCGTCGCCGGGCTCGCCCGGCTCTGGGGCGACCTGCTGGGCACACCCGCACCGGAGGCCGCCGCGGACTTCTTCGCCCTGGGCGGCAACTCGCTGCTCGCCACCAGGATGACCTTCCTCGTCACCGAACGGTTCGGCGTGGAGTTGCCGCTGCGCCGGGTCTACGACAACCCCGGACTGACCGCCCTCGCCGCCGAGATCGACCGGCGGATCTCCACCGGCGGGCGCCCGGCGGCGCCGATCACCGCCCGGGACCGGACGGCCTACCGCCACGGCCCCGCCCACCTGGTGCGGCCCGCCCCCGGTCCGTGGGCGATGTGGCGCTGGGTCGGGCTGCGCGCCGCCGGCTTCGGCATCGAGGAGCTGACCCGGCTCGGCGACCCGGCTCACGTGGCGGTCACCGACGAGCTACTCGCCGCCGAGGACCTCCTGCTGCGGGCAGAGCAGGAGGTCCTGGATGCGCTCCGCTGCGCCCGGCTGGCCGGCGACCGCGGCGACCGTGCCGCCTGGAACCGGGCCGAACGCGACGTGCGGCAGGGACGGCAGCCGCGGACCCTGCCCGTGCCGGGCCACGACGGCACACTTGACACGGCACTGGCGGCGCTCGCCGAGGCCCGCGACCGGTACGCCGGCGCGGAGGCGGCGTTCACCGGGTCGCATCACCGCGCCGTCGGGCGCGCCAGCGAAGCCCTGCGCCGGCAGGCCGCCGATCCGCTGCTGCGCGAGGCGATCACCTGGCAGAACAGGCGCGCGCTGCACACCGGGCTGGACCCGCTGGTCGCCGGCGCGGACCGACCACGAAGCTCCAAACAGCGCCAGCACGAGAGCCTGGTCGCCACCTACCTGCAGCGCTACCGGGCCAAGAACGACACCATCGGCTTCTTCGGCCCGGTGAACTGGGCCGAGGTCACACCGCAGTCGCAGGCGCTGCGGGTACGCCACGGCGCACAACCGCTGAGCCGACGGACCGTCTACTTCGAGAACTGGGCCATCGCCGAGCTCGCCGAGACACTCGCCGCCGACCTACCAGGGCTGCGGCCGTGGCTCGTACCGCGCCGGCTGCCATTCCTCACGGTCCGCGACGGCGCCCTGGCGCTGCCGCTGAGCCAGCCGGTCGCCCTGCCGTCGCTGGTCGCCCGGCTGCTGCGGGCCTGCGACGGCAGCCGTACCGCCGGTCAGATAGCCGCGGAGCTGGTCGCCGACGGCGCGGCCGACGACGCCGGGCAGGTCTACGACCTGCTGGCCCGGCTGCGCGACGACCGGCGGGTGACCTGGTCGCTGGAGGTGCCGAAGGAGGACCTCCTCCCGGAACGGGCGCTGGTCCGGCGGCTTCGCGCGGTCGACGACCCGGCCGTGCGCGGGCCGGCCCTGTCGGCGCTGCGGCAGCTGCTCGGCGCCCGCGCCGCCGTCGCCGCCGCCGCCGGCGACCCGGCACGGCTGGACACCGCCCTGGAGTCGCTGGAGCAGACCTTCACCGCGCTCACCGGTCGCACCGCGGTACGCCGCGCAGGCCAGGTCTACGCCGGCCGCACCCTGGTCTACGAGGACTGCCGTTCGGGTTCGCAGGTGAGCCTCTCCCCCGAGCTCGCCGGCACCCTCTGGCCGGGGCTGACCCCGCTGCTGGAGAGCGCCCGCTGGTTCACCTTCGCCGGTGCCGCGCTGTTCCGCCGGGCCTTCACCGAACGCTACCGGGAGCTGGTACGGCGCAGCGGCTCACCGACAGTGCCCTTCGCCGACTTCTGGCTCTGGGCCAACGACCTCCTCTTCGAAGCGCCGGAGAAGCTGCTGGCGCCCCTGGAGCGAGGGCTGCAGGAGCGCTGGGGCCGCATCCTGCGGCCGGAGCCCGGCCAACGGCGCGTCCAGCTCGACCCGGAGACCGTCGGCGCCGCCGCCGCCGAGGCGTTCGCCGCGCCACGGCCCGGCTGGGTGGGGGCGTACCAGCACAGCCCCGACGTCATGCTGGTCGCCGAGAGCCTCGAGGCGGTCAACCGCGGCGAGTTCCAGTGGGTCGTCGGCGAGGTGCACCCGGGGGTGAACACGCTGCGCTCGGCACTCTTCGTCGCCGAGCACCCCGACCCGGAGCAGCTGCGCGCGGCGATGACCGCCGACCTGCCCGGCCCGCGCGTCGCACTCGCCGCCACCGGCGAGGAGGGCGGCGCTCCCGCCCGGCTCACCGACAAGCTCGTCACCGATCGGGACCTGCGACTGGTCTTCGGCCACGACAGCTGCGGCCTGGATCCGCGTACTGCGCTCGCCGTCGGCGACTGCGTGCTGACCGAGCACGACGGTGCGCTCGTGGTGCGCAGCACCGACGGGCGGCACAGTCTGCCGCTGGCCGAAGTGGTCGGTGAAGCGGTGATGCTGCACCTGATCCAGCGCTTCGACATCCTGCCGCGCGCGGCCCACCAGCCCCGGGTGACCGTCGGCCGGGTCGTCATCGCCAGGGAGAGCTGGCGGCTGCGCGCCGCCGACCTCGACTTCGCCCGCATCGCCGACGAGGCCGAACGGTTCCGCCGGGTGCGCCGCTGGCAACGCGAGACCGACCTGCCCCGGTACGTCTTCGTCAAGACCCCGGTGGAGAAGAAGCCGTTCCTGCTCGACTTCGCCAGCCTGCCGGCGGTGGACGGGTTCGCCCGCGCGGTACGGCGCACCGTCGACGGGGCCGGCACCGACGCCACCCTACGGCTGAGCGAGATGCTGCCCGGCCCCGACCAGCTCTGGCTGACCGGACCGGACGGGGCCCGGCACACCGCCGAGCTCCGGATGGTCGCGGTGGACACCCGCACCCCGTCGACCGGCCCAGCCGGTGAGGAAGGACCGCGCTAGATGACCAGCGAGACCTTCGTGCTGCCCGCCTCCTCCACGCAGCGCCGGCTCTGGATGCTCGACCGGCTCTCCCCCGGCACACCCGAGTACAACATCGCCTGGTCGGTGCGGCTGACCGGAGCGTTGCGCGTGGCGGCGCTGACCGACGCGCTGACCTGGCTCACCGGGCGGCACGAGACGCTACGGACCACCTTCACCGCCACCGACGGCGAACCGTCACAGGTCATCCACCCGCCGCGGCCGGTCCGCCCGGCGGTGACCGACCTGACCCACCTGCCCGAACCGGCCCGCGCCCGGCGCCTGACCGAGCTCACCGACCACGAGGGACGCCGCCCCTTCGACCTGTCCACCGGGCCGCTGCTGCACTGCCACCTGGTCCGCACCGGCGCGCAGGAGCACCTGCTGATTCTGGTGGTGCACCACATCGTCGCCGACGGGTGGTCCTTCGGCACCTTCTTCGCGGAACTGGGCCACGCGTACGGCGAGCTGGCGGCCGGGCGGACACCGCACCTGCCGCCCCCGCCGATCCAGTACGCCGACTTCGCCGCCTGGCAACGCGAACAGCTCACCGCCGGCGGCTTCGCCGCCGACCTGGAGTACTGGCGGCAGGAGCTGACCGGCGCTCCGGCCCTGCTGGAGCTGCCCGCGGACCGTCCCCGTCCGACCGAGCAGAGCCCCGAAGGCGGGCTGGTCACCTTCGCGCTCCCCGCCGACCTGACCGCGCGGGTACGCGCCACCGCCCAGGCCGCCGGCACCAGTGTCTTCGCGGTGCTGCTCGCCGGCTTCCAGGCGCTGCTGCACCGGGTCACCGGCCAGGAGGATCTGCTGGTCGCGGTACCCGTCTCCGGGCGGACCCGACCGGAGACCGAGCAGGTCGTCGGCTTCTTCGCCAACACGCTGGCGCTGCGGGCCCGCTTCGACACCGCGCCGACCTTCGCGGCGCTGCTCGCCGCCGCCCGGGAGTCGGCCATCGCCGCCACCGCCCGGCAGGAGGCGCCCTTCGAGCAGCTCGTCGACGCCCTCAACCCGCCGCGCAGCCTCGCCTACGCGCCGCTGGTGCAGGTGATGTTCGCGCTGGAGGAGCCGCCGGAGCCGATGCGGGCCGGCGACGTGCGGATGACCCCGCGGCTGCGCGAGAACGGCACGGTGAAGTTCGACCTGACCCTCACCGTGGAGGACCGGCCGGAAGGGCTGCGGGGACGGCTGACCTACCGCCGGGAGCTCTTCGACGTCGCACGGATGCGGGGCCTCGCCGAGGCGTACCGGGCACTGCTGGCCGGGGCGACCGAGCGGCCGGACACTCCGGTCGCCGAGCTGCCGTTGCTGGCCCCGGCGGCGATCGAGTCGCTGCTGCGCCGCCGCGACGACGCCGGGGACGAGGTGGACCTCGCGCCCGGCGCGGAGCGGCTGCACCTGCCGGGCGCCGAGCCCCCGGCCGGCCCGGACGCGGTCGCGGTGGGCACCGCGTCGGGGGCGGCGCTGACGTACCGGCAGTTGGAGGTGCGCAGCAACCAGCTTGCCCAGCTGTTGCGGGCCGCCGGCGCGGGGCCGGACGTCGTGGTGGGGATCTGCCTGCCGGCGGGTCCGGACCTGATCACCGCGATCCTCGCCACCTGGAAGGCCGGGGCTGGTTACCTGCCGCTGGATCCGGGGCTGCCGGCGGCACGGATCGCCCTGATGCTCGACGACGCCCGCCCGGCGGTGGTGGTCAGTGACGCTTCCGCCGCGCCGAGCCTGCCGGACGATCTGCCGGCCGGGACCCGGCTGGTGCGACTCGACTCGGTGGACCTGGCTGCGCGGCCGGTCACTGCGCCGCAGGTCGCCGCCCACCCCGCCGCGCTCGCCTATCTGCTCTACACCTCCGGCTCCACCGGGACTCCCAAGGGCGTCGCGGTCACCCGCCGGTCGGTGGCCAATCTCCTCGCCACCACCGGCCGGCGGCTCGGGCTCACCCCCGCCGACCGGTTCGCGGCGATCACCACTGCCGCCTTCGACATCTCGGTGGTGGAGCTGGTGCTCCCCCTGCTGGCGGGCGCCCGGATCGAGATCATCGACGCGGCGACCAAACTGGACGCCGCCGCGCTGCGCGCCGAGCTCGCGGCCCGCGGCGTGACCGCCGTGCAGGCCACCCCGACCGGTTGGCGGATGCTGGCGACCGCCGATGGGGTGCCGCCGACAGTACGGATCCGGATCAGCGGCGGCGAGGCGCTGCCACGGGACCTGGCCGATGTGCTGCGAGCCGAGGATGCGGTGCTGCTCAACGGTTACGGCCCCACCGAGACCACCGTCTACTCCAGTATCGGCGCGGTGGGCACGAACGGTCCGGTCGACCTCGGCGACCCGGTCGAGGGCACCCGGCTGTACCTGCTCGACCCGGCCGGCCGGCCGGTCCCCCCCGGGGTGATCGGTGAATTGCACATCGGCGGCGCGGGCCTGGCCCGCGGCTACCACGGCCGGGCCGCCATGACGGCCGACCGGTTCCGTCCCGACCCGTTCGGCGGCAGGCCCGGTGCCCGGCTCTACGCCACCGGCGACCTGGCGCGCCGCCTGCCGGGGGGCACCCTTGAGCATCTGGGCCGCATCGACCACCAGGTGAAGCTGCGCGGATACCGGATCGAGCCCGCCGAGGTGGAGGCGGCCCTGCGCGAGCAGCCGGAGATCGCCGACGCGGTCGTGACGCTCTGGCAGGACGAGGACGACGCCCGCCTGGCCGCGCACGTGGTGCCGGCCGGAGTCGGCACCCCGTCCACAGGCGCCGCCTTCTCCGCCGAGGTCGACGTCGCCGCGCTCTGGCCCGGCATCCGCACGGCGCTGGCGCGCCGGCTGCCCGAGTACATGATCCCGGCGACGGTGGTGGCGCTGCCGCAGCTGCCCCGCACCGCGAGCGGAAAGGTCGACCGGGCGGCCCTGCCCCGGCCGACCTGGCGGGAAGCGGTCAACGACCGGTACGTCAACCCGCGTGATCCCGTGGAGCGCTCGGTGGCGGAGCTCTGGCGGGAGGTGCTCGGGCTGGAGCGCATCGGTGTGCACGACAACTTCTTCGCCCTCGGCGGGCACTCGCTCACCGCCACCCGGCTGACCGCCCGGATCCGCACCGAGTTCGGCGTGGAACTGCCGCTGCGCTCACTCTTCGCCGCACCGACCGTCGCCGCACTGGCCGTCCTGCTAACCGAGGCGGCCGCCGGCGCGACCGGACCGGCCGAGCGCATCGCGGGCCCAGCCGGTCCGGACCTGCTGGCCTCGCTCGACACCCTCTCCGACCAGCAGATCGACGAACTGCTCGACACCCTGATCGCCGAGGAGGAGTCATGAGCTCAGGCCGTACGCCACGGGGGCAGCAGCAGCGGGCTGTCGTCGTCGGTGCGGGACTGGCCGGGTCACTGGCGGCCTGCTTCCTGGCCCGGCGCGGTTACCAGGTGGATGTCTTCGAACGGCGTGCCGATCCACGGGCGGCGCCGGCCGGGGTGGCCGGACGTTCGATCAACCTCGGGCTCTCCGCCCGCGGAATGCGGGCACTGCGCGACGTGGGGCTCCTCGACGAGGTGCTCAAACGCTCAGTGCCGATGCGCGGCCGGGTGGTGCACCGTCCCGACGGCACGGTCCGGTTCCAGCCGTACGGGGTGGCCGAGCACCACATCCTGCACTCGGTGCTGCGCGACGAGCTGATCGCCCTGCTGGTCGACGCCGCCGACGCGCAACCCGGGGTGCGGTTCCACTTCGGCCGGCGGCTGGAGCTGCTCGACCGGGACTCCCCCACCGTCACCGTACGGCCGGTCGACGGCGGCGACCGGGTCACGGTCGCGGCGGACCTCGTCGTGGGCGCCGACGGGGCCTTCTCGGCCACCCGCCGCATGCTGCAGCACGGGCTGCGGGGCAGCCACTCCCAGACGGTGCTGGACTGGGGTTACAAGGAGCTGACCATCCCGCCCGATCCGCAGGGCCGCCCCCGGGTACGCCTGGAGGCGCTGCACGTCTGGCCCGCCGAACAGGGGCTGATGGTCGCCCACCCCAACCGGGACGCCTCGCTGACCTGTTCGCTCTTCCTGCCGTTCGACGGGCCGACCGGCTTCACCGCCCTGGACACCCCTGCGGCGATCCGGGGCTTCATCGCCCGGTACATGCCGGACGCGACGGCGCTGCTGCCCCGCCTGGTGGAGGAGTTCACCAGCCACCCCACCGGCGAGCTGGTGACCGTCCGGACGACGCCCTGGCAGCACGCCGGACGGGTGGTGCTGATCGGCGACGCCGCCCACGCCGTCTACCCCTTCTACGGGCAGGGCATGAACGCGGCGTTCGAGGACTGCCTGGTGCTGGACCGCTGCCTGGCGCGGGAGCCGGACCCCGCGGGCGCGCTCGCCGCCTTCGAAGCCACGCGCCGCCCGCACACCGACACCCTGGCCGAGCTCTCCACCCGGAACTTCGTGGAGCTGCGCGACCGGGTGCACCGGCCCGGCTACCACCTGCGGAGCCTCGCCGACCAGGCGCTGACCCGCCTCGCCCCCGAGGCGTGGGTCCCGCTGTACACGATGGTCGCGCACACCACCACGCCGTACGCCGAGGCGGTGGCCCGGGCGAAACGCCAGGACCGGCTCCTGGCTGCCGCCCTGACCGGCGCGGCCGCGGCCGGGGTGACGGCGCTCGCCGGCGCGGCGCGGGCGGTGGCCCGTCGACGGTCGCGGGGGCCGGGATGCTGACCCATGCCCGCCACCCGGAGCACGTCCTGGTCGAGCAGCGGGATCTGCTCACCGCCGACGTGCCCGCGCCGGTGGCCGACGTCGCCGCGCAACTGCGCGCGGTACTCGAGTGGGCGCGCGAGTACCTCTGCGGCCCCCATCCGGAACTGGGCCGCAAGGGCCCGGTCTGCCCGTTCGCGCAGGGGTCACTGGAGCGGGGCACCTTTTTCCTCGCCGTCCACCGTGGCGAGGCGCCCACCCCGGAGACGCTCGCGGAGACTCTGCTGATCTACCGGGACTGGTTCCGCGAGCTGCCGCCGGTGACCGGCCCGGCGGCCCAGTTCAAGACCGTCCTGCTCACCTTCCCGGACATGGCGCCGCAGTGGGCGCAGGCGGTGGTCGACGAGACCCAGGCCCGGCTCAAGCCCCGGTACGTCGCCGAAGGGCTGATGATCGGCGAGTTCCACGCCGGCCCGCCGGACAAGGGCGGCCTGTGGAACCCGGACTTCCGCCCGCTGCGATCACCGGTGCCGCTGCTGGCGATCCGGCACATGGTCGCCACCGACCTGCCGTTCCTGACCGACGACGCCGCGGCGCTGCGCAGCTACCTGCAGCGCTTCGGCACCGGCACCCCGGCCGTCCTGCGGCAACGCGCCGCTGCCGCCGCCCACCGGCTGGGCCTCACCCCCGAGGAGATCGGATGAGCGAGCCCGACGACAGCGCCGCCGCCAAGCGGGCCCGGCTGGCCCGGCTGCTGACCACCCGCAACGCCCGCCCGCGGCGCTACCCGCCCTCGTACGGTCAGCAGCGGCTCTGGTTCCTCGACCGGTTCCAGCCGGGCAACCCGGTGTACAACATCCCGGTCGCCTACCGGGTCGACGGACCGCTCGACGTGGCGGCGCTGCGGGAGGCGCTGCGGCTGGTCGTCGCCCGGCACGACACGCTGCGCACCACCTTCGCCGAGGTCGCCGGGGAGCCGGTGCAGGTGGTCAATCCCGGCCTGAGCTGTGAACTCGACCTCGTCGAGCCCGACGGGCCGGACCTGGCCGGCCGGCGTCTCAGCGCGGTCGAACTGGTGCGGGCGGAGGCGCGAGCGCCCTTCGACCTGGCCGCGGGGCCGCTGCTGCGGGCCCGGCTGATCCGGGTCGCCGCCGAGGAGCACTACCTCTCGCTCTGCCTGCACCACTGCATCTGCGACGCCTGGTCGTTGACCGTGCTCTTCGCCGAACTGCGTGCCGCGTACGCGGCGCTGCGTGCAGGCACTCCTCCCACGCTGGACCCACTGCCGGCGCAGTACGCCGACTTCGCCCGCTGGCAGCGGGAGAAGCTCTCCGAGGAGACGCTGCACCGCCAGCTCGACTACTGGAGCGGGCAGCTCACCGGCGCCCCGGCGCTGCTGACGCTCCCCACCGACCGACCGCGGCCGGCGATCGCGTCGTACCGGGGGCAGGTGCACTACTTCACCCTCGACGCCCCGCTCGCACGGCGACTGCGCCGCTTCAGCCAGGAGCAGGGCGTCACCATGTTCATGACGCTGCTGGCGGGCTTCGCCGCGCTGCTGTCGCGTTACAGCGGTCAGGACGACGTCGTCGTCGGCACCCCGATCGCCGGCCGGTCCCATCCGGACCTGGAGCCGCTGATCGGGTTCTTCGTCAACACGCTCGCACTGCGGATCCGCACCGACGGGGCACCGGATTTCCGGACCGTCCTGGGCCGGGCGAAGGAGGCGGCCCTGGGCGGTCTGGCCAACGCGGACCTGCCGTTCGAGAAGCTGGTGGAGCAGCTGCGGCCGGAGCGGAGCATGAGCCACGCCCCGGTCTTCCAGACCCAGCTGATCGTGCTCAACACCCCGCAGGGCGCGCTCGATCTGGCGGGCACCCGCGTCGCCTCGCTGCACGTCGACAGCGGCACCGCCAAGTTCGACCTGTCGCTGGTCGCCGAGGTCGGCGGCGAGGACGCGATGCGGCTCGCGATGGAGTACGACACCGCCCTGTTCGACGCCGCGACGGTCGAGCGCTTCGGACGGCATCTGCGCACCCTGCTGGAGGCCGCCGTGGCCGACCCGGGCCGGCAGGTCGCCGAGATCGGCCTGCTCAGTGACGCCGAGCGCTGGCAGACGGTGCTCGACTGGAACGCAACCGGATGCGAGCTGCCACCGGCGGCGACGGCGCTGGACCTCATCGAGGCGGCCCAGGAGCTGGGCGATTCGACGGTGACCGGCCCGGACGGGACGGTCACCGGCCGCCGGCTGCTGGAGGACGCCGCCCGGCTGGCGACGCTGCTGCGCCGCCGCGGCGTAGCGCCGGACACCCCGGTCGGGATCTGCCTGGACCGGGGCGTGAGGATGCTCGGCGCCGTACTCGGCAGCTGGCACGCCGGTGCCGGCTACCTGCCGCTGGACCCGGCGCTGCCGGCCGAGCGCCTGCGGTACATGCTGCAGGACTCGGGGGCGCGGGTGGTGGTTACCCGGCGGGCGGTGCGCGACAAGCTGGCCGGGACGTTGGCGACCGCGCCGGTGCTCATCTGCCTGGACGACGACGCCGCGGAGCTGACCGCCGCGCCGGCCGACACCCCGGCCGAGCCGATGCATCCGGATTCGCTCGCCTACCTGATCTACACCTCGGGCTCGACCGGGCGGCCCAAGGGGGTCGCCGTGCCACACCGGGGCGTGGTCAACCTCCTGGCGGCCTTCGGCGACGAGCTGGGACTCACCCCGGCCGACCGGTTCGCGGCGGTGACCACCCTCTCCTTCGACATCTCGGTGCTGGAGCTGCTGCTGCCGCTGGTGAGCGGCGCCCAGCTGGTCATCGTGGCGAGCGCGGTGGCGGGCGACGGCGCCGCGCTGCGCCGGCTCCTCGCCGAAGAGGGCGTCACGGCCATGCAGGCCACCCCGGCGACCTGGCGGCTGCTGCTGGCGGCGGGCGGGACACCGGCGGCGCTGCGGGTACGCCTCTGCGGCGGTGAGGCCCTCCCCCGCGACCTGGCCGACGCCCTCGCCGCCGACGGCGCGGCGCTGTGGAACTGCTACGGCCCGACCGAGACCACGGTCTGGTCCACCACCACCCGCACCACCGGCACCGGGCTGGTCGACCTTGGCCCGCCGATCGCCAACACCGAGATCTACCTGCTCGACGCGGCCGGCCGGCCCGTTCCGCCCGGGATCGTGGGGGAGGTCCACATCGGCGGGTACGGCGTGGTCCGCGGCTACCACGGCAGCGCCGGGCGTACCGCCGGGGTCTTCGTGCCGGACCCGTTCGGTGACCGGCCGGGCGCCCGGTTGTACGCCACCGGCGACCTGGCCCGGCGCCGCGCCGACGGCCGGCTGGAGTTCCTGGGGCGCGCCGACCACCAGGTCAAGGTGCGCGGCTTCCGGGTCGAGCTCGGCGAGATCGAGGAGACGCTGCGCGCCCACCGGCGCGTCGCCGACGCGGTTGTCACCACCTGGTCGGCCGGCCCGGAGGACGTACGGCTCGTCGGCTATCTGGTGCCGGCCGGTGACGAGCCGGCCGACGGGCTGCACGAGCAGCTGCGGGAGTGGCTCGCCTCCCGCCTGCCGGCGTACCTGATCCCGTCGGTGCTGATGCTGCTGCCGGCGCTGCCGCTCAACGCAAACGGCAAGACCGACCGCGGCGCCCTGCCCCCGCCCGACTGGCGCGCGGCGGCCGGCGCCGAGCCGGTGGCGCCACGCACCCCGGTGGAGGAGGTGCTCGCCGAGGTCTGGCAGGAGGTGCTCGGGGTGGCGCGGGTCGGCGCGGACGACAACTTCTTCGCCCTGGGCGGCCACTCCCTGCTCGCCACCCGGGCGCTCGGCCGCCTCGCCGAGATCTTCGAGATGGAGGTGCCGATCCGGTTGCTCTTCGAGACACCCACCGTCGCCGGGCTCGCCGCCGCGCTGACCCGGGCCGAACCCACGCCCGGGCACGTCGAGTCCGTCGCCCGGCTCCGGCGTGAGCTGGCCGGGCTCTCCACCGAGGAACTGCAGGCGCTGCTGGCGTCCGCGGAACCGACGAGCGGAGAGGGGGCGCCGCGGTGACGGACTCGACCAGCGCCGGCGCGGTGGACCGGGAGCGGCTGATCCGCGAGCTGCTCGCCCGCCGCGGTGTCGGGACCACCCGGAGCACCCCGGCGGTGCCGGTGCGTGCGGCGGGTGCCCGGGTGCCGCTCTCGTCGCTGCAGGAGGGGATCTGGTTCCTCGACCGCCTCGCGCCGGGCGGCGCGGCGTACCTCATCTCGACGGCGGCACGGCTCACCGGCGCGCTCGACGCGGCGGTGTTCGCCACCGCCGTGGAGACGGTGGTCGCCCGGCACGAGGCGCTGCGTACCGCGATCGTCGCGGACGCGAACGGCCGGGCCGAGCAGGTGGTGCTGCCGGCGGATGATCCCGCCTGCCGCGGGTTGCTCGCCTTCGACGACCTGAGCGACGACCCCGACCCGCAAAGCCGGGCGGCGCTGCTGCGCGACCGTGACGCCGAGACCGGCTTCGACCTCGGCGCCGCCCCGCTGCTGCGGGCCCGGTTGATCCGGCTCGGGCCCGACAGCCACCTCTTCGTGCTGGTCCTGCACCACATCATCGCCGACGAGCGGTCCCTGCAGATCGTGCTCGGCGAGATCCTCGACAGCCACCACCGGCTGGTCACCGGGCAGGCGCCGCTGCCACCGGTGGCGGTGCAGTACCCGGACCACGTTCTGCGGCACCACGAGAGCAGCGCGGCCGGCCTGGACCGGCAACGCGCGTACTGGGAGCAGCAGCTCGCGGGCATCTCCGGGCTGCTGGCGCTCCCCCTGGACCGGCCCCGGCCGGCGGCACCGGCCTTCGTCGGGGCGACGCTCCCCTTCCGCCTCGACGCCGAGCTGAGCGCGGCGGTCGGGGCCCTCGCCCGCAGCACCGGCTGCACCCTGTTCATGATCACGATGGCCGCCTTGAAGATCGCGCTGCGGCACTGGACCGGAGAGGACGACCTCTGTGTCGGCTCGCCGGTGACCACCCGTGCCACCCCCGCCCTGCAGTCGGTGGTCGGGCTGATGGTCAACAGCCTCCCGCTGCGCACCGACCTCTCCGCCGACCCGACCCTCGCCACCGTCCTGGATCGGGTACGCCGCACCTGCGTCGACGCGATGAGCAATGTGGACGTGCCGCTGGAGCAGCTGGTCGGGCTCGCCGGCGCCCCCCGCGACCCGGGGCTCAACCCGCTCTTCCAGGTGATGTGCGTGGTCGCCCCGCCACAGGCAGGTGGGGTACAGGACGGGCTGACGGCCACTCCCGTGGGAATCGGGCGCCGGACCGCCCGGCTGGACCTGACCCTGGTGCTCTTCGAGACCCGCCCCGAGCTCGTCGGGGGGATCGACTACCGCACCGACCTCTTCGACGAGGCAACCGTCGCGCGCTTCGCCGAACGCTTCACCCTCGCCCTGCGGGCCCTGACCGGCGACCGCGACCGGCGCCTCTCCGAACTGGAGCTGACTGGCCCAGTCGAGCGCGCGGAGCTGGCCGGCTGGCAGGGGCCGGCCCGCGACCACCCGGTCGACCGAGGGCTGCACGAACTGATCTCCGCGACCGCCCGCGCCCATCCGGACCACACCGCCGTCCGGGACGAGCAGGGCGCGCTCACCTACCGGGAACTCGACGCGCGGGCCCGCCGGCTGGCGTACCGGCTGCGGGCCGCGGGCGTCGGCCCCGAGGTGCCCGTCGGGCTCGTGCTGCCGTCCGGGCGCGCCGCCGTGGTCGGCATCCTCGCCGTCCTCCACGCCGGCGGCGCGTACCTGCCGCTGGACCCGGGGAGTCCGCCACAGCGGCTGGCCGCGCTGCTCGCCGACGCCGGCGCGCCGCTGGTCCTGACCGACCCGGCACACGCCGGGCGGCTCGGCGCGTACCGGGGTGAACTGATCGTGCTGACCCCCGACGGCCACAGTGCCGACGGCGCGCAGGTCGATCCCGTCCCGCTGCCGGCCTGCCATCCGGCGCAGGCGGCGTACGTCGTCTACACCTCGGGCTCCACCGGCCGGCCGAAGGGCGTGGTGGTGCCGCACCGCAACGCCGTCAACCTGACCTGTTCCTTCATCGAGGCGCACACCCTGACCCCCGCCGACCGGCTGCTGATGCTGCCGCCGCTGAGCTTCGACGCCTCCGTCGGCGACCTCTTCCCGGCGCTGGTGAGCGGGGCGACGCTGGTGCTGCACCCCCGGCCCGCCGAGCTGACCGGCCCGGAGCTGCTGCGCTTCGCCGCAGCCGAGCAGATCACCCTGGTCGACACCGCCGCGGCGCTCTGGGCCCGCTGGACCGCCGACCTGGAAGCCGAGGCCGTCGCCGGGTCCGCTGGCCGGCACCTCGACCCGGCCGCGGCGGACGGCGGCGCCTGCGTCGACACCGGCCGGCTGCGCGGGGTCATGATCGGCGGTGAGGCCGCGCCGACGGCGACCGTCCGGAGCTGGGCGCGGCTCACCGGCGGGCGGGTGCCCCTCTACAACCACTATGGGCCGACCGAGGGCACCGTCTGCGCCACGACCTACCGCACCCGCGACGGCGCCGAGCCGGCCGGCGCGCACCAGCTGCCCATCGGCACGCCGCTGCCGAACGTCACCGTGCACCTGCTCGACTCCGCCGGGCGCCCGGTACCGGTGGGCGCGACCGGCGAGGTCCACCTCGGCGGCGCCGCACCGGCCCGCGGGTACCTCGGCGCGGCCGCGCTCACCGCTGAACGCTTCGTCCCCGACCCGTTCGGCGCGCCCGGAGCCCGCCTCTACCGCACCGGCGACCTCGCCCGCCGGCGCTCCGACGGCACCCTCGACTTCCTCGGCCGCACCGACCGGCAGGTCAAGATCCGCGGTCACCGCATCGAGGTCGGCGAGATCGAGGCGGCCTGCCTGGAGCAGCCGGAGATCAGCCGGGCGCTGGTCACCGTCCACGACGACGGCAGCGGAGCCCGGCTGGTCGCCTACCTGGTCCCCGTCCCGGAGGCGACCGTCGGCGCGGCCGAGGTGCGCGTCGCGCTGCGCCGCCGGCTCCCCGCCCACCTTGTGCCGGCCGGCTACGCGCTCCTGCCGGAGCTGCCGCTCAACCGGCACGGCAAGGTCGACGAGCGGGCCCTGCCGCCACCGGCGTACGACGCCGGCGGCGAGCACCTGCCGCCGGCCACCGGCACCGAACGGGTCCTGGCCGGGATCTGGGCCGCGCTGCTGCCCGGCGGGCCACGCGACGGCGCCGCGATCGGACGCCGGGACAGCTTCTTCGACCTGGGTGGACACTCACTGCTCGCCGGACCGCTGACCACCCGCATCACCGAGGCACTCGGGGTACGGCTGCCGGTGCGGGCGCTCTTCGACACCCCCGACCTCGCGACCATGGCCGCCGCGATCGACGCCGCCGGCGCCGCGGGCGGTTCCGGTGCGGCCGGTCCCGCCCGCAGCGGAGCCTCCACCGCCCCCGGCGTACGCGACGACGCCATGCTTCCCGACGACGTCTGCGCCGCCCTGCCCACCGCGGCACCGGCCGCCGAGGCGCAGTCGGTGCTGCTGACCGGCGCCACCGGTTTCCTCGGCGCACACCTGCTCGCCGACTGGCTCACCCACAGCGACGCGGTGCTGCACTGCCTGGTCCGGGCCGGCTCCGCGCAGGCCGCCCTCGACCGGGTCCGGGCCAACCTCACCCGGTACGGCCGTTGGGACGACCGCTGGGCCGACCGCCTGGTCGGCGTCCCCGGTGACCTCGGCTCACCTCGGCTGGGCCTGAGCGTCCGGGACTTCGCAGAGCTGGCCGACTCCGTCGACGCGGTGGTGCACAACGGCGGCCTGGTCAACTTCCTGGCGCCCTACGAGCGGCTGCGCGCGGCGAACGTCGGGGGCACCCTCGAGGTGCTGCGACTGGCCGGCTCCGGTCGCCCCACCGCGCTGCACGTGGTCTCCACACTCGGGGTGTTCCTCACCCCGGACCGCACCGCCGCGGTGGTGCGCGAGACCGATTCCCCGGACGACTGCACCGGCCTCGGCGACGGCTACAACGCCGCCAAGTGGGCGGCCGACGCGCTGGCCCGGGCGGCCCGCGACCGCGGGCTGGCGGTGACCGTCCACCGGCCGGCCCGGATCACCGGCCACGCGCTGACGGGAACCGGCAACGCCGACGACTACTTCACCCGGCTGCTGCGCAGCTTCGTGGGGCTCGGCGCGGTACCGGAACTGACCGACGACCCGCTGGACCTCGCGCCCGTCGATCACGTCGCCGCCGGGATCGGGCACCTGAGCCGCTCAGCGCGCCACTGGGGGCGGGACTTCCACTTCTACAACAACCGCACCATTTCCTTCGCCGAGCTGGCGGAGGCGCTGCGCACGTACGGCTTCCCGGTGCGACTGTCGCCCTATCCACAGTGGCGTGCGGCGCTGCTGAACCGGCCGGACCTGCCGCTGGCGCCCTTCACCCCGCTCTTCGGGCCGCAGGCGCCACCGCGTACCCAGCCCACCTTCGACTGCACGGCGACCGAGACGGCGCTGGCCCCGGCCGGCCTGGTCTGCCCGCCCGCCGATGCCCGGCTGATCCACACCTATCTGGACTGGTGCGTGCGGGCCGGACTGCTCGACCGCCCGCCGGCACGTGTCCCCCGTCCCCGAACCCCGGAGCCCCGATGACCCCGCCGGTCCACCTCCGTCTGCTGATCACCGTCTGGCTCGGTCAGCTCGTCTCGCTGATCGGGTCCAGCCTGACCGGCTTCGTGCTCGGCGTCTGGGTCTACCAGCGGACCGGGTCGGTCACCCAGTTCTCGCTGATCTTCCTGGCGTCGTCGCTGCCGGTGCTGCTCACCGCCCCCCTCGCCGGGGTGCTCGCCGACCGCTACGACCGGCGGCGGCTGATGCTCGTCAGCGACTTCGGCGCGGCGACCGGCACCGCGATCCTCGCCGCGCTGGTCGCCACCGGGAACCTCGCCGTCTGGCACATCTATCTGATCACCGCGATCAGCACCGCCTGCTCGACGGTGCAGCAGGTCAGCTACCAGTCGATGACCCCGGCCCTGGTCGGGCGCAGGCACCTGGCCCGGTTCAACGGGCTGATGCAGATATCGCGCGCGGTGCAGATCGCCGCGCCGCTGATCGCCGGCACCCTGGTCGTCACCATCGGCGTCGCCGGCGTGATGGCGATCGACCTCGGCACCTTCGCCGTCGGCTGGCTGATCCTGCTGCTGGTCCGGCTGCCCGACACCATCACCCGGCCCGCCGCCCCGCGGGACCGCCGGCCGCTGCTGCCCGACGCCCTGGCCGGCTGGCAGCACCTGCGCCGCCGCCGCGGCCTGTTCCAGCTGATGGTCCTCTTCGCCGGCTACAACTTCTTCTTCGGCATCGCCGGGGTGCTGGTGCAGCCGCTGATCCTCTCCTTCTCCTCGCCCGACACCCTCGGCGTGCTGATGTTCGCCGGCGGGGCGGGGCTCTTCGCCGGCAGCCTGGTGATGGGGGCCTGGGGCGGAACCCGCCGCCGCATCCACACCGTCTTCGGTGGCCTGGCGCTCGGCGGTGTCGCGCTCGCCCTGCACTCGCTGGCCCCGTCGCCCTGGCTGATCGCCGTGGTGGCGCCGCTCTTCCTCGCCACCCTGCCGGTTGTCAACAGCTCCACCATGACGCTGCTGCAGACCAAGACCGAGCCCGAGGTGCTCGGCCGGGTGCTGGCCGCCGCCCGGCTGGTCGGCGAGTCGACAGTGCCACTGGCGTACGTGCTCGCCGGCCCGATCGCCGACGGCATCTTCGAACCACTGATGCGCCCCGACGGCGCGCTGGCCGCCACCGTGGGGTCGGTGATCGGCACCGGCGACGGGCGGGGCACCGCGCTGGTCTTCGCGGTGACCGGGGTGCTGATGGTGGTGGTCGTGGCGATCGGCCTGACCCGCCCGGCGCTGCGGCACGTCGACGATCTGCCCGACGCCGAGCCCGTGGCGCCGGCCCCGGCCGAAGCCGTCCCGGCCGATCCCACGGTTGAACCGGGCCCGGCCGAGGTCACGGTTGAACCGGCCCCGGCCACATCGGAGACCGCGAGTGTGCCCGGCGGCGACGCCGGCGCCCGCTGATCCCTCGCCCCCACTGCTAAGGAGCCGACATGCCGGTCCCGGTCCAGCCCGAGGAGCTGCGCCAGTTCACCGTCACCGACCAGGCGCCCGCCGCGCACCTGGACCTGCTCAACGCCCTCGGTTTCCGCAGCGCCGTCGCCGGGCTGCGGCTCGGGGTCTTCGAGGCCCTGGCCGCCGGGCCGCTGCCCGTGGCCGACCTGGCCCGCCGCACCGGCACCGACGCGTACGCCCTCCGGCTGCTCGCCGACGCCCTGGTCGGCTTCGGCTACCTCACCGGCTCCGCCACGGGGTACGCCAACAGCGCCAACACCACCCGGTGGCTGCTACGCGACGCGCCGGAGAGCTTCGCGCCGGTGCTCGCCTTCTGGGGGGCGGTCGTCACCGAACGCTGGACCGACCTGGAGGAGTCGATGCGCAGCGGCCTGCCGCGCCGGGACTTCTACCCGTGGCTGGAGCAACGGCCGGAAACCCTCGCCGACTTCCAGACGATGCTGCGCCGACTCGCGGCCTGGCTCGCCCCGGAGATCGTCGAGCTGATCCCGGCGCCGCCGCCGGCGGGCCGACTGCTGGACATCGGGGGCGGGCACGCCGGCTACAGCATCGCCTTCTGCCGGCGCTACCCGAAGCTGCGGGCAACGGTGCTGGACCTGCCCGGCGCGCTGGCCCAGGGCGCCCCGGCGATCACCGCAGCCGGACTCACCGAACGGATCACCGCCCTGCCGGGCGACCTGTCAACCGTCGACCTCGGCGCCGACCACGACCTGGCGCTGCTGTTCAACATCGTGCACGGCTACCCGGACACCGAGGTCGGCGCGCTGCTCAAGCGAGTGGCGGCCGCGGTGCGCCCGGGCGGCCGGGTGGCGCTGCTGGAACCACTGGCCGAGGTGCCGCAACGGCCGGCGGGGACGGC
>Ga0233363_1000070_pt1 | contig 50292 bp, 47 predicted proteins | sample ElkDunMinimDraft_18_FD_191534 | JGI IMG/M metagenome (GOLD analysis project Ga0233363, IMG submission 191534) | Fecal eukaryotic communites from dung pellets of Tule Elk in California, USA - Elk Dung C16 | ecosystem: Host-associated > Mammals > Digestive system > Large intestine > Fecal | place... | reverse complement strand
TCCGCGAGCATCGTGCGTGGATGGATCTCGCCCCACCGCAGGTGCGCCGACATCGCCGACGTGCCGGCGAGGTCCGGGCGGTCGCGGGCGGTGGCGTAGCGGGGGAGCCCGTCGCGCACGAACCCGCTCCAGCGACGGCGTGCGGCGTCCTCGCCCGGGCGCGGCAGCCGGGCGTCGACGGCGGGCGGCTCGGGCAGCCCGTCCGACACCAGCGACGCCCACGGCACCTCCCGGGCGCGGGGCGCCGTCGCCGCCCAGCCGTGCTCGAGCCAGGCCCGGCGAAACGGCGTGAACACCTGGTAGGGCGTGCCCGAGCCGGTCAAGAGCCGGCCCGGCGACACGGCGTACGGCGACCCGGTCGCCCGCAGCTCCGCACCGAGGTCGGCGAGCAGGCGACCCACCTCGTCGTCCCGCCGCCGCCCGTACGGCTCGTGGCTCGCGGCGACGTGCACCCGTCGCGCCCCGACCGCCCGCGCGACCTGGGGGACGACCGCCCGCGGGTCACCGCGACGCACGACGAGCCGGCCACCGCACGCCGCGTCGAGCGCCGCGAGCGACCCCGCGAGGTAGGCGAGCCGGTTGGGGCCCGCGGCGCGCCACAGGACGTCGTCGAGCACGTACAGACCGACCATGTCGGTGTGCCCGGCGCGGGCATCCTCGACGGCGGCCACGACCGCGGGGTTGTCGTCCAGCCGCAGGTCGCGCCGGAACCACACCACGCCGGCCGTCACCCGACCACCGTACGGCGCCCGGGGCTGCGCGGTCGCCGGGACGTGCGAGGGCGCGGTGCGCCGAAGGAGCGGCCCGCGCGCCTTCCGGGAGCCCGCCGTAGCATCGTCTGGGTGAGCTCAGCACCTCAGGAGGCACCCCGTCCCGAGGACGCGGTCGCCGTCGCGGTAGCGGGCGATCGGTCGTTCTTCGGGCACCCGCGTGGTCTGATGACGCTCTTCACGACCGAGCTGTGGGAGCGGTTCAGCTACTATGGCATGCGCGCGATCCTGGTCTACTACCTGACCGACACGATCGCCGACGGCGGGCTCGGGATCGAGACGACGCTCGGCGAGGCGCTGGTGTCGGTCTACGGCACGGGCGTCTATCTGCTGTCGGTGGTGGGCGGTTGGCTCGCGGACCGCGTCATCGGAGCACGCCGGTCCACGCTGTACGGCGGCATCATCATCGCGTCCGGCCACGTCGCGCTCGCCATCCCGAACGCGGGCTTCAGCTTCCTCGGCATCGTCCTCGTGGCGCTCGGGACCGGTCTGCTCAAGCCCAACGTCTCGGCCATGGTGGGCGAGCTGTACACGCGCGACGACCCGCGCCGTGACGCGGCGTTCTCGATCTTCTACATGGGCATCAACATCGGCTCGTTCTTCGCGCCGATCCTCGTGGGCATCGCGCAGGCGTGGGGCGGCTACCACGCGGGGTTCCTGGTGGCCGCGGTCGGCATGTCGGTCGCGCTGGTGTTCTTCGTCGCCGGGCGCAGGTTCCTGGCCGGTGCGGGCGAGTACGTGCCCAACCCCATCCGCCCCGAGGAACGACCGGCGATCGCGCGGATCTTCGCGGTCATCGCCGTCGTCGTGGCGGTCCTCTACCTGGTCGCCGCCCTGGTCGCGGGCGGCTTCGGGATGACCACCTTCGTCGACACGCTGAGCTACCTGGCGTTCCTCGCTCCCATCGCCTACTTCATCATCATGTACCGGTCCCCGAGGGTGACCGACGCCGAACGGCCGCGCGTGATCGCGTACATCCCGCTCTTCGTCGCGGCGATGTCGTTCTTCATGATCTTCGAGCAGGCCGCGACGACGCTCTCGACGTTCGCGCGCGACCGGACCGAGCTGGAGATCTTCGGGCTCGCGATCAACCCCGCGTTCTTCCAGTCGATCAACCCCGCCGCGATCGTCATCCTGGCGCCCGTCTTCGCCTGGCTCTGGGTGCGGACCAACGACCGCCCACCGACCCCGTACAAGTTCGCGATCGGCCTGGCGCTCGCGGCCGTGTCGTTCCTCTACCTGGCAGTGCTCTCGGCCGTCATCGGCGACGGGCTCGCGCCCGCGTGGGCCTTCGGCCTGGTGTACGTGATCCAGACGGTGGGCGAGCTCTGCCTGTCGCCGGTCGGCCTCGCCGCGACCACGCTCCTCGCCCCACGAGCGTTCCGCAGCCAGGCCATGGCGCTGTGGTTCCTCGCTCCGGCTGCGGGCCAGGCGGTGACCGCGCAGCTCGTCCAGGTGACCGAGGGCGTCTCGGACACCGCGTACTTCGGTGGCATCGGCGTCGTGGGGCTGGTGTTCGCCGGCATCGTGGCCATGCTCGGGCCCTGGGTCATCCGGCACATCCGGCACGCCGACGAGATGGAGGGCGTACACACCGCGGGCGAGTGAGCCCTGTCGCGACTCCGACGGCCTCGTCTGGCGCACGCTGTCGTCTGGCGCTCACTGTGCGGACGGCGGCGTCCGGAGCGCGTGCGCGGGCGTACCGTGGTTCGGCGACCATCCCGGCGCACGACCGCGAAGGAGCTGACCCACATGAGCCGTCCGTTGCGTTCTCGGACGTCCACCCACGGCCGCAACATGGCCGGTGCGCGCGCGCTGTGGCGCGCGACGGGCATGGGCTCGGAGGACTTCGGCAAGCCCATCGTGGCGATCGCGAACTCCTACACCCAGTTCGTCCCGGGCCACGTGCACCTCAAGGACATGGGCGACCTCGTGGCGTCGGCGATCCAGGAGGCCGGCGGCGTGGCCAAGGAGTTCAACACCATCGCGGTCGACGACGGCATCGCCATGGGTCACGGCGGGATGCTCTACTCCCTGCCGAGCCGCGACCTCATCGCCGACTCGGTCGAGTACATGGTCAACGCGCACTGCGCGGACGCGCTCGTGTGCATCTCCAACTGCGACAAGATCACACCGGGCATGCTCAACGCGGCGCTGCGGCTCAACATCCCCGTGGTCTTCGTGTCGGGCGGGCCCATGGAGGCGGGCAAGGCGGTCGTCGCCGACGGCGTCGCCAGGACCCCCCTCAACCTCGTCAACGCGATCAACTACTCGGCCGACGACGCGGTGTCGGACGACGCGCTCGCCCAGGTCGAGGAGAACGCCTGCCCGACGTGCGGGTCGTGCTCGGGGATGTTCACCGCCAACTCCATGAACTGCCTGACCGAGGCGCTCGGCCTGTCGCTGCCGGGCAACGGCTCGGTGCTCGCGACGCACGCCGCCCGCCGCGAGCTGTTCCTCGAGGCGGGGCGCACGATCGTCGACCTCGCGCGCCGTTACTACGACGACGAGGACGACAGCGCCGCGCCGCGCGGCATCGTGACCAAGGCCGCGTTCACCAACGCCATGGCGCTCGACGTCGCGATGGGCGGGTCGACCAACACGGTGCTGCACATCCTCGCCGCCGCGCAGGAGGCCGAGGTCGACTTCACGCTCGCCGACATCGAGGTGCTGAGCCGGCGGGTGCCGTGCCTGTCGAAGGTCGCGCCGAACCACCCGGACTTCCACATGGAGGACGTGCACCGCGCGGGCGGCATCCCGGCCCTGCTCGGCGAGCTCGACCGGGCGGGCCTGCTCGACCACGACGTGACCTCGGTGCACACCCCGACGCTGCGCGCGTGGCTCGACGACTGGGACATCCGCGGCGGCGCAGCGACCGAGCGTGCGGTCGAGCTCTTCCACGCCGCCCCGGGCGGCGTGCGCACCACGCAGGCGTTCTCGACGTCGAACCGCTGGGAGTCCCTCGACACGGACGCCGCGAACGGCTGCATCCGCGACGCCGAGCACGCCTACACGGTCGAGGGCGGGCTCGCGGTGCTGCGGGGCAACCTGGCGGAGGACGGCGCGGTGTTCAAGACCGCGGGCGTCGACCCCGACGTCTTCCACTTCGTCGGGCGAGCGCTCGTCTGCGAGTCGCAGGACGAGGCCGTCGAGAAGATCCTCACCAAGCAGGTGCAGCCCGGCCATGTCGTGGTCGTGCGCTACGAGGGCCCGGCGGGCGGTCCCGGCATGCAGGAGATGCTCTACCCGACGTCGTTCATCAAGGGCCGCGGCCTGGGCAAGGTCTGCGCGCTCATCACCGACGGCCGGTTCTCGGGCGGGTCGAGCGGCATCTCGGTGGGTCACGTCTCGCCGGAGGCCGCTGCGGGCGGCACGATCGGCCTGGTCGAGGACGGCGACGAGGTCGAGATCGACGTCGACTCGCGGCTCATCCGCGTCAACGTCCCGGACGAGGTGCTCGCCGAGCGCCGCGCCAAGATGGAGGCGTCCGAGCGGCCCTGGCAGCCGAAGAACCGCGACCGCTACGTCTCGCCCGCGCTCCAGGCGTACGCCGCGCTCGCCACGTCGGCGGACAGGGGAGCGGTGCGCGACGTGTCGCGTCTGGCTCGCCGCTGAGCCTGCGGGCGCACGGCACCGGGATCTGCGCGCGCGAGACCGGTCGGGACGCCTACGCTCGTGGCATGACGAGCGTCGACGCCACCCCGGACATGAAGCCGCGTTCGCGCCAGGTCACGGACGGGCTCGAGGCCACCGCCGCCCGCGGGATGCTGCGCGCGGTCGGCATGGGCGACGACGACTGGGCCAAGGCGCAGATCGGCATCGCGAGCTCATGGAACGAGATCACGCCGTGCAACCTGTCGCTCGACCGGCTCGCGCAGGGCGCCAAGGAGGGTGTGCACTCCGCGGGCGGGTATCCGCTCCAGTTCGGCACGATCTCGGTCTCCGACGGCATCTCCATGGGGCACGAGGGGATGCACTTCTCCCTCGTGTCGCGCGACGTCATCGCGGACTCGGTCGAGACCGTGATGCAGGCCGAGCGCCTCGACGGCTCGGTGCTGCTGGCGGGGTGCGACAAGTCGCTGCCCGGCATGCTCATGGCGGCAGCGCGCCTCGACCTGGCGAGCGTCTTCCTCTACGCGGGCTCGATCATGCCCGGCTGGGTCAAGCTCTCGGACGGCACCGAGAAGCAGGTGACGATCATCGACGCGTTCGAGGCCGTGGGCGCGTGCGCTCGCGGCCTGATGAGCGAGGAGGACGTCGGCCGCATCGAGCGCGCGATCTGCCCGGGCGAGGGCGCGTGCGGCGGCATGTACACGGCCAACACGATGGCCTCGGCCGCCGAGGCGCTCGGGATGTCGTTGCCGGGATCGGCCGCGCCGCCGTCGGCCGACCGTCGCCGGGACGCGTGGGCGCACCGCAGCGGCGAGGCGGTCGTCGGGCTGCTCCGCCGCGGGATCACGGCGCGCGACATCATGACCAAGCCCGCGTTCGAGAACGCGATCGCGGTCGTCATGGCGTTCGGCGGCTCGACCAACGCGGTGCTGCACCTGCTCGCCATCGCGCACGAGGCCGAGGTGGACCTGACGCTCGCGGACTTCGACCGCATCAGCAGCCGCGTGCCACACCTGGGCGACCTCAAGCCGTTCGGGCGGTACGTCATGAACGACGTCGACCGGATCGGCGGCGTCCCGGTCGTCATGAAGGCCTTGCTCGACGCCGGTCTGCTGCACGGCGACGCGCTCACGGTCACGGGGCGGACGGTCGCGGAGAACCTCGCCGAGGTGGCCCCGCCCGACCCCGACGGCAAGATCCTGCGCGCGATCGACGACCCGATCCACCACTCGGGTGGGATCACCATCCTGACCGGCTCGCTCGCGCCCGAGGGTGCGGTCGTGAAGTCGGCGGGCTTCGACTCGGACGTGTTCGAGGGCACGGCGCGCGTCTTCGAGCGCGAGCGTGCGGCGCTCGACGCGCTCGAGGACGGGACGATCCAGGCGGGCGACGTCGTCGTCATCCGGTACGAGGGCCCCAAGGGTGGCCCCGGGATGCGCGAGATGCTGGCCATCACGGGCGCCATCAAGGGAGCCGGGCTCGGCAAGGACGTGCTGCTCGTGACCGACGGCCGCTTTTCGGGCGGCACCACGGGCCTGTGCGTCGGCCACATGGCTCCCGAGGCGGTCGACGCAGGGCCGATCGCGTTCGTGCGCGACGGCGACCGCATCCGGCTCGACGTCGCGCACAAGACGCTGGACCTCCTGGTCGACGCCGACGAGCTCGACGCGCGCCGCGACGGGTGGACGCCGCTCACGCACCGGTACACGCGCGGCGTGCTCGCCAAATACACCAAGCTTGTGGGCTCCGCGTCGCGGGGCGCGGTGCTGGGCTGAGCGGCCCGCCCCGCTGGGCCGGTGCTCGCGCGTGACAGAGGGCGGGTCTACCGTGTGCCCGGGAGGTAGGGATGACCGACAAGATCAGCCCGTTGCAGTTCCACATGTCCGACGGTCTTGACGACTGGAGGGTGCTGGGCCCGACGCCGGCGGCGTACGCGGTCTTCCGCACCGGGTCGTTCGCCGCGGGTGCGCGCCTGGTCGACGCGATCGCCGAGCTGGCGGACGCCGCGAACCACCACCCGGACGTCGACGTCCGCTATGCCGCCGTGACGGTGCGCATGACGACGCACGATGTCGGCGGGCTCTCGCACCGCGACGTCCAGCTCGCGCGGGACATCAGCGCGGCCGCGCGCGAGCTCGAGATCCCGGTCGACCCGACCGCCCCGCTCGACCTCCACCTCGCGGTCGACGCCGTCGTCGGGTCCGACGTCGAACCGTTCTGGCGCGCCGTGCTCGGCTTCGACGAGGCGTCGGAGGCCGCCGATGACGCCGCACCCCGCGTCGACGACCCCCTCGGTCGCCTGCCCGGGCTGTGGTTCCAGCAGACCGAGGCTCCGCGGCCCGAGCGCAACACGGTGCACCTCGACGTGTGGGTACCGCACGACCTGGCCGAGCAGCGGGTCGCGGACGCCGTCGCCGCGGGCGGGCACGTGGTGACCGACCGCTGGGCCCCGGCCTGGTGGGTCCTGGCGGACGCCGAGGGCAACGAAGCGTGCGTCTGCACCTGGCAGGAGCCGGCCGTCGGCTGGGACGCCTGGACGGAGTCCCGGACGCCCCGGGGCTGAGCAGCTCAGCGGGAGGTGCCGAGCACACCTCGGCGAGCCTCCGGCCTGCGAAAATACTGCCCTGGGACGCCGTCGTGGCGTACCCGCGCACCCCGATATGCTCCCCGTCACATCGGTAGTTCGCCGGTGCGGACGAAACGGTCGGGTGACGATGCCCTGGCCGCGAAGGGGAGGCCCCGGTGGCAGTGCTGGACGACGCAGACCTCGCGATCGAGACGCGAGGCCTGCGCAAGACGTACCGGACCGTCCGTGGGCGATCCGTCGGGGTGGACGGGCTCGACCTGGCCGTCCCGGTGGGCGGGGTGCACGGGTTCCTCGGCCCCAACGGCTCGGGCAAGACGACCACGATCCGGATGCTCCTCGGGCTCGTCCGGCCGGACCAGGGCACCGCTCGGATCTTCGGCCACGAGGTGCCACGGCACCTGCCCGACGTCGTCGCCCGCGTGGGCGCGATCGTCGAGAGCCCCAAGTTCTTCCCCGCCTTCAGCGCACGCAAGAACCTGACGCTGCTCGCGGACGCGATCGGCGCGCCGTCGCAGCGGGTGGGCCAGGTGCTCGACGAGGTGGGTCTCGCCGGGCGCGAGCGCGACCACTACCGGACGTACTCGCTCGGCATGAAGCAGCGTCTGGCCATCGCCGCGACGCTGCTCAAGGACCCGGACCTGCTGATCTTCGACGAGCCGACCAACGGGCTCGACCCGGCCGGCATCCGCGAGATCCGCCAGACCATGCGCGGGCTCGCGGACCAGGGCAAGACGGTGCTCGTGTCGAGCCACATCCTGGCCGAGGTCGAGCAGATCGCGGACACGGTGTCGATCGTCACGCGCGGGCGGCTCGTCGCCTCGGGCCGCGTGAGCGACCTCATCGGCGGCGGCAAGAGCGCCGTGCGCGTGCGGGTGGCGTCGGCCGACGCCGCCGCGGCCACGTCGGCGCTCGAGGCGGACGGTCTGACGGTGCGCGCCGAGCAGGACGCGCTCGTGGTCGAGGGTACGTCCGAGCCGGCCCGCGTGAGCCGGCTCCTCGGTGAGCGAGGCGTGTGGCTCAGCGAGCTCACGCCGCTGGGATCGGACCTCGAGTCGGTCTTCCTCGGCCTCACCCAGCACGATGTGCCCGGGGGGACGACGCACCGTGGTGAGCGCCGCGGTTCGCGGGGTGGTGCCGCCACGGACGGCGCTGCAGCGCCGGTCATGGTCGGGGCCTACGACGGCGGGGCGCACGACGGCGGGGCGCACGACGGCGGGGCGCACGACGGTGGGGCGCACGACGGTGGGGCCTCGGGCGGTACGGGTAGCGACGGAGGTGCGATGTGATGCGGCTGTTGCGGGTCGAGCTCCAACGGCTGTGGGCGCGCCGGGTGACGCGTTGGATGTGCGTGCTGGCGCTCGCCGTGGTCGCTCTGAGCGCCGTGTCGGCGTTCGGCAGCGCGATGCCGCCGAGCGACGCGCAGCTCGCCGAGGCCGAGCGCGCCTACCAGGAGCAGCGCGACTGGTGGGACGAGAATGGCGAGGAGGAGCTGGCCGGGTGCCAGGAGCAGGAGGCGTCGGACCCGGACCCGAACGCCGACTACGGCTGCGAGTACATGGAACCGCAGCTCGAGCACTTCCTGCCGCCCACCACCACGTTCGTCGCCGATGACGGTGCGGAGCCGGTGGACGTCTTCGAGGGGGACGACGGCGCCGACGTCGATCCCCAGGTCGCCTCGATCCAGGCGTCGCAGTGGAACGGCTGGTCGGGCGTGGGCATGCTCGACGAGGTGGCGGTGGCGTTCCTGCTGCTCGCCTTCGTCGTCGGCGTCAGCTTCGTGACCGCCGAGGTGAGCTCGGGCTCGCTCGGCATGTGGCTGACGTTCGAGCCACGGCGTCAGCGGGTCTACTGGTCCAAGGCCGCCGCGGCCGGGCTCGGGACCGTCCCGCACGTCCTGCTCGGGTTCGCGGCGACGGTGGGTGCCTCGGTCGCCTTCTTCGCGTACTTCGGGGCGCTCGGCGACCCGACGTCCGACACCTGGCTGCAGGTCGCGGCCTACACGGGGCGGCTCGTGGTCGCGGGCGTGGGCGTCAGTGCCGTGGGCGTCGCGCTGGGGATGCTGCTGCGGCACGCGGCGGCCGCGATCGGTGTGGTCGTGGTCGTTCTCTGGGCCAGCGGGACCTTCGCCTTCCAGCTCGGTGAGGCGCAACGCTGGCTCCCGACGGTCAACCTCTCCGCGTGGCTCAGCGCGGGCAAGACGTTCAGCGTCGAGAAGTGCACGCGTGGCGACGACGGGTCGTACGCCTGCACCTACGTCGACCACGCGGTGTCCCAGACGCAGGGCGGGCTCTACGTGCTCGCTGTCGCCGCGGCGCTGACGATCCTCGCCGCGCTCGTGTTCCGCCGGCGTGACGTGAGCTGAACGTTCATCCAGCGACAGCGCCGCGAGCCGGACGTCCCACGATGCGGGACGACCGGCTCGCGGCGTGACTTCCGTGGGGCACCGGCGTACCGTTCCCCACGTGCAGATGATCCTTCTCGTAGTACTTCCTGGGCGCGCCGGCTGAGGCCACGTACCGGGCTTCGTCAGCGCGCTCACCCCTCGTCAGTCCCAGCACCACCGGGACCGAGGGGTTTTTCATTGCACCGACCAGACACCCAGATCGACCGGCAGGAGAGACCGATGGTCCAGCCGAACCCGACCCCCGCCCAGGTGGCCGCGCGCACGTCGTCGGGCAGCGCCCCCGGCAGCCCCGCGAACCTCGCGGCGCGCGCCGAGGTCAAGCCACGGGCTGCGGTACCCGGGCCGGGCGACGCCGGGCGGGCGGGTACCCGCGAGCAGGTCACGGGCGCCGAGTCGATCGTGCGCTCGCTCGAGTCGGTCGGTGCCGAGGTCGTCTTCGGCATCCCTGGCGGTGCGATCCTGCCGACCTACGACCCGCTCATGGACTCCACGCGGCTGCGCCACATCCTCGTGCGCCACGAGCAGGGCGGCGGTCACGCGGCGTCGGGCTACGCCCACGCCACGGGCAAGGTCGGCGTCACGATGGCGACGTCCGGCCCGGGCGCGACGAACCTGGTCACGCCGATCGCGGACGCCAACATGGACTCGGTGCCGATGGTGGCGATCACGGGCCAGGTCGGTGCGTCGATGATCGGGACGGACGCCTTCCAGGAGGCCGACATCGTCGGCATCACCATGCCGATCACCAAGCACAGCTACCTCGTGACCGACCCCGACGAGATCCCGCGCACGATCGCCGAGGCGTTCCACATCGCGTCGACCGGCCGTCCCGGCCCGGTGCTCGTCGACATCGCGAAGTCCGCGATGCAGGCGCGCACCACGTTCTCGTGGCCCCAGGAGCTGCAGCTGCCCGGGTACCACCCGGTGACCAAGCCGCACGCCAAGCAGATCCGCGAGGCCGCGCGGCTGCTCGCGACCGCCCGCCGTCCGGTGCTCTACGTGGGCGGCGGCGTGATCCGGGCGGGTGCCTCGGCCGAGCTGCGCCGGCTGGTCGACCTGTCGGGCGCGCCCGTGGTCACGACCCTGATGGCGCGCGGGGCCGTGCCCGACAGCCACCCGCAGCAGCTGGGCATGCCCGGCATGCACGGCACCGTCCCGGCCGTCGCCGCGCTGCAGAAGGCCGACCTCATCGTCGCGCTCGGCGCACGGTTCGACGACCGGGTGACGGGCAAGCTCTCGAGCTTCGCGCCGCACGCGACGGTCGTGCACGCCGACATCGACCCGGCTGAGATCGGCAAGAACCGCGAGGTCGACGTGCCGATCGTGGGCGACCTGCGCGAGGTCATCAGCGACCTGCTGCCGGCGCTCGAGCACGAGCACGCCGCGCACGGCAAGCCCGACGTCGAGGCGTGGTGGCACCAGATCGACACGTGGCGCGAGACGTACCCGCTCGGCTTCAGCGCGACGGCCGACGGCCACCTGGCACCCCAGCACGTGATCTCGCGCCTCGGCGAGGTCGTGGGGCCTGACGCGATCTACGTGGCGGGGGTGGGTCAGCACCAGATGTGGGCCGCGCAGTTCATCCGCTACGAGAACCCGCGCACGTGGCTCAACTCGGGCGGCCTCGGCACCATGGGCTACGCGGTGCCCGCGGCGATGGGCGCCAAGGTGGGTCGGCCGGACGCCACGGTGTGGGCCATCGACGGCGACGGCTGCTTCCAGATGACCAACCAGGAGCTCGCGACCTGCGCGATCAACGACATCCCGATCAAGGTGGCGCTGATCAACAACTCGTCCCTGGGCATGGTCCGGCAGTGGCAGACGCTGTTCTACAACGAGCGGTACTCGAACACCGACCTGCACACCGGCCACGGCACCGTGCACATCCCGGACTTCGTCAAGCTCGCCGACGCCTACGGGTGCGCGGGCATCCGGGTGGAGCACGAGAGCGACGTCGACGCCGCGATCAAGCGGGCCATGGAGATCGACGACCAGCCCGTCGTCGTCGACTTCACCGTGTCGCGCGACGCGATGGTGTGGCCCATGGTGGCGGCAGGCGTGAGCAACGACGACATCCAGTACGCGCGCGGCATCTCGCCCGCCTGGGACCGGGAGGACTGAGCGACATGTCGCGACACACGCTGTCCGTGCTCGTGGAGGACAAGCCGGGCGTGCTCACACGCGTCGCGGGCCTGTTCGCGCGCCGCGGCTTCAACATCACCTCGCTCGCCGTGGGGCCCACGGAGCACGCGGAGATCTCGCGCATGACCGTGGTGGTCGACGTCGAGGCGCACCCGCTCGAGCACGTGACCAAGCAGCTCAACAAGCTGGTGCACGTCATCAAGATCGTCGAGCTCGACCCAGAGGCGTCGGTGCAGCGCGAGCTGCTCCTCGTCAAGGTGCGGGCCGACTCCAGCACGCGGGCCGGCGTGCTCGAGGTCGTGGAACTGTTCCGGGCGCACGTCGTCGACGTCGTGCCGGACACGGTCGTGATCGAGGCGACGGGCACGGGGGCTAAGCTCTCCGCGCTCCTGGCCGCGCTCGAGCCGTTCGGCGTCCGCGAGATCGTCAAGTCGGGCACGCTCGCCGTCGGACGCGGGTCGCGTTCCATCACCGACCGTGCGCTCGAGCGCGTACGCAGCGCCTGACGCCACCCACAGACCTACCTACCCCGAACCCCCGAGATAAGAGGAGCACCACCGTGGCTGAGCTGTTCTACGACGACGATGCCGACCTGTCCATCATCCAGCAGCGCAAGGTCGCCGTCATCGGCTACGGCAGCCAGGGCCACGCCCACGCGCTCAACCTGCGCGACTCGGGTGTCGACGTCCGCGTCGGCCTGCGCGAGGGATCTTCCTCGGTCGCCAAGGCCGAGGAGGAGGGCCTGCGCGTGTTGCCGGTCGCGGACGCCGTGAAGGAGGCCGACGTCGTCGTGATCCTCGCGCCGGACCAGGTCCAGCGGAACCTGTACCGCGACGAGATCGCGCCGAACCTGAACGAGGGCGCCGCGCTCGTCTTCGGGCACGGGTTCAACATCCGGTACGGCTACATCAAGCCCGACGCCGGCCACGACGTGCTCATGGTCGCCCCGAAGGGCCCGGGCCACCTCGTGCGCCGGGAGTTCGTCGACGGTCGTGGCGTGCCGGTGATCGTGGCGGTCGAGCAGGACGCGTCCGGCGAGGCCTGGGCGCTCGCGCTGTCCTACGCCAAGGCGATCGGCGGCCTGCGCGCGGCCGGCATCAAGACGACGTTCACCGAGGAGACCGAGACCGACCTGTTCGGCGAGCAGGCCGTGCTGTGCGGCGGCGCCTCCCAGCTCGTCCAGTACGGGTTCGAGGTGCTGACCGAGGCCGGCTACCAGCCGGAGGTCGCCTACTTCGAGGTGCTGCACGAGCTCAAGCTCATCGTCGACCTCATGGTCGAGGGTGGCATCGCCAAGCAGCGCTGGTCCGTCTCCGACACCGCCGAGTACGGCGACTACGTCTCCGGGCCGCGCGTGATCGACCCGCGCGTGAAGGAGAACATGAAGGCGGTCCTCGCGGACATCCAGAACGGCGCCTTCGCCGAGCGGTTCATCGCCGACCAGGACGCGAGCGCGCCCGAGTTCACGGAGCTGCGCGAGAAGGGTGAGCACCACCCGATCGAGGCGACGGGCCGTGAGCTGCGCAAGATGTTCGCGTGGATCAAGCCGTCGGACTCCGACTACACCGAGGGCAGCGCCGCTCGCTGAGCCACCACCTCAGCAGCGCCGCGCGCGGCCGTCACCCGGGAGATCCTCGGGCGGCGGCCGCGCACTCGTGCGCAGGTTGCTGTGCCGGCCGGCGCGGGCTGGCAGGATGACGCCATGAGCGACGACGCGACCAGGGGCGGCCTTCCCCAGGACACCCCGTATGTGGACGATGCCGTGCAGGCCGAGCGCATCCTGCGCTTCTGGGACGCGGCGCGGCTGAGGGCAGGTCGCACCAGCCACGGCGGCACGATCGCCGAGACCACCACGACGATGGTCCCGCCGCAGGCGTGGGCGTTCGGCGACAACCCTGAGCTCGCGGACGAGCTCCTGCGTCTGGTGCTCTCGGGCGTCAAGACGGCGACGGCCTCGCTGCTGTGGGAGTACGAGGACGCCGAGGAGCCCGTGCCGGCCAAGGGCGACCTGTCGATCATCCTCGACGGTGCCGGCGAGCCGCGGGCGCTCATCCGCACCACGGCGGTCGACGTCGTGCCGTTCGACGAGGTCCCTGACGAGCACGCCTTCCTCGAGGGCGAGGACGACCGGACCCTGGCGACGTGGCGGGCCGAGCACGAGCGCTTCTGGGTCCGGAACCTGCCCGAGGGGCGCCGGCTCGCCTCGTCGACGCTCGTCGTGTGCGAGCGCTTCGAGGTCATCTACCGCTAGGCGCCCGCCGCCCCGCCGCGCCGGCGGACCGTTCGCTGTCGGTGGTCGTCCCTAGGCTCGTGCCCGGCGTGGGAGAACCACGCCGAGGGCTCGGGCCGGAGGGTGACGGCGCGGCACGGAAGGGGACGACGATGGCGTTGCGGTGGTACTCGACGGTCGTGGAGTCGACCGACCACAGGAAGCTGGGCCACTGGTGGGCCGAGGCGCTGGGCTGGGACGTGATCTTCGAGACGGACGAGGAGCTCGCGGTCGTGCCGCCGTGGGCGCGCGACCTCGCGACGCGGCTCGACTTCGACCAGGTGCCACCCGGCATGGTCTTCGTGCCGGTCCAGCACGAGAAGTCGTCGAAGAACCGGCTGCACTGGGACTTCGCACCCCACACGAGCCAGGACCGGGACGCCGAGATCGAGCGCCTCATCGGCCTGGGCGCCACGCCGGCCGACGTCGGGCAGCCCGCGGACGCCACCTGGACCGTGCTGGCCGACCCCGACGGCAACGAGTTCTGCGTCCTGTCGTCACGCGACCAGTGACCGCCGGATGCTGAGATCGACGTCCCGCATCATGGCGGTCGGCGTAGAGTCGGCGCATGACGCGGAGCATCGACCTGGCAGTCGTCGCAGGTGACGGTATCGGTACCGAGGTCGTCGAGCAGGGTCTCGCCGTCCTCGAGAGCGCGGTGGCCGGCTCGGACGTCAAGATCTCGACGACGGAGTTCGATCTCGGCGCCCGCCGGTGGCACGCGACCGGGGAGGCGCTGACCGACGACGACCTCGGGCGGATCAGGGAGCACGACGCCATCCTGCTGGGCGCGATCGGCGACCCCACGGTGCCCTCCGGCGTGCTCGAACGCGGGCTGCTGCTCAAGCTGCGGTTCTCGCTCGACCACTACGTCAACCTGCGCCCCGCCAAGCTGTACCCGGGCGTCACGAGCCCGCTCGCGAACCCGGGCGACGTCGACTTCGTCGTCGTGCGCGAGGGCACGGAGGGCCCGTACGTCGGCAACGGCGGGTCGGTGCGCACGGGCACGCCGCACGAGATCGCGACCGAGGTCTCGGTCAACACGGCTTTCGGCGTCGAGCGCGTGGTCCGCGACGCGTTCGCCCGGGCCGCTGCCCGGCCGCGACAGCACCTCACGCTCGTGCACAAGCACAACGTGCTCGTGCACGCGGGCCACCTGTGGCGCCGTACGGTCGAGGCGGTCAACGCCGAGTTCCCGGACGTGACGACGGACTACCTGCACGTCGACGCCGCCACGATCTTCCTGACGACCCAGCCGTCGCGCTTCGACGTCATCGTGACCGACAACCTGTTCGGCGACATCCTGACCGATCAGGCCGCGGCGATCACCGGAGGCATCGGGCTCGCCGCGTCGGCCAACATCAACCCCGACCGCACGGCGCCGTCGATGTTCGAGCCGGTGCACGGCTCGGCTCCGGACATCGCGGGCCAGGGCAAGGCGGACCCGACCGCGACGGTGCTCTCGGTGGCGCTGCTCCTCGACCACCTGGGTCTCGCCGACGCGGCGCGCCGCGTCGAGGCCGCGGTCGCGGCCGACCTTGCCGAGCGCGGGGACCGAGTACGGTCGACGGCCGAGGTCGGGCGCGAGCTCGCCGCCCGCGCCGCCGGCTGAGCCCTCCACCCAGGGCCAGGCGCGCACCGCACCTCGACCGTCGTCCCCAGCCGTTCCTCCGGACCTGGCCCTTCGACGGCCCGGTTCCTCGCCTGGACCGCTGCTGTATGGGCTCCGTCACACGAGCCGTGGAACACTACAGGGGTCCGCTCCGCGAAAGGCCCCGACTCATGACCAGCACTCCCACCAGCACGCCGATCCTCCCGGCCGAGCTCGAAGACCTCGTCGCTCTCTTCGAGGTCTCCGGGACGGACACGCCCACGCCCGACGACGAGCGCGAGGCGGCTCTGCGGGCCCCCAAGTTCGGCACGGTCTTCACCGACCACATGGCTCGCATCACCTGGCGGCACGACGACGGCTGGATCGACCGGCGCATCGAGAAGTACGGCCCCCTCCAGCTCGACCCGGCCACCGCCGTCCTGCACTACGCGCAGGAGGTCTTCGAGGGACTCAAGGCGTACCAGCACCCTGACGGCTCGGTGTGGACCTTCCGGCCCGACGCCAACGCGGCCCGGTTCGCCCGCTCGGCGCACCGTCTCGCGCTGCCCGCCCTGAGCGTCGACGACTTCATCGGTGCCATCGCCGCGCTCGTGCGCACCGACCGCGCCTGGGTGCCGTCGGGTGAGGACTCGAGCCTGTACCTGCGCCCGTTCATGTACGCGTCCGAGGTCTTCCTCGGCGTCCGCCCGTCGCTCGAGGCCGAGTTCCTCGTCATCGCCTCGCCGGTCGGCCCCTACTTCGCGAGCGGGGTCAAGCCCGTCTCCATCTGGGTGGCCCAGGACTTCCACCGTGCGGGAACGGGCGGCACGGGCAACGCCAAGTGCGGCGGCAACTACGCCGCGAGCCTGCTCCCGCAGCTCGAGGCGCAGAAGCTCGGGTTCGACCAGGTGTGCTTCCTCGACGCCGAGACCACCCGGTACCTCGAAGAGCTCGGCGGCATGAACATCTTCGTCGTCATGGCCGACGGCTCGGTGCACACGCCCGAGCTGACCGGCTCGATCCTCGAGGGAGTGACCCGCTCGTCGATCCTGCGGCTCGTCGCGGACCGCGGTCGTGAGGTCGTGGAGCGGCGGATCCCGCTGGCCGAGGTCGCCTCGGGCCTGACGGACGGCTCGGTCACGGAGGTCTTCGCCTGCGGCACGGCGGCCGTCGTGACCCCCGTGGGCCGCCTTGCCGGCGCCGACTTCGACCACACGATCGGCGACGGTGAGCCAGGCAAGCTCACGCAGGAGATCCGCTCGGAGCTCACCGACATCCAGTACGGCCGCGCGGCCGACCGGCACGGGTGGATGCGGCGGCTCGCGTGAGTCGCGGGGCCGTGCACGCGTCCCGATGACGGAGCGGCTCGGCGCGGCCGAGCTGAACCGGACGACGCTGGCTCGGCAGTCGCTGCTCGGGCGCGCCGACGGCGGGATCGAGCCCGTCGTCGGGCGCGTCGGCGGGCTGCAGGCGCAGCACGCCGACATGCCCTACATCGCCCTGTGGTCCCGCCGCAAAGGCCAGACGATCACCGCGCTCCAGAGCGCGCTCGAGCAGCGCTCCCTGGTCAAGGCGACCGTCATGCGGTCCACCCTGCACCTGGTGCCCGCCGGAGACTGGCCGGCGCTCGACGTCGTCAGCGCGGAGCAGCGGCTCGCGGCGTGGCGGCCCAGCGCCCGCCGCGCGGGCGTCGACCTCGAGGACCTCAGCCGGCGGGTCCGGGAGTACTGCACCGAGCCGCGCACCGTCGACGAGATCGAGGAGCTCGCGGGCCGGCTCTATCCGCGCGTCGACGCCGCCGCGGCCATCCCCGGTGGTGTCTCGCGTGCGTGGTGGCGTCTCGCCTCGGCGGGTGGCGGGCTCGTGCATGTCCCGCCGAGCGGTCTGTGGGGCTCGCACATGGCGCCGCGGTATCTCGCCGGCACCGTCTGGCTCGGTGCCGCGGCCGCCGACCCCCCGGAGGCGGACGCCGCCCGTGCGCTCGCGGTCGAGCGGTATCTCGCCGCGTTCGGTCCCGCAGCGGCGGACGACATCGCGCGCGGCGTGGGGATCCAGCGGGCCGCGGCGCTCAAGCGCGCGCTGGCGACGCTCGAGACCCGCCGGCTCGAAGGTCCCGACGGGCGCGAGCTCGTCGACCTCGCCGACGGCGAGGTGACGCCGGGGGACGTACCGGCACCCGTCCGGTTCCTGCCGCGCTGGGACCACATGCTCGTGGCGTACAAGGCCCGCGAGCGGGTCATCGACCCGGACCACGCTCCGGCGGTGTACCGCCGCAACGGCGACGTGCTGCCCACCTTCTGGGTCGACGGCCGGGTCGCGGGCACGTGGGAGACGGAGTCCGCAGGGTCGGTCACGACCCTGCGGCTCACGGCGATCGCCGCCGGGCCGGCGGCGTCGGTGCGCAGCGAGGTCGAGGCGGAGGGACGCCGGCTGCTGGAATACCTGGCGACGGCTCCGGGCCGTCGCCCGCCGCGGCCCCCAGGCGGCGAGCTCGCCGTGGTGTGGGCCTGACGGGGCAGCCGGACGCCCCTCCTGCGCTGACCTTCTGCGCTGACCTTCTGTGCTGACCTTCTGTGCTGACCTTCCGTGCTCAGCGCTGCCGGCGCACGAGCGTGCGTCCGAGCACGCCCGTGAGCAGCGACCAGGTGGCGACACCGATGATGATCCACACCAGTGCCGAGAGCGTCGCGGGGACGACCTCGAAGTCGCCGGCGAACGGTGCCGCCGCGAGGATCACGGTCCCGAGCGCGACGACCCAGCCGAAGAACGTGCGGGGACGCGGCGTGCTCATGACCAGCAGGTGCAGCACGATGGACGCGATCAGCGCGAACAGCGCGCCGACGACCGTCCAGATGACCAGGTTCGAGCCGCTGCCGAAGAAGTCGGGCGGCGGCTGGAGCTCGAGGTCGAAGACGTCGGTGAGCAAGAACGCCGCGACCAGGCCGATGAGAGCGCAGACGACCACGGTCGCGAGCGCTCCGGCCCAGAACCGCCCGACCTCGAGGCCGAGCCGCGGGTCCTCGGTGGCCGCGATAGCGGGAGCGGCAGGGTCTTCCGGACGGATCGCGTCGGACGCCGGTACCGGCGTGTCGGGCGGCACGCCCTCGGGCGGGTACTGGTGCGGGGGGACGGATGGTGGGACGGCCCGAGCTGCTGGGCCGTAGCGGCCGTCCTCGTCGGGGTAGCTCATGGGTTCCTCCCGTGTTTCAGCTGTCCCCTACACCTCACCACAGGAAGGGTTCGTCCGCAGGTCAGCCGGTCCATCCGAGCTGTCCGACGGCGTCGCGCGCGACGAGGAACCCGACGATGCCCACGACCCATGCCGTGGTGCTCGCGGCGTTCCTCGTGAGCCAGCCGTCGATGCGTCGCAGCGGTCCGGCGACCCACCGCTCGGCCGTCACGCGGGCGAGGGTGAGCACGACCGCGGGCAGGATCATGACCAGGCAGTACGCGACCAGCAGCGCCCCGTCGAGCGGCCAGCCTGGGCCCGAGGTCGTGATGAGCCCGATCGCCGCGAGGTACGGCAGCATGGTGGCGACCTCGACGAGGCCCATCCCGAGCGCCAGCGCGGCGAGCGCGCCCACGGAGCCGGGCGCCGCGCCGAGGGCGCGCTCCCGCCAGCGGCGGACGCGACCGGACCCGCCGTCGGCCGCCGCCCGCTCCCGCGCCTTCTTGGAGTCGAGCGTGAAGCTGAATGCGAACAGCCCCACGCCGACGATCAGCTGGACCACGCCGGCCGCACGCGAGTCGAGCACGTCGCCGAAGCGCGCGAGGAACGCTCCCGCGCCCAGCATGACCGTCACGCCGACCACGGCGTAGAACGCCGCGATCGTGCCCAGATAGAGGGTCATGCGCGCCACGCGGACGCGGCCGGGGGCCAGCAGCAGCCACACGGGCACGAGCAGGGTGCCGAAGCTGGTCGAGTCGATCAGGGCCAGCACCGCGAGCGTGAGCAGCAGCGTGGTGCCAGAGACCGCGCCAGAGGCGGAGACGGCATCGAGGATTTCCATGACGTTGAACCTCGCACCCGTCCGCAGCCGCCCGCGTCGCCCGATCGGGCGAACCTCGAGCGGACACATCCATCGTTCGGCGGACGCCGGGCGTCCGGGAGCGTGCTGAGATGGGGGCGTGAGCACGGCACGGGAGGCACTACGGCGCACGGTGGCGGCGTTCCACACGGACGACCTGCGCTCCGACGCGCTCGTGGCCGTCCTGACCTTCGTCGGGGGCGCGGTCCTGCTGGCGCTCGGCCTGGGGTGGCAGGGCGGCCTGGACGTCGGGCGGGAGGCGTCGCGGTGGTGGCACCTGGTGCCGCTCGCCGTGGGCTGTGCCGCCATGCTCGGCAAGCGCCGGCGGCCGATCGCGGCGCTCGGGATCGGGCTGGTCGCTCTCGCGGGTGACCTGGCCCTCGGCGGGAGCGTCTCGATCATGCTCGTGATCTGGGACCTGCTGGTCGCGGTCCAGGTGCACGGCCGGCCGGCTGGACGGCGCTGGGTCATGCGCGGGATCGCCGCGGCCGTGGTGGTGCTCGCCGTGCTGCAGGGTGAGGCCGAGCGCAGCGTCCAGGCGTTCTTCCTGGGCGCGATCCAGGCCTTCGCGCTGCTCGGGACTCCGCTGTGGTGGGGCGCGAACATCCGCCAAGGGCGCGAGCTCGCGGCCGCGGCCGACGAGCGTGCCGAGCTGGAGCGTGCGCGCGCGGCCGACCTCGAGCGGCTCGCGGAGGCCTCCCGGCACGAGGCGGTCGAGGCCGAGCGGACGGCGATGGCACGGGACCTGCACGACGTCATCGCGTCGCACCTGTCCGCCATCGCGATCACCTCCGGAGCCGCGCTGACGGCGCCGCCGGACGCCGCGCGGGACCGCGCCGCGCTCCACGGCGTGCGCGAGGCGAGCCTCGCGTCGCTCGCCGAGATGCGCTCGATGATCCAGCTGCTGCGGACCGACCGGCCGTCGACGGGTCCGGAGGACGGCACCGAGCTCGCGGCGACGCCCCGGCTCGCGGAGCTCGGGTCGCTCGTCGAGTGGGCCCGGGCAGCGAGGCTCGACGTCGTCGTCGAGGACCCGGACGGCGTGGTCGCCGCTACGGCATCGGGGGACGCCGTCCTGCCGGCCGCGGTCGACCAGGCGGCGCACCGGATCGTGCGCGAGGCGCTGACCAACGCGCTCAAGCACGGGGGAGGGTGCGTCGTGGTGGGCGTGCGGGCCGCGGTGGACGAAGGGCAGGCGGCGCTCGTCGTCGAGGTCGTGGACGGCGGCCGGCGAGCGCGGCGCGACGTCGTCACGGGCGCCGAGCGGACGCCTTGGCAGGAGGGCACGGCGACCGGGCTGATCTCGATGCGCGAGCGCGCCGAGTCGCTGGGCGGTGCGTTCACCGCCGGCCCGTCGGGCGACGGCTGGCGCGTGCGCGCCGAGCTGCCGCTGCCGGACCGCTGGGAGGCGCCGCGCGCGCCCCGGCCCGCCGGAGCACGCGCGTGATCCGCGTGCTGCTCGCCGACGACCACGGCGCCATCCGGGCCGGCCTGCGCCTGCTGCTCGAGACCACGGACGACCTCGAGGTGGTCGGCGAGGCGGCCGACGGGGCCGCCGCCGTCACCAACGCCCGGGCGCTGCGGCCCGACGTCGTGCTGATGGACGTGCGCATGCCCGGCGTCGACGGCGTCGCCGCGACCCGCGTGATCGTCGAAGAAGGGCTCGCCGAGGTGCTCGTGCTGACCACGTTCGACCTGGACGAGTACGTGTTCGGCGCGCTGCGTGCCGGGGCGGCGGGATTCCTGCTCAAGTCCGCGGAGCCGACGGCGCTCGTCGACGCCGTCCGGCGCGTGGCGGCGGGGGACGGCGTCGTCGCGCCCGAGGTGACCCGCCGGGTCATCGCCGAGCTCGCCGGGCCCCGCGCCGCCGTACAGGACGTGGTCCGGACGACGTCCGGGCGACCCGAGGTGATCCCGGACGGGCTCACGCCCCGCGAGCGCGACGTGCTCGCCGCCCTGGGACGCGGCCTGTCCAACCAGGCGATCGCGGCCGAGCTGGTCATCACCGAGGCCACGGCCAAGACCCACGTCTCGCGCGTGCTCGCCAAGCTGGGCGTCACGTCGCGCGTGCAGGCCGCGATCCGCGCGCGGGAGGCGGGCGTCGCCTGACGGCGGGACGATCATCGGCGGACGGTGGATGACGCCGCCCTTCGCGCTGTGGCACCATGGCCGACATGACACAGCGCGCACACCAGCGTCAGCACATCGTCATTCCGTAGCGCGTCCGGCCCCACCCCCGTCGGACGCGCAGACCTTCCGTACCCGGGAGGTCTTTTTTCATGACCGCACGACCACGACGACTCGCGGCCCGGACCTGCGACATCGTCCCAGTGGGGAGCACGCATGACCACGGCCGCATTCCACGTGTACGACACCACCCTGCGCGACGGTGCGCAGCAGGAGGGCATGAACCTCTCGGTGGCCGACAAGCTGGCGATCGCGCCGCTGCTCGACGAGCTCGGGGTGGGCTTCATCGAGGGTGGCTGGCCGGGTGCGGTGCCCAAGGACACCGAGTTCTTCCGGCGGGCGGCCAAGGAGCTCGACCTACGCAACGCCGTCCTGGCCGCGTTCGGAGCGACCCGCAAGGTCGGCCTGCGCGCGTGGGACGACCCCCAGGTGCGCGGGCTGCTCGACGCCGAGACCCCGGTGATCACGCTCGTCGCGAAGTCGGACGTCCGGCACGTCGAGCGGGCACTGCGCACGACGCCGGACGAGGGCCTCGCGATGATCGCCGACACCGTCCGGTTCCTGGTCTCCGAGGGCAGGCGGGTCGTGGTGGACGCCGAGCACTTCTTCGACGGCTACCGGTTCGACGCACCCTTCGCACGGTCGGCCGTCGAGGCGGCGTTCGCCGCCGGTGCGGAGGTCGTCGCGTTGTGCGACACCAACGGAGGCATGCTGCCCGTCTGGGTCAGCGACGTCGTCGAGGAGCTGCGCGCCGACCTCGGGATCCCGCACGGACGCGACGCCCGGCCCGGTGACGCGGTGCTCGGGATGCACGCGCACAACGACTCGGGGTGCGCGGTGGCGAACACGCTGGCCGCCGTGGAGGCAGGCTGCTCGCACGTCCAGGGCACGATCAACGGCTACGGCGAGCGCACCGGCAACGTGGACCTGGTGACCGTGGTGGCGAACCTGGAGCTCAAGCACGGGCTGCGCACCCTCGCGGGCGCCGGCCTGTCGGAGGCGACCCGGATCTCGCACGCGGTCAGCGAGATCACCAACATCTCGCCGTACGCGCGCCAGTCGTACGTGGGGGCGAGCGCGTTCGCGCACAAGGCCGGGCTGCACGCCAGCGCGATCAAGGTGGACCCCGACCTCTACCAGCACGCCGACCCCACGGCCGTGGGCAACGACATGCGGATGCTCGTCTCGGACATGGCGGGCCGTGCCTCGGTCGAGCTCAAGGGCCGTGAGCTCGGCTTCGACCTGGCCGGGCAGGGTGAGCTGCTCGCGCGCGTGACGAACCGGGTCAAGGAGGCCGAGGCGCGGGGCTACACGTTCGACGCCGCCGACGCGTCGTTCGAGCTCGTGCTGCGCGAGGAGCTCACCGGATCGCGTCCGGGCTTCTTCCGCCTCGAGAGCTGGCGCACGATCGTCGAGACGGTCGCCGACCCGTCCGCCGCGGGCGCCGACCGGCGTGACGCCGACGCGACGGCCGAGGCGACGGTCAAGCTGCACGCGGGCGGCGAGCGGATCGTGAGCACGGGCGAGGGCAACGGCCCGGTCAACGCGCTCGACCAGGCACTGCGTCGGGCGCTGACCCGCGTCTACCCCGAGATCGACCGGTTCGAGCTCATCGACTTCAAGGTGCGCATCCTGGACTCGGAGCAGGGCACGGACGCGACGACCCGCGCGCTCGTCGAGACCACCGACGGTCAGAGCTCGTGGTCGACCGTGGGCGTGGGGCCCAACGTGGTCGAGGCCGCCTGGCGGGCGCTGCTCGACGCGTACGTGTACGGGCTGCTGCACGCGGACGTCGAGCCGCGCTGAGCGGGGCCGCGCGCACCGCGCGCGGCTAGCGCGGCCTGAGGCGGTGCGGCTGGATGGCGTCGTAGGTCGCCTTGAGCGCGGCCGACGTCGCCTCGTAGCGGCGCTGTGCCACGCGGACGAACAGGAAGTCGACCACGGCGAGCTGCGCGATCCGGCTCGACATGGCGCCGGAGCGGAACTGGGTCTCGCGTGCCGTGGTCGTGAGCACCACGTCGGCGAGCTCGGCGAGCGGAGACGCCGGGAAGTTCGTCACGGCGACCGTGGTCGCGCCTCGCTCGTGGGCGAGGGACAGCGCCTGGTAGGCCTCGATGGTGCGGCCGGTGTGCGAGACGGCGACCGCCACGGCGCCGGGGCTCAGGAGCGCAGCCGACTGGAGCTGCGCGTGCGGGTCGACCGGCGCGAAGCAGACCAGCCCGATGCGGGCCAGCTTCTGGGCCAGGTCCTGGGCCGTCAGACCGCTCGACCCGACGCCGTAGACGTCGATGCGCGGGGCGTCGGCGACCGCGGCGACCGCCGTCTCCAGCGCGTCGAGGTCGAGCATGCGTGCCGTCTCCTCGATCGTGCGTGCCTCGTGGAACGCGATCTTGGAGACGACGTCGGTCGCCCCGTCGGTCTGGTTGATCTCGCCCTCGGCGATGCCCGACCGCTCGAGCTCGACAGCGCGCCGGCTCGTCGCCTGCGCCAGGTCGATGCGGAACTCGGGGTAGCCCGCGTAGCCGACCGCCCGGCAGAACCGCACGACGGTCGCCTGCGACGTCCCGGCGCGGGACGCGAGCTCGGTGATGGTCGACCCCACGACCCCGACCGGGTCCTCGAGCACGACCTCGGCGATCCGTGCCTCGGCCGGGCGCAGCGTGGGCAGGGCCTGCCGGAGGCGGACCAGGACGTCACCAGCCACGGGGCATCTCTTTCTGTCGTGTTCGTACGGTCAGCCACGGTTCGTGGGCCTCGACGATCGGCGGCCCGGTCAGGGACCGCGCGAGCAGCAGCACGCCGTCGAGCGGCGGGCCGGCAGCGGGGACGAGCTCGATGGCGGGTCGCAGCTCCGTGAACCTCCGGACGAAGGCGTCGGAGAGGGACGGTCCGGCGGTCAGTGCGCCACCGGTGGCCGAGGCGAGCTCGGGGACGCCGGGGACGAGCGCGGCCACCAGCGTCTCGGCCAGGTGGACTCCCGCCTGCTCGAGCGCGCGGACCGCGGCGATGTCGCCGACGCGGGCGGCCTCGGCCACCGCGGGGGCGAAGCTTGCGATGAGCTGGGACCGGTCGCCGCGGGACACGAGCGTCGGGCGCCACTCGCTCACCGGCCCGAGGAGCTGGACCGCCATGGCCAGGAGGGTCGGTGAGGCGCCCGCCGGACGGCCGTCGTGAGCCGCGAGGGCAGCACGTAGCCCTGCCGCGCCGATCCAGGCGCCTGAGCCCAGGTCGCCGAGGGACGGGCCCCAGCCGTCGGACCGGTGCCAGTGGCGGCGCAGGTCGGTGCCGAGCGCCATCGCGCCGACGCCCGCCACGACGACGGCGCCGGGTCTGCCGCCCAGGGCGCCGAGGTGTGCGGTGAGGGCGTCGGCCGCGACCGCGGTGCGCTCGGCGCCGAGCTCGGCTCCGAGCACGGTGTGCATGGCCGAGGACTCGGCGGGCAACGACGCCAGGCCCGTGACTCCGGCGGCCGCGGCGACGACGGTGACCTCGGGGTGCGCGCGCCGGAACCGCCGTACGAGCTTCATGACGACGTCCACGGCGTCGCTGCCGCCGGGGGTCACGCGCACCGGCCGGCCGGTCACGATGGGCAGGACGTCGGGTTCGGCGTCGCCGCCGGGGCGGCTGTCCGGGAAACCGCTCGGGTAGGTGTCCGGGTCGCCGTCGGGGAACACGGCGGCGCGAAGACGGGTGGCGCTACCACCGACGTCGACGGCGACGACTCCTGTGCTCACCACACCAGTGTGGCACTAGTTTTCGCATTTTGCCCATTTTGGGAAGGAAATTTCGCCCGCGCCACTCGGGAGCCGGAAACCGGCCGTTCTCGTGAAGCCTACTCCCGAAGTACCCCTGTCGACGCGTGAGCGCGGCTACGGTGGATCCGTGCGCGGAGAGTACAAGGTTCCCGGTGGCAAGCTGGTGGCGGTCGACGTCGCCGTGACGGACGGCGTCCTGACGGACGTCCGGGTGAGCGGCGACTTCTTCCTCGAGCCCGACGAGGCGCTCGGCGTGATCGACGCCGCGCTCGCCGGCATGCCGCAGGACGCCTCGACGAGCGACCTCGCGGGCGCGGTCGACGCGGCCCTCAAGCAGGCCGAGCGTGACGGTTCGATCGCCGGCCCGGTCGCGCTGGTGGGCTTCGACCCCTGGGCCGTGGGCGTCGCCGTCCGGCGTGCGCTCGGCCACGCCACCACGTGGGACGACCACGTCTTCGAGGTGCTGCGCCCCGGGCCGCTGCCTCCGGCGACCCTCGCGGCCCTCGACCAGGTGCTGACCGAGGAGCTGGCCGAGGGCACGCGCGGGCCCACGCTGCGGTTCTGGGACTGGAACGAGCGGGCGGTCTTCATCGGCTCGTTCCAGTCGCTCAAGAACGAGGTCGACCCCGACGGCGTGCGCAAGCACGGGGTGACCGTCGTGCGCCGCATCTCGGGCGGCGGCGCCATGTTCATGGAGGCGGGCAACTGCGTGACGTTCTCGCTGGTGGTGCCCGCCTCGCTCGTCGACGGGCTCTCGTTCGAGCAGTCCTACTCGTTCCTCGACGACTGGGTGCTGGGCGCGCTGGGCGACGTGGGCGTCAAGGCGTTCTTCTCCGGCATGAACGACATCGCGTCGCCCGAGGGAAAGCTCGCGGGTTCGGCGCAGAAGCGGCTCGCGGGTGGCGCGGTGCTCCACCACATGACCATGGCGTACGACATCGACAGCGCCAAGATGCTCGAGGTCCTGCGGATCGGGCGGGAGAAGCTCTCGGACAAGGGCACGCGCAGCGCCAACAAGCGCGTGGACCCGCTGCGCTCGCAGACCGGCATGTCGCGCGAGGCGATCATCGACGCGTTCGAGAAGCACTTCAAGAGCCGGTACCGGACGGTCGACTCCGAGCTGCGGCCCGAGGAGCTCGAGCGCGCCGAGGAGCTCGTGCGGACGAAGTTCGCCAACCCCACCTGGATCTCGCGGGTCCCGTGAGGCCCGCACGGTGACCCAGGTCACCGTCACGTCACGAAACTGGGCAAAGGGGTTCCCTGCGCCCGGCGTGGGCACTAATCTCCAGGCAATAGCACCATCCCGGAAGTTCCTTTCACGCCAGACCACCCGGGTGCTTGCACCCGGGCGAGACCACCGACGGCCCGACGGCCGAGCAGGAAGGACAGCAATGCGGCTACACATGGGAGGCCGGACCACGACGGCGGTCGCGGCGGCAGCGCTGGTTGCGCTCGTCGCGGGCTGCGGCGGCGGCGGGACCGGAGGCAACGAGTCAACCGACGGCGAGGGCGGCGAAGGCGGCTCCCTCGACGTCTGGATCATGCAGGGCACCAACCCGAGTGCCGACGCCTTCTTCGACGAGGTCACCACGGCCTTCAAGGACGAGACGGGCGCCGACCTGAACGTCGAGTTCGTGGAGTGGGCCGACGCCCACGACCGGTTCGTCACCTCGATCGCGGGCGGCACCACGCCCGACGTCGCCGAGACCGGCACCACCTGGACGCCCGAGTTCGCCGACGCCGGCGCGCTCGCGCCGCTCGACGAGTACATCGACGCGGCAGGCCTCGGGGACGACCTCGTCGAGGGCCTCGTCGAGGCGGGCACCTACGACGAACAGCTCTACGGCATGCCCTGGTACGCGGGCGTGCGCTCGCTCGTCTACAACACGGAGATCTTCGAGGAGGCCGGCGTCGAGCCGCCCACGAGCTGGGCGGAGCTGGAGGAGGCGGCCAAGGCGATCAAGGCCAAGTTCCCCGACAAGATCGCGGTCGCCGTCCCGGGCGACGCCGAGTTCACGGTGTACCCGTGGGTCTGGGGAGCGGGCGGCGAGATCGCCACGCTCGAGGGCGACACGTGGACGTCGGGCCTCGACAGCCCCGAGTCCCAGGAGGGCCTGTCCTTCTGGACCGGGCTTGCCGCTCAGGACCTGAGCTCGGCGGGCGCGACCACCTGGAAGGAGACCGACGTGCTCGACGCGTTCGCGCAGGGCAACGTCGGCATGGCGGTCATGGGCTCGTGGACGCCCGGGGCGATCGTCGAGGCCAACGCGGACATGGAGGGCAAGTTCGCCGCCGTGCCGATCCCCGGCAAGGACGGTGGCATCGCACCGTCGGTGCTCGGCGGCTCGCACCTGAGCATGTTCGAGACGGCCGACGACAAGGACCTCGCGTTCAAGTTCATCGAGCTCATGACCACGGGTGAGTTCGCGACCAAGTGGGGCGAGCAGGCCGGGTACTTCCCGGGCCAGGCCTCGCTGCTCGAGGAGACGCTCGCGAGCACCGACCCGCTCGTCGCGCCGTTCGCCCAGCAGTTCGTCGAGGGAGGCGCGTCGGTGCCGGCGTCCCCGCACTTCGGGGCCGTGCAGGCCAAGAAGACGACGGGCGTCATGATGCAGTCGATCCTGTCCGGTGACTCGGACGTCGCGACCGCCAGCGCGGCCGCTGCCGAGGAGATGACCAACCTCCTCAACGGTGGCAGCTGACGCATGACGAGCGCGTTGCCTGTCGCGGTCCCGGCAGGGGTCGGGCACACGCCCACCCCTGCCGGGCGCCGCGGCGCAGCCGGCCGAACCCTGGCCTCCCGCGTCCGCCCGTGGGCGCTCCTGGCACCCGCCCTGGTGGTGCTGGCCGTCCTGATGCTCTGGCCGCTGGTCCAGGTGTTCCTGTTCTCGCTGCAGGACTACGGGCTGCGGGAGATCGTCTCCAAGGAGCCGAACTGGATCGGGACGGCCAACTTCACCGAGGTGCTGACGTCCGAGCAGCTCTGGCGCGTCGTCCTGCCGAACACCGTCGGCTTCGCCGTCGCAGCCGTGGCCTGCACGGTCGTGCTCGGCACCGCCGTCGCGGTCCTGCTGGCCTCGCTCGGCAGGGTCTGGCGGACCATCGTGTCGAGCGCGATCATGGCGGCCTGGGCGATGCCCGCCGTGACCGGCACCTACGTGTGGGTGTGGATCTTCGACGCCGACCGCGGCGTGTTCAACGCCGTCCTGCAGGGCCTCGGGCTCCAGGACCAGGCGGTCAACTGGTTCACCGACCGCTGGAGCTTCTACGCGATCGTGCTCCTCAACGTCGTGCACCACGGCTTCCCGTTCGTCGCGGTGACGGTCCTGGCCGGCCTGCTGGGCGTCCCGCGCGAGCTGCTCGAGGCTGCCGAGGTCGACGGCGCGAACGGCTGGCGGCGCTTCTTCTCGATCATCGTCCCGCAGCTGCGCCAGGTCTTCGCGGTCGTGATCATCCTGTCGACCATCTGGGACTTCAAGGTGTTCGCGCAGGTCTACCTGATGCCCGGCGGCGCCGGCACGAACCGCGAGGTGCTCAACCTCGGCGTGTGGTCCTACGTCGAGTCGTTCGGGCAGAACCGGTACGGGTTCGGCTCGGCGATCGCCGTGCTGCTGACCCTGCTGCTGCTCGTGGTCACGGTCGTCTACGTGCGCACGATCCTCAAGGAGGAAGAGCTGTGAGCGTGCTGAGCACCCGGCGGGCGTCGACGCCGATGCGGGTCGGCAAGGCCGTGGCGGTCGCCCTCCTGCTCGTCTTCACGCTGTTCCCGGCCTACTGGATGCTCGTCAGCGCGCTCGACGGGCAGGCGGGCCTGGGCTCGTCGATCGTGCCGGCGGAGCCGACGCTCGACCACTTCCGGTTCGTGCTCACCGAGGGCGGGTTCACCGTCTTCCTGCGCAACTCGATCATCGTCGCGCTCGGCACCGTGCTCATCTCGTCGGTGCTGGCGCTCCTCGCGTCGGTCGCGGTCGCGCGGTTCCGGTTCCGGCTGCGCACGCAGGTGCTGCTCATGGTCCTGATCATCCAGATGGTGCCGCTCGAGGCACTGGTGATCCCGTTGTTCGTGCAGGTGCGCGACCTGCAGCTGCTGGGCACGCTGGCCGGTCTCGGCATCGTCTACGTGGCGCTGGCCCTGCCGTTCGGCATCTGGATGCTGCGCGGCTTCGTCGCCGCGGTGCCGGTCGAGCTGGAGGAGGCGGCGTACCTGGACGGCGCCACATGGGGCCGTATGTTCCGCTCGGTCCTGCTGCCGCTCGTGGCACCAGGGCTCGTGGCCACGAGCATCTTCAGCTTCATCACCGCGTGGAACGAGTTCCTGTTCGCGATGACGATCCTGGGCGGGGCGACCGAGAACTACACCGTTGCCATCGGCCTGCGGTCGTTCTTCGGCCAGCACTCGAACGACTGGGGGGCGATCATGGCGGCGTCGACTCTCATCACCGTGCCGGTGATGATCTTCTTCATCCTCGTGCAGCGGCGGCTGGCGTCCGGACTGACGTCCGGCGCAGTCAAGGGCTGAGACGCGGCAGGGGAGACGAGCTGTGACCGAGACCGAGCCCGAGACCAAGCTCGAGACCAAGCCCGAGACCGAGACCGAGCCCGGCTCCGACGCCGTCCGGCGTGTCGTCCACGGCGTGCTGCTGCCGGGCTTCACGGGCACGAGCGCACCAGCATGGCTCGAGGCGGCCGCACGCGACGGGCTCGCGGGGGTCGTGCTGTTCGCGCACAACACGCCCGACGTCGAGACGACGGCGGCACTGACCGCACGGCTGCACGAGCTCGCCCCGCGCCTCGTCGTCGCCGTCGACGAGGAGGGCGGGGACGTCTCCCGCCTCGAGGCGGGGACCGGCTCCTCGCTGCCCGGGGCGGCCGCGCTCGGCGTCGTGGACGACGAGCTGCTGACCGGCGAGGCGGGCGAGGCGCTCGGACGGCTGCTCGCCGCGACCGGCGTCGACCTCGACCTGGCGCCCGTGCTCGACGTGAGCGCGCCGGGCAACCCTGTCATCGGCGTCCGGGCGTTCGGGTCGTCGCCCTGGCTCGTGACCCGTCACGGCGTCGCGTTCGTCCGGGGCCTGCACCGGGCGGGCGTCGGCGCGTGCGCCAAGCACTTCCCGGGGCACGGGAGCACGACGGTCGACTCGCACCTCGCGCTTCCCGTCGTCGACGGCACCCTCGACGACCTGCGCCGTCGGGACCTGCCGCCGTTCGAGGCAGCGGTCGCCCCCGACCCGGACGGCGGGCCGGGCCTCGACGCCCTCATGACCGCGCACGTCGTCGTGCCGGCGCTCGGGCCGGCGCCCGCGTCGCTCGAGCCCGCCGTCGTCTCGCTCGCACGCGAGATGGGGTTCGCCGGGCCGATCGTGACCGACGCCCTGGACATGCGCGCGGTGTCCGACGGCGTTCGCGTGGGCGAGGCGGCCGTGCGCGCGATCGAGGCCGGGGCCGACCTGCTGTGCCTGGGCACGACCGTGGGGCGCGACGACGAGGCGCTGTTCGCCGACGCGGTCTCCGCGCTGACCGCGGCCGTCACCGCAGGGCGGCTGACGGTCGACCGCCTCCAGCGGTCCGCTGCTCGCACGGGCCGCGCGGTCGCGGCGATCCGCGACCGTCAGGCAGCCGCCGGGGTGCGTCCCGGCCCTGCCGCGGCACGCGCGGCGCTCGCCGCGCTCGGCGAGGTGGGCGGACGGATCGCGGCTCGGGCGGTCGGCACGCTCGGGCCCGGCCGTGAGCCCCTCACCGCGGACCCCGACGTCGTGGACCTGCGGCTGCGGCTCGACCACGCCGCCGGGCGGACCGCCCAGCACGTCCAGCGCGCGGTCACCGAGCGTTGGCCGGGGGCCACGGTGCACCCGGCGCTCGACGACGACGGCTTCGCGGAGCTGGTCGGCGCGCTCGGCACCGACCCCGGGCGGCCGCTCGTGGTCGTGACCCGGGAGCCGCTGCCCGGGACGGCCGAGCAGTCACGGCTCGTCGCGCTCCGGTCCGTGCGCCCCGGTCTGGCCGTCGTGCACACCGGGGCGCCTGCGGACGCCGCGGGATGGTTCGGGTCGTTGCCCGCCGGCATGCCCCCGGTCGTGGTCGCGTGCGGCACGGGGCGGGCCAACGCGCGGGCCGCGGTCGAGCTGCTCGCCGTCGGCTGGCCGGGTGCGAGCGAGAACCCCGGCGCGGTCGTGGCCTCGGAGGCGGGCGCATGATCGTCATCGGCATCTCCTCGGGAACGAGCGTCGACGCGATCGACGCCGCGGCCGCCGACCTCGACCTGCGGCCCGACGGCTCGCTGCACCTGCGGCCGCTCGGGCACACCGAGTACCCCTGGCCCGAACCCCTGCGGCGGCGGATCCTGGCCGCGCTGCCCCCGGCCGCGGTCGACATGGGCGAGGTGTGCGAGCTCGACACGCTCGTCGGGCAGGAGCTCGGCGCCGCGGCGCGCCGGGCGGTCGACGACCTCGCGGGCGGGGACGCCGACCTCGTGGCGTCGCACGGCCAGACCCTGCACCACTGGGTCGTGGGCAACCGCACCCGGGGCACGCTGCAGCTCGGCAACCCGGCCTGGGTTGCCGAGCGGGCGCGGCGCCCGGTCGTGAGCGACTTCCGGGTCGCCGACGTCGCGGCGGGCGGCCAGGGTGCGCCGCTCGTGAGCGTGCTCGACGCGCTCTGGCTCGGCAGCGCGCCCGACGATCCCGGCGGGATCAGCCGCACGGCGGCCCTCAACATCGGCGGCATCGCGAACGTGAGCGTCGTCGGCCGGCACGGGGATCCCGTGGTCGCCTGGGACATCGGACCCGGCAACTGCCTGGTCGACGGCGCCGTCCAGCGGATGAGCGGCGGGCGCGAGCCGTTCGACCGTGACGGCCGGATCGCGGCGTCGGGCACCGTCGAACAGGCGGCGCTCAAGGCGCTGCTCGACGAGCCGTTCTACGACCAGGCGCCACCGCGCTCGACCGGACGCGAGCTGTTCGACGGCGGGTACGCCGCTGCCCGGTTCGCGGCGCACGGGATCGCGATCAGCGACCTGGACGCTGCCGACCTCGTCGCGACACTGGTCGAGCTCACGGCCCTGACGATCGCGCGCTCCCTCGCCGAGCACGTGCCCGAGGGCGTGGACCGCGTGGTCGTCTCGGGCGGTGGCGCACGGAACCCGGTGCTCCTGGACCGCCTGCGCAGCCACCTGCCCGACCGGACGTCGCTCGTCGTGTCCGACGAGCTCGGCCTGCCGTCCGACGCCAAGGAGGCGTACCTCTTCGCCCTCCTCGGCTACCTCGGCGCGCACGGCATCGCGGGCACCGCGCCGGGCCAGCACCGGCGTCGAGCCACCGGCGCGCGGCGCGCCGTCGTGCTCGGCTCGCTCACGCCCCCGACGCCGCTCGAGCTTCCGGCGGCCGGCGCGCAGGTGCGCCGGCTCGTGCTCGCGAACAGCCCGCACGCCCTGACGTCACCGAGAGTGAGCCGCCCATGACGACGACCCGCCCGCCCGTCGAGCCGCCCTCGGACGACTGGCGCGACGCCATCCGACTGGTCTCGCCGACCGAGGAGCGCAACCCGCGCACGACCAAGATCGACCTGCTGCCGTCGCAGGAGGTGGTGCGGCTCATCCTCGACGAGGACGCGGGCGTGGCGAGCGCCGTACGCGCCCAGCGGTACCGGCTCACGCAGGCCGTCGACCTCGCCGTCGAGGCGATCCGCGCGGGCGGGCGCGTGCACTACGTGGGGTCGGGGACCTCGGGGCGGCTCGGCGTGCTCGACGCGGTCGAGCTCATGCCGACCTACGGCGTGGGCACCGAGTGGTTCGACGCCCACCTGGCGGGCGGGCCGTCGGCGATGATGACCTCGGTCGAGGGTGCCGAGGACGACGTCGAGGCCGGGCGCGCCGACCTGGACCACGTCGAGGCCTCGGACGTGGTGGTCGGGCTGGCGGCCAGTGGCCGCACGCCGTACGTGCGGGGTGCGCTCGCGCTTGCCCGCGAGCGCGGCGCGCGGACGGTCCTGGTGAGCGCCAACCCGTCGGCTCCCCTCGCGGGTACCGTCGACGTCGCGATCTTGGTCGACACCGGGCCCGAGGCGGTCACGGGGTCGACGCGCATGAAGGCCGCGAGCGCGCAGAAGATCGTGCTCAACACCTTCTCGACGGCCGTCATGATCCGGCTGGGCAAGACCTACTCGAACCTGATGATCGACGTGCGCGCCACCAACGCCAAGCTGCGCGCGCGGCTGGTCCGCCTGCTGTCGCAGGCCACCGGGCTCGACACCGAGTCGTGCGCGGCGGTGCTCGCCGAGGCCGGGGGAGAGGTCCAGGTCGCGCTCGTGACGCTGCTGGCCGGCACCGACGTCGCGACCGCGCGCGAGGCGTTGGGCGACGGCGCGCCGGGTGGCGTGCGGGCCGCCGTCGACCGGCTCGGCGGGGTGCCGCCCCGGTAGCGGCGGCACAATCGGAGCATGGCGAAGAAGACCAGGCATGCGGCGGGCGCGACTCCGGCCGTCGTCGCGCTCGAGCAGGCCGGCGTCCCGCACACCCTGCACCCGTACGACCACGACCCGGCCAACGACCTCGGCTACGGGCTCGAGGCCGCACAGGCCATCGGCGTCGACGCACGGCAGGTCTACAAGACGCTCATGGCCGACGTCGACGGCAGGCTGGTGGTCGCGATCGTGCCGGTCGACCAGAAGCTCGACCTCAAGGCGCTCGCCAAGGCCGCGGGCGGCAAGAAGGCGGCGCTCGCGGACCCGGCGCTCGCCCAGCGCGTCACGGGGTACGTCGTCGGGGGCATCTCGCCGCTGGGGCAGAAGTCCCGGCACGTGACCGTCCTCGACTCCTCGGCCGAGGAGTTCGACGTCGTCTATGTGTCGGGCGGCAGGCGAGGTCTCGACGTCGGCCTGGCGCCCGCGGACCTGCTCCGGCTGACGGACGGCACGACGGCACCGATCGCGCGCTGAGCCCGCCCGGCACGCCGGGGAGCACGCCCGGAGGCTCAGGCGTGCCGGTACGTCGGGTAGACCGCGTCGCTCGGCACGATCTCCTTGCCCAGCGGCATGAGCGAGATCGGGATCATCTTGAGGTTCGCGATGCCCAGCGGGATCCCGATGATCGACACGAACAGCGGGATCGCGGTCACGATGTGCCCGATCGCGAGCCACCAGCCCGCGAGCACGATCCACACGATGTTGCCGAGCAGCGACCAGGCCCCGGCGTCGCGCCTGTCGACGACGGTGCGCCCGAACGGCCACAGCGCGTAGGCCGCGATGCGGAACGACGCGATGCCCCACGGGATCGTGACGATGAGGACGCACAGCAGGATCCCCGCGACGGCGTAGCCCACGGCGAGCCAGAAACCGGCGAAGACGAGCCAGATGAGGTTCAGAAGCGTCTTCATGACATCAATGGTCCCAGACGTCAGGTTGTCGTGAACCCTGAGTTTCCCTGAGAAGCACCCTGAACCTCGCGCGTGCTCCGGCTGCCGGGCCGTCGGCTCCTACACTGACCGCATGCCGAGCACCACCGGGATCGCGACCCGGCTCGCCGCCGTGCGCCGCCGGGTCGACGCCGCGGCCACGGCCGCCGGCCGGGTTCCGTCCGACGTCCGCACCCTGCTCGCCACCAAGACGCAGGACGGCGCGACCGTCCGCGAGGCGGTGCTCGCGGCGTCGGCGCTCGCGGCGGCCGCCGGTGACACGCGGCCCGTCCTCGTCGGGGAGAACCGCGTCCAGGAGCTCGTGGCCAAGGCGCCGGACCTGGCGGACCTGGTCGCGGACGGACGCCTCGCCGTCCACATGATCGGCCACTTGCAGCGCAACAAGATCAACCCGGCTCTCGCGACCGCGACCGGTGTCGAGACGATCGACTCGCTCGCGCTCGCCGAGGCCCTGTCGGCACGGTGCGACCGGGACGGGCGCACGCTCGACGTCATGGTGCAGGTCAACGTCTCGGGCGAGGCGAGCAAGTCGGGAGTGCACCCCGACGACGCCGTCGGGCTGGCCGTCGCGGTCGCCACCCTGCCGGGCCTGCGGCTCACGGGCTTCATGACGATCGGCGCACGGTCGGACGACGACGACGTCGTGCGCGCGGGCTTCGCCCGGCTCCGGCGGATCCGCGACGAGGTGGTCGCCGGCGGTTCTCCCGGGACTGCCGAGGCGCGCGAGCTCTCCATGGGCATGACGTCGGACCTCGAGCTCGCGGTCGCCGAGGGCGCGACCATCGTGCGGGTGGGCACGGGTGTGTTCGGTGCGCGCCGCGAGGTCGCCCCGGCGTGACACGGGCGTGGGCGCGCCGCACCCAGCACGTACGGTAGGGGCGTGCTCGCCCTCCTCGTCCTGGCCATGCTGGTCGGCGGTGCACTGCAGCGCGTGACGGGCATGGGATTCGGGCTGGTCGCCGGGCCGTTCATCGTGCTCATCGTCGGTCCGCTCGAGGGCGTCCTGCTCGTGAACCTGGCGGGCGCGACGACGTCGCTGCTCATCCTCGGCAGGGTCGCGCGCAGCGTGGACTGGGGCAGGTACGTGTGGCTCGTGGCCGCGTCGGTCGCCGTGAGCATCCCCGCGGCGCTCCTCATGCGCGGCGCCAGCGCGTCGGCCCTTGAGATCACCGTGGGCGCGATCGTCGTGGTCGCGATGACGCTCGCGCTCGTGACGAACCGGCTGCGGCGCGGCGGGGCGCACCCGTTGCGGCCCGAGGCGCGGTGGCCGCTCGTGCTGACCGGCTCGGCGAGCGGGTTCGGCAGCGTCGCCGCCGGGATCGGCGGGCCACCGCTCGCGATCTACTCGGTGCTCAGCGGCTGGGACCCGCGGTCGTTCGCCGCGACCGCGCAGCCGTTCTTCATGACGAACGCGCTCGCCGCGCTGACCGCCAAGCTGGTGTTCACGGACGCGTCGTTCCCCGGGCTGAGCGTGCTCGAGTGGGCGCTCGTGATCGCGACCATCGTGGTGTCGCTGCTGCTCGGGGAGCTGCTGGCCAAGCGCATCTCGGGCGACTCGGTCCGGCGGATCCTGGTCGTGCTCGCCTACCTCGGCGGGCTCGCGACCCTGGTGCACGGCCTGACCGGGCTGTCCTGACGCGAGGGCCGGAGGCGGTCCGGGCTCACAGGCGGCCGACGTCGACCACCGTCAGCACCACCTCGCCCGCCTCGTCGCTCCCGGCCAGGTCGACGACGGCGGTGACCGCCCAGTCGTGGTCGCCCGACGCGTCGTCGAGCACCTGCCGGACCCACCACGTGCCCGCCGGTACGACGCCCTGCCCGTCGGCCGTCGTCGCGCCGCCGGGAAGCTCGGTGCCGGGCTCGAGGATCGTCACGAGCGACGACGAGCGCGCCGTCGCGCCGATGCCGATCGCGTCGTCGCCCTGCGCCTCGAACAGCGGGTCGAGGGCGTCGGCCCAGGCGTCGCCGTCCCAGCCCGCCGCACCGTCGAGGCGTTCGAGCGCGTCGTAGTCCTCGCGTGCGGCGAGCTCGACGCGGCGGAACATCGCGTTGCGCACCAGCCGGCGCAGCGCCCGGGGGTTGCCCGTGACCGGGCGTGCGGGCGCCTCGGCACCTGCCCCCGCGAGCTCGCCGTCCACGACCGTGTCGGCGTCGTCGTCGACCGGGTTCTGCAGGCGCTCCCACTCGTCCAGCAGGGACGAGTCGACGCCGCGCACCAGCTCGCCGAGCCACTCGACGATCTCGTGCACCTCCTCGGTGCGGTGCTCGTCCGGGACCACCTGCCGCAGGGCACGGTAGGCGTCCGCGAGGTAGCGCAGGACGACGCCCTCGGTGCGCTCGAGCCCGTACACCGACACCATCTCGGCGAACGTCATGGCGCGCTCGAGCATGTCCCGGACGACCGACTTGGGCGACAGCTCGGCGTCGGCGATCCACGGGTTCGCGTGCCGGTACGTCGCGAACGCGGGCGTGAGCAGCTCGGCGAGCGGCTGCGGCCACGTGACGCCCTCGAGCAGCTCCATGCGCTCGTCGTACTCGATGCCGTCGGCCTTCATCGCGGCGACCGCCTCGCCGCGCGCCTTGTTCTGCTGTGCGTAGAGCACCTGGCGAGGGTCGTCGAGCGTGGCCTCGATCACCGAGACGACGTCGAGCGCGTGGGTCGGCGAGTCGACGTCGAGCAGGTCCATGGCCGCGAGCGCGAACGGCGAGAGCGGTGCGTTGAGCGCGAAGTCCCGGGGGAGGTCGACCGTGAGCCGGACGGTGGGCCGCCATCCCTGCGGCCGCGACGGGTCGGGCACGCGGACCTTCTCGACGACGCCGGCCGTGCGCAGCGACCGGTAGATCCGGAACGCCTGCCGGACGTGCCCGGCCTGCTGTGCCGCGCTGTCGTGGTTGGCGGTGAGCAGGTGGCTCATGGCGTCGACGGGGTCGGTGCCGGCGCCCGTGCGCGCGGCGTCGCGGGTGCGGGCGAGCACGTTGAGCACCATCGCGTGGTTGACCCGGAACTGGCTGACGAGCGGCTCGGGCGCGGCGTCGCGCAGGCGCTCGAAGGTCGAGTCGGTCCAGTTGACGGCACCCGCGGCCGCCTTCTTGCGGACGATCTTCTTGCGCTTCTTCGGGTCGTCGCCCGCCTTGAGCAGGGCCTTGCGGTTCTCGATGACGTGCTCGGGTGCCATGACGAGCACCTCGCCCACGGTGTCGAACCCGGCGCGCCCGGCCCGGCCGGCGATCTGGTGGAACTCGCGCGCGGTGAGGTGCCGCATGCGTTCACCGTCGAACTTCACGAGCGACGTGAGCAGCACGGTGCGGATCGGCACATTGATGCCCACGCCCAGGGTGTCGGTGCCGCAGACCACCTTGAGCAGGCCGCGCTGCGTGAGCCGTTCGACGAGGCGGCGGTACTTGGGCAGCATGCCCGCGTGGTGGACGCCCACCCCGTGCCGCAAGAACTTGCCGAGCGTCTTGCCGAAGCCCGTGCCGAAGCGGAACGTGCCGATCTCGGCGGCGATCTCGTCGCGCTCGGCACGCGACGCCACGTTCATGCTGAGCATCGACTGCGCGCGCTCGACGGCGTCCTTCTGCGTGAAGTGCACGACGTAGACGGGCGCGCGGTGGGTCGTGACCAGCTCCTCGATGACCTCGGTGAGCGGGTCCTGGACGTACGCGAAGGTCAGCGGCACCGGACGCTCCGCGCCCGCCACCTCGGCCACCGGGCGTCCGCTGCGCAGCTCGAGATCCTCGCGCAGCCGCGTGGTGTCGCCGAGCGTGGCCGACATCAGCAGGAACTGCGTGCGCGGCAGCTCGAGCAGCGGGACCTGCCAGGCCCAGCCGCGCTGCGGGTCGCCGTAGAAGTGGAACTCGTCCATGACGACCTGGCTGATCGCGTCCTCGTCGGCCGTACCGTCGGAGCCGTCGCCGGCCGTGTCGTCACCCCGGCGCAGCGCGAGGTTCGCCAGGATCTCGGCGGTGCAGCAGATGATCGGCGCCTGCGGGTTGACCGCCGAGTCACCGGTCATCATGCCCACGTTGCGCGAGCCGAACGCGGCGACCAGCTCGAAGAACTTCTCGCTCACCAGCGCCTTGAGCGGGGCCGTGTAGTAGGTGCGGCCGCTGCGTCCCGCCCGGCGGGCCGCGAGCGCGGCGAAGTGGGCGCCCATCGCGACCATCGACTTGCCGGACCCCGTGGGGGTGGCCAGGACGACGTGCGAGCCCGTGACGAGCTCGAGCAGCGCCTCCTGCTGGTGCGGGTAGAGGTCGCGGCCCGACGCGGCAGCCCACTGCGCGAACCCCTCGAACAGCTCGTCCGGGTCCGGCGCACCGCCCGTCGGTGCGGGCAGGTAGGGCAGGAGCGTGCCGGCGGGGCGGACGGTCGGGTCGAGGGCAGGCGCACTGGTGGTGGTCATCGTGGGCGCCATTCTTCCAGGCGCACCGGCGTCCGGGCACGAATCGAGAAGTGCGCTGCGCCAGGTGCGGCTAGCGTCGTCGCATGACCGAGCGCAAGAAGGCGACGCCGCGGCTGCTCTCGGGCGACAACCCGCAGATCCCCCAGGGCGAGGGCGACGGTCCGGTGCGCGACTACATCCGTGCCATGCCCGGCTGGAAGAGCGGCGTCGGCAAGCGGCTCGACGAGCTCGTTGCCGACACGGTCCCCGGCGTGCACAAGGCCGTGAAGTGGAACCAGCCGTTCTACGGGGTCGACGGCGAGAGCTGGTTCATGGCGTTCCGCTGCTACACCGACTACGTGCAGCTGCAGTTCTTCCGCGGCACGTCGCTCGACCCCGTGCCGCCCAAGGAGTCCAAGCACGACGAGGTGCGCTACCTCGACATCTATGAGGACGACGAGCTGGACGAGCGCCGGCTCCGCTCGTGGATCAAGCAGGCGAGCGCCCTGCTGGGCGACACGCTGGGACGCAGCTAGGCCGCGCTACCGGCGTCCCGGCGCGCCGTCGTCCGCTCACCCTGCTGGACGGCGACGACGCCCGCGAGGATCAGCACGCCGCCGAGCAGCTGGATCGGCCGGGGCAGCTCGTGCAGGACGAGCCAGGCGAAGCCGATCGCGCACACGACCTCGAGCAGGGCGACGAACGACGACAGCCGCGACCCGAGGCGCCGTCCCGCGGCGATGCCCGTCACGTACGCCATGCCCGCGGTGACGACGCCGAGCACGGCGAGCGCGACCCACCAGGGGATCTGGCCCGTCGGGTACTGCGCGGGCGCTGTCGACCCGGTCAGGGGCATGAGGCCGGTCGCGCCCAGGATGCCCAGCGTGACCGCGCCGACGACGAGCCCGCCCGCAGCGAGCGTGAGCGGGGGCAGCCCGGTGTCGCCCTTGGCGTTGATGATGAAGTAGGTGGCCGCGCCGACCATCGCCGCCAGCGCCCACGCCACTCCCGGCGCGCTGAGCTCGGCGCCCGAGACGACGTCGAGCACCAGCACGAGCCCGGCCGCGGCCACCGCGACCCCGCCCAGCGTGACCGGCCCGGGCCGCTGCCCGTGGCGCGCCCACATCCACCCCACGACCGCGGCGGGTGCCGTGTACTCGATGAGCAGCGCCGGCCCGACCTGCATGTACTGGATCGCCGAGAAGTAGCAGAACTGGGCTCCGGCGACGGCCAGGACGCCGTAGGCGACCAGCAGCCGGGCGTTGCGCCGCAGCGCGCCCCAGTCACCCCGGAGCGCCGCGATGCCGAGCGGCAGCACGACGAGCGCGCCCAGCGTGACCCGGACCAGGACGATCGCCCCAGGGCTCCAGCCCGACGCGAACAGGCCCACCGCGAGCGTGCCCGACAGGCTGAAGCTCACCGCCGAGGCGACCGCGAAGCCCAGGCCCGACGCGAGGCGCGTCCCGTGCACGGCGGCCGTGTCAGGTGTGACTGAGGTCATAGCACCTGACCGTAAGGTCGACGCGGTAATGTGTCAACGTGGTCTTTGCTCATGACACCGCCGCTTCCCTGCGCGCCGCCGTGGCGCTCGTCAACGCTGCCGAGCCGCCCGTCACGCTCACGACCGTCGCGGAGCTCGAGGCGTTTCTCGTCGAGCACCGCTTCACCGGTCGGCACGACGGGACACCGCAGGAGCTGGCCGAGGTGCGGGCGCTCCAGCCGCGCCTGCGCGAACTGCTCCTCGCCGACCGCGACACGGCCGCCGGCCTGGTCAACGACCTGCTCGCCGAGGCCAGAGCAGTCCCGCGGCTGGTACGTCACTCGCCCGTCGACTGGCACGTCCACGCCGTGCCCGACGACGCACCGCTCGCCACGCGCATCCTGGTCGAGACGGCCGTCGCGATGATCGACGTCGTCCGCGAGGACGAGCACGACCGCCTCGCGACCTGCGACGACGAGTCGTGCGACGGCGTCGTCCTCGACCTCACGCGCAACCGGTCCCGCCGGTACTGCTCGGCCACCTGCACCAACCGCAACGCACAGATCGCCCACCGGGCACGACGCACGTCCCGCCCTCCCGCGCGGAGATGAGAGCTCTCTCACACGCGTCTCATGAGTGGCTCACGCCCGGACTGTTCCCTGGACGAGTCGGCACGAGCCGGCAGGACACGGAGGGGGAACGACCATGAAGAAGGCAATGATGGTGGGCCTGACCGGTCTGACAGCTGCAGGCCTTCTCGGCCTGACCGCACCGGCGACGGCCGACACCTATGCCAAGCGGCCCGACTCGGTCACCGGCGTCGTCGTGACGATGGACGACGACGATGACGACCCGACCACACGGAGCCGCGACCCCAAGACGACCGCGGGGACGGGATCGAGCCGGTCGCGCCGGGACGGCACCAACAGCCGCTACACCGCGGTCAGCAGGGACCGCGACATCTCGCGCGGAGACAAGACCAAGGACTGGACCTACGACGGCCCGCGTACGGGCCAGGTCCGCGACTGGAGCGCGAACCACACCAACGACCGTTCGCGCAACGACACCCGCCGATGACCCACGAGCGGGACGGCGAGACCTGGGGACTCGCCGAGGGGGACGCGATCACCGCCGAGCTGACCGCGATGCGGTTGCTCGGTGGTGGTTCGTCCTACGAGGCGTACCTCGCGTTCGACGACATCACCTACGGTCCGGTCGTCGTCAAGGTGCTGCGCCCGAACCAGGTGACGGACCGGTCGAGCACGCGCGGCCTGCGCCGCGAGGCGGAGGCGCTCGCGCGGATCACGCATCCTGTCGTCGTGCGCGCGTTGCGGCACCAGCTCGACGGCGACCGCCCGCACCTGGTGCTCGAGCAGGTCGACGGCCCGCGGCTGTCGACCCTGGTCCGGCGGTACGGGCCGCTGCCCGAGCAGCAGTACCTCCCGCTCGGGCTCGAGCTTGCCGGCGCCCTGCACTACCTGCGCCACGTGGGCTGGACGCACCTCGACATCAAGCCCAGCAACATCATCATGGGTTCGCCCGCGCGGCTCATCGACCTCTCGGTCGCGCGACCGGTCGAGCGGGCCCACGCGCTGGACTACGCGATCGGTACCGACGACTACATGGCCCCGGAGCAGTGCGACCCGCCCCAGGCCGGCAGGCCGGGCCATGCGAGCGACGTCTGGGGCGTGTGCGCCACGCTGTTCCACGCGATCTGCGGCTTCACGCCCTTCACCACGGGCGACCAGAGCGCACGGGACGTGGCCGCGCGGTTCCCGCAGCTCGTCGAGGCACCTCGCGAGATGCCGTCGCACGTGCCAGCGGAGGTGGCCGACGTCGTGCACGCAGGGCTCGACCCCGAGCCGGAGAAGCGGCCGCTCCCGCACGAGCTGGCGGAGGCCCTGGAACCGGTGCTGGCCCGGCAGCCGCGTGCGGTGCTCGCGGGCTTCAAGGTGCGGTGAGCAGGCGCTCGCACGCGTCCGCGAGGCGGCCCCGGAGGTGCTGCGCCCGCTCGGCGAACCCGCGCTGGCGCCGCACGTACTCCGCCTTGCCCTCGGGCGTCTCGATCGCCACGGCCTCGAGGCCGTACGACGAGACGTCGTAGGGCGACGCCGCCATGTCGGTGTACCGGATGTCGCGCGCCAGCTCGAAGCAGTCGAGCAGCAGGTCGCCGGGCACACCCGGCCCCAGCTTGGTTGCCCACTTGTAGAGGTCCATGTTCGCGTGCAGGCAGCCGGGCTGTTCCATGGCCGGCTGGAGCTCACGGGTGGGGCGTAGCCGGTTGCGGTCGCGCGACTCGGGCGTGAAGAAGCGGAACGCGTCGAAGTGCGAGCACCCGATGGTGTGGCCCTCGACGACGGCGTCGGTACCGGCGTGCCCCAGGCGCAGCGGCAACGGGTGGCGGTGGTCGCGTCCGGCCGCGGCGTCGCGATAGACCATCGCCCACTCGTGCAGGCCGAAGCACCCGAACGTGCCCGGACGCGACGCCGTCGCGGTCACCAGACCATGGACGTAGCGGACGGCATCCCCGCGATCGGCGAGGAACGCCTCGGCGTCCAGCACGACGCCGTGCTCGCCGTCGGGCAGATCGGCCGCGCGGTACCAGCGCCACCCGAGGCGCTCGTCGTCGGACGCCACCTCCAGCACGACGCCCGGGCCGGGGTGCCACCGGTGCAGCTGCGTCATGCGCGTCGGGTAGTAGGTGAACAGGAAGTCCTCGATCGCGTGCCTGCGCCCGCTGTCGTGGGCCTCGCGCCACACCGCGGTCAGCGCGTCGGCGCGCTCGGCGTGCGCCGCGGCGCTCGCGTGCCACGCGGCCGCCGGCACGACGACGGCGCTCGCGGGCGGCACCCGGGCGTCGAGCGTCGACGTGGCGGTGTGGGACGGTGGCACGCCACCAGGGTACGAGGCACCGGCCGCGCCTCCGGAACGGGATGGTGGGCGTGCGCTCGCCGGGTCGGGACCCCCGGGCAATACTGAGGCATGCCGCAGGGGCGCCGCTGGCCGCGCTGGGTGTACGACGAGGGGGAGGACCCCGACTACGGCGCCAGCCTGGCCAACGAGCGGACGTTCCTGTCGTGGATCCGGACGTCGCTGGCCCTGCTCGCGGGCGGTGTGGCGCTCGACGTGGTCTCGCTGTCGATCCCCTCGTGGGTCAAGACGGCGACCGCGACGGGCCTGGTCGTCCTGGCGCTGCTCGCCGCGCTGGTCGCCTGGCTGCGCTGGGCCGTCGCGGAGCGGGCCATGCGCCGGGGCGGGTCGATCCCGGCGTTCGGCTTCGGAGCCGTGCTGGTGCTGGTGATCGCCGTGGTCGCCGTCGTGCTGGCCCTGTCGTGGCTGTGACGCGGCGGTGACGGAACCGCCCGAGCGGCGCCCGCAGGCTCCTCCGCACGGCCCGGGGGAGACCCCCGAGCAGACCACGCTGTCGTGGGAGCGCACCGCGCTCACGCTGCTCGCGGTCAGCGCCGCCGTCACCCGGAAGACCTGGTCGGAGCTGGGCGTGGTCGCGCTGGTTCCGCTCGCGCTCTTCGTGCTGGTCGCCCTGTGGGTGCTCGGCGAAGGGTGGCGGCGGTACGACGACGACCGGTCCTCGCGCCGCTACCGGCCGATCGGCGGGCCCACCCTGACCCTGGCGATGGCCACCGGGGCGGCGGCGGTCGTCGAGCTGGTCGCCCTGGTACTGCGCTGAAACCTGCGCCGAATACCGCGCCGAGTCCTGCGCCGCACTCAGGCCGGGAAGATCCCGTCCAGCTCGGCGAGGTCGTCGGCCGTCGGCTCCCAGGTCCACGCCCGTGCGTTGCGGCGCACCTGCTCGGGAGTCGTCGCCCCGGCGATCACGCTCGCGACCTGCGGGCGGCTCAGCAGCCACGAGAACGCGACGTCGACCTCCTCGATGCCGCGGGCCGTGCAGAACTCGTGCAGCCGATCCAGTGCGTCCCACGGTGCGTCGGCCAGGCGGGCGGTGCTGGCCGCGAGCCGTGACCCTTCCGGGCGGGCGCCGCCTCGGTACTTGCCCGTGAGCAGCCCGCTCGCGAGCGGGAAGTACGGGAGCACGCCGATGTCGTACGCCTCGGCCGCGGGCAGCCTGTCCTTCTCGATGCCCCGCCGGAGCAGCGAGTACTCGTCCTGGGCCGAGACGAACCTCGTGCCCGTCGCCATCGATCGGGCGACGTGCTCGGCGTCGGCGATCTGCCAGCCGGCGAAGTTCGAGTGCCCCACGTACCGGACCTTGCCGTCGCGCACCAGGTCGTCGAGCGCGGCGAGCGTCTCGTCGACCGGCGTGGCCGGGTCGGGGCGGTGCAGCTGGAAGAGGTCGATCCAGTCGGTGTCCAGGCGTCGCAGCGAGGCCTCGGCCGCGCGGACGATGTAGCGACGCGACCCGCGCGCGCCGAAGTCGGCCCCGTTGAGCCCTTCCAGGTCGAGGCCGAACTTGGTCGCCACGACCACGTCGTCGCGCCGCCCCTTGAGCGCGTTGCCCAGGAGCTCCTCGCTCTGCCCGTAGCGCCCGCCGTACTTGTCGGCCGTGTCGAAGAACGTGACACCGGCGTCGATGGCGGCGTGCACGACGGCGTCCGTGCCCTCCTGCGTCGCGGTGGCGGTACCCGGTCGGCCCAGGTTGTTGCAGCCGAGGCCGACGGCCGAGACCGCGAGACCGGAGCGGCCCACGCGGCGCAGGGGAGGGACGGCGGCGTCCGAGAAGGTCATGAGCGCGACACTATCGGGGCGCGCGCACGCCGCGCTGACGCCGCCCATAGCCCGCGCGCCACCCGGCCGCTACGGTGAGCGCGTGGCTCGCACCTACCCCTTCCGCCAGGTCGATGTCTTCGCGTCCGGCCCGCTCCTGGGCAACCCGGTCGCCGTGGTCCACGACGCGGAGGGCCTCACGGACGATCAGATGGCCGCCTTCGCGCGCTGGACCAACCTGTCCGAGACGACCTTCCTGCTCCCGCCCACGACGCCCGGCGCCGACTACCGCCTGCGCATCTGGACGCAGGGCGGTGAGCTCCCGTTCGCGGGACACCCGACGCTCGGCAGTGCCCACGCGTGGCTCGAGGCGGGCGGCGAGCCGGCAGGCGCCGACGTCGTCCAGGAGTGCGGCGCCGGGCTCGTCACGATCCGCCGCACGCCGCGGCCCGACGGCGCGGGGTCGCGCCTCTCGTTCGCCGCGCCGCCGCTCGTGCGGTCCGGCCCGGTGGGGCCGGAGGACCTGGCGGTCGTCGCCCGCGCGCTGCGGGTCGCGGTGTCCGACATCGTCGACGCCGCTTGGGTCGACAACGGCCCCGGCTGGGTCGCCGCGCAGCTCGCCGACGCCACGGCCGTGCTCGCGGTCGAGCCCGACTATTCGGCTTTCGGCGACCTCAAGATCGGCGTCGTCGGGCCCTACGGGCCGGGCGAGTCCGACGCCGCGGTCGAGGTGCGCGCGTTCGTCCCCGACATCGGCGTCGCCGAGGACCCGGTGACCGGGAGCCTCAACGCAGGACTGGGCCAGTGGCTGGCGGGGCGCGTGCTGCCCGCCGCCTACGTGGCGTCGCAGGGCACGGTGCTCGGCGCTCGCGGGCGCGTGCACGTGAGCCTCGAGGCCGACGGCACCCTCTGGGTCGGCGGCGACACGCTCACGACGATCGCGGGCGAGGTCACGCTCTAGCGTCCGGCGCCACGGGGTCCGGCGTCGTGGCCGGGCGCGGCGGCGCCACCCTGGCGGCGACCCAGGCGAACAGCCGCTCGATGGGTCCGCGCCCGAGGAAGAACCGCCAGGCCGTGGCCGCGACGAGGCTCACCAGCGTCATCACCGCGAGCGGCCCGTTCGTCGTCGACCCGATCAGGTCCCAGTGCCAGATCGCGACGATCTGGAGCGAGTACACCGTGAGCGCGAGCGCACCGACCGCGGCGAGCGGAGCCAGCACCCGGGAACCGGCCCGGCCGGCGAACAGGCACAGGCCGAGGATCGCGACGGCGAACCCGCCCGAGCCGATGACCTCGAGCGTGGTGTCGTGGTGCGGGCCCGCGAGAAACAAGTACGCGGCCGTGGGCCACGGGGACGACCAGCTGGTCTGCCCGCCGAGCTCGCCGGACGTCCTGGTCACCTGGTCCTCGATGGCCGTCTCCCCGCCCGCGACGTCGATGGCGGTGCCCGCGACGACCGAGCAGACGGCCGCGGCCGTGAGCCCGCCGATGATCATGCCCGTGCGCAGACGCTCCGAGCTCAGGTCGCACCGGCCGATCGCCATCCCCGCGAATACGTAGGCCATCCACACGACGGCGGGGTAGTGGCCCGTGAGGATGAAGTCGGTGGCGGCGCCCGACCCGTCCCGGGGGAGCCGGAAGCCCGCACGCACGAGGACGGCCGGCCCCCACAGCGCGATCGGCGCTCCGACGACCGCGACCACGAGCGCGACGGCCGCGAGCCGTCGGGGTGGCCACCGCAGGAACGGCAGCGCGAGCACGAAGTACGCGGCGTAGAAGCCGAGGATCAGGGCCACCCGCGTGCCCAGCAGGTCGAGCAGCGCGACGAGCCCGAGCAGCAGGACGGCGCGTACCAGGAGCCGGGCGCGCGCGCGGACGAGCGCATCGCCGGCGACCGGCTCGGTGCGCCCCGTGACGAGCGCGAGCGACACCCCCGCGACAAGTGCGAAGAGGATCGACGAGCGCCCGTGCGCGATCGAGAGCCACCCCGTGACCGAGCCGAGGTCGGCCGACGTCACGCCCACGTGCGCGGTGAACATGCCGAGCACCGCGATGCCCCGGGCGATGTCGACCCCGGGTACGCGCCCGGGGCCGCCGAGCAGCCCTGAGGCGCGCCGCCGCGCCCACGCCACCCCACCGGCCGCGCGCGTGCCGGCCTCGCCGCCCGGGAGCACGTGCATGATGCCGATCATGACAGTCGGTCCGCCCACTGAGAACCCGCAGGTGACCATGCGTCGGGATCACTACGGTGAAGATCATGAGCGACCTCTCCCGTACGTCCGAGCCCGACGGCCGCAACACCACCGCGGCCGTCCCGGCCGGTGCCGATCTCACCGACGCGATCGAGGCCCCCAGCACCCACCACACGGTGCCCAGCAAGGAGTCGGAGTCCTACACGCACGGCCACCACGAGTCGGTGCTGCGCGCCCACAGGGCGCGCACCGCGCAGAACTCCGCGGGGTTCCTGCTGGCACACCTGCGTGACGACATGTCCCTGCTCGACGTCGGTTGCGGGCCCGGCACGGTCACGGCCGACCTGGCGAGGATCCTCGCCGGCGGCGAGGTCGTCGGGGTCGACGCGTCTCCGCTCGTGCTCGAGGCTGCCCGCGACCACGCGCAGGCGCTCGGCTGCACCAACGTGCGCTTCGAGCAGGCCAACGCGTACGAGCTGCCCTTCGAGGACGACGCGTTCGACGTCGTCTACGCCCACCAGCTCCTGCAGCACCTGTCGGACCCGGTCGCCGCGCTGCGCGAGATGCGGCGCGTGGCCAAGCCCGGCGGCCTGGTGGCCGTGCGCGACGCCGACTACGCCGCGATGGCCTGGTACCCCGAGTCGGCGGGGCTGACGGAGTGGAACACCCTCTACCACGAGGTCACGCACGCCTACGGCTTCGAGCCCGACGCCGGGCGCCGTCTGCTGTCGTGGGTGCAGGACGCGGGGTTCGATCTCGTGGTCCCGTCGGCGTCGTCGTGGTGCTACGCCACCCCGACCGACCGCCAGTGGTGGGGCCAGGTGTGGGCGGCGCGGTGCGTCGAGTCGAACTTCGCGGTCCAGGCCAAGGAGTCGGGCATGGCCGACGACGTCGCGCTCGAGCAGCTTGCCCAGGACTGGCTCGCGTGGGCGCAGGCTCCCGACGGCTGGTTCGCCATCCTGCACGGCGAGGTGCTCGCGCGTGTGTGACGCGTAACCTGAGCGCGTGCGCATCGCGAGATTCACCACCGGAGACGACCCCCGCTTCGCCCTGGTCCAGCACGAGGGCGACGCCACCTACCTCGCCGTCCTGGGCGGCGACCCGTTGTACATGCCCGCCATGCCCACCGGGGAGCGTGTCGAGCTGGGCGACGGCGTCCGCCTGCTGTCGCCGGTGATCCCGCGGTCGAAGGTGGTTGCCGTCGGGCGCAACTACCTGGACCACATCCGCGAGATGGGCAACGAGCCGCCGACGTCGCCGATGCTGTTCCTCAAGCCCAACACGTCGGTGGTCGGCCCGGACGACCCCATCGTGCTGCCCGACTGGACGCAGGAGGTCAGCTACGAGGCCGAGCTCGCGATCGTGATCTCCAAGGTGTGCAAGGACGTCACGCCCGAGCGGGCCCGTGCCTACGTGCTCGGCTACACGGTCGCCAACGACGTCACGGCGCGTGACGCCCAGCGCACCGACGGCCAGTGGAGCCGCGCCAAGGGCTTCGACACGGCGTGCCCGCTCGGTCCCTGGATCGACACCGACCTGAACCCGGACGACGTGGCGGTGCGCTCGCGCGTCAACGGGGAGACCCGCCAGGACGGCCGCACGGCCGACATGATCTTCGACGTCGACTTCATCGTGTCCTACGTGTCGGAGGCGATGACGCTGTTGCCCGGTGACGTCATCCTGACCGGGACGCCGGCGGGCGTGGGCCGGATCGACGCCGGCGACCGCGTCGAGTGCGAGGTCGAGGGCATCGGCGTGCTCGCCAACCCGGTGGTCCGCCGCAGCTGACGCCCCGTCTCAGGCCGTGCGGCCGGCGGGCGCGGGCACGCGGTACCGCTCCTCGTCGATGTCGGCCAGCCGAGACGGGTGCACCCGTGCGCCGAGCCCGTAGAACTGCTGGAAGCTCATGATCAGCGGACGCCACCGGTCGGGGTCGACCCGGTCGGGGAACCCGGCGAGCCGAAGGCCGGGCGCGATCCACACCCGTGTCACCTCGGCCTCGACGGCGAGCGTGCTGCGGCCCGCGGTGGCGTCGTCCACGCCGAGCGGGTGCAGCGCGCGCACCCGAGCCTCGAGGTGGACCGGCGCCTCGGCGACCCGACACGGACCGACCGTGGCGGACGGAGCTCCGGTCAGGCCCGCGGCACGGAACTTGTCGGGCTCGTAGACGTATCCCGCCTCGGCCTTCCAGCGGGGGACGTCCCGGCGTCCGGTGGTCAGTGCGAGACGGTCCACCTGCGGAGCCAGGTCGGCCGCGACGAGGTTCATCACGAGCTCGGGACGCCGCTGCAGGTTGAGCGCCGTCTGGCTCTTGGCGCCGATCCCCAGAACCGCTCGCCTTCCGAGCCAGAAGACGGACGACATCGGCATGAGGTTGGTCGTCCCGTCCTCGTTGAGAGAGCTGAGCAGGACGACGGGCGTGCCGAAGTACAGGATCGCGGGATCGATCGCGACGTGCGCCGGGGTGGTCATGGTCTGTGACGCTACGGCGCCCGGGTCCGGCGGTCCGGCGGGAATCGGACGGAGCGTCGAGCCTGGTCCGGCACGACGGCGGCGTGTCGCCAGGTGTCGTGCCGGTACGGGCCATCGACCATCTGGGCGCGCAACCGTGCGGCGACAATGTCGCCTGAGAGTTGCGCAGCTTGAGAGTGTCAGTCCGTCGGACGGGGCGTCGAACAGCGTCAGCCCTGGGCCTCCAACGAGGCCGCGGCTGCGGGCAACTACGCTTGACCCGTGACTTCCGCCCCCGGCTCGGCCATCCCCTCCAGCACTCCCCGTTACCGCTTCGCCCCGTCTCCCACGG
>Ga0233363_1000069_pt1 | contig 50327 bp, 67 predicted proteins | sample ElkDunMinimDraft_18_FD_191534 | JGI IMG/M metagenome (GOLD analysis project Ga0233363, IMG submission 191534) | Fecal eukaryotic communites from dung pellets of Tule Elk in California, USA - Elk Dung C16 | ecosystem: Host-associated > Mammals > Digestive system > Large intestine > Fecal | place... | reverse complement strand
CCCGCCGCTACCGAGGGACGTGTGCGCATGAGCGAGAGACCGGACGACTTCGGGGGCGAGGGCGCCGACGGCGTCCACCGCGCCGACAACCCGCAGGCCACGGGCCCGGGCGGGGTGGACGAGTTCGGCGCCGACCAGGCCGCGCTGGTCCGTGAGACGGGCAACGGTGCCACCGAGGACGACGAGCTCGAGACCCTGGAGGCGCTCTACGGGCCCCCCGACGCCGACGGCGTGTACGGGCCCCGGGGCGGTGACGCCTGATGGGTACCGCCAATGGGATGCTTGCCCGGGCCGCGAAGGATGTGGGGATGCGGGGGCGGCCGAACGCCATCACCCGCGCGTACGCGGCCCGTCAGGGCGACGCGTTCCTCCGTGCCGCGTGGTGCAACATGGGCACCACCGAGTGGGCGCGCGGAAGCGGGAACTTCGCCTCTGGGTACACCTGGGGCAAGGACTACGCCTATACGGTGTGGAACGCCCAAGAGGGACAGCGGCGCGGCCGGTGGGTGTTCGGAACGAAGGGCATCCGGCGCGGTGACCTGATCTTCTTCGACTGGGACGGCTCGAGGTCGATCGCGAGGATCGACCACGTCGGCGTCGTGGAGAAGGTCCTGGCGAACGGTCGAATCCAGACGATCGAGGGCAACACCGGGGACGTGTGCGCGCGCCGCGTGCGCTCCGGCGCCGTCATCACCGGGTACGTGCGGCCGGAGTACGACGGGGTGTCGGCGCCGATCACGGGGGGCGGCGGCTACCAGGGGTACGAGGCGTACAACGCGTCGGCGAAGGCCGGGGCGCGGGTGCTTCGCCAGTACTCCAACGGCGCCGACGTCAAGGTCGTACAGAAGGCCGTGGGGGCGTCCCAGGACGGCGCGTACGGGCCGGACACCGTCAAGGCCGTGAAGGCGTACCAGAAGCGCCACAAGCTCGCCGACGACGGCGTGGTGGGCCCGGACACGTGGGCGAAGATCCTCGGGCAGAGGCCGCCGACGCCGACGAAGGCGCCATTCCCGCTCCCGGCGGGCCACTGGTACGGGACCCCGGCCTCTGACCAGCGCAACCATTCCGGGTACCACTGGACGGGCGACCGCCCGGGTATCCGCAAGATTCAGACGCTGATCGGCGTCGGCATCGACGGCAAGTACGGGACGAAGACGGCCGCGGCCGTGCGCAGCTGGCAGAAGCGCCGCGGCCTCAAGGCCGACGGGCTCGTCGGCGCCAAGACGTGGGGGGCGATGTTCGCATGAGCGGCCGGACGCGCGTTGAGCTGAAGGTGTGGGCTTCCACCGTCGGTGGCCTTCTGGCCGGTGTGGTGCTGGCCGTCCTCGAGGCGCTGGCCGACCAGCCCGCGATGCTCGAAGGGCTCCCCGCGTGGGCGCGGTTCCTCATCATCGCGGCCACACCCGCGATCGTGACCTTCGCGGGCGGGTACGCGGCCCCTCACACCCGCCGCCCGGATCTGAGCGCGGGCGAGTAGAGCCCCCGCCGCCCGGGCCCGGGGCGTGAGGAAGGCCCCCGGCGTGCGCCGCTGGGGGCCTTCTGCTGTCCCGCCTTGGCCGGAAACCCTGCCCACTGACGCCGACAAGACCCGCGCCCTGAACGCGCTCACCACCGACCGGTGAACAGGCCGGGGAGCCTTAGCGCGGATTCCTGTTCCGATGTTCCTCAACCCCCGAGCGAGAGAGAGCGGACGTCGTACGTGGTGTACTACGTCGGCGGCCGACCATGTGACATCACCGACTCAGTGGAGGGTGTTCGGCGCGTGGCCCGGGGCACGGAGATCGAGCGGGTGGAGAGGTCCGTGAAGATCTGGACGGGCTCCCACCACGACAACTCGCGCGGCTTCGAGGAACTGTCTCGGGAGGTACTGCCCGAAGGGGAGTACTGACGTGGTGGCGGGGTCCGGCGCGTGTGCGCCGAACCCCGCATCCCCGCAGGTGGGGGGAGCAAGCCGCGTGGCCATCAGGCCTCAGAAAGAGCAGAGGGACCCCAGTTCGCGCGTGGGGTCCCTCTTGTAGTGGCCCAACCGGAGCCCCTACGTGCTGTGCCGCCCGATCGAGTCTCCCCGGGGAGATGGACGTCTACCCCGACCGCGTCCGGCCCGTCTGGGTAGGAGACGACGGCACGGGACCACGGTAGCGGAACGAGAGCGGACCTTGCCGTGTTCCGACAAGGTCCGCTTATCCCCACGTGCGCGGGGCTGGTGAAGCTCTGGACGATCTTCCAGGACGGCCCATCCCCGCGTGCGCGGGGCCAAGAGTCGGGCCGCATGACCCCTCACGGGCCCGAATCTCCTTGGACTCTACGCTGTGCCGACGACGTTTTCCGGCGAACCGGCCCCGTGGCCGGATCCGGTCACGCCTCGGGCTCCGGCTCCGGCTCGGGGTCGGGGTCGGGCGGGGACGAGGGCATGTGCTCCTCCCAGTTGGTAGGGAGTACCCGCTCGGGCCCGTACACCATGTACTCCGGCCGGAGCCCCAACTCGTGGCCCATCCACCGGAACGCGTCCAGGTAGGTCGCGAACTTCCACGTGACGGGGGGCGGGTAGACGGGGGGTTCCCACGACCAACCGTTCTCGAGGTCCTCCGTGGTGGGCGTCGGCGCCTTCCCGGTCCACTTGCGCCACTCGGTGATCCAGGGCTGGTCCTGGTGGAGGTCCATGATCAGTTCGTGATCCAGGGACCCGGCGCCGTTGCCAACACGCAGGATGTACCGTTCCATGCCGATTTCCGAGGGTTCGCTCATGAGCTGATCATAGAGCGAGCCCGACCAGTGCACCCCTACACCGGTCGGGCTCTCTCATCCCTCCTGCTGCACGGTCGGCCACATGGGCCCGACCGCCCCTCCGAGCCCCCTGTGGCTACGGAAGTTCCACCATCGCGGCGAACTCGGGGTCCGTCTCGCGGTGGAGCCAGATCATGTCATAGGCGTCGGGGTTCAGGCTGGCAGTGAACGCCCCCGCGACGGTGACGACGTCCGTTCCGGGGATCTCCTCCTGGACGGCCAGCGAGAGCATGTGCTTGGTGAACTGCGGGTCCACTGCCATCACGATCTGCTCGGGGTGGTGCTCGGCGACGTAGTCGGTGAACGCGGCCTGGTCGGTGACCTTCGCCCGGGAGTACCCGGCGCGGCGGGTGACCTTCGCGACCTCGGTTCCGTCGGGCAGGGTCGCCATCGCGTTGTCTTCGGTCTCCATGTCGGGCGCGTTCTTCTCGAGCTGCTTGCGCATCTCGATGGCGCGCGCCTCGTAGGCCTTCAGGGCGGCGAAGCGGATGCGGTATTCGGTGGCGTCCATACGGCGAATCTCCTGGCGTCTGGTGTCTGTCGGCTGTGTACTGCGGGGGGTGACGGCGACCCCATCCGGGGGGGTGGGGCCGCCGTCACTTCGGATGCTACTGGCGGGGCGTGTGGATCATGGCGACGGTGAGCCCCTTGCGTAAGGAAACCTCGGCGGTCGCCCGGCTCATTTCCGGGTGGATGTTCCCGGCGGCCAGGCAGTCCAGGACGCGGCCGATCTCCTCGTCGCTGGAGGGTTCCATCGACAGCACCACGGGCTTGTACCGGCTCGAGCTGTCCACGTCCACGTGCACGGGGGCGAACACGCCGACGATGAACCCGCCTTCGCGGAGGGTGCCCACCACGGCGTCGTACAGGTGGGGCCACGGCCTACGGCCGTCGGGTCGGGGAATCTGCATGGGGGTCTACTCCTGGTTGTCGAAGTCGGCCTTTCGGGCCCGGATGAGTTTCATGGCGCTGGTGCCCGCCTGGTTGTCGATGCGCCGCGCCCGCATGTTCGCGACCAACAGCCGCTGGTATCCGGTCACCTGTTCCAGGGTCGTCGCGTTCATCAGGTCCGTGGTCAGGGTCTCCAGGTTGAGGGCGGGGACGCTCTCCTCCTGTGGCGCCGGGGCGCCGCTGAGCCGGGTCTGGGAGCCGTGGGGGGCGGTCGGCGCCGGGTCGTCCCACCGGGGCGCCTGCGACTGGGGCTGGGGCTGGGGGTCGTCCCACCGGGGCGCCTGCGGCTGGTAGCGGCCGGACGCCTCGGGCTGGCTGTGGTCCGACTCGGGCTCGCTGGTGGGGATGGTGAACAGCTGGAAGAACAGGTACTTGTGCGCGTTGGTCTGCGCCTTGTTCATGCCCTTGTCGCCGACGTCAACGGCCTCGCCGACGCCCTCGGCGATCACCTCGGAGCCGTCGACGAGGCTCAGGATGCGGTACTGGCGGCGCACGAGTACCCAGTTCATCGGGCCGCCGTTGCGGGACACGCGCTGCTCGGATCGGATCTCGAGGATCTCCCCGGGGATCGTGACCACGGACGCGGCGGCCAGCAGGGGGTGCATCGCGTTGTACAGGTCGTCGATGCCGCGGAAGTCGTACTTCTGGTCCTTGTTGCGCTGGTTCTTGGCCAGAGCGCGCGTCTCGCGGTTCAGGTAGTCCAGGGCCGCGTAGATCTGGGGGACGCCGGGGACGGCCGCGGGGGCCGAAGCGGGCGCGGCGTCGGTGTCTTCGGCGCCGTCGACGGCGGGCGCCTGAGAGTCGTTCGTCATGAGTTCCTCTGGTGTCTGTCGGGTGTGTACTGAGGCAGACCATAGCACGTGGTGGGATGACCGCAACAGTACCCAGAGTAGCAATTGACGAGAGTTGATCACGCCGCGTAGGGTGCGAGCAGACACCAGCCGACAGACACCCCAGGGAGCCCCCCATGGCGCATTACGGACGCGTCTCCGTCGTGCTCGAAGGCCACGAGACCAGCCCGGCAACGGGGGAGTACCCCCACCACCCCGACAGCGCCCGACAGCAGGTCGCCACCTGGAACCGGGACCCCCGCCGCCCCGGCAGCATCATCGCCGTCACCTGGGAATGGGTGCTGCCCTCCGGACAGATCCTCGCCATCGTGTGGGAACGTGGCGCATCAGCCGAGATCATCCTCCCCTGCCTGTAGAAGAGAGAGCCCCATGCCCATCATCAGGATCACCACCGTCGACGGACGCACCGAGACCTACCCGCTCGAGAAGGAGCGCGCCAAGCTCGAGACCCCGCCCACCTTCGTCACCATCCGTGACGGGGGTGACGTGATCGCCTACCACGAGAACGTCGTGTCCCGCGTCGACATGACCGGGCGCCGGGTGCGCGTGACCCTCGTCGGCGGCCACAAGCCCGAGGAACACCAGCTGGGGGAGGCGGGGACGAATGTGGATGTGCCCGAATCCTTCGTCACGGTGACCGACGGCGCCGACGTGCACGCCATTCACGAACGGTCGGTGACCCGCGTCGAAATGAGCGAATTCGACTCCTGATCCCCGTCGGAGACGCGGTTGTGGCCTACACCGAGAGGTACGGGCCGCGAATTCGCCCTCCTCCTGCGGGCGTTGAGAAGCGCTCACGCCTTGACTATGTAAAGCCAAAATGCCCCCCTATCCATGGCATAGGGGGGTTGAGGCTTTTTGCTGGCCAACCGGCGTTTTTTCCGCGACCTTAAAGCCGATGATGCCTTGCGGGAAAGTGTGGGGCAAGGGGAACCAGAGAAAAACAACGGATTGACCATGCGCTCTGATCAGGCCATGATCAGGCGGACACCCAGCCGACAGATACCGGAGAAACCTAGTGACACGCACGCCCGAACAGGGGCCGACTCCTCCTCCCGAGTGGACCGGGGGGCCCGCCGGGTTCGTCCCAGATCCCCGCATCACCGAGTACCCCGGCACCTACCTGCGGGACTGGATCGCCCTGTGCCCTGAGATCAACGACGCCGCGTACCGGCTGTACGCGGTGGTCCGGGCGCACATCTGGGAGAAGGACGAGCAGCGCCAGGTGACCGTGACCCAAGAGGAGATCGGGCAGATGTGCCGCAAGTCCACGGACCGGGTGCGCAAGATCATCAAGCCGCTCTTGGCCGTCGGACTGCTCAAGGTCGCGGGCAAGCGCGAGTGGTACGAGTACAACCCGGCCACGAAGCGCAACGAGCGCCGGGCGATGAACACCTACGCCGTGACGGACTTCCCCGGGCCCGACTACGAGGGGCCCAAGTCCCTCGCCGACTTCCGGCGCCGCTTCCTCGAGGCCCCCGAGACCGACAGGTCGAAAACGACCGGCCGGTCCCCCGCTGGCAAAGACGCTGGTCAGACCGGGCGGTCGAAAACGACCGGTCGGTCATCGTCGCAGGTCAGCGACGTTTCCGCAGGTCAGACCGACCGGTCGAAAACGGCCAAGCCAGCGGTCGAAAACGACCCCCCTTCCAAGAACTCTTTCAAGAAGGGGGAGGGGGAGGGGGACGCGCGGGCGCGCGTGAGCGATGTCGACGAGGTGTGGGGGGTCAAGGGCACCCGCCGCCCCGGGGCTGCGTCGCTGGAGTCCATCGACTTCATCCGCACCCTCGCCGCGGCCGTGCTCATCGACGGCGAGACCCTCGAGCGCGCCGACCATCAGAGCCTGGCCGCCCTGATGGACGAAGCGCGGCCCGTCGTCGCCGACCGCCCCGGGCTCTCCTGGGAGGAGTACCGGGCGTGGCTCGGGCAGGGGTGGGTGAACCCGGACGGCACGCGCCGCTTCAACGACTTCGTGGGAACGCTGAAATGGCGCCTGAAGGCCACGCAGGTCCAACACAAGGCTTGGCCTTGGGCATGCGAGCAGCGGGGCGCTGGCATGCCCTCAGAGGCCCGTGGGCACCGTGAGCCCCCTGTGGCGAAGCTCCCCGTGTGCGGGCGCCACGGCACGGAGATGACGGCCGACGGACGGTGCCTGCCGTGCGACGAGGAGACCGCCGAGTCCGAGCGCGACAGGGAGTGGGAGTTCCGCCAGCGACACCAGCCGCCGGACGGCGCCGACGAGCACGAGCCCGAGTTCAACGGCGAGATCGACGACGCCGTACTCGAGCGGATGCGGGAGGGGTTGGGCGCCTCCTCGAGGCGCTGAAAGCCCTACGGCGCCCGGCTTCGGCCGGGCGCCCCCTGCTAGGGTTGACCGACCAGTCCCGAACCGACAGACACCCAGCTAGGAGAGTTTCACATGCATGTTCCCGTGACCCTGATCGGCGTCATCGTGGGTGACCCGCAGCTGACCAGGACCAAACGCAACGTGCCCGTGGCCAAGTTCCGGATGAGCACGTCCCGGAAGGCGTACGAGGACGGACAGCCGATGGACGTGGACGTCACCACGTGGGCGGTGACCGCGTTCGACAAGCTCGCCGAGCACGCGATGCGGGTGGCCGCCGTCGGGCAGTTCGTGATCGCCTACGGACAGGTCGCCGAATCCCGGTGGGAGCGACACGGGCAGCAGCGCCGGGAATTCGAGGTGCGCGCCGACGCGATCGCGCCGAACGCCGGGAACGCGATCGAACCCGCCCGGCTGACCCTGGTCGGCACCGTCGTGGGCAAACCCGAGATCGAGTTCGACGACGGCGTCCCCTACGTCGACATGGTGGTCCGCACCTCGAGGTGGCGCAACATCGGCCGTGACGAGCGCACGCCCGTGGACATCACCGACTGGCCGGTGGTGGCCTCGGGCGCGACGGCGCAGACCATCGCCGACCAGTTCGACGACGGGGACGACGTCGTCGTCTACGGGGAGGCTCGGGGGATCGAACGCGACCGCGCCGACGGCTCCGGCGCCTATCAGGACCTGGAAGTGTGGGTTGAGGCCATCGGCCCCGACCTGAAGCGCAGCCTGGGGCGTCCGGCATGACGGCCAGCGGACCGGCGGGAGCTTCGGCTTTCGCCGGTTTCGTGTTCCGGTTCGACCACCGGCCCGCCCCCCAGGGCTCGTACAAGCCCATCCCGCTGAAGAACTCGGCGGGCGCGTACACGGGCAAGGTCCGCATGAAGGCCTCGAGCTCGTCTCTGGCCGACTACCGGTCCGGGCTGGCCACCGTTGTGCAGTTCGGGCGCCGCGGCGTGGTCCTGGACGAGCCGGTCGGCGCGGTGATCCGCTGGCGGTTCCGGCCTCCGGCCAAGTCCATCGCGGGCGCGCGGTGCCCCGAGACGGGGGCGGTGTGGCCAGCGACGACGTCCACAGGGGACGTCGACAAGCTCACCCGGGCCGTGCTGGACGCGCTGAAGATCGGTCGGGCGGTGGTCGACGACTCGCGAGTGGTCGCCCTGGACGCGATGATGGCGTACGAGGATCACCCGAATCCGCACTGGGACGGAGACACGTTCGTCCAGGTCATGCCGATATCCGACTACGCTCAGAGTAGGTTTTGACAAAACCTACTCATAGTCCTAGGCTGAGCTCAGCACCAACCCGACAGACACAAGGAGACAGCACACCATGAGCTTCCCCACCGCCAAGGGCCACGAAGTCCTCACCACCGTCGACGCCGACGGCATCGCCACCCAGGGACACCACAGCACCCTCGCGGCCCTGGTGCGCAACGGCTACATGCAGCGTCGCCAGACCCCCAGCGGCGCCCCCATCCCCGGCGCCCGCGGCTACGAGATCACCCCCCGCGGCCGACAGGCGGTAGAGGCCCCCGCCGAGACCCCCGCCGAGGCGACCGGCAGCGAGACGCGGGAATTCGCCGCGATCAACACCTCCCGGGGGGACATTCGCGTACATGCCGCCGACTGCGCCGACGTGGCGCGCGACCGCAAGAAGCACGGCGGCGTTCCCGTAATCATCCGCGCGGCCGACAAGCGCGCCATCGTTTCGGAATTCATGTCGGATTTCATCTCCGAGGGGTACGAGCCCGAGGACCTGGACGGAGACTTTGTCTGGGTCCGCTGCTGCGGAGACCTGCAGTGGCAGACCCCCGAGGTCGCCCCCGAGGTCGCCCCCGAGGTCGCCCCCGAGGTCGCCGAGGACCCCGAGGACGGCATGGCGGCGGCGGAATACATGTTCCCTGCCGACGTTGAGCGCGTCGCCGCGGCGTTCCCGATCGGCACCCGCGCCGTCGGCCGGAGCCCGCGGGGTGAGCGCGTCGCGGGCATTGTCACGGGCTATGCGCAGTGGGGCAGCCGCCACGACGGGTACACCACCGCGGCGGAGGTCGACCGCGAGGAAAGCACGGGTGAGTACGCGCTGATCTGCGAGGACAATGCGGAGCCCGCGCGGGACATGACGGCCGACGACGCAGCCGTGCGCGCCGTGCGCGATCACCTCACCGCCCACGGCCAGACCGCCGCCCCCCTCGTGGAGGACGCCAGTGGGCAGCGGACCCCCAGCGGAAACGGGTTCGTGGTCCGCGCCGCGGACCGCCCCGGGCACCTGCGGGTGAGCGTCGTGGTCGACGGCCAGTGCCCCGCCCACGACGTCGACGCGGCCGATCGGTGGGCCCGACTCCTGCACCACCACGGGTACACCGTCATCAACCTCACGTCGCACTCCGTGGTGGTCGCCGCCCCGGCGCCGACCACCGAGACCGCCGACGACCCCGCGACCGGCGGCGAGATCATCCACGTCGGGGGCACCACTCCCGGCACCGGAACGTGGACTGTGCACCGCGCGCTTTCCAGCGACCGTCACCCGCTGTGCCACTCGGGGCGCCGTCGTCGCGGCCTCGGGTCGCCGTGGTACCAGGTTTCGGAGGACGTCACGTGCCCGAAGTGCAAGGCGCAGATCCCGTCCGTGGCGGTCGCCACCCCGGCGCCGACCACCACGGACGCCGCTGACGTCCTCCCGTAGAGCCTCACCCCGGGGCGCCGGACACCCTCCGGCGCCCCCTTTTCCGCCACGCCTGATGAAGATTTGACGAAACCTACTCACAGCCCTAGGCTGTGTAGAGCACAAGCCGACAGACACCAGGGAGCGCGCATGACGAGCACCGCCGACAACCCGCAGAACTTCCCCACCGTCACCCTCAACGACCCGACCGCGATCCTCGCAGACCTGCCCGACGCCGACACCATCGCGTCCGAGGCCGCGACGATGCGCGCCAACGCTCAGCAGAGCCGCGCGGCCGACGTCGAATCCTTCGAGCGCTGCGACACCGACGGGTTCCTCTCCCAGTGGGGCCACCGGTCCATGGCCTCTGAGTACGAGGCCAAGGCGAGCCTGATCGAGAGCCACGGCCGCGCCGAGTTCCCCGCGATCTTCACCCCCGGCGGCGAGCTGATCGACGCCACCCGCGTCCAGAGCCAGTTCGGCGGATGGAGGTGGAGGACGGCCGACCGCCGGTACCTCAACCAGTCCGCGGCCAAGAGCGCCGAACGCCGGGCCGCCACCAACCTCGCGAGCGGCTTCGTGCTCGGCACCATCTCGGACGCCGCCTACGTCGAACTGGCCGGATCGACCTACACGAACATCCGCCCCGTGCGCTTCCGCGCCGACGAGCGCGACTACAGCAAGGTGATCGTGATCGACAACGGCCAGACCACCCAGGCCCCTGAGGCCTCCGAGGCCGGGCGCCTGTATGACCCCGTCCTGGACGCGGTCACCGACGTGACCGACCCCGAATACCCGGTGCGCGCGTCCATCCCCGGGCGCCTGCACGACGCCCTGAGCGCCATGGATGCCCTCGAGGGCGTCACCCTCCGCGACATCACCTGGGACCACAAGAAGCAGGGCGCGGGCTGGTCTTCCGTGGCCACGGGCACCCGGGCGCAGCTGGCGGAGCTCCGCGGCTACCTCGAGTCGCTGGCCGGACTCATCCAGGACGGGACCTACACCGCGGCGGAGCTCGGTGGCCTGAGCGCGCGGCGGCTGACGGAGGTGGCCACCCGGCTCGCCAACCCGACCCCGGCGCCGACCGCCGAGACCGCCCCCGAGGTCGCCGAGGCGACCGCCGAGACCGCCCCCGAGGTCGCCGAGGCGACCGCCGAGACCGCCCCCGAGGTCGCCGAGGCGACCGCCGAGACCGCCCCCGAGGTCGCCGAGACCGCCCCCCGGGGCCACCACCCCCACCACGCCGACGACACCCTCGTGCGCGCCGCCCTCCACGCCCTCGAGGGCTTCCCGGGCGCGGAGCTCACCCCCCACGGTCTCGCCGCGGGCACCACCGGCTACAGCCTCAGCCCGCACGGCACCAGGATCACCGTGCTGTGGGCGATCGACGGAGCCGCGGGCGCCGCCGACCGCGCCGACGACGGACCGTGGTGGGTGGCGCTCGGACACATCGCCGCCGCCCTCAGGGCGGACGGATGGGTCGTGGACGCCGGGAGCACGCGCCCCGTCCTGACGGCCCGCCTGTACCCGTGCGTCGTCTACCCGGCCAAGCCCGCCCCCCGCCCGGAAAGGGTCGCCCTCAGGTCCAAGCAGATCGCCGCGCTGTCCTCATTCAACGTGAACGCACCCGCGGACCTGCGCACCCTCGGGCTTGACTACCGCGGCCAAACTCTTGCGTCCCTCGTGCGGTCCGGACTGCTCGAGACCGGAGTCAGGGAAAGCAACTGGCTGCGCCTGACCGGTGACGCCGTCTGCGTCACCGACCGCGGAATCCGGGCACTGGAGGACCACACCGCCGAAGAGGCTTGGCGCCAGCTCGCCGACGTCGGCATCGAACCCGGCGACGTCGTCACCCTGCCCGGCGGACGCACCCTGAAGGCCACCCGCGCGTTCCTGAGTCACACTGACCTGGTGCACGTGCAGGGGCACGGAATCGCCGTCGTCATGGACGATGCCGGGACCATGTGCGAGTTCACGAAGCTGGTCAAGACGCCCGCGCCGCTGGACAGGGACCACCCGCTCTCGATCGCCGCCGCCCGCTCCCTGGGGGAGTTCCTGCCAGCCCGCGTCAGCGTCTACGGCCGCACCTCCGGCGCCACCGGGTACACCCTCACCCCCATCCCCGGGCAGGGGGGGGCTCTCCTGATCGAATACCGCTTGGACGGCCGCAGCGCCGGGCGCGACGGCGACCACGCCGCACATTGGGTCCGCCTCGAGCCGATCGCCGACGCCCTCGAGGCCGACGGCTGGGAGGTGCGCCGCACCCCGACCATCCCCCAGCTGATCGCGACCCGCCCGCGCGGACGGGTCGACGCCGCCCGGGCCCACTTCAAGCAGCTCGCCGCAATCGCCCCCCTGACCCGACCGGTAACCCCTACCTTGAGGGATGGCTCCCCCCGCCCGCTGGGGAGCAAGTGCTGGCACCCGGCGGGCTCCGCCACCACCCGGTGCGGACTTGACCCGGAAGCCGTGCGTTCGATGGGCTCCGAGACCAAGGCGACATGCCCCGACTGTGTGGCCCACCTGGCCGCGGACTTCCACCCGGACGGGACCCCCCGGTCCTGACCCCCCAGACAGGCGGCGTCCCGAATCCCCGGAGGGCGGGTAACCCCGGGGCGCCGCCTCCCCCCTCGAGCGGCGCCGCCCGGTGCCGCCCCGAACCAGAACGGAACCCCCGTTGAGCAGCGAACCGACAGACACCCCCACCGGCCCGATCCGGCCCGCCGACGTCACCCGCGCCCCGGGCGGCCAGTGGCGCGTCACCTCCGTCGGCGCCCGGGCGCAGCGCCTTCTCGGCGACCGCGACGCCACTCGCAAGCTGGTGGTCCAGTTCGGCCACACCTACGAGTCCGCCCGGGATCTGCTGGAGACCGTTGCCGCCGCCGATCCCCTTCCCGTGTGGCCGATGCACGGAGGGCCCCGACTGGCGTCCTTCCGCGGCATCCCCAACGCCGCGGGTACCACATGGGCGTACCAGTCGATGAAGGAGGGGCGCCGGGCGTGGACCCTGACCTACGACGGCGGCCAGTGGTGGGCGACCCTGCCCCCGATCCCCGAGCAGCGGTTCGCGTGCGGCGCCCACCACGCCGACGCCGAGGAACACGCCACCCGCCTCTACGCCGACGCCGTCGACCGCGCCGACTACGAGCGCGACCTCACCAGCCCCGAGGCCGTCTACCCCGGGCAGGTCCTCGTACTCTCCGGCGCGCTGCGCATGGTCATGCGCGTCGGCACCCTCGTGCGCACCCCGGGGCGCCCCACCACGCGGGCGATCACCTTCCTCGAGCACGAGCAGATCGCCAGCTTCGACATCATGACGATCCTCGAAACCGCGACGGTGGAGGAGTGGCGCAACAGGTGGGCGCGGAACCTGTTCTCGATCACCTCCAGCTCCCCCGAGATCTTCGCGCGCATGCCCATCCGCGAGGCTCAGTGACCCCCTAGTGGCCCATCGGGTCGAACCCTAGGATCAACCCACGGAGCGAACCCCCAGGGCCCACACGGGCCACTGGGGGCGCCCCGCACCAGCACCAAACCGACAGACACCGAAGGATGCAGATGAACCAGCTGAGCGACCCCCGCCCCGAGCTCCCCGAGCAGCGGCCCACCATCGCCACGTTCTCCTCAGCCGTCACCCGCCAGCACCTGGTCATGCTCACCCCCGCGACCCTGGGAGACACCCCCGACGGCCGCGGCTGGTGGGTGGCCTCCGGTGTGCCCGCGACCATCGGACAGGGCGACCACCACGCCGACCACGCCGACGCCGTCCAGGCGTTCTGGGACGCCGTCGACGACATCGCCCTGATCCCGTGGTGCACCCTGCAATCCATCCGCGCCGGGATGCCGGGCTCACTCCGAGACCTCATCTGAACACGCGGCGTCCCGCCCCCCGCCGGGCGGGCGCCGCCCCCCACCCAGCACCGCCACACACCCCAACAGCCAGCGGCTAAGCCTCGCTACAGTGGGCATCATCGGCATATCGGGCGCTCAGAAATCAGGAGGGTGCCATGCCTGAATACTCACTCCGAGACCTCCGCGACCAGGGGATGACGTGGCGTGAAATCGCCGATCACCTGAACATCTCGGAGCGCACCGTGTACCGCCGCAACGCCGAATCCAAGGGAACCCGCCGAAAGTCCATCCTCGCCGACGTCGACCACGACGAGGCAACCCACCTCGCCGACGCCGGACGATGCGCGGGCGACCTCAACCCCGGATGGGTGAGCGACCCCCGCGAGAACATCGCGCGCGCCGTGGCCCTGCGCAAGCTCTGCCAGGGCTGCCCGGTCCGCCTCCAGTGCGACAACGTCCTACAACCCGTTCGGGTGCGCTGGGACGGGGTCGCCGGAGGGCAGATCTACGCCGAAGGGCGCCCCCTGCAGGGAGAGGACATCCGGACGCTGTTCGGCCAACAGCTCGCCCTGTTCCTCGCTTCGGACCTGAAGACCGCGGCCACGGCCGCATAGCCCGTCGGCGCCGTCCCCACCTTCCCCGGGGGGCGGCGCCGACTCACACCCACAGGAGAGACATGACCCTCATCGGCCCGATCGCCGAAGCCGCCCTCTACGCGGCCCTGGTGGTCGCGGGCGCACTGCTCGCCGACCGCGTCCACACCCGAGCCCCCCGAACCCTCCCCGCGCACCCCTTCCTGATCAACTTTCGACTATGGTTGATCAAGCGCGAAATCCGCGCCACCCGCCCCGACATCACCCGGCTCGCACGGGCCTGACACCCACGGGGCGGGCACCCCCGGAAAGGACCCGCCCCGTGGCCATCGCCTACCCCGACGCAGCCCGACACTTCAACGGGCGCCCCGTCCGCGTCACCCTGGACAACCAGGACCGCCAGACCTTCACCGGCACCCTCCACCCCGCCCCCCACGACGGCCGCGAACACGTCGAACTCCGCGACGAACGCCACGGCCAGTGCGTCCGCGTCGACGTCGACGACATCGCCGACATCCGCCCCCACCGCCGGAGCCGACGATGACCCCCACCCTGGAAACCGTCGACGGCGTCCCCTACCTCGGCGGCCCCCACTGCGGGAGCACCCACCGCATCCCCCCGGGCGACCGATACCCCGAGCTGGTGGACCGCGTCCATATCCACGGCGGACAGAGCCGCACCTACCAGTACGCACTCACCCGATTCGTTCGCCGCTGCGCCACCCACCACGGATGCGCACACACACCCCCCGCCGTCGTCCACGTGTACCGGATCGTCCGAGAGGAACCCGCGCCATGAGCCGTACCCGCACCGTCACCCTCTCCGGCGGCCCCCACGACGGAGAGCAGCACAAACACGACCCGCGGAAAACCGTGCTGATCGTCGGCCCGCACTACTACAGGCGAGACACTGAGACCCCCCACACCTACCGCTACGACCGTGCGACCAGGCAAAGGACTCTCGTGCCCGTTTCCTCAGACCCCGAAATGATCAACCGCGCCGCGGCCATCTACCGCGCCGCCGGACTCACCGGCCTCGCGCCCTCCAAGGCCGTCGCCGGAGCGCTCGGCGTCAGCCCGGCCACCGCCGGACGCCTCATCCGCCAGGCACGCGACAGCGGCAAACTCCCCGACTCCAAGAAGGGCGTCGCGAACTTCGCCGCATCCGAGCACACCCCCCGCAAGGTGCGCTGGTCGGACGGCTCCGAATCCTGGCTGGCCTGCATCAAATGCAAGCAGCCGTGGCCCTGCGAACCCGCCATCGAAGACAACGCCGAAGGCATCCAGTGACCCGCGCGCCCCGCAACCGCATCGCCCTCGAGCTCCGAGAGGAAGCCGTAGCGGCGATCCGCCAGCACGCCGCCGCGCGCGATACGCGCCCCACCCTGGCAACGTCCCTGGTCGGGCACCCCTGCGACAGGCGAATTGCCCACCACCTCCACGGCACACCCCCCGCCAACGCCCCCGACCCGCTCGCCGGATTCCTGCGAGCGGGAGCACACAGGGCACTCGGCGCCGCCGTCGACGCCTACGACGGCGCCGACGAGGAGGGGGCGTTCCTCGCCCCCTACGCCGACAACCCGCGGTACGCCACCGGGAAGATCCCAGCCGTCCGCGAATGGCTCTCCGCCCCCGCGGGCATCTACGACCTCTACGAGGACACCGTGTTCGCGTTCAAGCAGGTCGGGGCGCACACCATGAGCCGACTCCGCAACCGCGGCCCCTCCGTCGCCTACCGCACGCAGGCGCACATCCGCGCCCGGGGATGGGCCGACGCCGGGTACGAACCCCACCACGTCGCCATCATTTTCGTGCCCTGGGAGTCCAGTCCCCAGCACCACATCCGGTGCTCACTCGACTACATCTGGACGTGGTCGGAGGCCTACGACCCCGCCGTCCCCGAGGCGACCCTCGAGCGGGCGGAGCGCATCCGCGCCGACCTGTCCGAGATGGACATGAACGCGATGCCTGAACTCTGGGAAGCCATCCCCACCACCCCGGGCGAATGCCGGGCGTGCCCGTTCTACAGCCCCCTCGCCGCCCCGGGCGCCGGATGCCCGGGGGAGTGAAAACCCCAACAGCCCACACCCCTCCTTGATAGACTTTCGTCAACACCTAACCGACAGACACCGTCACAGAAAGGCGTTCCCGCCATGGGCTCACACAGCATCCCCACGCGCTTCACCCCCGGCAGTTCCGACCGCTTCGTCCGCTTCGTCGACGCCGACACCAGCGCCCACCAGATCGCCGCCCTCGAGCTCGAATTCGACCTCGCCACGAACAGCGAGGGGGGACGCCAGCTCACCATCACCGACCTGACGTTCCGCGGCGAACACCTCGGCATCGCCGTGCGCCCCGGCGACATCATCGTCCGACAGGACCGCCGCGGCGAGGGAACCGGCTTCTTCTTCCACCACACCGACGGCGTCACCGAGTACTACGCCCACCGCAGCCTCTCCGACCACCACCCCCGCAGGTGATCACGAAACGTCGCACCCCCTCGCTACTGCTGTAACCGCCGGGCCCGGACGGGCCCGGCCACTTCCCACAGACAGGCGCACCCCATGAACGTCATGTACTTCGACCTCGAGACCACCGCACCCCCCGGGGGAGACGCCCGAGACGCCGAACAGGCCATCCCCGTACAAGCCGCACTCGGCTACTACAACATGGACGAGGACAAGGGCGAACCCCTCACGGGCTTCCCCCTCCTCATCAACCCCGGATGCCCCATCTCCGAGGAATCCACGCATATCCACGGCATCACCGACGCCATGGTCACCCACGCCACCGATGCCGACATCGCCATCAACGCCATCGCTGGCCACCTCACCGACGCCGTGAACAACGGCGTCCCCATCGTCGGCATGAACCTCGCCTACGACTTCACCGTCCTTGACCGGCGCCTGCGCACCCACGGCCTTACCACCCTCGGAGACCGCGCCTCCGACGCCAGGATCGGCGACCCCGCACCCGGGCGCACCCACAGCCCCCTCATGCTCGTACTGGACGCCCTCGTCATCGACCGCGGCGTCGACCGGTACCGCAAGGGCCCCCGCAAGCTCACCGACCTGTGTCAGCGGTACGGCATCGAACTCACCAACGCGCACGACGCCGACGCCGACGCCCTCGCCTCCGCGCGCGTCCTCGGCGTCCTCCGCGACATCGCGCGCGCCACCCAGCAGATGCAGAACACCATGGCCGCGTTCGACCGCAAGATTTTCCTCCGCGTGCCCGCCCACCCGGCCGGACACCGCCCCGAGCTCGCCCTCACCCTCACCACACCCGCCGAGTTCGCCAACCTCGCCACCATGAGCGCCGACGACATGCAGACCGCACAGGCGCGCTGGTACACCGACTTCGCCGACTTCATCACCAGCGGCAACCGGCCCCACACCGACGTGTGGCCCGTCCGCCAGCTGGCCGACGCCCCCTCCTCCTGACCCGAGGCGGCACGGAGCCACCCCACAACGGCGGCGCCCGGACCAACCCCCCGGGCGCCGCTCCCCCCCGGAAGGCACCCCATGCGCATCTACGACCGCGACGCCGACGGCAAACCCCCCGTGTGGATCACCGTCATCCTCACCAACGCCGTGACCATCACAACGCTGGTGTGGGACTACACGATCAAGATCAACCATTACACCCAGGAAACCACCCGCTTCACCTGGGAAACCCACCCCCTCACCCCCTCCCACATGGGCCACTTCGCGATTCACGAGCTCTACCTCCTCGTCAGGGCCGACCTGGACGCCGACGAGCTCGAGGCCCTCCGCGCCGCCACCGACCTCAGCGCCTCCCACCGCGACGAGCAGATCCAGCATCTGAACGCCCCACCCCTCGAGCGCTTCGGCATCCGACGGGCGGACCTCACCCCATGAACGGCATGTGCGGCAAAAAACGCAGATGGGAACGCTACGAGGAAGCCGCCAAAGCGTTCACCCGAGCTTGGGAAGCCAAGGACACCCGCATCCGACCCACCGCCATCTACGCCTGCGACACCTGCGACGGCTACCACCTCACCAGCAAAACCACCGCGGCGATCCGCCCCGGCAGCAAGCTCCGGCGGCGCCACCGACGATGACAGGAGACCCCCATGGGCACCGTGATCCCCTTCCCCGCCCCCGAGGACCCCCCCCACCCCGCACCCGAACCCCAGCGCTGGACACGCGAACAGCTCGCCGCCGACCGCGCCGCCCACGCCTTCACCCCCGGGCGCACCCCCCGCGGCCCCGAAGCACTCACCCGCGGCCAGCTGGCCGCCGACCGACGCAGCCGCGCCAACAGCTGGCGTCTGCGCAAAGCGATCTTCGCCCCCCGAACCCCATCCGACGAACACCACAGGAAGAACACATGAGCCCCGAATTCGACGCCCCGTTCCTGCCCGTCCTGCGGGTGTCCAAGTACGCCACCACCGAGGAGATTCAAGAACTCCTCGCCGCACAGGGCGCCCGCCCGGGCGACCGATTCCGCATCATCACCACCCCCACCCCCCTCACCCCCGCCACCCCGGGCCGGTACTACATCGCGTGGTGCCTGACCTGCACTCCCATCGTCACCGGACGCGAACACGGCGAGACGCCGTTCCGCAACGAGCACACCCGGGACGCCTGGTGCGCCTCCCACACCCGCACCACCGGACACCACGACTGGTGGGTACTCGACGACTTCGCCCCCGTCGCCCTCCGCACCGCCGCGCGCATCCGCGCCACCGGCCCCGCAGGCGCCACCTTCCGGGCGCGCATCGCCCACGCCGACGACGTCCGCGCCGGATGGCGGGACCCGGCCACCGAGACCACCCCCACCGGGTGCGCCATCTGCGGGCGCCCCCAGCGCCGACACGGCAAGGTCTGGCACGCCTCCTCCGGCCGCCGGGAAGACTACGTTCCCCCGACCCAGTCCGAGATCCTCGTCCGGATGCAGGTGCGCCGACAGCGACGCCTCGAGCGCCGCCAGAGGTACACCCGATGAAGCCCTCAGTCGTCAGCCCCGAACGCACGGCCGCCCTCGAGCTCGCCGTCGCCCGTCGCGACGCCAAACTCCGCGCCGTCCTGGCCGTCCACCACAACGACGGGGACGGCAACTGCGAGGGATGCGGGTTCAACGGCATCGAAGAACCCCGCTACCTACTCGCCGACTGCCCCACCCGCCGAGCCATCACGGAGACCAAGCTGTGAACGAGACCCCCGACATCAACGTGACGTACCACGGCCTCACGACCCGGCGCCTCTCCTCCGAGCACCTGCACACCGACTACGAGGAAACCGCCCCCGGCGCCTTCACGCACCGCCTCGAGGCCCTGTCCGCCGCCCGACTCACCCCGAACCCGTTCGCACCCTCCACGCGCCCCCTTGACCCCGCCCACCTCTGGGGCCGTCTCGAGGACACCCCCGAACCCCCGCCCGGCAACCGCACCCCCACCCGGTGCGCCACCGACGGCCAACCCGCCCCCTACGACGAGCCCGGCACCTACGCCCCCTGGAAAGCCGCCCGCGACCGCTACTGGACACAACGCCCCTTCGCCGCCCTCCTGGACAACGCCCGCCCGGGCGCGCGAACCCACACCATCCGCCCCCACATACAGACCTTCTACGACTTCCCATGAGCGCCATACGCCTCACCACCGTCGCCCGGGCCACCCCCCACAGCCCCACAGCCGACCGCGCCGAGGACACCGCCCGCACCTACGGCCTCAAGGTCCGCCACGACCAGCGCACCGACCCCTACGACCGCACCGCGACACGCCACCACATCCACATCAGCGGAGAGCGCTCCGCACTCGAGATGATCGTCCCCGACCTGCAAAAACTCGGGTTCCGGCCCGTCATCCACTAGGAGACGCCCATGGTCACCGTCGTCCAGATCGCCCGCGTCGTACACGCAGCCAACCGCGCCTGGCAGCTCGAGCACGGCGACGCCCACCCCTCCCGACCCTGGGAGGAGTCCCACGTCGACACCCACGAGATCGTCATCGCCGGGGTCCGAGGGATGCTCGAGGGCGACACCCCCGAGTCCTCTCACGCTCGGTGGGTCGCGAAGAAGCTCGAACAGGGGTGGACGTGGGGCCCCGCCAAAGATCGGCGCCGCCGTACGCACCCCTGCATGGTGCCGTTCGAGGACCTCATGGACCACGAACAGGCCAAGGACCGGATCATGCACGGCATCGTGACCGCTCTCGCCCCCCTCTTGGACCCCGCTGAACTCCTCCCGCGCCAGGGCCGCCACGGACGCGTGACCAGCATGCCGACCCGAGCAAAGACACCCCCACCTAGTATCTGACCAGCCAAAACACGCCACAGCCGCTGATAAGCGGGGCTTATCAGCGGCCATGAGCCCGAAACCACCGAAAGGACTCCCTGTGAGCCCGACCGAAAAAACCGCCCTCAGCACGGACGCCCTCCGCGACTCCTCACTCAATGCGGCCTGCGACGAGCTCGAGGAACTCGGGCCGCGCGCCGAAGCCAACCCCACCGACGGCGGGTGGAACATCGAGATCTTCGGCGCCGACGGGAATCTTCACCGAGCCTTCCACCAGGAGGGACGCATCCGAGAATTCCCCGGACACGCCGCAGGCATGCGCCTCATCGACTACGGCTGGTCGATCCGCTCATGCGCGATCTTCGCCACCGACCGCACCTCCGCCGGATGGAAAGCCGACCCCAACTTGTTCGGCACCTGGACAGCGCCGATCATCCGCGAACAAGACGAAGAGCTCATTCCCCCCCGCTTCACGCCCGCCGCCGAGCGCCCCCCCACTCCCGACGGCCGAACCCACATCGCCAGCGGATGGATGAACCACTACGGCACCGTCCGCCAGCGATGCGCCTGGTGCGGAACCCTCCTCGTCGAAGGCCCCACCGACACCGCCCCCACCGTCACCACCGGAACCACCATCGGCGACTTCAAGATCCACCCGCGCTGCTTCCCCACCGCCGATGAGTAGCCCCCGCAGCATCACCGTCCAGGTATGGGGAAACGCGGCGGACGGCTACACCGCATACCTCCCCGACGCCGACATCACCCGCACCGCCCCGACCTTCACCGAGGCCCGAGACGCAGCCCTCGCCGCCGCACCCCCACACCCCACGGAGGACACGATGACCCCTGAACAGGCCGACACCCGATGGACCTGCATCTGCGGAGTAGACAACCCCCCCGGGCGTACCAGCTGCTCCAGCTGCCAGAGCCCCCAACTCTGATGTGGCCGCCCTGACCTGTTCGTCAGCCTCGGAGCCGCCACAGGAGTCATCTTGGGCGCCCACCAGCTCCGCAAGAAGACCACCGCGAGAGGATCACACCGAATGAGCACCGAACCCAACGAGAGCACGTTCGTCCCCGACGCCGGGCGCGCACTCTCCCACGCCCTGATCACCCTGGAGACCCTCGGGCCCACCGCCACGGCCTTCCTCGGAGAGGACGACGCTACCTGGACGATCGTCGGCACCCACCGCGGTCGCGACGAACGCCCCGAGCTGTTCCAGTTCACCGTCTTCGCCGCAACCTGGGAAGATAAGACCGACCTGGATCGCCACCTCAGCGACATCGGATGGGTCATCCACCCCGCCGCCGCGGCCGACATCCAGCGCACCCACGGATGGGCCAACCACGGCCCCGCCAACACCCACACCGCCCCCCTCCAGCCCCTGTTCACCGCACCCGCCCCGGGCGCACACAGCACGGATGAGCTCACAGTAGAAGAGCACGAGGACCCCGTCCGCATCATCTCCAAAGGCGGATCCTGACACCATCGGCCCCACCTGACCAGCACACGAGCGCGCCCCCCGGCACCCTGTCGGGGGGCGCGCTCTACGATGCCCACAGGAAACCACGGGGGGAAACACACATGGTGGACGGCATGAGCGAGGAAACCTCTCCCGCACGCGAAGGGCGAGACTGGACGCTGGCCACACCCGTCCAGCGCGCCGACGAGGCTGCACGTCTGGCCGCGATCGGGTGGACGTACCAGGACATCGCCGACGAGCTCGGTTACGCGAACAAGGGGGGCGCGTACAAGGCGGCACAGCGGGCGTTGGTCGACGAGGCGGAGAAGCGACGCCAACCCAACGACCTCGTGCGACTGAGCGAGAACCAGCGCATGCACATGCTGATCAAGCGCGGCATGGAGATCGTGGCCCGCCGACACCTGCTGACGAACAACAACGGGGTGGTGTACGCCCCCACCAGCGAATCCGAGTACCTGATCGACGAGAAGACCGGCGGCATCCTCCGCGATGAGAACGGGAACCCGGTGGTGACCCAACTCCGGCCGCTGATCGACGACGCCCCCGCCCTGGACGCCATCAAGACGGTGCTGAAGGTGATGGAGAGGTACGCGAAGATGAATGGCCTGGACGCGCCGACGCGCCGCCAGATCATCACCCTGGACGGGATCGAAGCGCAGATTGCGCAGCTCGAGGAGGCCATGGCGAACCGGGGCAGCGGATGATCACCGCCCGCCAGCTGGCCGCGGAAACCCCGCAGTACCGCCAACTCCTCCTCAAGCGCGCGCGGTACCTCGCCGAGCTGCAGGAAGCCGCCGACCGCATCCAAGAACCCGTCTTGAAGTACTACGACGACTTCCCGGGGTTCGCCCGCGACTGCGTGAAGTGGCCCCCCGGCGGGGGCATGTACCCGTATCAGACCGACATCGGTGACCTGTTGGTCAAGCACAACCGGGCGTCGCTGCGGTCCCTCCGAGGCGCCGGGAAGTCGATGACGGCCGCGATGGTCGTGTGGTGGTTCGCGCTCACACGGGACGCGGCCGGACAGGACTGGAAGGTCGTCACCACCGCCGGATCCTGGAACCAGCTGACCAACTACCTGTGGCCGGAGATCCGCAAGTGGGGCGGCAAACTCGACTGGGACCTGTTGCGCGACGGCCGCCGCCTGGTCGACAACAAGGAGATCCAGAACCGCAATATCAAGCTCCGGTACGGGAACGCGTTCGCCGCGGCGTCGGCGAACCCGGGCAAGATCGAAGGCGCGCACGCCGACCAGCTGCTGTTCGTGTTCGACGAAGCCAAGATCATCCCCACCCTCACGTTCGACGCCGCCGAGGGCGCCCTCACGGGCTCCGGCGCCTACGCGCTCATGCTGAGCACCCCCGGGGAGCCCTCGGGCCGGTTCTACGACGTCCAGGCACGCCGCAAGGGGTACGAGGACTGGGCTGTTCGCGTCGTCACCCTTGAGGAGGTCCTCGAGGCCGGACAGGTCCAACGGGAGTGGGTGGAAGCGCGGCGCCGCCAGTGGGGCGAGGAATCCGCGGTGTTCCGCAACCACGTCCTGGGAGAGTTCCACGCGGCGGACGAGGACAACGTCTTGCCTCTGAGGTGGGTGGAAGCGGCCATCGACCGTTGGCACGAGTGGAACGCGGCCGGACGCCCCCACCCCCCCGGGCGCCGCGTCATCGGCGTCGACGTCGCCCGGTACGGCATCGACTCCACGGTTTTCGCGGTCCGGCAGGGACACGTCATCGAACGCCTCATGGAGACCGCGAAGGAGGACACGATGCAGACCACGGGCCGAATCGTGCCTCTGCTCAACGAGTCCCCGAAGGCGATATCGGTCGTCGACGTCATCGGTGTCGGCGGAGGTGTCGTCGACCGGTTGCGCGAACTCGGCAAGCGGGTGATCAGCTTCAACGCCGCGGCCAAGTCGGGGGCCACCGATGCGACGGGCGACCTGCGCTTCCGCAACATGCGCGCCGAGCTGTGGTGGCAGATGCGCGAAGCTCTCGATCCCCGCAACTCGCCTACGCTGTGTCTGCCCGACAACACGGAGTTGCTCGGGGAGCTGACCGCGCCGAAGTGGTCGATCGTCTCCGACGGGGTGATCCAGGTGGAGAGCAAAGACGACATCAAGCTCCGATTGGGGCGGTCGACCGACCGCGCCGACGCCGTGATCATGGCGCACTGGCAGGCGGGCGCCGTGTCTTCCGGTGACGGCTCGGAGAACGTGTTCGGGCGCACGGGGTGGACCGATGCCGCCATGGAACCGAACGAGGCCCCCCGGGATGTGGAGGGCGCCGACGAGAACACGTTCGGGGACAGTGACGATTGGGATGACGCGTTCTGATGGCGCGCGCCGGATGGGTGTGAGAAGGTTTCGTCAACACCTACCCGACAGACACGAGGGAGACCCCCGAATGCCCATGCCCAACACCGCCGTGATCCTCGAGCGGGGACCACACACCCGCGTGATCACCGTCGCCCGCGTCGCCGAGGGGCCCTCGCCCTGGGTGGTCCTGTCCTACCTCCTGGAGTGGAAGGCCCCCCGGGAAGGGAAGCCCGGGTACTTCATCGAACGCGAGGCCTACAACGGCGCCGGTCAGTCGACCGCCTACGAGACGCACCCGGACCGCCGGGACGACCGCAAGTTCTGGCCGGACTACCGGACCGCCGCCGAACTCCGCGACCGCCTGGTGTCGGAGCTGGTGAAGCCGCCGTTCTCGTGGATGCTCAAGTTCGTCGACGGGTACACGCTCGAGGATCTTCTCGATGCCACCCAGCGCCACTACCCGTGGGATCTGCAGGTGGTGTTCCACCCCCCGGCGCCCAAGGGCAGTACGGCAAGCTCGTGGTGGGCGGTAGAGGTCCGTGTCGGCGCCGACGCCATGGCGCACGCGGACATGCCCGAGCTCGTGACGTCGATGGCGCGCGCGTACGCCGCGATGGGGCGCCGGGCGGTCGACATGGCCAGCGGCGCCGAGGACATCACGCAGAGGGTGGAAGGCGTCGCGAAGACGCTCCCCGACCTGGAGTGACCCCGAGGGGTGAGTAGGTTTTGACAAGACCCACTCACCCCTCTAGGCTGGTGTCCAGCACCAACCGCCCCCCGGGGGCACAGCACCGAACCGACAGACACACAGGGAGCCACCCATGGCAGACGACCGCATCGGCACCCCCACCGCCCTCCGCGCACTGGACGCGATCATCGCCCACGCCAACCGGCACACCCCCGAACGCCTCGCCGACGTCATCGACACCCTCGAGCTGTACGGCGCCGCCGAGGAAAACCTCGAGGACACCGCCGTCGGCCACTACATCGCCGACCGCATGCTCTCCGAAGGCGTCGCCCCCGCCATCTACACGATCTACATGGCGCCGAACATCACGGTCATCAACTCCCGTACCCGCACCGTCATCGCGACCGCCGACACCACCGGCACCCTCTCCGAACTGCACGACCTCATCACCGAGGGCACCGACGGGTTCGACCTCCACCGCGATCCGGAGCCGTGGGGCCCCTGCGACACCGCCGAGCACGAGACCCTCGTAACCCTCACCGGCCCCATCGGCCCCCGCGACGGCCGGTACTTCGCCAGCATCACCGCCATGACCATCCACGACTTCTGACCACCCCCCGGGGCGCCGAGTGTTCTCGGCGCCCCACCCCAACCGGAAGGACACAGCCCATGGCCAAGCGGCCGACACCCAGCGAGCGGCTCGAGCGCGGCACACAGAACCTCATCGGGACCATCGACGGGAACGCGTGGAACATCGCGCAACTCGGGTTGACCGGGCAGGTTATCGGCGAGCTGTTCGCGGAGTCCCCCGAGATCCTCGCCGCCATCCGAGCGCGGGTGACCAAGAAGCTCATCATCGAGTGCCTGGATGCTCACGTGCGCGGGGAGAGCGACGAACTCTGGGGCCTCCTGATCCGACTCGCCGACCTGCACGGCGCCGACTACGAGCTCGAGCCGGACGACACCCCCACCCACCCGTAACCCCCCGGGGCGCCGGGTGTTCCCGGCGCCCCACCCCAACCGGAAGGACGCACCCCATGTTCATGCGATACCGCCCCCGCAAGACCATCGCCACCAGCGCCATCGTCGTCCACGAGGGCAACTACGAGCGCGTGGCCGCGTACATCCAAGACACCATCTCCCCCAACCACCCCGTGCGCGTCGTCCCCCCCGGCGGAAACGAGGGCGACACCCCCAGCATCACCTTCCAGGCGCCCGGCATCTCGGAGGTGTCCGACTGCCAGATCCTTCCGATTCCCGGTGCGCTCGTCGCCTACGAGAGCAAGCACGGCGCCATGTACGCCATCTACAGCCACCGCCAGTTCGCGGAGGGCCTCGAGTTCGACTTTCCCTCCGACGCCACCACCTGAGAGGCCAACCATGTTCGAGCAGTACAAGAGCCGCCCCGACACCGTGCGCGCCATCGTCGTCACCGAGGACAACGTCGACGAGGTCGCTCGCTACATCGGTGAGGAGATCAGCCGCGACGGCCACGTCAAGATCGTGCTCCCCGGCACCTCTGGGGCTGGTCGGCCCCGCCTGAGCTTCAGTGCGCAGCAGACCCCCTCATTCGGAGGGTTCGTCGTGGTGCCGATCCCCGGGGTTCTGATCAGCTACGACACCCCCGAAGGGGTCCGGTACCACTCCCAGGAGACGGAGGAGTTCACCGCCGGATGGGAGCTGGCGACGTCCTACCGCCCCCACGAGATCGTGCCCGCCGACGAGGAGACCGCCTACGAGCTCGCCGCCTACGTCGAAGCCCCGGATCAGGAGGACTGCGAGGGGTGGGCGAACGGGTGCTCGTGCCCGGCCAGCGACGAGACCAACCAGGCGGTGGAAGACCGGGCCGCCCGAGACTAGGCGCCCACCCCTCCGGCCCGCCCCTCACCGCCACGGGGGGCGGGCCACCCCACCCCAGGGAGGAAGGACCCCATGGCCCGCGCGTTCCGACTCATCGTCACGTACCCCTCCAGCGGCGCCAACCACGTCAGATGGCCCGCCGAGAGGGTGTTCCACAGCCACGCCGCCGCACACCGCCGGAAACGCGTCCTGGAGTCCATGGGGGCGACTGCCCGAGTGGAGACCTCGCACACGATCCAGTGGCCCACGTCCGCCGCCGACGCCGCTGACGGGCGGTTCGTGGAAGCTCAGAACCGGGTACTGCGTGACCGGGTCGCGACCCTGGAGGCGCAACTCCGCGAAGCCCGGGGCGACTGCGAGACGGTGTTCACCGCCCTCCAGGTCGAACGGAACCGGCGCGAGCTCGCCGAACGGGTCGTGTCTGAGCGAACCCGCCACGCCCCCCACCCCTGACGGGTACGCTCCCGGCACACGGGGGCCTTCCCCAGGACAGCCGTCCCCCCGTGCAAGCCCCCGGCACCGTGCCCGCCGGGGGCTTCTCCATGCCCCCGCACCCTGCCGGGGGGCGCCGTTACCCTGGCCACCTGACACACCGACCAGCACAGGGGGACGCGTGGCGCCCGACAATGACGCCTCACCGGACAGCGCCGACGACGCGACCACTGCCCGACCGCCCATGGGCGAGGAGGTGGGATCGGCGTTCGACGAAGGCCAGCTATTCGGCGCCTTCGAGGACGGGGACGTCTTCGAGTCCCGAGACTTCACCCCCCGTGACGTTCAGGAGATGCTCCGCAAGGACGGCAAAGCCCGCACCATCGAACAGGTCCTCACCCTGCCCGTGATGTCGGCAGGGTGGACCATCGAAGCCTCCAAGGGAGACACGGGAGAGGCCGACTTCGTCAGGGACGCCCTGACGCGTCCGGCCAACGCCGGGGGCATGTCGACCCCCATGACTCTCGTGATCTCCCAGGCCGCGGCTGCAGCCCTGTACCGCAAGGCGTTCTTCGAGCGGACGTTCGCGCTCCGAGGCGGCAAGGTCGTCTACTCCAAGATCGCCCACCGGCCCGTGACCACCTGCGAAGTGCGCCGAGACCCCACCACGGCAGGATTCCGCGGATTCCGCCAGTTCCCGTACCGGCCAGGGGGCATGCTCGCCACCGACGCCGACAACCAGGACGTGGACTGGGTGGACATCCCGCCCGGGCGCGCGTGGGTGCACATCCACGGCCAGCACCGGGATCCCCTCGTCGGGATTTCCGAGCTGGACGTGCCCCTGTGGTGCCACACCCTGAAGCAGAAGATCCGGTACCTCTGGTACTCGTTCCTCGAGGGGCAGGCTCTTCCGAAGGCCATGGTTTCGCACACCGACATCGGGACGGCGCGCGAGTACGCGCGCACCGTCAACCGGCTGAAGAACTCCTCTGTGATGGCCAAGCCGAGTCAAGTGTCCGTGGAGGCCTACGAGTCGTCGGGCAAGGGCGCCTCGGAGTTCCAGGCCGCGTTGCGGTGGCTGGACGGGGAGATGGCACAGTCGGTGTTGGCGGGGTTCACCGGCCTCACCGAACAGGCCACCGGGTCCTACGCGCTGTCCAAGGACCAGTCGGACTTTTTCCTGATGTCGCGCAAGGCCGCGGCCGACGAGCTGGCGGCGGGCATCACGTCGTGGGTGATCGCTGACCTGGTGCGTTTCAACTACGGCGCCGACGCCGCGATGCCCCACTTCGAGTTCGGGCCCCTCTCGGACGTGTCGGTGGACTCGGCGCTGACGACGCTCACGACGCTGGCCGGACAGCAGTCATCCTCTCTGCCCGCTGAGTTCGTCCTCGCTCTCGCGGAGAAGGCCGCCGGGTACCTCGAGCTGGACTCGGACAAGGTCCGTGACGCCCTCGAGCGCGCCGCACAGCGAGCCGAGGAACGCGCGAAGGCCGGGGACGTCCAGGCCGCGGCCGGGGCGAAGTCCGCGGAAGCCGCCGCCGACGCCGCGATGCTCAACGGGGTGGGGCAGCTCGCCGACAAGGTCGCACAGAAGAAGCAGGGGGAACGCGGTGGTCAGCCTCGCAACGGTGGTCGTGGATCTGGCACGCCCGGTGTCGCAGGCTCCGGCCCGCGCACCCTTGGATCCGCCCGAGGCTGACGCGCGGGCGCTGGCCTCCACTCTCGCCCGGGTGTTGGCCGCCCCGCTCGGGGAGGGGCGCCGCATGGAGATGATCCGGCGCGCTCTCGCCCCGCTGCGTGTCGACCCTCGGGCGGCCCGGGCCGCACACCAGATGATGCAGCGCTCTGCGCAGGCCCTACCCCGTTCGGGGAGCGGCCCGGGCGGGCGGAAGACGAACTCGGACGCGCACCTGTACCGGGCGTGGTACCTCATCAACGCCGCGCGGCGCGTCCAACAGGGGTTGTCGGACGGGCGGTTGGCCGCGGACATCGTGCGCACGGAGGAGAACTACCTCCGAGCTCACCACCGCGCACAGGTGCGGCGAGCGCAGGCCGCGGCCGACGCCGATACTGCAGCTGAGGCGTCACACATCAGTACCGGGCGCCGTCTGGCCGTGTGGCGGGCCCACGCCGATGAGCGGACGACGAGGGACTGCCGGATGATGAACGGCAAGGTGTTCGACCCGGCGGTCGGCACGTCCATCGGCTACCCGGGGTCCGCGCACCCCTCGTGCCGTTGCTGGCCGGAGGAACTCCGCCCCGGGCGCCGGTACCGGCCGGTCCCCACCATCACCAACATCAAGGAGGTGCGTCGCCGATGAGCGGGCACAGCTCGAGCACGCATCCGCCCCTGGAGACGGCTCCGGGGCAGCGCGATAACTGGGTGGAGGCCTCCGGGGGGCTACCGCCGTACATCAAGCGGGTGGCCAAGCACATCCGCTCGGACTCGGGCATGTCGACGTCGCGGGCGATCGCGTCGGCGATCTCCCAGATGAAGCGGTGGGCGGCTGGGGGCGGTGACGTCACCCCGCAGACCCGTGCTCAGGCTGCACGGGCGGTCGCCCAATGGGAGGCTCTGAAGGCACGCAACCGGTCCCGTTCGGGTGCGATGTCCCTGGCAGTCCCGAGCGGGGAGCCCGTACCCTCTCCCCAGACCGCGATCCCGGGGAGTGTGCCTGTGACCTCATCGACCGACGGGCCACGGAGCACCGTGGCCACGGCTGGCCAACCCGTGGCCACGGTGCCTCGTGGCCACGCCGACCTTCGCCGCGCGGTGGCCAACGCCGGGCCGGACGCCCCCGAAGATGTCCGGCGGCGCCTCGTGCGCCGGGCCCGCCAGATCAACGCGTTGCCGCTCATCCCGGCCAGCTGGCTCAACCTGTCCGTGGCCATGGCCAACCGTGGCCACGGCGTGGCCAACGCTGGCCAGCCCGTGGCCAACGCTGGCCAAGGCGTGGCCAACGGTGTCCTGGACATGGCCGCGCGCAACGGCCGCCACATCCCCGGGACGTCCTACAACTGGCGTCATGGCTACCTGCCACTCAACGCCCGGACCGCGTTGGCCAACCGCAAAGGGTACTGGGTAACCCCCCAGGGCAGGAAGGTTTCCGCAGCTCAGACCCGGGCGCGTCTGGGTGTGAAGAACAACGCCGCGGCCGTGCGCAAGCTCCGGCGGGACCCGAAGGCCCTCGAGGGCGGCCAGGGCGGCCAGGGTGGCCAGGCGTCGGCGCCGCTGGCCAAATCGCCTGTCCGTGTCCGGCCACGCCGTGGCCAAGGGGCCCCGGCGCCGACGCCCTCGCCGACCCAGCGACAGACCATGCGGGCGAACACGGCGCCGTCCACTGGCCAACCCGTGGACCGTGGCCAAGCGGCCCGGACGGCGGCTGGCCAACGCGTGGCCAACGCCCGGCCAGCGGCTGGCCAACGGCCAGTGTCCCCGGACATGGGCCGCCAGACCCTGGCCAGGGGCACCCCGGCGCCGACGGCGCCGTCCGGCCGGAGCGGGCCCGAGCTCGTCCCCGCCGAGGGATCCCCCCGGTACCGCACGCAGCGGATGCCGGACGGCCGTCACCGCGTCCTGGACACGGGCACGGGCCGGACCACGGGCCCGATGTCGCCCGCGGAGGCCAAAACGAAGATGGACGCCGACAACGCCGCGGGCGGGCGCACCCCGGCGCAGGCCCGGGCGGCACGGCAGGCACGCACGGCCGCCGCCGCCACCTCGTCGGCGCCGACACAGCCCCGAGGCAACGACACGGGCACTGCCCGGGTGCCCGCGGGCGGCGCCGACGGGGCCCTGTTCGGGCTGAACCCCGGCATGCGCGCGGAGCGCAAGGCGCGCACGGCGACCCTGCCCAACGGGTGGGAGGATGCCAACCCCGGCATGACCCCGGCGGGCAAGATCGCCCGCGGCAACGAGATCACCCGGACCGCCGACGGGGTGGAGATGCGCATCCGGGCGAAACCGGACGGCACGGGGTACTCGTGGCGGGTCACCGACCAGGACGGGGACGTGACCGAAGGGGAGTCCCGTGACATGCGGTTCGCCCTGGACGACACCGCGCTGCAGCACTACGGGGCCACGGGCAACAAGCTCCCCCAGCGCGACCGCGCGAGGTTCTCGGACGTGCGACCGCCCCGTGTGGAGGAGGCGCTCCGAGGCGCCGGGGCGACCCCCCCGCCGACGCGCTCGGACGCCCAACGGCGTCGGGCGGCTGTGCAGGCCATGACCCCTGTGCAGCGCGAAGCGCACGCGCGGGGCCTCGATCGGCGTGCCCGCATGGCCAAGGGCGGCACCCGGGCGGGCAGTGGGAACCCGCAGGAGGCAGCACGTCTGCGCCGGGAGGCGTCCGAGACGCGCAAGATCAACCAGGCCGATACCCGGGCGCGCAACACGGCCGCGGCCGAACAGGCCGAACCGGTCGACCAGCGGCCCGAAGCGGCCGGAGTGACCCGGCGGCCCCGGGCGGCGGACTTCGAGGCGCGCGACCTCACCGACCAGGCCACCCGGGACGCCGCGGAACGCAACCGCAACGCGGGGATCCCCTCCCCCGACCGTACGGAGCTCAACGCCGCGAACCTGCGCTACGACAACGCGGCGCGCACCCACGCGACCGCGCTGCAGAGCTCGTCCCTGTACAGCGACGAGCAGCGCCAAACCGCCGAACGGAACGCCCTGGCGGCGGCCCGAGGCGCCGAAGCGGCGCGGAAGAAGTACCTGGAACAGGCCGCGAAGGCCCCAGCCGCGGACTCCTCCCACGCCACGGCGCGCGGCGGGGTCGCCGCGGCGCGGCGCCGGATGGCCGCCGACGGCCGCCCCGTGTACATGGTCGCGTCAGGGGAGGGGGCGGGGGTGCGGCTCACCGGCACCCGGCCAACCCGGGGTCCGTTCGCTCAGCTCACCCGCGGTACGGACTGGGGTGTGTACGAGGGTCCGGGGCAGCAGGTTCCGTCCCGCACCACGACCCCGGGAATCAGCCAGCTGCGGGCGCGGGTCATCCCGGACAGGCAGGTGCGGACCATGAGGGAAGCGCAGGAGGAGGCGCGGCGCCGGTACGACGCCGACGGGCGGATCTCGTTCATCGTCCAGGACGGCGACGGGGCCCGGGTGAGCGACACCCGACCGGAGGACGGGCGGGCGCCGTACGCGACGTTCTCGCCCTCGAGTGGGAAATGGCAGTCCTACTTGTCCGGGCGTGACGGGGTTCCTCCGTCGCTGACCACGCAGCCGGACGTGATCCGCCGCGTAGAGGCCCCGGCGCGTCCGCAGGTCGACCAGACACGCCAGAGGGCAGTAGCCAACTCGCGTGAGGCCTACGCCAAGGAGGAGTACGGGCTCACCGAGGGAAGCTTCAGGGGTGCCAACACGGCGGGGAGCGTGAACGCGGGCGACCGCGCGTACGAGGCTCTCCTGGGGGGTGACCCTCAGCAGTCGCTCCGGCTCCTGCAGACCGCGGCGCAGGAGATGCGCAGTTCCGGGAACACGGCGGGCGCCGACAGGGTCGCCCGGGTCGCGTCCACGGTGGAGAGGAAGCTGCGGGCCCCCAAGAACGCCGGTACGACGCTGACGCCGATCAACGCAGGGGCCCGCTCCCGGTCCGGGGTGGTCACCCGCAAGGCTGTGGACCACCAGGGTCGCGAATGGGACCTCGAGCTCAATCCGGACGCGGGTACCGTCCAGGCCACGTCGGGGCGCCTGTCGGCCAGCGCCTCGTACCCGCGTGGCGACAACGCCGCGGCGATCCGATCCGCGAACCGGCTCGTCGGCGAGATGATCGGCACCCTGGCGGAGCCGGAGCGGCCCCGGATCCGCACGGGTGACGTCGACTCGTTCAACGCGAACAGGCGTGCCGAGACGGAGTGGAACGCCCGGGAGTCCCGGTTCCGGCGCCTGCGCAGCATGGACGACACCGGCCAGTCTGACGACAACCGGGCGCTGGCCGTCATGGATGCCCGCAACGCCGCACGGAACATGCGCGCGGTGACGCACGGCGTCGGCATGATCCCGGAGTCGCAGTCCACGAACGCCCTCGGGCGGATCACGGCGCGGCTGATGGACGACACCGGGGGAGAGTGGTCCTTCGAGTACGACCGGAACGCGCGGGTGTTCTGGGTGGACGGCCCGAACGGGCGCACGGGGTCTGCCCGGGTCGCCCCCGGCCTGGATCCGTCCATGGCCACCATCAGTGGACTGGTGGACGGGCTGATGGCCGGGCGGCGCCGTCAGATCCGCGACTCTGACAGCATCCGGCAGGGAGGATAGACCCCATGACCATCTACCTCGCGCCTCCGACCACGGGTGAGGCCACCCCGGTTGGCGGCCAGCTGTACCGCAAGCAGGTGCTGAAGAAGGGCCCGCTGCGGTACAAAGCGGACGGCCAGGATCGGACGCTGAACTTCGACGACGAGTACATGGGGCGGCTCGTCGGCGCGTTCCGTGATCGCGCATACGACAGCGTCCCTTTCGTGCTCGCCGACGAGAAGAACCGGCACACCATGGACCCCGAGCGGGCCCGCGGTGAGGTGGTCGACCTCGAGGCGACCCCGGACGGGCTGGACATGCTCGTGAGGCTGTCAACGCAGACCGCTAGCCTCGTCCGGGAAAACCCGAACTTCGGTGTGTCCGCGCGGATCGTCGAAGGGCTTACCAGGGGAGATGGGAAATCGTGGCCGGTGGCCATGCAACACGTCCTGGGGACCTTTGACCCGCGGGTGACGGGGATGCGGCCGTGGGAGTCCGTGAACCTGGCCGCGGACGGGCATGACGTGATCGACCTGACCGACACACAGACAGGAGACGCCGACATGGCGGGACTGAGTGACGAGGAACTGGCCGCGTTGAAGCAGCTGGCCGGGCTGACGCCGAGCCTGGTGGGGCTCGTGACCAGCTTCGACGACGACGCCGACGGCGCGGAGGGATACGAGCTGGACGACGACGGCGCCGGAGAACTCGTCGGAGCGGGCGCGGGTGTGGTGCTCTCCAACGAGCACACCGACGGCGACCTGTTCGACCTGTCCGGGACCGGCACCGGAGAGGACGTGTTCGGCGCCGACGCCGGAGCGCCCGCGGGCGACTCGCTCGAGCTGTCCGCGATGCGCGAGGAGCTGGCCGGAGTGCAGGCCGAACTCCAGGCCGCGCGGTGGAAGGCCGAACGCGACCAGCTGGCCGCGTCCGGGGTGCCCCCGGTGATGCTGGACAAGGCGGAGATCCTCCTCTCCGCCCCCGGCACGGTCGGGGTCATCAACCTGTCCAACGGGACCACGGTGGACCCCGCACGGGTGATCCGGGACGTCCTGGAGGCCGCGCGCGGCATCGTGGACCTGTCGGCGCCTGTGGGCCACTCCCAGGACCAGGGCGACGACGCTGTGGTGCAGCGGCTGCACGCCGAGATGGACAAGATGGGCGACATCTAAGAAAGGGCAGGTCAGGCCATGCCTGGAATCGTTCCGAAGTACAAAGAGGGACCGATCACCTACCCCGTTTCGGCGGTGGTGAGCGGCGGCCAGCTCGTCACGGTCGACGCGGCCAACCCGGGGAAGATCAAGGCCGCCGCCGCGGCCGACACCGTCATCCTCGGTGTGGCCGCCACGGACGCCCGTCCGGCCTCGGACGCCGACCAGGCGTACACGACCCCCAGCGGGTACCCGGCCCATGACGCGTCGGTGCCCGGCTCGTTGGTGGCGGTGCACTGGTTCGGCTGCTTCGAGCTGGTCGCCGACGGGCCCATCGGGTTCGGTGAGGCCGTCCAGCCCGCGGCGTCCGGAAAGGTCGCGAAGTCCTCGGGCGGCACGGTGATCGGGATCTGCGTCAACGCCGAGGGTGCCGCGTCCGGAGAACGGGCGCTCATTCGCCTTCAGATGCTGGGCCACTTCACCGCCCCCGCGGCCGGATAGGAGAGAGACACAGATGGCACTTCAGAGCGTGGTCGCGTCCCAGGACGGGCCCCGGATCACCGTGAACGACATGATCCGCAATCCGACGCTGATCCCCCAGCGGATCATCCGCATGACGGAGCAGCAGTTCATCGCCGACGCGCTTTTCCGGCGCGGCCCCAACGCGTCCGGCGGCGCCGTGGTCTACCGCGAGTCCGAGCCGCTGTTCGCCGACGGGGAACCGGACCTGATCGAGGAGTTCGGGGAGATCCCGATCGTGGGCACCTCCACCGGGCTCCGCCGGTCCGTGTCGACGACCAAGCGCGGATTCGGATACGTCATCTCCCGGGAGATGCAGCGCCGCAACGACGTCGACAAGGCCCGCAACGACCTGGTGAAGCTGCGCAACACCATGGTCCGGACCCACGACGACCTGTTCCTGTCGACGTTCCTCACCCACCCCCGGGTGCACACGATGAACGCGGCCGACGGCTGGTACAAGGACGCGTACGAGGCCGTTCAGACGACCGGCGGTTCGATCCGGTACGACATCGCCAAGGCGAAGAAGCTCATCGCGGATTCCGCCCCCGAGGGGCGGCCGAAAGATTTCTTCGGCTTCAACGCGAACACCCTCGTGATCAGCGAGAACACCGCGATCGGGTGGATCCAGTCCGACAAGATCAATGAGACGTTCGCGCACGGCAACCTCGCGGACCAGCAGCTCAGGTATACCGGGGTCATGCCGCGCACGTTCTGGGGTCTGAACGTCGTGCAGAACCGGCGGATCCCCGACGACATCGCGGTGGTCATGGAACGCAACACGGCCGGGTTCATCGCGGATGAATGGCCGCTCGAGGCGACCGCCCTGTACGAGGACCGGCCCCGCCAGCAGTGGCGTTCCGACGTCACCCGGCGTAGCGTGGCGGCCCTGGATCAGCCGGGCGCGGTGTGCATCATCACGAACATTCTCGACACCCCCTAGGGAGAGACCATGGCGGAGATGAAGGCCGGACAGTACAAGGTCATCGGCGACGAGCTCACCCTCAAGGAGGGCACGAAGACCGAACCGAAGTATGTCCCCTACAAGCGGGGCGCCGTCGTGAAGCTCACCGCGGAACAGGCGGCGAAGTTCGGTGCGGGTACCCGACCGCTGGTGGTCCCGGCGCCCCGGGGCCGCGAGGAGGCCGCCGACACCGAGACGCCCGAGACGCCCGAGACGCCCGAGACGCCCAAGAAGGCCTCGGGTGCGGTGTCCAAGGTGGGTAGCTGATCGTGCCCGTGACCCCGTACGCGGACGTCAACCGGCTACGGGCCACCCTTGAGCGTGGGGGGGGCGGTCTTCCTGAGACGGACAAGGCCCTTCCCACGTCGTGGGCCGACGACATTCTGCTCCGTCACCTGGTCGACGCCACGGGGATCATCGACTCCCGTGTCGGCGCCGTGGTCGCGGTCCCGTTCGTCGACCCTCCCGATCTGATCGTGGGCCTGTGCGCGGACATCGCCGCGTACCGGGCCTGGCTTTCGTTCCGGGGTTCCAAGGACCTGGGGGAGGAGGACCCGTTCGTCCTGCGGTACCGGGACGCGGTCGCTCTGCTGCGGGACATCGCGAAGGGCGACGCGGTCATCCCCCCGACGTCGGGCGGGAACCCCTCGGGGGGCCCCGTCGCGTTCCACCGCTACGACGGCGACCTGTTCGGCATGGGCGACTTCGGTCTCGGGTACCCGCCGGATGGTGTTGAGCGGCCGTACTCGGCTGGCTGGGGGCGGTGATGGTCCGCCGTGGGCGGGGCGCCGACGAGTTCGAGCGTCGCTTGAAGGAGCTGGATCGGGCAGTGGGGCGCGGTCCCCTCGTCGGCAAGGTCGTCTTCGACCAGCGGTATGCGCAGAACCAGCACGAGTCGTTGCACTTCAAGCACCCGCACGGCGGGGAGGCGAAGTTCCTCGAGCGGCCTCTCCTCGAGGGCGCCGAGGACTTCATGCGCCATCTGGCGTCCCGGGCCATCACCCAGGACGGGTCAGAGCTCAAGGAGGGCATGGGGGACGTGGTGGAGGATCTCGCCCGACAGTCCGCGAAGCGCTCCCCCCGCTGGTTCGGGGACCTTCCCAACTCCGCGCACCCCACGGTGGAGGATGACGGCCGGGTGATCTATGACCGGGCCCCGGCGGCGCGTCGGCTCACCGACGAGGAGATCCGGCTCAAGAACAGGTGGCGGGTGCACCCCTCCAAGCGCGGCCGGAGGAGGCTCCGGTGAGGGACCCCAACGGCGGGTTGAGGCCGCGCCAGCTGGTGGCGTGGATCGGCACCCAGGTGCCGTTCCCGGTGGTGCGGGCAGTCCAGGGGGCGCCGCTCCCTGAGATGCCGGACGTGCTGGCCGCGGTGACCATCACCAGCGGCCCCGGCCTGTCCCTCGAGGGCGCCTACGACCGGATCGCGTTCCAGGTGCGGTGCCGGGGCGACCAGAACGCCCCCGAGGAGGGGGACGACATGGCGCACGACATCGACGCGGCCCTACTGACAGCGGATATGCCTACGATCGACGGCATCCCCACATTGGGATTCACCCGGACGGGGTCGGGCCCGACCCCTCTGGACACCGACGACGGAGAGCGGGAGACCACCGTGTGTACGTACATGGTGCAGGCCGCGAGCGTCCTGTAGAGAAGGGGGAGACGTGGCCCGCACGAACAGCAGCAGTGAGCCGGAAACCACGGCGTTGGGCGGAGAGCCGGACAAGGTCGACTCGGCGCCCGCCGTGGTCACGACCGCGGAGGGCGACACCCGCCCGGGCGTCGGCGCCGAACCGGTAGCGGATGTGCCGGTGGGCATGACCGCGGTCGTCCTGGACGAGCCGGAGCCGGAGCCGTCCCAGGCCGCGGCCGGGGTGACCAAGGCCAAGCCGTACCTCCTGCGGGTGACCTACCCGCACGATGAGTTCAGGGTGCCGGGTCAGGGCGACAAGCCTCAGGGGGGCGGGGAGCCCTCCGACCTGGTGCTCACTCGCGAGTTCCAGCCTGTGTCGCGGGCGCAGTGGGACGCGGCGCGGGTGTCCACCCGCGGCACGGGGATCAAGCTCGTCGGCGCCGTGCCCGAGCAAGAAGGAGGGGCCTGATGCCGGTTCTGTTCAGCAAGGACAAGGTCGCGGTGGGTGTGGCAACCTTGTACATCGCCCCTGCCGACACGGAGATGCCGCCGCTCTCGCACACCTACGAGGAGGTGTGGCCGGAGCCGTGGACGCCGGGCGGTGGCACCTCGGAGGGCGTGTCGCTGTCGGTGGAGCCGGACACCTCGGAGATCACCATTGAGGAGTCGCCGACGGCGGCCCTGATCTTGGGCAACACCCTGAACATCACCGTTGAATCGGACCTCGCCGAAGACACGATGGAGACGATGAAGGTGGCGTACGGGGCGGGCGGCACCCTCAGTGTGCACGCGCCGACCGCGCTTCTGCCCGGGTACAAGGAGTTGACCTTGTCCGCGGATCTGGGGATCGTGGCCGTCGGGCTGGAGATGAAGGTTCGCCGCAGCGCCTCGGATCCCGGCGCGGGTACCTTCTGGCGTCGGTACTACATCCCGAGGGCGACGTCAGCAGGGACGACCGAAACCAGCTACCGTCGCACCGAGAACGCACGAACCTACCCGATCTCCCTCACGTCGATCTCCGAGCCGCACGAGGTGCGTGTGATCGAGATGACGGCCCCGGCTTCCGGGGAGTAGCCAGATCGGGTGTAGTGCCCACCCATGGGGCATCTGAGGCCGTGCCTGTTCGGGCGCGGCCTCTGGTGTAGGGAAGGAAGTGAAGGCATGGCCGGATTCAAGGCTGAGAAGGCCGTAGAGCGGCTGGATTACGACATGGGGCCGACCGCCCTGTACGAGGGTCGCAGGATCGAGGGGATCACCCCCGATCCCTCCGATGAGCAGATGGCCGTGTGGGGTCAGCAGACGGCGCAGCTCGCCCGTGAGTTCAACGCGGACCGGGACGGCATCGACATCAACGACCGTATGGCCGTGCTGGAGTGGATGGCGGATCAGCCCCCGTCGCGGGCGATGGAGCTGGAGAAGCGCACGGCGAAGCTGCACGCCGATGTGTGCTCGAACAAGCCGTCCTTCGAGGAGATCATGGCGACTCCGCCGCGGATCCGGTCCGCGTGGTACCGGTGGTTGTCGGGTGAGCTCAACCCGGAAGGCTCCACTCCCGATACGAAGGCCTAGCCGGTGACCAGGACCGGCGGCGGTTCATGTACGCCGTGCGCCGGTACCTGGGGTTCAGCTGGGATGAGTGGACGGCTCTGCCGTGGTGGCAGAGCCGTGCGTATCGGGAGATGCTCGAGGAGGCCCAACCGTGGGCGCGGGAGTCCGAGGCGATCAGCCCGGAGGCCCGCAAACGCAACCAGGCCGCGAACGCGGTCGGCGCTCAGCTGGACGCTACGGCGACAGCGGAGGACATGGTCAGGCACGGTGTCCGGGTCGAAAATAGCTGATGTGGGATGATCACGGCGGGCTCTGGGGGTATCCCTGGGGTCCGCCTGATCTGTGAGACGGGGGCGCCGGGTGGGGTTCAACGCGGGGGCGATTGAGGGCACGGTCACGCTGGATCGCAGGCCCTTCACACAGGGGCTGGCCAGTGCCCGCAGACAGGGCCGCCGGTTCGCGAACGAGACGTTCACCGCGTCCATGGACGTGGACACCTCGGCGGCGAACGCGTCGATCCGCAAGTTGCGCGCCGACATGGCGCGCGCGGAGTCGCTGTCGCGCCACATGTCCGTCACCGCGGACACCTCCGGAGCCACGGCGGCGATGCGCGCGGTGGAGGCTCAGCAGCGGCGGATGGCCGCGGGGTCCTCGCAGACGTCGGTGGGGGTCGACACGTCGGCGGCGATGATGCGGATCGCGGCCCTGGAGGCGCAGCTCGAGCGGCTGAACACCGCCCGGGCGGAGCCCACCGTCGGGGTTCGGGGTGTCGGCGCCGCTCTGGCTCAGGTCGATCTCCTGCAGACTGCGGTGATCGGTCTGGGTCCGGCGGTGGTGCCGGTGCTGGCCGCGGCGACGGGGGGGGCGGTCGCGCTCGTCGGCGCGCTCGGTGCCGCCGCGGGCGCGCTCGGGGTGTTCGGGCTGGCCGCCGCGGGGCCCGTGGTGGGCTTGATCAACCTGCAGCAGCAGATGAACGACCTGGACGAAGCGATCATGCTCGCCGAGCCGGGGACGGCGAAGTACAACGAGCTGTTGGCCGAACAGGCGGAGCTTCTAGCTCAGGTCACTCCTGCGCAGCGCGCCGCTCTGGACTCGTTCGAGCAGCTCAAGACGACTTTCCTGGAGTTCGGTGGGGGCGCTGAGGACAACGTCCTCGGGGCGATCACGAACGGGCTCAACGGGGTTCGGGGGGCCCTGGAGATCCTGAAACCGGCCGTGGTGCCGATCAGCCTGGTGATGCTCGAGCTGTCGCGTCGGTTCGAGGAGGCCATGACGGGGCCCGGGATGGTGGGGTTCCGGGACTGGATCATGACGAACGGGCCCCCCGCGATCCTGTGGTTCGTCGGCACCCTGGTCAACCTGGGTGCGACGGTGGCCGGGCTGGTGGTGGCGTTCCAGCCGCTCACTGATCAGCTGGTGGCCACCGAGGGGGCGTTCGCGGGGATGCGGACGTGGTCGGAGGGTCTGGCCGCGAACCCGCAGTTCCAGGAGTTCTTGTCGTACATCATCCAGCACGGGCCGCTCGTGTCGACGACCCTGTTCGCGCTCGTCGACGCGGTGCTGCAGATCGGGTGGGCGTTGGCGCCGGTTGCCCCGTATCTGCTGATGTTCGTACGAGGGGTCGCGGAGACGGCGGCTTCGGTGGCGTCGGCGCACCCGTGGGTGATTCAGCTGGCGTGGGCCGGTCTGCTCGTGGCGAAGATGTGGGGGCCGCTGGTCGGCCTGTTCGCGATGATCCGGACGGCGCTGACGTCGCAGGCCGCGATGTGGCTTCTCCTGCGGGCGCGGATGATCGCGTACCGGTCGGTGACGCTGTTGATCCGCACGGCGACGCTGGCGTGGGTCGGTGTCCAGTGGCTTTTGAACATCGCTATGAACGCGAATCCGTTGGGTCTGATCGTGTTGGCGGTGGTCGCGGTGATCGCGATCATCACAGGTCTGGTTTTGGCGATCAAGTACGCGTGGAACAATTTCGACTGGTTCCGCAATGGTGTGCTTGCGGTGTGGACTGTGATCCAGGCCGGGGCGATGTGGTTGTGGACCAACGGTATTAAGCCGGTGGTCGACTGGATCGTTATGGCATTTCAGACCTACCTTTTGCCAGCGATCATATTCGTCGCCACATTGTACGTGAATTACATTCAGACGATGTGGAAGGTAGTCCAGACGCTCTGGTCATTCATTTGGCCGATCATTCAGTTTATCGCCCTGGTGGCGTTCGCCCTTGTCGTCACCTATTTGGGCGTTCTCTGGTCCTACTGGAAATTCGTTTTCAACGCCATCGGTGCGATCGCAACGTGGCTGTGGCAGAACGCCATCAAGCCTGCTGTGGACGGCATCGTCTGGCTGTGGGTGAACTGGCTCATGCCGAAGATCAACCAGGCGAAAGCCGGTTGGGACATCGTCATGAACGCCCTGGGGGCGGCTGCCCGGTGGTTGTGGACCAACGTCATAAAGCCTGTGGTGCTGTGGATCGCTGGCCGGTGGGCGTGGCTCGTGATGCAGTTCCAGTACCACAGGGCGGTGTTCTCCGCGATCTTCGCGATGATCGGCGCGTATGTGAGTACGCTCCGAGACCGGTTCCGCGCCGGATTCGACAAGATCAAGGAATTCGCTTCAAGCCTCCTGACGAACTTGCGAGGAATGCGGGATTCCGTCGGGGAGATTTTCCGACGCCTCGCGAATCACGCTCGGACGCCTATTAACTGGGTTATCAACACGGTTTACAACGACGGAATCCGAAAGATTTCCCGGAACGTCCTGACGGCCGTGGGTATGACCGATTTGGCCAACAAGATCCCGCGCGCGGCCACGATCCCGGCGTTCGCCGCGGGCGGCTCCCCTATGGACCCGTCCGGGTACGTGCGCGGCGCCGGGTCGGGCACCTCGGACGACATCGTCGCGCGCATCGCGAACAGGGAGTTCGTGGTGAACGCCCGGTCCACCGCCGCGTTCCGGCCGTGGCTGGAGTGGGTCAACAACCAGGGCCGCCGGGCCCGCGGCAACTCCGCGGCGGCCATGCCGGGGAACACCGCATCCATGCCGGGGTTCAACCGCGGCGGTCTCGTCAACCCCTTCGACATGGCCAGGGATGCCGTACTGGGAGCCTCCAAGGGGGTGCTGGAGGACGCGCTTGACGCCCTCGGGTGGACCGGGTGGATTCGGGAGCTCAAGGCCGGAGCGCCGATCTGGCAGGGTGCCGCTGGCGGTGCCCTGGACATGGTCGGCGGCGGACTGCTGTCCTTCCTCGGGCGCAAGGACGCCGAGGGGGGCAACCCGACGGCGGTGGTGCGCGCGGCCCGGGCGGCGAAGATGGAGGGGTCGGACTCCAACAACCGGTACACCAGGGCGTTCGGGATGCTGGGTGCGCCGTGGTGCGCGATGTTCGTGAGCGAGATGCTCAAGGACGCCAAGGCTCAGAAGCTCTACGCCAACGTCCGCTCGGCCGCCGTGCAGTCCTTCGCCACGTCCTCCATGAGCTCCGTGGCGCCGTCCGCGGCGCGGGCCGGAGACCTCGCCGTGTACCGGGGGGGCGGCGGCCCGGGCGGCTGGTCGCACATCAACATCGTCTCGGATCCGACCAAGCGCGAGAGCATCGGCGGCAACGAGGGCAACCGCATCAAGACGCAGCGCGGCTACTACCCGTCCGCGGTCAAGCTCATGCGGCCGTCGGCGGCCATGGGCGGTCTGATCACCGACAGTCTCGTGCGGCGCATCATGTCCCAGGACTACGCCGACAACACCCGCAGGACGACCCCGGAGGACACCCAGTTCGTGAGGGTTCTGGCCGGACTGCCCGCCTACGGTGACGGCGGCCGGGTGGAGTACCGGGCGGGCGGCGGTCGCCTGCGGGCCGGGGACACGGCGTGGGTCGGGGAGGAGGGGCCGGAGCTGGTCCGGGTCGGCTCCCAGGCGCGGGTGCACTCGGCGCCGGAGTCCGCGGCCATCGCGGGCCGGGGCGGCGCCACCACCTACAACTACAACGTGTCGGGCATCGCGACGATCGACGAGCTGCGGGCGTTCGCGCACGAGACCCGTGTGGCCGAACAGCGGCGGGCCGCCGCCGGTACGATCCCCGGACCGCCGAAACCGAAGGTGAGAGAGGGGTAGCCCATGCCGATCATCGTGCCCGCGTCGGCCGCGGAGGGCGGCATCCTCCTGGGACGGGAGAACCGCTACCTGGTGCGCCGCTCGGACTCCGACCTGGCCATCGGACGCCAGGATGAGCACGGCACCTGGTGGCTGTGGCAGAACCTCGAGGGCTGGTTCGGCACTCAGGAGTTGGATGTAGCCGTCACCCAGGTCGGGCGCACCTCCCGGGCCCGGGCGGCGGCACGGTTCCCGCGCCGTCCGCGCACGGTGACGGTGGTGGGGGTGTCGGCGTCGCCGACGATCGACGCCGCGATGGTGGCGCGCGACCGCCTGTTCCGCGAGTGGGGCGACCCGGACACCGAGTTCGACCTGGTAGTCGAAGAGCCGCAGCCCAAGCGGCTGCGGTGCCGACTCGGCGGGGAGATCATCACCGAGTGGTCCCGGCCCGTGAGGCGCTTCCCGTTCTCGATCCCGCTCATCGCCGCCGACGGCGCGAAGTACTCCCTGCAGCCGACGGTGTCGGCGACCGCCCCGGCGCTGTCGGGCGACTACCGGATGACGTGGCCCGCGGTGTGGCCGATCCAGTGGGTGGGCACCGACCAGGCCAACGCGGGGGTGATGGAGGTCGTCAACGAGGGGTCGATGGCCTCCTACCCGCGGTTCACCCTGACGGGGCCGCTGGGGCGCGGGTGGAGGCTGGACAACCTCACCACCCGGGAGAGCCTGGGGCTCGATCTGACGTTGAGCGTCGGGCAGAGCGCGACGATCGACACCGCGACGATGCAGGTGCGGGTGGGCGGGTCGCCCGTGTCGGCGCGGCTGTTCGGGTCGTGGTGGCAGGTTGGCCGCGGGGAGTCCCGGATCATGTTCACCGATCCCACGTTCACCGGCGCCGGACAGACCCTGGTGACGATGTCGTTCGACCCTGCTTGGAGATGATCACATGGCCCTCTCGTCGTGGGCAGTGCCCGGGGAGTCCTCCATCCTGGACGCGCGCAACCTCACTGAGGCGCTCCGGCCGGGCGCCGGGACGCTGCGTGAGGAGGACTTCGCCCTGACCCCGGCCCCGGTGGAGGCCGGGCACGCCGCGGCCATCACGCCGGGGCGCGCGCTCATCCCCGGGGAGACGTTCCGTCAGGGCACGTACTTCGTGTGGTCGGACGCCACGGACACCGTGCCGTGGCCTGCGCCGGATGCCCTACCGCGCATCGACACCCTGATTTTGCAGGAGAGGGACGACTCCTACGGGGTGACGCAGGGCCCGAACGGGCCGGTGTGGAAGATCTGCCCGGGGGCTCCGGCGTCGTCCCCGGTGCCGCTCTCGGATGCGGCGATCCGGGCGGGGCACGCGGAGGCCGGGGCGTGGCTGTACGCCTACGACGTGCGTGTCGACCCTGGTCAGACGCGGTTGGTGGCAGGGAACATCACCCGACGGTTCACGTCGATCTCCTCGAGGCCCAAGCAGGGCAAATTGCTGGTGAGTACGGCGACGTCCACCGCGTTCCGGAACTGGCTGGCGACGAACACGGCGACGCGCAAGGCGTTCACTACCGCGTACTGGCCGCCGGTCTCGTTCGTCGTCCCCTACACGGGGGAGGTCAAGGTCACGATCACCGGGCGTGGATTCAACACCTACTCCACGAACAGCGGCGTCGGCCTGTGCTATCACCTGGCCGGAGCGAACACCAGCGCGATCGGCGCGTACACCGACTACGAGTTCCTCAAGCGCGGACACCTCAACGAGACCGCTTCCGTCGTGAACTGGATCACCGGCCTCAACCCCGGTCTGACCCAGTTCATCCCGAACGTGTGGGTGACCGGGGGGACGTCGTCGGCCGACATCAACCTGCACGCGGGCACCCTCATCGTGGAACCGGTGCTCTGATGGCCACCGAGTTCCACACCCGCATCTATGACGCCCTGAGCAGGGAATACGTGGGCGAGTTCCCGTTCTACGACTGTTCGTTCAACACCCCGTTGGGGGAGGCGGGGGAGTGGACGGGCACGCTCGCCCTCGAGGAGGTCGACCGGGAGACGATCCGCCACCTCAAGCGGGCGCTGAACTACGAGAGCGCGTGGATCTTCGTGTACTGGGGAGCCACGATCCCTTGGCACGGCAAGCTCGTAGCCGCCCCCTGGAACCGGGCGGAGGGCACGCTCGCCGCGAAGGCCGCGGGCACCCGCTCGTGGCTGGATCAGGTGATGGTGGGGCGCGGGCGGGACGTGCGCCACTCCTGGAAGAACATGGAACAGTGCCAGATCACTCGGAACCTCGTTGGCATGGTCGCGACGGGGGCGGGCGGTCGCCTGAAGATCCACCCCGACGCACGTGTGAGCGGGATTCGACGAGACCTCCTCATAGAGCCGCAGAGCTATGGGGTCGTCGGCGAGCTGATCGACAACCTCGCGGACGGCGAGAACGGGTTCGAGTGGGACGTCCTGGCCCGGGACTCCGCGGCCGACGGCCGACCGGAGTTCTACCTGGGGCAGTGGTATCCGGAGAGGGCGTCGCCGGGCGCTCCCCGGCATCTGCTCGCCGACACGGGGGAACACGCGAACATCCTCAATGACCCCGGGTGGCCCGAGGACGCTTCCGGGCGCCGGTCCATGATCCACGCCTTGGGTGACGGCGAGGCGCCCGCCATGGTCACCGCGGTCGACTATGACCCCCTCCTGGACACGGGCCGGGTCCTCCTCACCGAGAAAACTTCCTCCTACTCCGGACAGGGCGTGACGACCGCGCGGGAGCTGGCCGGACTCGCGCACGCCGAACGCGAGCAGCTCTCGGGCACCCTGTCCACCCTCACCGTGGCCGTGGCCCTGGACGACCCCGTGTACGGGTCGTGGCAGACGGGCGACCGCTTCCGGCTCGTCCTCCGTGACGAGTGGCTGGACACCGACCTGTCCGCGGTGCGGTGCGTGGATCACTCCGTGCACTACGCACAGTCCGACGGCCAGGATCTCGTCTCCCTCGAGCTGGACATGGCCGACTCGCTGGCCTACTCCCGGAACCTGGTGGGCTGATGGCGAACACTCCCTCTCGGCACGGCGCTGACGACCGGTGGCGGGCGGCCGTGGACCGGCGCCTGCACGCCTTGGAGACCCGACCGGCGACCATTCCCGTCAGGATCGACGACCCCCCGGCGGACTCTCCCGTGTCGCTGTGGATGACCACGGACGGGCGCCTGCGGGGGCGGCGCGCGGACACGGGCGCCGTCGTCGAACTTCAGCGGATGGCGACCCCGGGCGCCCCTCCGGCCCTGTCGTGGCCCACAGGCACGGACGTGTACCCGCTGACGGTCGTCGCGGAGCTGCCCGCGACGTGGGCGGCGTCGTTCGAGTCGACCGGCGCCCCGGCGCCGACGGGCACCTTCGGGCACGGGCGGGCCCTGCTGCTGGGATGGCCGCGCGGAGTCCTGGAGACCGCGCTGACCGCGTTGGTATCCGTGGACAGGGTGGAGGTGTTCGTCTACCACGTCGGCGAGAACCCGGCCCTGGATCCGCTCCCGGTGGCCGTGGGCGTGCACCAGTTCAACCCGTCGGCGCCGGGCTCGTACGTGCCCGGGACGCTGTCGGCGACCCGGGAGATCCTCCTTCCCGCGGTCGGCGCCGGGTGGCACCAGATCGACCCCGCGGACTGGAACGTGTCCGCGTCCGGGACGTCCGGTGTGCTCGTCGACCAGGGTGCGGCCGAACAGCTGGCCGGGCGCATCCACCCGCCGGGGTCCGGGGCCGGACTGGAACCCCGCCTGCGGATCACGTTCCGATGCCTGGTCAACGTAGGAGGCACCCTTATATGAGCAGTGAGTACGCGGGCACCCCCGAGAGCTTCGCGTGGTTCCGGGGCCGCACGATCCCCGGCGCCGCGATCCGCGTGTGGACGTCCAGGGACCGCACTACGGCCGTCACCCAGCTCGTGAGGCCCGACGACGGGTACCTGTGGCCGGGCGGGATCGTCCAGGCCGACGCCCGCGGTTGGTACCGGTTCGCGACCGTGCACTCCCACGAGTCGCTGTTCGTGGAGGCCGTGGGGGGCGACGGCACCCTGTACCGGATCGACCGCGCCGACGTCGGCGCGCGCGTGGCCACCCTCGAACAGGGCATGGGGGCGATCGGCGCCGACGCCGCGTCGGCGCGCGCCGACGCCGAGACCGCGTTGACGGCGGCTACGGCCGCGCGCGACGTCCTCGAGGGGGAGCTCGGGCGCGTGAACCAGCCCGAGGGGCTCGTGCGGCTGAACGACGCGGGGAAGGTCGGGTACGGGCAGTTGCCCGCGGACTCCGCGGCGTCCTCGTTCCTGACCTGGGGTGACTACTGGACGGTGGACGCCGAGCACTCCCCGCAGGTCGCCGGTTTCCGGGGGATGGGCAACGTACTGCCCGGCAACACCTTGGAGGGGGTGCGCGGGTACCTGGATTTGCACCCGTTCGTGGCTGGTGTGCAGGTGCCCGTGGTGTGGCTGGACGTGTTCTCCACGGATGAGACCGCACTCGTGGTGATCCGCCACGATTCGTTCACCACGACCACGACGACGCGGCCGTACACCTTGCAGGACATGACCATCGGGCAGGTGCGGCAAGCGCGCGTGGACGGCGAGCGGTTCCACCCCCGGTGGCCGGATCTGCCCGTACCCACGCTCGAGGACGTGTTCGCGGAGTTCGCCGGGCGGTGCCTGTTCGTGCTGAACTTCCGAACGATCGGGACGATCCCCCACCACCTGATCACCACGATCACCACCTATGGGATGCAGGACTCGGTGATCGTGGGCGCGTTCCCGGGCGCGATCTTCACCGACTACCAGGCGTACGGGATCCGCACGATGGCGGTGGTTCCCGTCGGGTCGACGGTGACCACGGCGCAGCTGGACACCTTCCAGGATCTGGGTCTGGACTGGGTGGCGCTGGACGCGTCGGGCCTGACCCCGGCGAACGGCGCCTCCCAGGTGGCCGCCGCCCGGGCCCGCGGGATCAAGGTGCTGGTCTACCCGCTCGAGCGGCACTACGAGCTGGATCGGGTGGGCACGTGGGGGGTGGCCGGGTGGCCGTGGGGGTGCGACATGTACGCCTCCCCCGACCCCCTGTACTGCTCGTACGGGCGGCGGGCCAAGTCGCGGATCTTCTTCGGCAATGACTACTCGGGCACCTGGCAGCACGGCCAGCTCTCGAACGGGCTCAACGGGGAGCGGTTCCCGAACCTGTCGGTGGACTCGGTGCCCGAGATCGGCGCCTTCGGAGGCCAGCATCTGCTCAACAACCCGTTGGGGGTCGCCGACAACAGCCTGAACATCGACGGTGAGCGGTGGGCGGTGTTCGAGTCGCCCGGGTGGGCGGTGCCCGTGTACGCGGGCGCCGTGCAGACCATCGAATCCCGTGTCCGGGTGCTGCGCTCCCTGGGGGGGTCGTGGATCACGATCGGGTTCGGGTTCGACTCCGACCGGCCCTTCCAGTACCAGGGGACCGGGTCGACGGTGCTCACGGGGGATCCGTCGCTGAACGGGTGGATCGTGGTCATCCGCGACGACGGAAACATCTACCTGCGCCGGGTGGACGGCGGGGTGATGGAGGGCGCCGACCGGGCCTCCTTGACCACGGGCGGGGGCGGTATCACGGTGCCCGACAACATGGGGTTCCGGATCAAGTTGTCCGCGACGCAGGTACAGGTGTCGGTGCTGACGGGGGCGGGCGCGGTCGTGAAGACCCTCACTCACGCGGACAACTCGCCGTTGCACCGGGGCAGGTACTTCGCGTGGGGCACCCGGCGCAGCGAGGCCGTGTTCTACCGTCCTGGAGCTGGAGGGGGTTCCTCGTGAGCCGTCGCATCGTGTGTCGCCTGTCGCCGACGAGCCTGGGAGTGGGTACGTCGTTGGGGCTGATCCCGTGGGGGGTGAACACCAGCATCGGGGGCCTCAATCAGGGGTTCCAGGTCGTCAACGGACAAACCGAGGTATACGTCCCACAGTCGGGGCTGTACCGCGTCGACGCGGCACTCTCCGCTCTCACCAACCAGCCGGAGGCGGCCATCATCCGTCTCATCGCGCGGATCGGGGGTCAGGACAGGATTGCCACCGGGGCGCGGGCGCGCGGTTCCAGCCTCACCCAGGGCCCCGCCGCGTCGGCCGTGCTCCGCATCAACATCGGACAGCCCGTTCAGGTGCTGGGGTCCTTCACCGGAGGGACCGCGGCCGATCTGGCCGCCCACGTCTCTCATCTGAGCCTTGAACTGCTGGAAGCGGTCTGAACGCCGCTCTGGCCATCACAACCCCCGGGGGTCACCTGTGCTGACGAAGCGCACGCGTCACATCGCTCTTTACTTCGTCCTGGGAACCCTCCTGCTGAACATCTGCATCCCTGTTTTCCGTGGTACCGAGCCCCCCGAAGCGCTGTACGCGCTGCTCGGCACCATCGCCACGTACCTACTGATCGGCGACAAGGAGAAGGGGAAGAAGAAGGACGACGAGGGGGACGGCGAGGGCGACGATGATGTGCCGGACGCCCCCCCGGACCCCAGCCCCCAGGCCGCGAAATGAGCCCGAATCATGCCGATAGTCGACCTCATGAGCGAAGCGTCTTACCTGGTGGCTGGAGTGCTGCTAGGCGTCGTCCTACGCGACATCCGCGACGCGATCCGTTCCGATCCCGAGGAGGCCCCCGATGCCCGATGCCAGACGAGTCCGAGCGCCGAGTAGCCGCGCGCTGGCGTGGGTGACCCTGGTGCTCATCGCCACGTCGCTCATCTATTCCGCGTGGATGAATTTCCAGGTGGACGCCCGGGCGCAGTGCCAGGCCGACCTGAACGGACAGTTTCTGGAGGTCCTGGAGAACAACGCCGCGGTGGCGTCCGCGGACCGCGACAACCTCGCGGAGACGATCGCCGCCCTGGGTGACGCTGACAGTGCCGCCGAGAGCCGGACGATACTGGACGAATACGAGACCAGGCGGGGGGCGATCGACGCCGATCGCGAGGAGTACCCGCCGCTACCGAGGGACGTGTGCGCATGAGCGAGAGACCGGACGACTTCGGGGGCGAGGGCGCCGACGGCGTCCACCGCGCCGACAACCCGCAGGCCACGGGCCCGGGCGGGGTGGACGAGTTCG
>Ga0233363_1000068_pt1 | contig 50487 bp, 42 predicted proteins | sample ElkDunMinimDraft_18_FD_191534 | JGI IMG/M metagenome (GOLD analysis project Ga0233363, IMG submission 191534) | Fecal eukaryotic communites from dung pellets of Tule Elk in California, USA - Elk Dung C16 | ecosystem: Host-associated > Mammals > Digestive system > Large intestine > Fecal | place... | reverse complement strand
GTCCCGAGCGTGAGGACGATGAGCGGGACGAGCCACGCGAGCCCGCCCCCGGCCAGGGCAGCCGCGAGGAGCCCGCCGGACAGCACGACGCCCGTCGCGATCGCGACCTGCAGGATGCGCTCGGGCGCGACGCGGCCGACGAGCGCGCCGTTGATCTGGCTGCCCGCCGTCACGGACACCGCGCCGATCCCGAAGACGATCGCGTACTGCTGGGCCGAGAGGCCGAAGAAGTCCTGGAAGACGAAGGTCGACGCGGAGATGTAGGTGAACATCGCGGCCATGTAGAAGCCGGAGATGAGCGCGAGGCCGATGAACGACCAGTCGGTGACCAGCGACCCGTAGGAGCGCAGCGCCGCGACGGTTCCGCCCGAGCGGCGCCGCTCCACCGGGAGCGACTCACGCAGGCGCAGCAGGACGATCACGAACAGCGCGACCCCGACGACGGCGAGCGCCACGAACATGCCGCGCCACGAGCCGAGGCGCAGGAACTGGGCCCCGATGGTCGGCGCGAGGATGGGCGCCACGCCGACCACGAGCATGAGGCGCGCGATGACCTTGCCGATCTGGAAGCCCTCGAACAGGTCGCGCACGATCGCCATGGACAGGACCATGCCCGCCGCGGCCGCGAGGCCCTGCACGAAGCGCAGACCGGTGAGGGCCGCGACCGACCCGGCGAACACGATCCCCAAGGACGCCGCGACGTACACGGCGAGCGACACGAGGAGCGGCGCGCGGCGCCCGATCGCGTCGGAGACGGAGCCGATGAGGAGCTGGCCGAGCGCGAGGCCGGCGAGGGTCGCGGTGAGCGTGAGCTGGACGCGCGACTCGGTCGTGCCGAGCTCGTCGACGATGCGTGGGAACGCGGACAGGTAGAGGTCGATCGTCAGGGGACCGACCGCGGTGAGCGCGGAGAGCAGGAGCACGAGGCCCGCGCTGACGCGCGTCGGGCTACCTGTCCCGCGCGTGGTGGGTGCGACGGGCGCGGTCGACGCGGACGTCGCGGGGGGAGTGGAAGCCATGAGGGCACAAACCCCGGGAGCGCCCGGACTGTTCCGGGACGCCGTCCGTGGTCGGATGCTGAGACGCCGCGGCGCGTCAGCGCCGCGCGTCGCGCCAGTCGATCCACTCCCGGACGAGGGCGAGGTCGTAGTCGGGACCGCTGCTGCCGACGGTGAACAGCGTGGCGCCCGCGGCGACCAGGTCGTCCGCGACCTCGCTCGGCGGGCGCGAGACGTCGACCGACCGCTCCACGAGCGCGGCCGTGTCGCGACCGACGGCCGCCCCGTGCTCGTCGAGGATCGCGCTCTTGCGCGCGAGCGTCGGAGCGTCGCCGAACGAGTGCCACACGTCCGCGTGCTCCGCGACGATGCGCAGGGTCTTCCTCTCCCCGCCGCCGCCGACCAGGACGGGGATGTCGCGCGTGGGCACGGGGTTCGACTGCGCCCAGCGAGCCTTGATCCGGGGCAGCGCCTGCGCGAGGTCCGCGATGCGGGAGCCGGCCGTGCCGAACTCGTAGCCGAACCGGTCGTAGTCCTTCTCGAACCAGCCCGCCCCGATGCCGAGGATCAGCCGGCCACCGCTGATGTGGTCCACCGTGCGGGCCATGTCCGCCAGCAGGTCGGGGTTGCGGTAGCTGTTGCACGTCACGAGGGCGCCGATCTCGACGCGCTCGGTCTGCTCGGCCCAGGCGCCGAGCATGGTCCAGCACTCGAAGTGCAGGCCGTCCGGGTCGCCGGTCAGGGGGAAGAAGTGGTCCCAGTTGAAGATCACGTCCACGCCGAGGTCCTCGGCGCGCAGGACGGCGTCGCGGATCTGGCCGTAGCCGGCGTGCTGGGGCTGGAGCTGGACACCGATGCGGAAGGGGTGCACGGGAGCGGTCATGACCAGCAACCTACGTCGGGCTGGAGCCCGGTGACACCGTTTTTGGGGCGGCCCCTCCCGGGGCGGACCCCGGGAGGGCGGCGGCTCCCCGGTCGGCCCTAGGGTGGGCGCATGAGGCGACTCGTCGGTCTGCTGGTGACGCTCGTGGTCCTCGTCGTGGTCGCCGTGGTCGTCGACCGCGTCGCGGTCCGGTCCGCGGAGGGCGGAGCCGTGCGGGCCTTCGAGGAGCAGGCCGACGACGTCACGGGCGCGCAGATCGACATCACCGGGTTCCCGTTCCTCACCCAGCTCGTGAGCGGCGAGCTCACGCACGTGACCGGCTCGGCGGACACCGCGTCGTTCGGCGGGTACGCGATCTCCGACCTGCGCGTCGAGGCCGACGGCGTGAGCACGTCGTCGCCGTACCGCATCGCGTCCGGGACGGCGTCGGGCGTCCTGGCGGCGTCGTCGCTGCAGGAGGCGGTCGTCGAGCAGACCGGCCTCGACCTCGGTGTCACCGCGTCCGGGGGCGTCCTCTCGCTGGCGTTCGACGTGCTCGGCGCCGAGATCACGGTCGACGTCGTGCCGCGCGTCTCCGGGCCGGCCGAGCTCGCGGTGGACGTCGTCGCGGTGCGTACGGCGCTCGGCGTGGTGTCGGTCGACGACCTCCCCTCGGGCATCACGGGCACGCTCTCCGGCCTGCGGGTCCCGCTCGACCTGCCCGACGGCGTCACGCTCGACGGCGTGTCCGTCGCCGACGGCGGGGTGCGGGTCTCGGTGGTCGGGACCGACGTCGTCGCCGAGGACTTGGTGGCGTCGTGACGGCGGCCCCGCGTGGACGACCCGCGGCGTCGTGACCGGAGCGACCGGGGGCCGGCCGGCGGTCGACGAGCGTCACGTGCTCGCCGCCCGACTCGCCGCGCACCGCCTGCGCCGACCCGACCTGCCCGACGTGCCGTCCGCCGTCGGGCACCTCGTGGCCGTGCAGGGGCAGGAGTTCCACCCGGCGCTGTGGGGGCTCACGCGCCGGCTCGACCCGGGTGCGCGGCCGGGCGCGGCGGCCGCGGTCGCGGCGTGCGACCGCGGCGAGGTCCTGCGGACCCACGTGCTGCGCCCCACCTGGCACCTCGTGCGGCCCGACGACGCCCGGTGGCTCCTCGAGCTGAGCGCGCCCCGGGTGCACCGGACCAACGGGACGATGTACCGGCAGGTCGGGACGGACGGGCACACGGCCGAGACGGACCTCGTGCTCGCGGCCGTGCAGGACGGCGCGCGCACGCGGCGCGAGCTCGCGGCCGTGCTCGGCGAGCACGGCCGCCCGCTGGAGGGCATCGCGCTCGGGTACGTGCTCATGCGGGCGGAGCTCGACCGGCAGCTCGTCAGCGGCCCCCTCGACGGCAGGCAGCAGACCTACGCCGCCTTCGACGACCGCGTCCCCGCGGGGTACGGGCCGCTCGGCGAGCGCTTCGACCGGGAGGCCGCGCTCGTCGAGCTCGTCCGCCGCTACCTCGCGGGCCGCGCGTACGCGACGGTCAAGGACGTGGCGCAGTGGTCGGGGTTCACGCTCACCGACGTGCGGAACGCGCTGGCGCTGCTCGGCGAGGAGGTCGCGGCGGTGCCCGGGGCGGGAGCGCTCGACGGGCTGACGCTGTGGCGGCTCGCGGACGCGGACGAGCGCGTGCTCGCTCCCGGGCCGTTCGCCGGTCCGGTGGCGCCGGACGGCGACCCGGACCGACCCGTCGTCGACCTGCTCCAGAGCTACGACGAGCTCTTCATGTCGTACGGCGAGAGCCGCGCGCTCGTCGTCGGCGAGGGTGTGGACATCGGCGACCGGCGCGGGTCGTCCATCCACGGGATCGCGGTCGACGGCGTCGTCGTGGGGCGGTGGCGGTGGGTCGTCGGGACGCGCGACGTCGCGGTCGAGCCGCAGTGGCGCCGTGCGCCCACCGCGGCCGAGGTCGCGGCGTTCGACGTGCAGGTCGCGGAGGTCGCGGAGCACTGGGGGCTCCTGGTGCGTCTCGCCGCTCGCTAGGTACAGGGCTTCCTCGCGCGCGCCGACGGCCGCCGCGCGCCGCCCCACGGTCAGTGCCGGGGCGTGCCCGGGCGGGTGACGAGGTGGACCAGCACGGCCGTCAGCACGACCACCCCGACGTACACCGCCATGGCGACGGGCGACGTGACCGCGAGCACCGTCAGTGCGACGTTCCCCACGAGGTGGAGGGCCACCGCCGCGGGCACGCCGCCGCGCAGGCGCTCGCTGACCAGCCAGTACGCGCTCGAGAGCGGGACCATCGCGAGCAGGAACAGCGCCGCCTCGACGCTCGCGATCCCCAGCGACGACTGCCACGTGCCCGTGAGGAAGAACAGCGGCAGGTGCCACAGGGACCAGGCGGCGCCGAGCACCACGGACGTCGCGAGCGGCGAGAGCCGGGTGCGCAGGCGCGGCTGCGCGTAGCCGCGCCACCCGAGCTCCTCCGAGAGCGGCCCCGCGAGGAGCGACACGAGCAGGAAGAGGAGCGGGCCCCCCGCCGCGGTGACGACGGCCACGCCGGCGGCGAGGTCCGTCGTCGGGCCACCGAGGAGGGGCGTGACGAGCGCGGCGACGACCGCAGGGGCGGCACCGATCCCGACGGCGGCCGGGAGCCAGCGCCCCGCCGCGCCCCAGCGTGCGGTGCGGGGACTGCGACGGCCCGTGCACCACAGGACCGCGGCGGCGAGCGTCGGCCCGCAGCCACCGAGCGCGTAGAGCGCGAACACCAGCGGGTCGGCGATGTCGCCCCCGAGCAGCCAGGCCGCGCCCCACGGCACCCACGCCAGCCCGAACGCGAGCGCCCAGAACACCGCGAGACCGCCCCGGGGAGCGCGGTCGGGGGCTTCCGGGGCCGGGACGGTGGAGAGGTTCCGGGACCGCCGCGTCGCGGGTCGCGGGTGTGCGCTGGTCGTCATGCCTCGATCTCACCGGTTCGGGCCGCCCCGGGGAGCCCAGACCACCCCCTGACGTGGGTGGGGACAACCCCCGTCCCTTCACCTCGCTCGTCGAGCACGGGTGGACCGGGGTGGCAGGGTGGACCCGTGACGACGACGCCAGACATCGCAGGCCGGGCCACCAACTGGGCCGGCAACCTCACGTACTCCGCCGCGGAGGTCGCGCACCCCGTGACGCCGGACGAGCTCACCGACCTCGTGCGGCGCACGCCTCGCCTCAAGGCGCTCGGGTCGCGGCACTCGTTCGGGGACGTCGCGGACACGGACGGCACGCACGTCGCCCTCGACCGGTACGACGACGGCCGCGACCCCGTGGAGGTCGACCCCGCCTCGGGCGTGGTGTCCGTCGCGGCGGGCCTGCGCTACGGCGACGTGACCCGGCACGTCCAGGCGGCGGGCCGCGCGCTCGAGAACCTCGCGTCGCTCCCGCACATCTCCGTCGCGGGGTCCGTCGCGACGGCGACCCACGGCTCGGGCGACGGGGTCGGCTCGCTGGCGAGCGCCGTCGTCGGGCTGGAGCTCGTGACGGGCGACGGCGAGGCGCGCACCCTGCGACGCGGGGACGCGGACTTCCCCGGGGCGGTCGTCGCCCTGGGCGCGCTCGGGGTCGTGACCCGGGTCGAGCTCGAGACCGTCCCGACGTTCGACGTGCGCCAGGACGTGCACGTGGACCTGGCGTGGGACGCGGTGACCGCGCACTACGACGAGATCACGGCCTCCGCGTACTCGGTGAGCCTGTTCACCGACTGGGGACCGGACGGCGTGCAGCAGGTCTGGCGCAAGTCGCGCCTCGCACCGGGGGAGACCGGGTCCCCGCGCACCGACCTCTTCGGGGCGACGCCGGCCGCGGCGATGCTGCACCCGCTGCCCGGCATCGACCCGGTGCACTGCACGCCGCAGCTCGGCGAGCCCGGCCCGTGGAACGAGCGGCTCCCGCACTTCCGGCTCGACTTCACCCCGAGCAACGGCGCGGAGCTGCAGTCCGAGTACCTCGTGCCGCGCGCGCGGGCGCAGGAGGCGTTCGCGGTGATGCGCGCGCTCGGGCCGCGCGTGACCCCGCTGCTCCAGGTGGGGGAGATCCGCACGGTCGCGCCCGACGCCGAGCCGCTGTGGCTCAGCCCGTTCGACGGTCCGGCGGTCGGCGTCCACCTCACGTGGAAGCCTCTGCCCGACGACGTCGCGCGCGTCCTGCCCGACGTCGAGGCCGCGCTCCTGCCGCTCGGCGCGCGCCCGCACTGGGGCAAGCTCTCGCACGCGCTGGTCCACGACCCGGGCTCGGTGGCGGCGCTCTACCCACGCTTCGACGACTTCGGCGAGCTCGTGCAGCGGCACGACCCGGACGGCCGCTTCCTCGGCGGGTACGTCGAACGGCTCCTCGCGGGCTGACCCGCCGCCGAACCCGGGGTCGCGCGTCACCGGGGGGCCGAACTGGCCCGCAACCCCGGGTTCGGCAGGTCAGGGCGTGTTCGGCTCGCACGCCACACCGGGCGTCGCTACGGTCGAACGAGCACCTGAGGCCCGTCGACGCGCCGCCCTGCGCGACGTGCGCGGGCACGGCACCGAGGAGGACCGTGGCAGGGACCGGAACGACCGGCGGAGCGCCGGCGACACCGAGGGCGCAGCAACCGCGCGAGGAGTGGACCGGGCAGGTCGGCTTCATCATCGCGGCCATCGGCTCGGCCGTGGGGCTGGGCAACATCTGGCGCTTCCCCGGCGTGGCGTACGAGAACGGGGGCGGCGCCTTCCTCGTGCCGTACCTCGTCGCCCTGCTGACGGCGGGCATCCCGATCCTGTTCCTCGACTACGCGATCGGGCACCGCTTCAGGGGATCCGCGCCGACGGCCTTCCGGCGGCTCGCGCGCTGGCTCGAGGGTCTGGGCTGGTTCCAGGTGATGATCTGCTTCGTCATCGCGCTCTACTACACGGCGGTCGTCGCGTGGGCGGTGAGCTTCTTCGTCTTCTCGTTCGACCTGCGCTGGGGCGACGACCCGGCGGCGTTCTTCACGGGCGACTACCTGCAGCTCGCCGACCCGGGTGTGAGCCTCGACTTCGTCCCGGGTGTGCTGATCCCCCTCGTGGCGGTCTGGGCCGTGACGATCGCCGTCCTCGCGGCGGGCGTGGCGAGGGGCGTGCAGCGAGCCAACACGGTGTTCCTGCCGCTGCTCGTCCTCGCCTTCCTCGTGCTCGTGGTTCGCTCGTTGTTCCTGGAGGGCGCCGCCGACGGGCTGGACGCCCTGTTCACGCCGGACTGGGCGGCGCTCGGTGACGCGAACGTGTGGATCGCGGCGTACAGCCAGATCTTCTTCTCGCTCTCGATCGCGTTCGGGATCATGATCACGTACGCCTCCTACCGCAGGCGCCGCGCCAACCTCACGACGCCGGGACTCGTCGTCGCGTTCTCCAACTCCTCGTTCGAGATCCTCGCGGGCATCGGGGTCTTCGCGACGCTCGGGTTCCTCGCGCACGAGCAGGGCGTCGGCGTGGGAGAGATCGAAGGCATCAGCGGGCCGATCCTGTCGTTCGTCACCTTCCCCGCGATCGTCTCCCAGATGCCGGGCGGCCCGTTCTTCGGCGCGCTGTTCTTCGGCTCTCTCGCGATGGCGGGCTTCACGTCGCTCCTGTCGATCCTGCAGGTCGTGTCCGCGGGCTTCCAGGAGAAGTTCGGCTGGTCGCCGCGCCAGGCGTCCGTGCGCCTCGGCGTCGTGAGCGCGATCGTCTCCGTGCTGCTCTTCTCCACGACGACCGGGCTCATCGCGCTCGACACCGCCGACCAGTGGGCGAACAACGTCGGCATCGTGGGATCCGCGGTCCTCATGACGGTCCTCGTGCTGTGGGTCCTGCGGCGCGGACCCGAGCTGCGCTACCACCTCAACGCCGTCTCGACGTTCCGCCTCGGCGCGTGGTGGCAGGTCCTCGTCGCGGTGCTCGCACCGCTCGTCCTCGGGTACATGCTCGTGTCGCGGATCGTGACGCTGATCGCCGACGGCTACGAGGGCTACCCGGGCTGGTACCTCGCGCTCGTGGGCTGGGGAACGATCGCCTTCATCGTGCTCGTCGCCCTGGTGCTCACCGCCATGCGCTGGCGTCACAGCCCGGACGACTTCGTGGCCTGGCCGCCGTACCCGCCGGGTGACGCCGAGCCGGGACGTCCTCGACCGCCGTCCGGCGGGGCGACCGGGGCCGCGGGAACGACCCGGGACACGAGGGCGCCCGGGACCGCTGGTGCTCCCGGGACGCCGGGGACGCGCGGGCCCGCGGACGAGGAGGTGGCGCGATGAGCGCGTCGGCCGTGGTCCTGCTCGTGCTCGCGATCGTCGTCGTGTGGGGCGGGCTGCTCGCCGCGATACTGCGACTGCGCGCGCGACCGGAGCGCACGGAGTACCCACCGGGCGCGGAGGACGACCACCGCGAGGACACCGCACCCGTCGAGCGGGACACGTAGCCGCCCGGCACGCCCGCCCGCCCGTCGACGTCCGTCGGTCTCCGTCCGTTCGTCACGGTTCGGCGTCGATGTCGCCCTCGGTTTGGCGTGCGGGGCGCCGGGGCCCCACACTCGTGCGCAGGTGCTGCGCACCGCCGGGTCCTCTGTTCCCCGTACGTCTCCCCAGCCGTCCAGGCAGGGTGCCGACGTAACACGACGGAGACGATCGGTGTCTACGCTGCCCCCTGCACGGCCCCACCCCGATCGGAGAGAATCCCATGCGTACGACCTCGCGCAAGCTCCCCCTCACCGGCCTCGTCGCGCTCGCCGCGACGAGCGCCCTCCTCCTCACCGCCTGCACCGACGCGTCGCAGACCGGGACCGGCGACGCGACCGGCGGCACCGACGGCGAGACGTCGGCGGCGCCGTCGTTCGACCCCTCGACGATCGAGGTCGACGACGCCGCGGCCGCGCTGCTCCCCGAGGACATCGCGTCCGCCGGCACGCTGACCGTCGGCTCCAACACGGAGTACGCGCCCGCCGAGTTCATCGGCGACGACGGCAAGACGCCGGTCGGCTTCGACATCGACGTCATCAAGGCGGTCGGTGCGACGCTGGGCCTCGAGGTCGAGATCCAGTCCGCCGACTTCCCGGCGATCATCCCCGCCCTCGGCACCAAGTACGACGCGGGCATCTCCTCGTTCACGATCACCGAGGAGCGCATGCAGGAGTCGAACATGATCTCCTTCCTCAACGCGGGCTCCGCCTACGCCGTGGCGGCGGGCAACCCGGACGACATCGATCCCGCGAGCCTGTGCGGCGTCACCGTGGCCGTCCAGACCGGCACGATCCAGGACGACGACATCGCCGTGCAGAGCGACGAGTGCGTGGCGGCCGGCGAGGACGCGATCGACATCCTCCAGTACGACAACCAGGCCGACGCCACGACGAACCTGGTCGGCGGCAAGGCGCAGGTCATGTACGCGGACTCCCCGGTCGTCGGCTACGCGATCGAGCAGACCGGCGGGCAGATCGAGCAGCTCGGCGACGTGTTCGACTCCGCGCCGCAGGGCATCGTCGTCGCGAAGGACGCCACCGACCTCGCCGCCGCGATCCAGGCGGCGCTGCAGTCCCTCATGGACAGCGGACAGCTCGTCGAGGTCCTCGACGGCTGGGGCAGCGGCGACGCGGCCCTGGAGACGGCCGAGATCAACCCGTCGGTCGGCTGACGCCGACCGACCGGCGACAGCACCTGACCCGCCGGTCGCGGGCGCCCGGCACGAGAACGGGCGCCCGCGACCGCCACACTGGTCGCCAGCGGGCGCGACGGCGCTCCCGCGACGGCCGCTCCTGCCTGGAGCCCGAGACCCCGAGGTGGATCATGACCCGACCCGACCCGGTCGACGATCCCGTCCGTGCCACCCCGCACCGCACGACGTCCGACCCGGTGCCGGACCGCATCCACGCCCGACCCGTCCCGCGCCCCGGACGATGGATCTCGGCCGCCGTGCTGCTGGTCCTCGGGGCGATGGCGGTCCACGGGCTGGTGACGAACGAGAAGTTCCGGTGGGACGTCGTCTGGCTGTACCTGCGTGACGTGAACGTCGTGCGCGGCGTCGGCTGGACGCTCGTGCTGACGTTCGGGTCGATGGTGATCGCGATCGTGCTGGCCGTGCTGCTCGCCGTGATGCGTCGGTCCGACAACCCGGTGATGACCTCGGTGAGCTGGGCGTACATCTGGTTCTTCCGCGGCACGCCGATCTACACCCAGCTCGTGTTCTGGGGCCTGCTCGCGGTGCTCTACCCGCGCCTGAGCCTCGGCATCCCGTTCGGGCCGGAGTTCTTCGAGTTCCGCACCCAGGACGTCATCACCGCCTTCTGGGCCGCGATGCTCGGGCTGGCCCTCAACGAGGCCGCGTACCTCGCCGAGATCGTCCGCGCGGGCCTCGGCTCGGTCGACCCGGGCCAGGCCGAGGCCGCCAAGGCGCTCGGCATGAAGGACGGCAAGATCCTCACGCGCATCGTGCTCCCGCAGGCCATGCGCGTCATCGTCCCGCCGACGGGCAACGAGACGATCTCCATGCTGAAGACGACGTCCCTCGTCCTCGCCGTGCCGTTCACGCTCGACCTCACGTTCGCGACGAACGCGATCGGCAACCGCACGTTCCTGCCGATCCCGCTCCTCATGGTCGCGGCGCTCTGGTACCTGCTCATCACGAGCATCCTCATGGTCGGCCAGCACTACATCGAGCGGTACTACGGCCGCGGCTTCGGCACCCAGACCGGTGCCCGACGGCGCGGGCGCGGCGGCCCGGGAAGCGGCCGGGGGCGGCGCAAGCCCAGCAGGCAGGAGCTCATCGCCGCATCCGGCACGACGAAGGACGACCCCTTCCTGGAGGTGACCCCGTGAGCGGGACGCACGACGCGGTATCGACGACGGCGGCGGACGCGGCCCCGGGCGGGACCCCGTCGGGCTCGGCCGGCACCCCCATGGTGCAGGTCGAGGGCCTGCACAAGATGTTCGGCGACCTGCACGTGCTCCGGGGCGTGGACCTCGAGGTGCCGAGCGGGTCGGTGTGCGTCGTGCTCGGCCCGTCGGGGTCCGGCAAGTCCACGCTGCTGCGGTGCGTCAACGAGCTCGAGGAGATCACCGGCGGGCGCATCCGCGTCGACGGCGAGCTCATGGGCTACCGCGAGGTCGTGAAGGACGGGCGCTCGCACCTGTACCGGCTCCACCCCAAGGTGATCGCGCGCCAGCGCTCGCGCATCGGGATGGTGTTCCAGCGCTTCAACCTCTTCCCGCACATGACGGCGCTCGAGAACGTCATGGAGGCGCCGGTGCAGGTCCGCGGGCTGAGCAAGGCCCAGGCACGGGCGCGCGCGACGGAGCTGCTCGACCGCGTCGGCCTGGGCGACCGCGCCGACCACTACCCGGCGCAGCTCTCGGGCGGTCAGCAGCAGCGTGTGGCGATCGCGCGGGCCCTCGCCATGGACCCGGAGCTCATGCTGTTCGACGAACCGACGTCGGCGCTCGACCCCGAGCTCGTCGGCGAGGTGCTCGCCGTCATGCGCGACCTCGCGCGCTCGGGCATGACGATGATGGTCGTCACGCACGAGATCGGCTTCGCGCGCGAGGTCGCGGACACGGTCGTCTTCATGGACGAGGGCGTCATCGTCGAGCAGGGGACGCCCGACCAGGTGCTCGGGAACCCGCAGCACGAGCGCACGCGGTCGTTCCTCGCGCACGTGCTGTAGGCACCCGCCCGGGTCCGGTCAGCCGGCGCGGCGGCGGCGGGGGAGCGCGGACCCCTCGTGCGCCGGGCGGTAGCGGGGCTCGAGCCCTGTCGCTCGTGCGGACGTGACGGTCTCGCCGCTCAGCGCCCGGCCCAGGTGGACGAGCGGGAGCATGTTCTCGTGCTCGACCACGAGCGCGTCGTAGATCGGGGTCTCGCTGTCGGGTGTCGGAGAGGTGGATCGCGTCAGCACGGACACCACCTTCCGTGACCGATGCGACTTCCGCGACCGGAAGCCGTGACGTGTCCGTGAGACCTTCGTGGAGACTGTGGCCCGCGCGACTCCCGTCCACCGGGTGGGTGCCCCGGGCGACCGGTGGCGGTACGGGCGGTCCGGCAGTTCAATGAGTCGTCATCGCGCCCTGGTCGTGCCGGGAGGACCGCATGAGCCTCGCCCCGATCGTCCACGAGCTGCGTCTGGCGTGCACCGTCCAGGTGGCCTTCGCCACCTACGTCGAGCGGATCGGCGCGTGGTGGCCGCCGGCGTCCTCCGCCGTCGGCGGCGAGTCGTTCTCCGGGCTGGTGCTCGAGCCCGCGCTCGGAGGCCGCATGCTCGCGTCGTACGGCGCGGAGCAGCACGAGTGGGGGCGCGTCACCCTCTGGGAGCCGGTCATGCACCTCGCCCACACCTTCACGCACGACCTGCCGCCCGGCGACGGGTCGCTCGTCCGCCTCGACCTGCGCCCGCACGGGCACGGGACCGCGGTCCGCTTCGAGCACGGCGGGTGGGCCCCGGGCACCGAACCCGTCCGGTCCCGGTTCACGGGGTGGCCCCGCGCCCTCGGCCGGTACGCGTTCCTCGCGGAGCACCCCCTGCCGGGGAAGTAGCGCCGGACCGCTCGGGGCGGCGACCCGTCGCCACGGGCCTCAGCCCCGGCCCCAGTCCCCCCAGCCCCAGTCCCCGCCGCCCGGTCGCCCGGGCTGCTGCTCCTCCTCGTCCTTCTTCTTCTCGTCGTCCGCGCGCTCCTGGTCCCGCTTGTCCTGCTCCGACTGCCGCTGGTCGAGCTCCTGGGAACGCTTCGTCGCGTCCTCCTCGGCCTTCGCCACGGCGGCTTCGCGCTCCGTGAGGGTGGTCGTCGCGGCGTCCAGCTCGGTGCGCTGCGCCTCCAGGTCGGCCCGCTCGCTCTCGAGCTGCTCGCGCTCGGCCGCGACCTCGCTCTGCATGCGCTGCGCCTCCGCGCGCGCCTGCTCGGCGTCGCTCTGCGCGGTCAGGGTCAGCCCGATGCCGACCAGCAGGCCGACGGCGACGCCCGCGAGGCCGACGGCCGTGGGCACGACCCAGCGCCGGCCCCGCTCGGGGGCGTGCTCGCCGTCGTCGTCCACCACGGGCAGGGCGAGCGGTCCGACGCTCGCGGCGGCCGCAGGGCGCGCCGTCGGGCCGGGGGCCGCAGAGGCGAGGGCCGTCGGGCCGGGCGGCGTCGGCCCGACCGGCACGACGCCGGACCGTGGAGACCCCACCGAGACCGTGGGCCCCGACGACGGCGCGAGCGCCGCCGCTCCGGCTCCGCCCGCGAGCCCGCCGAGCGCCGGGAGGATCATCGTCGAGCCGACGAGGGGATGGTCGTCGGGGCCCGTCGCCGTCGGTGCGTGCGCGCCCGCAGTCGCCGTCGGGGCTGCGGTCGTCGCGTTCCCGGCGGTCGCCACGGTCAGCGCTGTCGCCGGGGCGCCCGCCGGGACGGCGGGCGTCGCGCCCGAGGACCGCGCGCGCAGCGACCGGCGCGTCGGGGTGGCGCCCTCGACGGCACCGGCACCGGCACCGGCACCCGCGCCGACCGGGAACGGCTCGGTGGTCCGGACGACCGGGTCGTCCGGGACGGGCTGCGCGCCGTCCGTGTCGGCCCAGAACACCCACCCCGGGGGCGGCGCGGGCCAGGACGGGTCCGGGTGCCAGTCGGTCGTCGGGGTGAATCCCGGGGGGACGGGCCACCCGGGAGGCGGCACGAACCGCACGGCCATCGAACCTCCTTCGCCTCCGCGCCGGTGCGGCGCGTCGAGGGAACATTATGGCCAGGCGCGGCGGGGAGGAAGCGGCCGCCCGCCGTCCGGTCGCCCGACCGCGACTGCCGGCGTGGGTGGCCGCTGGTAGAACGGCACCAGCAACCCGGCGGTCCGGCTGCCGCGCCGCGACCGTCACGACCGGCCACGACCGCCCACGACCGCCCACGACCGCCCACGACCGCCCACGACCCGGAGGTGCCCGTGTTCCTCGTCGACGATCCGGTCGTCCGGACCGCCGCCTCTCCCGGTGCACACGCCGAGCACGAGGCGCCCGCGGGCGTCCCGACGCGCGACCGCGTCCTCGTGCACTCCGCGAGCGACCTCGTCCTCGCCGCCGAGTGCGAGTACCGGCTGCTGTGCCGGCTCGACGAGCAGCTCGGGCGCGTCCCGCAGCACGATCCCGACGAGGACGCGATGCTCGAGCGGACCGCCGCGCTGGGCGAACGCCACGAGCGCGAGGTCCTCGCCCGGTTCGAGGCGGAGCACGGCCCGTTCGACCCGGCGACCGGACGGGGCGTCGTCCGGCTCGAGCCCCCGCGCCGGCTGTCGTGGGACGAGCTCGTCGCGGCCCAGGCCCGCACCCTCGCGGCGATCGAGGCGGGGGCCGACGTCGTGCACCAGGCCGCGTTCTTCGACGGCACCTTCCACGGCCGTGCCGACTTCCTGGTCCGCACCGGCACCGACGACTCCGGCGCGGCGCGCTACGCCGTCGTCGACACCAAGCTCGCGCGCCGTGCCAAGGTCCCGGCCCTGCTCCAGCTCGCCGCCTACGCCGACCAGCTCCTCGGCGCCGGCGTCCCCGTCGACCCCGACGCCTCGCTCGTGCTCGGCACGCGCGAGCGCACCACCCACCGGCTCGCCGACCTGCTTCCGGTGCTCCACGACCGGCGCGCGCGCCTGCTCCGGCTCACCGGCGAGCACGTCGCGCGCGAGGGCCGCGCCCCCTGGGACGACCCCGCCGTGCGGGCGTGCGGGCGCTGCGACCGCTGCCGTGAGCAGATCGAGGCGCACCGCGACGTGCTGCTCGTCGGCGGGGTGTACGAGACGCAGCGGGCCCGGCTGCACGCCGCCGGGATCCGGACGATCGACGCGCTCGCCGCCGCGACGGACGAGACCGCGGTGCCGGAGGGGATGAGCGCCTCGACGTTCGCGCGCGTGCGTCGCCAGGCGGCCCTCCAGCTCGGGACCGGCCCGTCCGACGGCACCGTCGTGTGGGTCGACGGCACGGGCCCGCACGAGCTCTCCTGGCGCATCGACGACCCGGCGCCCGTGCTCGCGCTCCCCGCGCCCAGCCCTGGCGACCTCTTCTTCGACTTCGAGGGCGACCCCCTGTGGACGGACGCCGACGGGTCGAGCTGGGGTCTCGACTACCTCTTCGGCTGGGTCGAGCGGCCCGCCGGGCCCGACGACCGCCCGCCGTTCCACGCGCTGTGGGCGCACGACCTCGCCGCGGAGCGCGACGCGCTCGTCGCGTTCGTCGACCACGTCAACGCGCGCCGTCGGCTGCACCCGGACCTGCACGTCTACCACTACGCCGACTACGAGCGCGCGCACCTGCTCGCCATCGCCGCGCGCCACGGCGTGTACGAGGAGGAGGTCGACGACCTCCTCCGCGACGGCGTCCTCGTCGACCTCTACGCCGTCGTCCGGCAGGCGCTCCACGTCTCCGACAAGTCACGTTCCATCAAGAAGCTCGAGCCTCTCTACATGGGCGACGAGCTGCGCACCGGCGACGTCACGACGGCGGCCGCGTCGGTCGTCGCGTACGCCGACTACACGGCGTTGCGCGACGCCGGCCGCGACGACGAGGCGGACGAGCTCCTGCGGGGGATCGCGGACTACAACCGGTACGACTGCGTGTCGACGCTGCGGCTCGCCTCGTGGTTGCGGGATGCGGTCCGTCGCTCCGGCGGGGCAGCGGAGGCGCTGGCTGCGGCGCCGGGGGAAGCGCGCGGCGTCCACCCCGCGGCTCCTCGCCCCGCGGCGGCTCCCGTCGGGCCGGGCACGACGGCGGAGGGGGCGGCCGAGCGGGAGCGGTCGACCGCGGTGCTGCTGGAGGAGGAGATCCGCGGGGTCGTGGGGGAGGACCGCGCGCGGCGAGGTGCGGGCGAGCAGGCGCTCGCGATGTACGGCGCGGCGGCGGGGTACCACCGGCGTGAGGCCAAGCCGTTCTGGCACGAGCACTTCTCGCGGCTCTCGCTGCCCGTCGACGAGTGGCTCGGGCGGCGTCAGGCGTTCCTCGTGGACGGGGCGGAGGTCGTCTCCGGGTGGGAGGTCGAGGCGGGCCGGCAGACGTGGTCCCGGCGGCTCGAGCTCGTGGGGAGGCTGCCCGAGGGGAGCGACCTGAGGGTCGGGGTCGCGCCCTACGCGCTGTACGACCCGCCGCTCCCCGCCTGTGCCAAGACGTCCGTCGACGGCGTGCGCGGGTGGCTCGCCGGGGTGTCGATCCTCGCCGCCGGGCGTCGCGCGACGCCGCGCGGCGAGCGGGACGTGCTCCTCGTCCGTGAGCAGCTCCCGCGCGGGGCCGAGCCGTTCGACGCGACGCCGCTGGCGCTGGTGCCCGCTCCGGGACCGGGGACGAGGCCGCTCGAGGCGGCGACCGAGGCCGCCGCCCGGCACGCCCTCGAGGCGTGGGTCGCGACGGGCGAGCTGCCGCGCGACGCCGTGACCGACGTCCTCCTGCGGCGCCCGCCTCGGCTCGTGCCCGGCGCGGCGACGGGCGCGGACGGCGGGACGTTGCCGCCCGTGGTCGACGGTGACGCCGTCGCGGCGGTCACGGCCGCCGTCGAACGGCTCGACGCGTCCTACCTCGCGGTCCAGGGACCACCCGGGACGGGCAAGACCTACGTCGGGTCGCACGTCGTGGCACGGCTCGTCGAGCGCGGCTGGCGCGTCGGGGTGGTCGCGCAGTCGCACGCGGTCGTCGAGAACATGCTCCGCGGGATCGTGCTGGACGCGGGCGTGCCCGCCGAGCTCGTGGCCAAGAAGGTCGCGACGGACGGGCCGTCGCCGCGCGCCCGGTACGCGGAGCTCGACGGTGCCCGTCTCGCGGAGTTCGCGACGCAGCCCGGCCCGCGCGTCGTGGGCGGCACGGCCTGGGACTTCGCGGCCGAGCGCCTGCCGGCCGGCACGCTCGATCTGCTCGTGGTCGACGAGGCCGGGCAGTTCTCGCTCGCGAGCACGATCGCCGTCGCGCGGTCCGCGCACCGGATCCTGCTCCTCGGCGACCCGCAGCAGCTCCCGCAGGTGAGCCAGGGCGGGCACCCGGAGCCGGTCGACCGCTCCGCGCTCGGCTGGCTCGCGGACGGGCACGGCGTGCTGCCCGACGAGCGCGGCTACTTCCTGCCCGTCACGTGGCGCATGCACCCCGCCCTCGCCCGGGCCGTCTCGACGCTCGCGTACGAGGACCGGCTGCACGCGCACCCGGTCGCGGCCCGGCGGCACCTCGACGGCGTCCCGCCCGGCGTCGAGCAGGTGCTGGTCGAGCACTCGGGGCGGTCCGTGCGGTCCCCGGAGGAGGCCGCGGAGGTCGTGCGGCAGGTCGAGCGGGTGCTCGGCCGCTCGTGGACCACCACCGTCGACGGGGTCGAGGTCTCCCGGCCGATCGGGCACGGCGACGTGCTCGTCGTCGCGGCGTACAACGCCCAGGTGTGGGCCGTGCGGGCCGAGCTCGAGGCCGCCGGCCACGCGGACGTCGAGGTCGGCACGGTCGACCGGTTCCAGGGCAAGGAGGCGCCGGTCGTGATCGTCACGCTCGCGGCGTCGTCCGGCGAGGACGTGGCGCGCGGGCTCGGCTTCCTGCTCTCCCGGCACCGCGTCAACGTGGCGGTCTCGCGCGCGCAGTGGAGCGCCGTCGTCGTGCGCTCGCCCCGGCTCACCGACCTGCTGCCCCGCTCGCCGCGCGGTGTGGAGGAGCTGGGCGCCTTCCTGGGCCTCACCGGCTCGGTACCGCGCGGCTGAGAGCGGCCGGGCGCCCGACGGGGGTGGCCCCGACGGGCCCCGGTGGCCCCGTCGCGGCCCGGTGGCCCCGTCGGGGCCACGGGGCGCGGCCGACCGGGATCGTCAGAACTCGCCGAAGCCGCCGAAGTCCTCGAACCCGCCGCCGTCGAACCCGCCGCCGTCGAACCCGCCGCTGTCGAACCCGCCGCCCTCGCCGAGCCCCGGGTCCTCGCCCGCGGCCTCGACGGTTCCGTCGTCGCCTGCGCCGGGGTCCTCGCCGCCCTGCTCGGCCGCCGCGTCCTCCGCGACCGGCTGGGTCGGGTCGGCGAACGCCGGGCCGAAGAGCGCGTTCGCGACCGCCGAGCCGATGACGACGCCCGCGATGGTCCCGAGGAGGCTCGACCCGACCATCGCGCCGAAGCCGGGCCCGGCCTGACCGCGACCGGCGAACGAGCGCTCGAGCGTGCCGGGGTCGCGCATCTCGGCCCGGGTCGCCATGCGCGCGAGGTCCGCGGGAGCGTCGGACCGCGCGCGCTCGCCGGCGGGGACCTGCTCCCCGAGCTCGACGAGCACCTGGCGCCGCTGCTCGGGCGTGAGCCGGGCGAACGCCTCGGCGTGGGCCTGCTCGACGGCGTCCGGCGGGGCCGTGCGCAGGAGGTAGCGGTACCGGTCGACCGCGACCTGGTCGGGAGTGCGCGGTGCGGACCCGCCGGGCCGCGCGTCCTGCGGCGGGCTGCCGTACGCGGGCTGCTGGGCGGGGTACCGGGACGCGGACGTCGCGGGCTGCTGCGGTGTGCCGTGGGGGTCGCGCGGCTCGCGGCCGAGAAGTCGGTCCAGGAATCCCATGGTCGTCCTCCGGGGGGTGGTGAGGTCGGGCGAGCGCTCGGTCTCGCGCGTGCCGTCGCGGACGCGGCTCGCTCCTCGACCAACGTCACGCGGCCACCCGCGGTTCCGAGCCGGCCGAATCGACGTCCGGCGGCGACCTGCGGCGGCGAGCCGGTCGACGTCGCGGCGCACGACGGCGGGACCTCCCGTGGCCCGGGACCGTCACCGCGCGCGGGCTCACCAGTCCGGGACGCACGAGTGCCCCCGACCGGAGGGTCGGGGGCACTCGGTGAACGATCGGTCGGTGCGGTCCGCTGCGCGGCCGCTACCGCTGAGATCGGATCAGATCGCGCGGATGTTCTCCGCCTGCGGGCCCTTGGGGCCCTGCGTCACGTCGAACTCGACGCGCTGGTTCTCCTCCAGCGTGCGGAAGCCCTGCGACTGGATCGCGGAGTAGTGCGCGAACACGTCGGCCGAGCCGTCCTCGGGGGCGATGAAGCCGTAGCCCTTCTCGCTGTTGAACCACTTCACGGTTCCGGTAGCCATTGTTACTCCTTCAAGAGTGTGGAAACACCCCCCGCGGGCGCAGGGGAGTACATCACGGTGTTCGTCGTCAACTCTTGGGTAACAAGGTCCGCCGGGCACCCGCCGGATGGCGGTCACGTCGACGCGAGGACAAGCGAGGCACTGCAATCTCGGGAACAACCGTACATGGTATGCCCCATCTTGGCCATGGTTTGCCGGGCGGGTCGTGCGGGACCGGATCGGGCCCCGGATCGCACCCTGGACCGAGCCCTCGACGGCACGAGGAGCGAGCCCTCGGTCCGCCCCGCCGACGGCCGTGCGTCATGCCCGGAGGGACGACGTACGCGTCGGCGGCGGGGCGGCCCGACACCTCCAGGACGACGGAGCGCACCGCGCCCGACGTCCGGCCGCGGTGCTCGAGCAGGAGCAGCCGGCCGCCCGCGAGGAACCCGAGCCCCGTACGGACGAGGGCGATCGGCGCCCGGACGAACCAGCGCGCGTGCAGGAGCCTCGGCGCGAGGGTCATGGAGCCACCGTACGGCGACGGCTCCCGGCGGACGAACGTACCGTCGACGGAACGAATCGAGACCCGCACGTTACGAGTCGGTAACAACTCCTTGCGTCCCACGAAACCCGTTCCGCCTACGTTCGCGTCACCCAGGAACGCCGGGAGCGCCCCCTCTCGCGGATTCGTGGGTCCGGAGCTCCCCCGGCTGCCGCGGGGAGCCCCGGACGACGCGTCGGTGAGCGGGTTTCGCCCCTGGGTGACCTGTGTCACTATTCAGCACGCTATTCAGTGTTGAACTCAGCGATCGTCCGCGGAGCAGTGCGGCTCACCCCTCCTCTCCGCGGGGATCAGGACCACGGAGGTTGGCATGCATCGCACAGCACGACGGGCGAGCGGGGGTGCTGCACTGCTCCTCGCGGCCACCCTCGTCCTCACCGCCTGCGGACCCCAGTCCCAGGGCGGCGGAGACGAGACGACCGGCACGGCGACGGAGACCGACGACGGCGGCAGCTCGGCAGACCTGAGCATCGTCCCGGTGGTCCAGATCGACATCGAGGGTGCCGAGGTCGAGGCCACGGCGGCCGGCGACCCGGCCGACCCGGCCGGCGACGGCAGCGCGACCTGCGCCGAGGGCACGTCGATCGCCATGGCGGGCGCGCTCACGGGCCCGAACGCCGCGCTCGGTCTCAACATCCAGTACGGCGCCCAGGTAGCGGTCGACGCGTTCAACGCGGCGAACCCCGGCTGCCAGGTGACGCTCAAGCCGTTCGACACCGAGGGCGACCCGCAGAAGGCGACGCAGGTCGCTCCGCAGATCGTCGGCGACGCGTCGGTGCTCGGCCTCCTCGGCCCGGCGTTCTCCGGCGAGACCGCCGCGACGGGCGACGTGTTCAACCAGGCGGGCCTGCTGTCGCTCACGGCGTCGGCCACGAACCCCGACCTCACGACGAACGGCTGGACCAACTTCTTCCGCGGGCTCGCCAACGACGCCGTCCAGGGGCCGTCGGTCGCGAAGTACCTCGTGAACACGAAGGAGTTCGCGAGCGTCTGCGTCGTCTCCGACAACTCGGACTACGGCATCGGCCTCGCCGACCAGATCACCGAGGGCCTCGGCGACGCGGCGAACCCGGACTGCGCGGCCGAGGTCAAGACGGGCGACAAGGACTTCTCCGCGGCCGTCCAGATCATCTCCGGTGCTGACGCCGACGCGGTCTTCTACGCGGGCTACTACGCCGAGGCCGCGCCGTTCGTGCAGGGTCTGCGCGACGGCGGCGTCGACATCCCGTTCGTCTCGGCGGACGGCACGAACGACCCGCAGTTCGTCTCGCAGGCCGGTGCCGCGTCCGAGGGCGCGATCCTCTCCTGCCCGTGCGGCCCGGCTCCCGACGACTTCGCGGCGCTCTACGAGGAGACGACCAACGGCGAGGCACCGGGCGTGTACTCGGTCGAGGGCTACGACCTCGCGACGATCATGCTCACCGGCATCGCCTCCGGCGTGACGGACCGCGCCGGCCTGATCGACTACGTGGCGAACTACTCCGGTGACGGCCTGGCCCGCACCTACGAGTGGGACTCCGCGGGCGAGCTCGAGGCCGCGCTGATCTGGATCTACGAGGTCCAGTAGTCCGACGACGACGGGCGCCCCGCCCAGGTCCGCGCTGCGGCACGGACCTCCGGGCGGGGCGCCCCGTCGTGGACCACGACCTCGTACGAACCCGAGCAACGACATCCAAGGAGCGTCATGCCCGCTCTTGCCGACGTGCTGATCCACAGCGCGACCGCTGGCCCCCTCGTCCACGAATCGCTCATCGACTTCAACCTCGCCGGCCTCGGCCGCAACTTCTGGGGTCTCACCATCGAGGGCCTCACCTACGGCGCGATCTACGCGCTCGTCGCCGTCGGGTACACGCTCGTCTACGGCGTGCTGCGGCTCATCAACTTCGCCCACTCCGAGGTCTTCATGCTCGGCATGTTCGGGCAGTACGCGACTCTCATGCTGCTCGGCTTCTACCCGAGCGGGAACGCGTACGACAAGGGCATCCTCCTCACGGTCCTGTACCTGGGGATCGCGATGCTCGGCGGGATGATCGTCGCGGGCGGCACCGCCGTCGGGCTGGAACGCGTGGCCTACAGACCGCTGCGCAAACGCGGCGCGCCGTCCCTCGTGTTCCTCATCACGGCGATCGGCATGTCGTTCATCCTCCAGGAGTTCGTGCACTTCGTGCTGCCGAAGCTCACCGGGGGGACGCTCGGCGGCGTCAACGCCCAGCAGCCGATCCGGCTCGTGCAGCCCGAGGTGCAGTTCACGATCGGGAACGCGTCGGTCACCAACGTCACGATCATCATCATCCTGTCGGCGCTCGTGCTGGCCCTCGCGACGGACCTGTTCATCAACCGGACGAAGTTCGGCCGCGGCATCCGCGCCGTCGCGCAGGACCCGGTGACCGCGACGCTCATGGGCGTCTCGCGCGAGCGCGTGATCATGCTGACGTTCCTCATCGGCGGCATCCTCGCCGGCGCCGCGGCACTCCTGTACACGCTGCGCGTCCCGAACGGGATCATCTACTCGGGCGGCTTCATCCTCGGCATCAAGGCGTTCTCCGCCGCGGTGCTCGGAGGCATCGGCAACCTGCGAGGGGCCCTGCTCGGCGGCCTGCTGCTCGGCGTCATGGAGAACTACGGCCAGGTCGTGTTCGGCACGGAGTGGCGCGACGTCGTCGCGTTCGCGCTCCTCATCATCGTCCTGATGTTCCGCCCGACGGGCATCCTCGGGGAGTCGCTGGGGAGGGCCCGCGCATGAGCACGTCGACACCAGCACCCCGGCCCGCGTCCGAGGGCGCGCCCACCGAGATGCCGCCCGTCGGTCGCGTCGCGACGAAGGACCGCCCGCACGGCGGCGTCGGCGACCGCTTCCGGCTCTGGTGGGACGCGCTCGCGCGCCCCACGCAGTGGCTGGTCGGCGTCCCGTTCATCATCTTCGTCGCGCTCGTGCCGATCCTCAACATCCCGGTGCTCACCACGGTGGGCACCAACTTCGGCGGCGTCATGGCGCAGTTCGGCATGATCGCGCTCATCGCGATCGGCCTCAACGTCGTCGTCGGCCAGGCGGGTCTGCTCGACCTGGGCTACGTCGGCTTCTACGCCATCGGCGCGTACACCGTCGCGATCCTCACGAGTCCCGACAGCCCGTGGAACCAGGCGGGCGACGGCCACTGGCTCGGGCGGGAGTGGGCATGGCTCGCCGCCCTGCCCGTGGCGATCGCCATCACCTCGTTGTCCGGACTCATCCTCGGGTCGCCGACGCTGCGTCTGCGCGGGGACTACCTGGCGATCGTCACGCTCGGCTTCGGCGAGATCGTCCGCCTCCTCGCGGACAACCTCGACGAGCTGACGGGTGGCGGCCAGGGCCTGCGCGGCGTCGCCTACCCGCGCCTCGGCGTGACGGAGGACCTGCCGAACGGCGTCTTCTCCGCGGGCAACGCGGCCGGGACGCTCAACTCGGGTGTCTGGTGGTACTGGCTCAGCCTCGTCTTCATCATCATCTCGCTGCTGTTCGTCGGGAACCTCGAGCGCTCGCGGGTCGGGCGCGCGTGGGTCGCGATCCGCGAGGACGAGGACGCCGCGGAGATCATGGGCGTCCCCACGTTCCGCTTCAAGCTGTGGGCGTTCGTCATCGGCGCCTCGATCGGCGGCGTGGCGGGTGCGCTCTACGCGGGCCAGGTCCAGTTCGTCATCCCGACGAACTTCAACGTCATCAACTCCGTGCTCTTCCTGTGCGCCGTGGTGCTCGGCGGGCAGGGCAACAAGCTCGGCGTGATCCTCGGCGCCTTCATCATCGTGTACCTGCCGAACTTCTTCCTCGGGCGCTCCGAGCTGTTCGGCATCCCGATCAACGGCAACGAGATCGCGAGCTACCGCTACCTGTTCTTCGGCCTCGCGCTCGTCGTGCTCATGATCTTCCGTCCACAGGGACTCATCCCCGTGCGGCAGAAGCTGCTCGCCTACGGCCGCGAGCTGTACGTCGCCGCGCGCCGCGCGACGCGCGCAGCCACCCGGTCCGACGGGCCGCGGCCGGGTGCGCCCGCCGTCGCGACGGCGTCGGGCACCTCGGGGACGACGCCCGCCCGGGTGGACGGGTCGAGCACGGCAGAGAGCACCACGACCGGGGAGGAGACCCGATGAGCACCCACGACCCCGGCGGGATCGGCGCGGGCGGCGAGCACGGCGACGAGCACCTCGGCTCGTCGGGCCGCGCCGACTCCTCGCGCGCCGACCTGTACATGCCCGGCGCGGTCATCGAGGAACCGGCGATCGTCGACGTCGCGGAGGTCCGGCCCGAGCTCGCCAACCCCGACCTCGTCGACGCGATGGTCGCACCGGACCGCACGGTCCACGCGAAGGTCGGCGAGCCGCTGCTCCAGATGGAGAACGTCACCGTCCAGTTCGGCGGGCTCGTCGCGCTCGACGACGTGACGTTCGAGATCCGGCGCGGGGAGATCCTCGGGCTCATCGGGCCGAACGGTGCGGGCAAGACGACGGCGTTCAACGCGATGACGGGCGTCTACCGGCCCACCAAGGGGCAGGTCGTGTTCGACGGCACCCCGGTGGGCAAGCTCAAGCGGTACCGCATCACCCAGCGCGGCATCGCCCGCACGTTCCAGAACATCCGCCTCTTCAACGAGATGACGGCGCTCGAGAACGTCGTCGTCGGGTCTGACGCGCGGCACCGCACCTCGGTCCCCGGGGCGCTGTTCCGCACGCCGCGGCACCGCCGCGAGGAGCGCGACGCGATCGACCGGGCCATGGCGCTGCTGGAGTTCGTGGGCGTCGGCGGCCGGGCGACGGAGAAGGCGCGCAACCTCTCCTACGGCGACCAGCGCCGTCTGGAGATCGCGCGCGCCCTCGCGACCGAGCCCAAGCTTCTGTGCCTCGACGAGCCCGCGGCCGGCTTCAACCCGGCGGAGAAGGAGGCCCTCATGGACCTCATCCGCCACATCCGGGACGACGGCTACACCGTGCTCCTCATCGAGCACGACATGCGCCTGGTCCGGGGGGTCACGGACCGCATCGTCGTGCTCGAGTTCGGGCGGGTCATCGCGGACGGCACGCCGGACGAGGTGACCGCCGACCCGAAGGTCATCGCGGCCTACCTCGGGGTGCCGGACGCGGAGCTGACCGCCGAGGAGGGCGGCACCGGGCCCGAGCGCCTCGCCGCCCCGACGACCGAAGGAGGCAGCGGCGATGCCTCTGCTTGAGCTGCAGGACATGACGGTGGCCTACGGGCGCATCGAGGCGGTGCGGGGTATCTCCATCACCGTCGAGGAGGGCGAGCTCGTCACCCTCATCGGGGCGAACGGCGCCGGCAAGACGACGACGATGCGCGCGATCTCGGGCATCCGCCCGGTCTCGCGGGGGCGCATCCTCTTCGACGGCAAGGACGTCACGCGCATGAAGGCGCACCTGCGCGTGCTCGAGGGCATCGTGCAGGCGCCCGAGGGCCGTGGGATCTTCCCCGGCATGACGGTCATCGAGAACCTCGAGATGGGCGCGTACGCGCGGACGTTCGCGTCGAAGGCGGAGCACGACGAGACGCTCGACCGGGTCTTCGAGCTGTTCCCGCGGCTGGCGGAGCGCAAGGACCAGGTGGGCGGCACCATGTCCGGCGGCGAGCAGCAGATGCTCGCCATCGGGCGCGCGCTCATGGCCCGCCCGCGCCTCCTGCTCCTCGACGAGCCCTCGATGGGGCTCGCGCCCATGGTCATCCAGCAGATCTTCCGCATCGTCTCGGAGATCAACGCGCAGGGCACCACGGTGCTGCTCGTCGAGCAGAACGCGCAGCAGGCGCTCTCGCGGTCCGACCGCGCGTACGTGCTCGAGACCGGCGAGGTCGTGCAGACCGGCGGCGGCAAGGAGCTGCTCGCCGACTCGAGCATCAAGGAGGCCTACCTGGGCGTCGCCTGACGCGCCCTGAGCCTGCCAGGGGTGCCGTCGTCCGTCCGGACGGCGGCACCCCTTCGCGCGTCCGGCGCGGGCACCGGGCCGACGCCGCGACGTGCGTCGGGGAGCCGTGCGGCCGTCGCGACGGCACGTCACTAGGCTGGGTGCCGTGCCGATCCGACGACGCGACACCCGGGACCGACTGACCTTCGAGCTGGTCGAGTCGCCGGGCGAGGACGTCGACGACGAGGCGTCGTGGGCCCCGGTCACCGCAGTCCCGTCGGCACCGCGCGCCGCGAGGCCCGCGACCGAGGACGGGGCGGCACCGGACGGCGACCAGGGCGACGTCCACGACGCGGGCTCGACGACGCTCGGGGACCAGGACCGCGAGGCCGCGGGGAGGCGCCGGCGGAGGCGGACCGCGGTCGTCGCGACCGTGTCGGTGGGCGTCGTCCTCGTGCTCGGCGGGATGCTCGCCGTCGACGCGTGGCACGCGCGCGGTGACCTCGACCGGCTGCGGAACGCCCCGGGCGGTATCGAGCCGATCCCCGACGCGCCGCGCGAGCTGTGGACCGTGGAGACGGGCATCCTGTCGGGCATCTCCGTCGTGCGCGGCGGGGTCGTCACGGTCGAGGACGGCGAGGCCGTCGCACGCGACCTGGGGTCCGGCGAGGTCCGGTGGCGCGCGGACGTCGGGACGCACGGCACGTGCGGTGCGCCCGCCCTCTGGACGCTGCCCTCGGGCGAGCCCGAGGGGACGCTCGTGTGCCTCACGCCGCGGTACGACGACCCGGGGGACGACAGCACGACCCGGATCGACCCCCTGACCGGGGAGCGACTCGACGCCGTGGGATGGGACCTCGTCGTCCTCGCGGACGACGGTGAGGTCCTCGGGCGGCGCGACCTCACCCCGGACGGGGGCCGGCCCTCGGTCGGACCGGGCGGGACCGTCCTGCGGGTCGAGCGCGTCGGGGAGCTGCCGGAGGGCGACGGCGAGCCCGTCGAGCAGGACCCGGCCACGGGAAAGGTCGTCGGTCTGCCGGCCGGACGCGACGTCGTCGTCACCTCCGAGGACGCGCTGACCGGCGAGGAGCGCTGGCGGTACGAGCTCGAGTTCGCGCCCGGGGCCTCGGGGTCGTGCATCGCCTGGAGCGGCGAGAACGGCGAGGAGACGCGCGCGGACCTCGAGAACCTGTGGGCGCTCGCGGACGGCGGCTTCGCCCGGGTGGAGGGCTGCGGCATCTCGGCGTGGTTCGACGCGTCGGGCACGCGCCTCGACGTCCCGGAGAACCCGAACGACGGGATCGTCCGCCTCGCGGACGGCTCCCTCTACCGCGACCCGGAGAGCGGTGGCATGGACTGGGGGAACGCGATCGGGACCGACGCGCCGTTCCGGCCCGCCGTCCTCGACGCGCAGGGCGCGGTGCGCTGGACGCCGCCGGGCTCGCTCTACCTGCCGGAGGCCACCGACGGGAGCGCGCCGGACCTGCTCCTCGGCCGCGACGGGTTCGAGCTCGTCGCCTGGGACACCGCAGGGACGGAACGGTGGCGCACCGAGGTGGTCGGGCTACCCGTCACCGTCGGGGCCGTGGCGGGCGGGGTGGTCGTGGTCCCCGGGACGTCCGGCACGCTCGAAGGGCTCGACGCGGCGACGGGCCGCCGCGTGTGGACGCTCGAGGCCGCGGACCTGGCGCTGCCCGGGCCGGGTGGTGTGCCGCGGACCTCCTCGCCGGAGCAGTTCTTCACCGACGGGGAGCGCGTCGTGGTGACGCTCTCGGACTGGGACGCGGGGACGTCGTCGCTCGTCGCCGTCGACCTGGCGGACGGGACCGTCGCCTGGCGCGAGGAGCCGACGCCGGACGGCGGCACCTCGTGGGCCGTGCCGCTGCGGGGCGCCCTGCTCCGCATGAGCGAGACCGCCGTCACCCGGGTCGGTTGACCGCGGCCCTACGCTGGGAGCGTGCCGCTGCGACGACAGGACGGCGGTGACGACCGCCGCACGTTCGAGCTCGTCGAGACGACCGGGGTCGACGACGACCTCGACCTCCTCGACGCGCCTCGCCCGGTGCTGCTCGGGGCCCGTCCGCCGGTCGGCACACCGCCCGCTCTCGCCCAGGGACCGCCCGCTCGACGCCGACGTCGTCGACGCCTGGTGGTCGGCGCGACCGTGGGCGGAGCGCTCCTCCTCGTCGCGGGGATGCTCGTGGTCGACGCCGTGACGACCCGGGACGCGCAGCACCGGCTCGAGACGGCGCGCGGCGCGGTCCGGACGCTCGACGGCCCCCCCGAGGAGGTGTGGACGGCGACGGCCTCGGCGGAGCACGGGTTCGGGCTCCTGCCCGGCCTGCTCGTCACGGTCGAGGACGACGCCGCAGTCGCGCGCGACCTCGACAGCGGCGCGGTGACGTGGCGCGTGCCGGTGGGCGACGGCGCGGTGTGCGGGCCGTGGGTCTCGTGGCACGTCGCGCGCACCACCTCGCGCACGCTCGTGTGCGTCGCAGGGGCGACGGCCACGGTCGTCGACGCGACCGGGCGGGTGCTGGGGGAGCGGGAGGTGGAGACCGGTGGCGCGCTCCTCGCGCCCGGCCCGGCGGGCGGCCTCGTGCGGCTCGAGCGGGTCGGGGAGCCGGGCGAGCCCACGGGCGGCCCCGTCGCCGTCGACCCCGCTGCCGGTGAGACGATCGACGGCGTCCGGGGCCGGGACGCCGTCGTGACGCTCGAGGACGCCCTGACCGGTGACGTGCGCTGGCGGCACGAGCTGCCGTTCCAGGCCGTGCCGTGGTCGTGCACGAGGTGGGACGCGCGGACCGGGGGCGAGGAGGTCGACGCGGAGCGGCTCGACGCCCTCGCCTCGGAGCTCCTGGTCGACGTCGACGGCTGCGGTCTCGCGGCGTCGTTCACGCCGGACGGCGACCGGCTCGACGACCCGGACCTCGGGACGGACGACGTCGTGCCGCTGGCCGGCGGGCGGTTCCTCGTGGACGCCGACCGGTACGGCTCGGGGGGCACGTTGCGCGCCGACCGGGTGCTGCGTGCCGACGGCACCCTCCTGCTCGACGTCCCGGGCGAGGTGCTCGACCCGCAGTCCACCGACGAGCCGGGCCCCGGTGTGCTGATCGTCCGCGACGGCATCGACCTGGACGCCTACGACGACGACGGCGCGCGCCTGTGGACCCACGACGGCGCCCGCGTGCCCGAGGCGGTGTACGCGCTCGCCGCGGGGACCGCGGTCGTCGGGACGGGCGGCACGGTCCTCGGCCTCGACGCGGTGACGGGCGAGCAGACGTGGTCCCGGTTCCTCGACGACCTCGCGGGGGACGACGGCCGGTCGACCACGGTGAGGCAGGCGTTCACCGACGGACGCTGCGTGATCCTCGGCCTCGTCGACCCGGCGACCGGCACGGGATCGCGCACGGTCGCGCTCGAGCTGTCCACGGGTGCGCTCGTGTGGGAGAGCGACGACGGCGACCGGTCGGCGTCCCTCGTCCCGGCCCAGGGCCGCCTCCTCGCCTGGGACGGCGCGACCGTGTCGGTGCTCGGCTGACCGGGGCCGGTCAGCCGACCAGGCGCGCGCCCGGCGGGACGGCGGCCCACGCCGTCGTGCGCGCCACGAGGTCGGTCCACCCGAGGCGGCCGGTGGGCGACCACGTCGCGACGAAGCGCGCGGGGCGCACGCGCTCGTCGCCCGCCCACAGCGCGGCGAGCGCGTCCTCGGCGTCGGCGTCGGCGGCGTCCGCCCGCACGGTGAGCGCGGCGACGCGGTCGGTGAGGTCGACCGTCGCGTCGTCGGGGTCGGCGCCGACCGGCGTCGACGCGCCCCACACGTCCCACAGGAGGAGCTCGCAGCGCTGGCGGTGCGCGAGGTCGCCCAGCACGTACCGCTGCACGAACCCCGGCCCGCGCAGCCAGGCGTCCGGGCTCGCACCGTGGTCCGAGAGGTCGCGGCGCCCGGCGCGCCAGGCCAGCCACGCCTCGGCGGCGGTCTCGAACGGCGCGCCCTCCCCGGTCGGCAGGTCGTGCGCGTCGAACGCGCGCTCGTCGGGGCCGAGCTCGGGGTCGAACCGCACCCACCGTTCGCCGTCGTGGCGCTCGGCGACGACGTGGTCGCCCCGCAGCGCGGGGTCCCCGAGGTAGCTCATGAAGCCGAGCCGTGTGCGCGCGGGGACACCGTGCTCGCGCAGGGCCGCGACGGCGAGCAGGGAGTGGTCGCGGCAGCACCCGCCGACCTGCTGCGCGGGTGCGCGGTGCGCGTCGAGAGGGCCGGGGGACCGCTCGACCGCCGCGCCGAGGATCGCGTCGACCCAGCGGCGGTCCACGTCGGCGAGCTGGTCAGGCGTGGAGGCGTGCGCCCCCGCGCGATAGTGCACGACGGCGGTCGTCACGGCGGCGTGCAGGCTCGCCGGGTCCGGGGCCACGGCGGCGAGGAGCGCGGCGTGGTGGCGCGGGTCGGAGAAGGCGCTGTGGGTCGCGTAGTCCGCGAGCGTCGGCGCGGCGGAAGTCGTCCGGGGATCCATGCCGGGAGCCTCGGGCCTGCCCCGGGGGCAGGGTCAAGACCGACGCGTCAGCGCGCCGCGTCCCCGGCGGACCGTGCGCCGGCGGGCGCCAGGGGTACCGCGACCTCCGCGACCACGGCGTCGGGCTCGTCGGACCAGGGGACCGCGTAGACCTCGCGCGCGGGCGCCGTGCTCCGCGGGACGGCGGCCCGCACCGCGTCGTGGTACGCGACGATCCGCGGGAAGCGGCAGTCGCGGGACGGGACCTCGACGACGGCCTCGCGGCGCGCGGGCTCCTCGCGCAGGACGACGGGACCGGCCGGCGCGACGGCCCCGTCGTAGGGGACGCACGTCTCGACGAGCCCGGGGACCTCGCGTCCGGGAGGGTCGTGGAAGACCACCCAGTACGCGGCGCCCGCGTCCGCACCGGCGGCCGCGACGTGCGCTCGGAGCGCGAGGAGGTCGGCGGTGAACGTCGCCACGAGGTCGCCCTGGACGGGGCGCGACGTGAGGGTCGCGACCGTCGTCGGCGCGACGTCGCGGCGTCGCACGGCGAGCGGCCCGGGCGCGGTCGGCGGTCCCGCGCCGAGGCGCCTCGCCAGCTCCTCGGCCGTCGCGCGCTGCGCGGCGAGCGCGCGCTGCCGCTCGTCCCACCACCCGAGCAGGACGTCGCGCGCGCGGCCCGGGTCGGCGTCGACGATCTCGGGGACGCGCGCGAGGGGGACGTCGAGCCGTCGCAGCAGCGCGAGGGTCCGCCCACGCTCGGCCTGCTCGGGCGTGTACGCGCGGTAGCCCGTGCGCGGGTCGACGTGGGCCGGGACCAGCAGCCCGTTCGCGTCGTACAGCCGCAGCGCCTTCATGGACAGGCCGGACGCGCGCACCATCTCGCCGCTCGACAGCGTCGCGGGCCTGGGTCTCCCGGTCACGCGCCGAGCGTAGCGACCCGCGCGCGACGCGCGGCGGGGACCACCCGACGTCGGGCCGCACTACCCTGGCCAGATGCCTGACGACCTCACGCAGACCGACGCCTCCGCGAGCCCGGGCCGGGCGGCCCGCGCCGAGCGGGAGACGCCCCCGGCGCCCGTCGCGCCCCGCCGACCGACGCGGCGCACGCACCACGGCGAGACCGTCGTCGACGACTACGAGTGGCTGCGGGACAAGGAGTCGCCCGAGGTCGTCGCGCACCTCGAGGCGGAGAACGCGTACACCGAGGCCCGGCTCGCGCACCTCGAACCGCTGCGCGAGCGGATCTTCGAGGAGATCAAGGCGCGCACGCTCGAGACGGACCTGTCGGTCCCGGTGCGCCAGGGCGCGTACTGGTACTACGCGCGCACGGTCGAGGGGTCGCAGTACCCGATCCGGGCGCGTGCCCCGATCGACGCGAGCGTCGGCAGCGACGCGCCGTCGTCGTGGGTGCCGCCCGTGCTCGAGCCGGGCGTCCCCGTGCCGGGCGAGCAGGTGCTGCTCGACGACAACGTCGAGGCCGAGGGGCACGAGTTCTTCTCGCTCGGGTCGTTCGACGTGTCGGTCGACGGGACGCGGCTCGCGTACGCGGTCGACGTCGTGGGTGACGAGCGGTTCACGCTGCGCATCCGCGACCTGGAGTCGGGCACGGACCTCGTGGACGAGGTCCCCGGGACGTTCCCGGGCGCCGTCTTCTCCCCGGACGGCCGGTACGTCTTCTACCCCACGGTCGACGACGCGTGGCGCCCCTGGCGTGTGTGGCGCCACGAGCTGGGCACGCCCGCGACGCAGGACGTCGTGGTGTTCGAGGAGCCGGACGAGCGGTACTGGGTCGGCGTGGGCGTGTCGCGCTCGCAGCGGTTCGTGCAGATCGACGTGGGCTCGAAGATCACGTCCGAGACGTGGCTGATCGACGCCGACGACCCGACGGGCGAGCCGCGCGTCGTGTGGCCGCGGCGCGAGGGCGTCGAGTACACCGTCGAGCACGCGGTCCTGCCGAGCACGTGGCTGCCGACCGCCGAGCACGGGAACGGCGACCGTCCCGACCGGGATCCGGTCGCTGACCCCGTGTTCGGCGGGGCAGGGGGTCGCGACGTGCTGCTCGTGCTGCACAACGACGGCGCGGAGAACTTCGAGCTCGTCGTCACCGACGTCCCCGGCGCCGGTGCCGTGCAGCCCGACGGCGGTGCGCGCCCGGGTGGCCCGCTCGGCCCGGGCGACGCGACCGTCGTCGTGCCGCACGACCCGGCGACGCGGCTCGAGGCCGTCGACGCGTTCGCCGGGCACCTCGTGGTGTCCTACCGGCGCGACGCGCTGTCCCGCGTCGGCGTGATCGACCTCGCGTCCTCCGAACCCCCGCGCCCGGCCGGGCTGCCCACGCCGATCCGCACCGGGGACACCCCGGCGCCTCCGGTCGACCACTGGCACGTGCACGAGGTCGCGTTCGACGAGCCGCTGTACACCGCCGTGCTCGCGGGCAACCCGGAGTGGGACCAGCCGAACGTGCGCCTGTCGTACTCGAGCTTCGTCACGCCGTCGACGGTCTACGACCTGCGGGTCGAGACCGACGAGCTCACCGTCCTCAAGCAGCAGCCCGTGCTGGGCGGGTACGACGCCGCCGACTACGTGCAGCGCCGCGAGTGGGCCACGGCCGAGGACGGCACCCGGGTCCCGGTCTCGCTCGTGTGGCGGCGCGACGCCGTCGGGCTCGACGCGACGGGCACGGGCGCCGAGCCCGCGCCGCTGCTTCTGTACGGCTACGGGTCGTACGAGATCAGCATCGACCCGGCGTTCTCGATCTCGCGCCTGTCGCTGCTCGACCGCGGCGTCGTGTTCGCCGTCGCGCACGTGCGCGGAGGCGGCGAGATGGGCCGACGCTGGTACGACGACGGCAAGACGCTCGCCAAGCGGAACACGTTCACCGACTTCGTCGCCGTCGCCCGGCACCTCGTCGACGCCGGGTGGACGAGCCCGGAGCGCCTCGTCGCGCAGGGCGGGTCCGCGGGCGGGTTGCTCATGGGCGCCGTCGCGAACCTCGCGCCCGAGCTGTTCGCCGGCGTCCTCGCGCAGGTGCCGTTCGTGGACGCGCTCACCTCGATCCTCGACCCGTCGCTCCCGCTGACCGTCGTCGAGTGGGACGAGTGGGGCGACCCCCTGCACGACCCCGAGGTCTACCGGTACGTGCGCACGTACACCCCGTACGAGAACGTGCCCGACGACGCCGCGCACTACCCGCGGATCCTCGCCGTGACGTCGTTCCACGACACGCGCGTCCTCTACGTCGAGCCCGCGAAGTGGGTCGCACGCCTGCGCGCGGCCGGGGCACCCGCGCTGCTCAAGATCGAGATGCACGCCGGGCACGGCGGCGTCTCGGGCCGGTACGAGGGCTGGCGCGAGGTCGCGTACGAGGACGCGTGGGTGCTCGACGTGCTCGGCCTCGCGGCGCGCTGACGTGGCGCGGGGCCGCGGACGAGGCGGACCCGCGCCCGGCGGGCGGACGGTCAGTGCGCCTGCGGGGACCCGCACTCCGCGCAGAACCTGGCGCCCGCCGCGTTCGTGGTGCCGCACTCGCGGCACGCGCTGACCTGCGCGAGGCGCTCGCCGCACTCGCCGCAGAACTTGCCGCCGTCGACCTTCGCCGAGCACGACGGGCACCGCGTCACGGCGGCCGTCTGCAGGTCCGCCCCGCCGACGAGGTCGGTCGTCTCGAGGCGCTCGCGCACCTGGCGGCGACGCTCCTGCGCCTGGAGCTGCGCGAGCTCCTCGGTCTGCTTGGGCGAGCAGCGCACGCACTGGCCCACGGCGTCGTTCCAGCAGACCTCGTGGCACATCCAGTCGCCGCACCCGTGGCACTGGCGGAAGCTGTCGCGGACCTCCCCGACCGCGGCCTCCATCGCCTTGTCCTTGGCCGGCGAGTTGGTCTGACGGTCGGCGGCCCACGAGCCCGCCGCGTACGACAGGTCGGCGACCTTGCCCCCGAACAGCCGGCCCGCGGCCCGGACGAGGCTGCCGCCCTTGGCGATGACGTCCGCCCGGTAGGCCGAGCGGTACCCGTTGCCGCAGCGCTCGCAGCGGAACTCGAACTGGTACCCGCCCGTGTTCGACAGGTCGCGGACGTTGTCGGTGAAGGCGATGGGCGTGCTCATGGGGTCGGACCTCGGTCGTGTCGGGGATCGGCGGGGGCACAGGTTCTCGCAGCCTGACCTGCGGGAAGACCGCGCGGCGAGGCGCGACCGCTTGGATGCTACCCAGGGAGGTCCGCCACCCGGGGGGGATCACCCGGGTGAAATCGGGCGCATCGCCGGTCAGGGGCGCACCAGGCGCAGCGGGGCGTCGGCGGCACGGACCGTGACGGTCTGCCCCCAGGCGGCGACGAGCCGGTCGTCCTCCATGCCGTCGCCGAAGACGACGAGCCGGTCCGAGGTCACCGTGAGCGCGACCTCGGCCCCGTCGTCGACGTAGCCCTCCGTGAGCGACGCGCCCGTCGCGGGGGAGGGCCAGGCCTCGCGCACGAACCAGCCGAGCCGGTGCTCGGTGCGCGCGGGAGCGGTCCGCCCGCCCCGGTCGTGCGCGAGCGAGGCCCACCAGCCCGTGGCACCGGTTCCCGTCGCGACGAGCACGCCCGACGACGACTGCCGCTCCGTGCCGGCCGCGCACCGCAGCGTGTACCGCGCGCTCTGGTGGCTCGGGTGGCCGACGAACACCTCGTTGAGCGCGGTGAGGTGCTGCCCGTCGTCGAGGTCGGCGCGCACCATGGTCAGCGCGTCGACGGGCAGGGCGGCGGCGCGGTCCGCCGCGCCGGCGGGCGCCGGACCGTCGAGCGTTCGCAGCAGCGCGGTCGCGGCCTCGACCCGGTGGCGCACGAGCACGCCCGCGTTCACGCCGGGCTCCGGGTCGACGCCGAGCACGGGCTGCCCCTGGAGGTACTTCGCGGCGTTCGCGACGAGGCCGTCCTGCCCGACCACGACGACGACGTCCTCCGGCGCGACGAGGAACCGCGACAAGTCGGCGCGCTCGACGTCGGCGCGCGCCCAGTCGGCGGGCAGGGCGCGCACGACGGCGTCGCGCGCGGCAGCCAGCGCGTCGTGCCGCGCCTGGACCTCGGCCAGGCTCCGCCCGCGCGAGCGGAGGAAGAACTCGGCCTGGCCGCGCGTGCCGTGCCGGTCCAGCAGGTCGTCGAGCTCCGTGCGCCGGTGCACGACGACGGCGCGTCGCCGCAGCATCGTCAGGCCGCCTTCCCGGCGGTCCCCGGCCCGCCCGTCCCCGCGGCGCCGGTGCGCGGTGCGCCCGGCCCGTCGTCGGGCCCGAGGCCGCGCACCAGCGCCGACAGGGCCTCGGTGAGCAGGTCGGGCGTGATGGTGAGGTGCTGGACGTCGGGGAGCGACCCGGCCGCCTCGCGCAGCGCGAGGGCGAGGAGCGTGCCCTGCCCGGCGCTCGCGTAGACGTCCATGCGGGCCTGCTCCGCCGCGGCCTCGGCCGCCCCGACGACACGCACCTGCGCGGCCTTCGCGTCGGTCGCGAGCTGGGCACGCTCGGCGGTCGCGCGGGCGTCGACGAGCGCGGCGGACGCCTTCTCCTCGGCCTCGCGCCGCGCGTTCGCGCCCTCCTGCGCGACGAGCCGTTCGCGGCGGGTCGCGAGCTCGATCTTGCTCGCGAGCTCGTTCTCGGCGATGGCGCGCTCGCGCTCGACGGCCAGGGCCCGTCGCTCGTAGGTCGCGCGGTCGGCCTCGGCCTGGACGTGCTCGCGCGCGGGGGTCTGCAGCGCGCGCTCGACGTCCTTCTCGGGGCGCACCGCGAGCACCTGGACCCCGATGACGACGATGCCCGTCGCGGCGAGGCGCGGGTCGGTCGTCAGCGCCTCGGCGAGGACGTCGCGCACGCGCGGCACGCCGGTGGTGAGGGCGTCGGCCAGCGGCATCGCCGCCAACGTGTCCGCCGCCCGGCTCTGCGCGAGCCGCCCGACGATGCTCGTCACCTGCTCGCGCCCCGCGGTGCTCGTCTCGCCCGTGCGGGGGTCGACCGCGAAGTCGAGGCGCTGCGACGCGACGACGGGCTCGGCGAAGCGGTAGGTGACGCCTGCCTGGACGGTGACGTCCTGCTGGTCTGCGGTCACGGCGTGGAAGAAGACGGGCAGCTCCTGGTCGTCGACGGGGACCTCCGAGAGGACCGACGTCGTCGGGCGGAACCAGAACGCCTGCCCGACGCCCTCGTGCGCGACGCGGCCGCGCCGCAGGTGCACGACGTGCCCGGTCGGGCTGCCGAGGAAGTGCCGGGTCCACGGGTAGGCGCGGATCGTGGCCATGGTCGTCTCCGATCTGTTTTCGTCAATCTGACGATAAGAGCGTAGGCCGGGCCGCCGGTTCTCGTCAACATGACATGAATGTGGGACGATGCCGCCCATGAGCGCCTTCGCGGACCCCACCCCCGTCCCGCCCGACGCCGCGCTGCTGCCCGTGACCGTCGACGTCGTCGCGCTCACCGTGCGCGACGACGCCCTGCACGTCCTGCTCGTCGAGCGAGGGGTCGAGCCGTTCCGCGGCGCCCTCGCGCTCCCCGGCGGGTTCGTGCTGCCGGGCGAGCGCCTCGCCCCGGCGGCACGTCGTGAGCTCGAGGAGGAGACCGGCGTCCGACCGCCCGGCCACCTCGAGCAGCTCCGCACGTACGGGCCGCTCGGCCGCGACCCGCGCGGACCGGTCCTGTCGGTCGCCCACCTCCTGCTCGCGCCGGAGTTCGGGGTCGTGCGCGCCGGGTCCGACGCCGGCGGGGCGGCCTGGCACCCCGTCGAGCCGCTCCTCGCGGCGTCGGGGACGCAGCTCGCGTTCGACCACGCGCGGATCCTCGCGGACGGGGTCGAGCGCGCACGCGCCAAGCTCGAGTACTCCGCGCTCGCGACGGCCTTCTGCCCGCCCGAGTTCACCGTCGCCGACCTGCGGCGCGTCTACGAGGCGGTGTGGGGTGTGCGGCTCGACCCGCGCAACTTCTCCCGCAAGGCGACCAGCACCGCGGGGTTCCTCGAGGACACCGGCCGCACGACGTCCGGCGGCACCGGCCGTCCCGCCGCCCTCTACCGTGCGGCGTCGGACGCGGCCGACCCGGACGACGCGCCCGCGAGCGTCCCCGCCGTCCTCGACCCGCCGCTCATGCGCCCCCGTCGCTGACCCGTCGCCGCCCGCGGGGGAGTTCTCCCCCTCGACAGCCGGCGCCGTCGAGGTCATGCTCGCGCGCATGTCGACGTACAACTACTGGCGCAGCGACCAGGGCAACCTCCAGGCCCTCTCCGAGGAGCTCGCCGCACAGGCGTCGATGGCGCGGTCGCGCGAGGCCTCCCTCCACCGGCGGCTGCGCTCGCTCGAGGGCGACCTGTCGAGCCGCGTCGAGGTCCTCACCCGCCTGGTCAACGCGCTCATCGAGCTCGGCGAGGTCCGCGAGGAGCTGGCGCTGTTCACCTCGGCGCGGCGGGCCCGCGACGCGGCCCGTGCCCTGACGCGGGCCGTCGTGACCGGCGAGGGCGACGTGTCGCACCTGCGCCGCTCACCCGACCTCGTCGACGTCCCCGGCTACTGGCTCGTCCCGGCGGCGCTCGCCGTCGCGGACGTCGCCTCGGGACGACTCGACGAGGACGCCGCGCAGGAGGCCCTGCTCCGCGACCGGCGGCGCGCGGCGACGTACCTCGTCGCGGTGTGCACGCTCGTCGGGCGCCCGGCGCTCGCCTCCGCGTGGGTGGCGTCCGTGCTCGACGCACCGGTGCTGCCCGCGGCGGGCTGGGGGAGCGCCGAGGGCGAGCCGGAGCCGACGGCCGAGGTGCGGGTCGGCGCCGCGGAGCGTGCGTTGTGGCTCGCCGCCGCGGAGGGGGTCCTCGACGACGACGCCCGCGACGTCGTGCGCGCCGGTCTCGCGGACCGCCTCGCGCTGCTCGACGACCCCGCGCGCTCGCGGCTGCGCCGCCGCGTCCTCGACGCGGCCCCGGCGCTCCCGACAGCGCAGGGCGACGACTGGGGGACGCCCGCCGACCCGGGCGCGACGGCGCCTGACGCCCTCGGCGTGCTGCGCTCGTGGGCGGGGTGGGCACGCGCCGTGGGGAGCGGCGCGATCGCCGGGCCGACCGGCGCGACGGAGCCCGGCCCGGTCCCGGCGGGCGAGCGCTCGCCCGGGCCGGACGAGCCGGTGACCGCTGCCCGCGCGCTGCTGCGCGTCGTCGCCTCGCTCGTCGACGAGGGCGCGCCCGTCGAGCGCGACCTGCTCGACCGCGCCGAGCTCCTCGGCGAGCGCGTCGGGCGCGCGCCGGAGGACGACGGCCCCGAGTGGGACGCGGCCGACGGGACGCTGGTCGACCTGCTCGTCGACGACGCGACCGCGGACGACCCGGGGCGTGCCGCGCTGGTCGCGCCGCTCCTCGCCGACGAGCTCCGTGCCGCGAGCCACGCGCAGGCGGCCGCCGTCGCGGCGGCCCCGGCGCCGTCGCGCTCGCTGCGCGCCGGGAGCCGTACCGTCGTCGTCACGCCCGCGGACGACGGCGCGGCGCACGCCGCGACGGCCCGCGCGGAGCTCCTCGCCCGCCCGGTCGACGGCGTGTCCTGGACAGCGGTGGGCGGCATCGGTGCGGTCGCGGTCCTGGCGCTGGTCCTCGGAATCGCCGTCGCGCCGGCCTGGTACGTCGTGGCGGTCGTCGGCGGGGCCGTGGCGGCGTGGCAGTGGTTCGCCGGCGAGCGCCGTGCCCGCGACCAGCGCGCCGAGCTGCAGCGCCGGGCGGAGCGGCTCGACCGTGAGCTCGTGGCGGCGCGGGCCGCCGTCGCGGCCGAGGACGAGCGGGCCCGGGCACGGCGCGAGGCCGTCGCGAGCCTGGTCTCGGACCTCGACGACGTGCTCGCCGAGCTGACCGTGCGGACCGGCGCCTGAGCGTCCGGTGCGCTCCGGGACGCGCTCCGCGAGAGACCGAGAGCCCCAGGTCGGGGGACCTCCGGTCCCGTCGGCCGGGCCGTCCCGCGGCGTTCGAACAGGCGCTTCGAACGCCGGATGAACTGTCGGTGAACACTGGCCGAAGAATCCACAGGATGGTCCCCCTCGCCCGTACGGCGACCCCACCATGGAGGACGTGACCGAGACGCTCCTGCTGGTGCTCGTCGTCGTGACCGCACTGGCCTTCGACTTCACCAACGGCTTCCACGACACGGGCAACGCGATGGCTACGTCCATCGCGACCAAGGCCCTCAAGCCCAAGACCGCCGTCGCCCTGTCGGCCGTCCTGAACATGGTCGGGGCCTTCCTGTCCCTGGCCGTCGCCGCCACCATCGCCAAGGGCCTCGTCGACGCCGGCGCCATCACGCTCGAGGTCGTCCTCGCGGGTCTCGTCGGCGGCATCACGTGGAACCTGCTGACGTGGCTGCTCGGCATCCCGTCGAGCTCGTCCCACGCGCTGATCGGCGGCGTCGTGGGTGCGGTCCTCGCCGCCGTCGGCTCGGACGGGGTCATCTGGAGCGGCGTCGTCGCGAAGGTGTTCGTCCCCGCGCTGCTGGCACCGGTCATCGCGATCGGGGTCGCCGCGGTGGGTACGTGGGCCGTCGCACGCCTGACGCGCGACGTGCCCGAGGACGTCTCCTCGCGGGCGTTCCGCTGGGGCCAGGTCGGCTCCGCCTCGCTCGTCTCGCTCGCGCACGGCACCAACGACGCGCAGAAGTCGATGGGAATCATCCTGCTCGCGCTCATCGCGGCGGGTGCCGTCCCCGCCGACTCGGGCGTGCCGTTCTGGGTCATCCTCTCGTGCGCGCTCTTCATGGCGCTCGGCACCTACCTCGGCGGCTGGCGCATCATCCGGACGCTCGGCAAGGGCCTGGTCGAGATCGACACGCGCCAGGGCATGGCCGCCGAGACGTCGTCCGCCGCGGTCATCCTCATGTCGGGCTTCTTCGGCTTCTCGCTCTCGACGACGCACGTCGCCACCGGCTCGATCCTCGGCTCCGGCGTGGGGATGCCGGGGGCCAAGGTCCGCTGGGGCGTCGCGGGTCGCATGCTCGCGGCGTGGGGCCTGACGCTCCCGGCCGCCGGCCTCGTGGGGGCCGCCTGCTACGGCATCCAGCACGGGATCGGGGGGGCGGCCGGGACGGTCGTCGTGTTCGCGGTCCTCGTCGCGAGCTCCGCCGCCATCTGGCTCGCGTCGCGCCGCAAGCCCGTCGACCACAACAACGTCAACGACGCGTGGGAGGACCAGGACGCGCAGGCCGTGGTCGCAGAGGCCGAGCTGGTCGCGGCCGTGGCCGACGCCAGCGCCACCCCGGCGACGGTCCCGTCGGCAGTCCCGTCCACCGACCCGCCCGCGCGGCAGCGCGCGGGCGTCTGACCGGCCCGCGCAGGAGGCAGAAAGTGTTCATCGAGATCGACTCGCTGCTCAAGGTCGTCGTCGCGGGCCTCGTCGTGGGCGGCGGTCTGCCCGCGCTCTTCGCGCTCGGCGTGCGGCTCGCCGCCGGGCGCACCGTCCCGGTCGAGGTCGGGTCGCCCGACGGGCGGCTCACCCCCGACGGCCGGACCGTGCGCCTCGCACCCACGACGCGCGCCCGCAAGGCCGGAGCGGCCGTCTGCTTCGCCGTCGTCGTGGCCGCGGTCGCGGCCGGTATCGCCTTCGTCGCAGGCGGGGGCCACTGACCCCACGCGCGGCGCCGTGCGCGGCTCAGGCGGAGTCGCGCACGACGAGGTGCGGGGCGAACTGCGTCGAGGAGGCCTCGACCTCCGGGTCGTCGATCGCCGCGAGCAGCAGGCGGGCCATCTCGCTCGCCATCTCCTCCACCGGCTGACGCACGGTCGTGAGCGGCGGGTGCGCCTGGTGCGCGACCGTCGAGTCGTCGAAGCCGACGACCGCCACGTCCTCGGGCACGCGCCGGCCGGCCTCCTGCAGGACGGTCGAGGCGCCGTCGGCCATGAGGTCGCTCGCCGCGAAGACGCCGTCCACGTCGGGGCGCGCCGCGAGCAGGGCGCGTGCGGCCGCCTCGCCGCCCGCGCGCGTGAAGTCGCCCTCCACGACGAACGGCTCCGGCAGCCCGGCGTCGCGCACCGCCGCGAGGAAGCCTTCCAGGCGCAGACGGGCGAACGGGACGTCGGGCGGGCCGCTCACGGTCGCGAGCCGCGTGCGGCCTGCTGCGGCGAGGTGCTCGCCGGCGATCCGGCCCCCGGCCGCCTGGTCGAGGTCGATCCAGCTGATGCCCGCGGCCTCGTCGACGCCCTCGGTGCGCGTGGAGAGCACGACCGGCACGGACAGCGCCGCGAACCGGGCGGGGAGAGGGTCGTTCGCGCTCGACGTGACGAGGAGGACCCCGTCGACGTGGCCCTGGCGCACGTAGCGCACGACCTGGTCGTGCGCGGGCGGGTCCGCGGGAAGGATCGCGAGGTGGATGTCGCGCGGGCGCAGCACCTCCTGCGCCCCGGCGGTGACCCGGCCGATGTACGGGTCGGTGAAGAGGCGCTCGAGGAACGGGCTCGCCGACGGGTGGTCGGTGGGCTCCGAGACGACGAGCGCGACCGACCCGGTGCGCCGCGTGACGAGCGTGCGCGCTGCGAGGTTCGGGACGTACCCGGTCTCCTCGATGGCCTTCTCGACGACGGCGACGATCGTCGGGTCGACGGTCGGGACGCCGTTGATGACGCGCGACACCGTGGCGCGCGAGACGCCTGCGACAGCGGCGACGGCTTCGAGCGTCGGGCGGGGTGCGGGGCGGCGTGCGGTCATGCCGTCAGTTATACCGGCGCGACGGCGTTCGTCGACGCCGTGCGGCAGGGTGAAGATGCCTGGTGCACCGGCACCGGTGCCGGGTCAGCGGAGACGCTCCTTGGCGGCGAGCACGCGCAGCACCGCGGCGTCGACCGTGGCGGTGAACGCGGCGTCGTCGGTCGCCCGTGCCACCACCGCGTCGACCATCTCGGGGACGACGCCGGGGTCCGCGGAGGCGAGCACCATGTCTCCGCCCGCGGCGATCGTCAGCACGGCGCGCTCGCCGGGCGACCACGCCTGCACCTGCTGCGCGGCCGAGACGTCGTCCGTGATGACGACCCCGTCGAATCCCAGGTCGCCCCGGAGCATGCCGTCGACGACGACCGGCGAGAACGCCGCGGGCAGCGTCGGGTCGATCTGGGTGTAGACGGCCGTGGACGTCATGACGAACGCGGCGCCCGCCTCGATCCCGGACGCGAACACGGCCACCGAGGCGTCGTCGCGCGTGGTGACGTCGTCGGTCACGCCCGCGGTGGTGTCGGTGTTCGCGGTGACGCGTCCGAGCCCGGGGAAGTGCTTGATCGTCACGTCGACGCCCGCGCCGGACATCCCGGCGCTGAACGCGTTCGCGTGGGAGGTCACGTCGTCCGGGGTGAAGCCGTAGTTCCGGTCGAAGTACCCGATCGGCGGGTTCTGCGATGCCGTGCCCTCGGGCACGAGGTCCATGACGGGCGCGAGGTTGAGGTTGATGCCGGCCGCGGCGAGCTCGGACCCCCACGTGCCCGCGTCGGCCTGGAGGGTCGCGGGGTCGAGCCGGGACTGGTCGAGCGCCGTCGGGATCTGCGAGAAGCCGGGCCCGCGCAGCACCTGGACCAACCCGCCCTCCTGGTCGGTCGCGACGAGCATGGGCGTGCCGTGCGTCGTCGCGTCCGAGACGAGCGACGTGAAGCTCGTGACGAGGTCCGCCGTCGGGCCCGTTCCCGCCTGCGAGCGGCCCGCGAGGAAGACGTTGCCGACGTGCCGCTGCGTCACGGCGTCGTAGCTCACCTGCTGCGGGTCGCTCACGTCCACGCCCACCATGATCAGCTGCCCCACCTTCTCCTCGAGCGTCCACCCGGCGAGCGGGTCCGCGGGCGGTGCGGACGGTGTCGGCGGGGTCTGCGACGGCGACGGGTCGGGCGAGGCGGTCGGCGGGCTCGCGGTGGGCGACGCCGCGGGCGGCCCCGGTCTCGTGAGGTACCACGCGACGGCGGCGACGGCCGCGAGTGCGGTCACGAGGGCGACGACGATCCACGTCGTGCGTGCGCGAGCGGTCACGAGACACCTCCGCCGCCTACGGTACCGAGCGCGACCGGCCGCGCGTGACGTCCGACGGCGTCTCACCCCCGTGTGTCAAGACGAGGTGATGCAGATCACAAGCCGGTCCGCGTCATGGTCGATCTGCGACGCGGTCTCAAGGGAGGAAGCGCAGGGCCGAGAGCGCTCGGCACATCGATCTGGAGCTGTCATGACCCGTAGACCGTCCCCTCTCCCGTCCGTGAGAGCCGGCGTCCCCCGCCGGCTGCTCGCCGCGGCCACCGCGGCGGCCCTGGCGCTGTCCGGAGCCCTCGTCGTGGTGGCGGGGCCGGGCGCCGCACCCGCCGCCGCGGTTCCGGGGCAGTGCCCCGCTCCCGGCGAGATGCCCGGCATCGGGAACCTGCCGCCGAAGTTCACGGACAACAACGTGGCCGTGTACGCGGGGGGCGACTACGCCGCGACCGCGACCGCGGCCGAGTCCGAGGGTCTGCTGCTCGTGCGCGGCGACGCGACGTTCGACAAGGACCCCGACGGGCTGTTCAACGTCGGGACGGTCGGCGTGGGGTCGCAGATCGCTCCCGACCCGGGGGCGCTCATGCTCGCGGTCGGCGGGAACCTGACGATCGTCGGCGAGAACCGGGTCGAGGTCGGGGCCGGTCTCGTGCCCGGCGGCGCGGTCCAGGTCGGTGGGGCGGTCACCGCGCCCGCGGGCCAGCCCGTGACCAACGGGGCCCCCGTGACCGACGGGATGGGGCAGGCCGCGGCGATGTCGCCCTACGGCGGCTTCCAGGACGTCATCACGTCGACGTCCGCGACGCTCGGCGCCACGACGGCGACCGGGACGGCGGAGCGGTCGGGCGCTCGTGTGACGTTCACCAGCACCGACCCCGCGACCACGACGCTGCAGGCGTTCACGATCGACGCCGCCGACCTGGACGGTTCCTCGGAGTTCTTCTTCGCCGGGATCCCGGCCGACGCGCCCGTCGTGATCAACGTCGTCGGTGGGCCGGTGTCGGTGTCCGCGACGTACGTCGACTACAACGGCGTCCGGGTGGACGACCTGACGAGCGCGGCGCTGGGCGAGGCCGCGTCGCGCATCCTGTGGAACTTCGTCGACGCCGAGCAGGTGGACATCACCGGGAGCGGCCAGTTCATCGGGTCGATCCTCGCGCCCACCGCGAGCTCCATGATCACGTCGAGCACCAACGGCCGCGTCTACGTCGGGAACGACCTGACGACCGCGGGCGTCGGCAACGAGCAGCACAACTACCCGTGGATCGGCCCCGGGCCGTTCGACTGCGTGGCGGGCGGCGGCTTCTCCGTCGCGAAGGCCGTGCAGGGGACGGGCGCGGATTCCGTCCCGGCCGACACCGAGTTCGCCGTGACGTGGACCGCGCAGGTCCCCGACGGCGTCGTGTACGACGGCGAGACCACCGGCACGCTGACGCTGCGCGCCGACGGCACCGTCGTGGCCGGTCCCAGCGGGCTGCCCGAGGGCACCGTCGTGACGCTCGCCGAGCCCGTCCTCCCGGAGCTGGTGGGCATCACCTGGGGCGAGCCGGAGTTCGACCCGTCCGCGGAGATCACGGTCGGCGCCGGCTCGACGGTCGCGGTCACGCTGACGAACACCGCGACGCTCGCGGTCGACGGGAGCGGAGGGTTCTCGCTGAGCAAGGCGGTGCAGGGCTCCGGCGCGGGCGCCGTCCCGGCCGGCACCGAGTTCACCGTGGCGTGGGCCGCGCAGGTGCCGGACGGCGTCACGTACGAGGGCGAGACCACGGGGACGGCGACCCTGCTCGCCGACGGGACGGTCGTCGACGGGCCGCAGGATCTCCCCGTCGGGACGGTCGTGACGTTCGAGGAGACGCTCTTCCCCGCGGTGCCCGGCATCACCTGGGCCACGCCCGTGCTGGACCCGTCGAGCGTCACCGTCGGTGACGGCGTGAACACCCTGGTCACGGTGACCAACGAGGCGGTGCAGCAGGTCGGCGGCTTCTCGCTCGCGAAGGCCGTCGTCGGTGAGGCGTCCGGGCTGGTGCCCGGGGACACCGAGTTCACCGTCGAGTACTCCTACGAGCTCGACGGGACGCCGGTCACGGGCACGACGACCGTCCTCGCCGACGGCACGCCCGTGGACGGGCCGCAGAACCTGCCGGTCGGCACGGTCGTGACCTTCACGGAGGTCTCGCTGCCGACGATCGGCTCCGTGGTCTGGGGCGCACCGGTGTTCTCTCCCGAGACCGTGACGGTCGAGGACGGCCAGAACGTCGAGGTGACCCTCACCAACACCGCGACCGACGCTCCCGCGGGCGGCTTCTCCGTGGCGAAGTCGCTCGCCGGCGCGGGCGCGTCTCTGGTGCCCGACGACACCGCCTTCACCGTCGAGTACTCCTACGACCTCGACGGGATCACCGTCACCGGCTCGCTGACCGTCCTCGCGGACGGGACGCCGGTGGACGGCCCGCAGAACCTGCCGGTGGGTGCGGTGGTGACGTTCACCGAGACCGAGCTGCCGGACGTGCCGGGGGTCGTGTGGGGGGCTCCGGTCTTCAGCCCGGAGAGCATCACCGTGGCCGAGGGCGAGAACGCCCTCGTCTCGCTGACGAACACCGCGCAGGACGGTCGTGCGGGCGGCTTCTCGGTGGCCAAGGAGCTCGTGGGCGACGCCGCTGGCTCGGTGCCCGCGGACGCGCAGTTCACGGTCGAGTACGCCTACGAGATCGAGGGCGTGCCGACCACCGGGACGCTCGTCGTCGCCGCGGACGGGGTCGTCGTCGACGGCCCGCAGAACCTCGCGGTCGGGACGGTCGTGACGTTCGCCGAGACGGTCCGCCCGACGCTCCCCGGCGTGGCGTGGGGTGCCGCGGTGTTCAGCCCGCAGTCCGTGACCGTCGGTGACGGGGAGAACGCCCTCGTCACGCTGACCAACACGGCCGACGTCGCGGGCGGCGGGTTCTCCGTCCACAAGGTCGTCACCGGCGAGGCGAAGGGCAAGGTCCCCGCAAGCACGCCGTTCACCGTCGCGTACGCGTACACGCTGGACGGCCGCTCCGTCACGGGCACGCTCACGCTGCGCGCCGACGGGACGGTCGTCGAGAGTCCCCGCGGCCTGCCGCACGGCACGGTCGTGACGCTCCGCGAGGTCGACCTCCCGAAGGTCGCCGGCGTCGACTGGGGCACGCCGTACTTCGTGGTCGGTGGCGAGAAGGTCACCACGGTCACCGTCGTCGGCGGGGAGTCGGTCGGCGTGACCCTCACCAACACGGCGACGTCCGCTGGCGGCGGTCTCGCCACGACGGGCGCGAGCACGGCCGTGCTCGCCGGTCTCGGGGCGCTGCTCGTCCTGGGCGGCGCCGCGCTGCTCGCCCTGACGAGGCGCCGCCGCGACGCCTGACGCCGACGAGCGTCGGGCAGGCCCGGGCAGGCACGCGACGACGGGCCGGCCGCTCTCCCAGGAGAGCGACCGGCCCGTCGTCGTGCGCGGTCAGTCCCATCCAGGCCGGCGCGCGGGTCGGTGTGCGTCGAGGGAGCCCTGGACGTCGAGTCGATCCGCCGTACCGGGTCCGCCGTCGTGCCGGTGTCGTCGTCGACGCCGACAAGTTCAAGGACAAGCTGCTCCGCGAAGCCATGAACGACGGCAGCCACGAGACCTTCCTCAAGCCCGACGCCGTGCGTGAGCCCGAGGCCGCAGGGGAACCGTTCTTCCCCCTCGAGCTCGCGGCCCTAGCACAGTAGTGATCGGGCGCAGGAACCTACTGGTCGTCGTCGTTCGTTCCGTCGCGCTCTTTGATTCAGCCGGCGCCACAGGTTCGGGGAGGCGCCGGCGCAACTGCGGGTCGGACCGTGGGCGCGGTGCGGCAGGATGTCGCGCATGGTGTCGTCAGGGAGTGAGCTGGAGCCGGCCGGGTACGCCGAGCTCCTGGCCGATCTGAAGGCGCGGGTGCGCGCGACGCAGGTCCGCGCGGCGCGTGCGGCAAACACCGAGGTGCTGCGGCTGTACTGGTCGGTGGGTCGCGACATCCTCGAGCGGCAGCGTGCGGCGGGGTGGGGGAGCAAGGTCGTGACGTCGCTGGCCGCAGACCTGCAGCGTGAGTTCCCCGACCAGCGTGGCTGGTCGCGGTCGAACCTGTTGTATATGCGCCGGGCGGCGGAGGCGTGGCCGACGGAGGAGGAGTTCGTCCACCACGTTGGTGGACGATTGCCGTGGCGCCATGTCACGGTCCTGCTCGACCGGCTCGCGACTCGCGAGGAGCGCGACTGGTACGCCGCGAGTGCCGCCGAGTACGGGTGGTCGCGCGCGGTGCTCGAGCACCAGATCAAGGCCGACCTGCGCCGCGCGGTCGGAGCGGCGCCGACGAACTTCACCGATGCGCTCGAGGCCCCGGATTCTGAGCTGGCGCAGCAGCTGGTCAAGGACCCGTACGTGTTCGAGCACCTCGGCCTGGTCGAACGCATCGCGGAGCGCGACGTCGAACGGGCGCTGATGGACCGGCTCCAGGACACGATGCTCGAGCTCGGACGCGGCATGGCCTTCGTCGGGCGCCAGGTACGCCTGAGCGTGCCGGACGACGCGAGCGACCGTGTCGACGAGTTCTACGTCGACCTGCTCTTCTTCCACGTCGAGCAGCTGCGCTACGTCGTCGTGGAGCTCAAGATCGGGCAGTTCGAGCCCGCGCACGTCGGCCAGCTCGGCACGTACGTCGCGATCGTCGACGACCAGTTCCGCCGGCCCGAGATCCACGCCCCGACGATCGGGATCCTGCTGTGCACGGGCAAGACCGGCCCGACGGTGCGGTACGCGCTGGCCGGCACCCGGGTGCCCATCGCCGTCGCGGACTACCAGGGTCTGCCCGAGGACGCCCGCGGCGTGCTGCCGAGCGCCGCCGAGCTCGAGGCCGTCATCGAAGACGAGCTCGACCACCGCGCCTGAGGCTGCACGCACCCCTCTTGAGCTGCGCAGGCTCCGGGCACTCGCGCCGCGCCTCCGTTGAATATAAATGTACATACAGTTATTATTGAGCCCATGACGACGTTTCATGCGTTCCTCGGTTGCAGTCTCGACGGGTACATCGCCGGACCGAACGGCGAGCTCGACTGGCTGACGTCTTTCGACAACACGGGCTACGAAGCCTTCTTCGGCTCCGTCCAGGCGCTGGCGATGGGGCGCGGCACCTACGAGGTGATGCTCGAGTCTGCTCCGGACTACTACCGAGGCATGCCCATCCACGTCCTGTCATCCACGCTTGCTCCAGGGGCTCGGCCCGAGATGGGTCGCTCGCCCGTACAGGTACACCGCGACATCCCTTCCTTGCAGGCGAGCCTCGAAGAGGCGGGCATGGAGCGCGTCTACGCCGACGGGGGGCGCACGGTGCAGGCGTTCCTGGCGGCCGGGCGCCTTTCGGACCTGACGGTGACCCGGGTTCCCGTGCTGCTCGGCGGCGGCATCCCGCTCTTCGGTTCCCTCGCCGACACGGTGCAGGCGCAGCTCGTCGCGTCCCACGTGACCGACCAGGGCGCCGTGCAGTCCGTCTATCGGTTCCCCACCCGCTGATGCCCCGGCCCAAGGTCATCAGCGACGAGGCGATCCTGGTCGAGGTCCTTCACCTCGTGCAGAGGATCGGCCCCGAGCGCTTCACGCTCGCGGCAGCAGGGAAGCAGACGGGGTTATCGCCGTCGACGCTGGTGCAACGGTTCGGGTCGAAGCGTGCGCTCCTACTCGCCGCCGACCGTTGGGCCGTCGAGCGCTGGGTCGGCGGCATGGACGCCGCGCCAGAGACAGGACCGGCTCTGGACCGGCTCGTCGCCGGGATCATGTACACGGTGGATCCCGGAACGACGGCCGAGGAGATGGCCAACTCGGTGTCTCTGCTCCAGATCGGCCTGGCGGACAGCGAGTTCCACGCGTCCACGAAGGACGGTGCGGTGCGACTGCGGACCAAGATCCTCGAGCGGCTGCGTGAAGCAGCGGCGAACGCAGAGCTCAAGCCCGACGTCGACCTCGACGGCCTGGCCGAACTCATCGAGATCACCTACCACGGGTCGATGATCCGGTGGGCCATCCACCGCGACGGGCAGCTCGTCCGGTCCATGGAGGCAGCGTTCACCCAGCTCCTGCGTCCCTATCAAACCTGAGCGCGCCGAGGGAACGGCCCTGAGCAACCTGACGCCGTGAACCGCGCGACGCTGCACGAACGGTGCGGCGGGCTGCACTGGGTTCGAGATGGTGCCCCGGTGCAGCCAGTGACAGGTGCGACCACCGTTTCACAGGCCAGCAGACCGCTTCACCAGCGCAAACAAACTGGTAGTCGTGCGAGCTCGGCGGGTGCGAGTCCGAGTGGCGGCTACTGTCTCCGTGGCCGATGGGGCCCGTCTGATATGACTCGCCCGGGTGGAGGGAGCAGCACGGAGTCGTGGAACGGGCGACGAGCGGCGCTGTCTCTCTGCAACGATGGCACCGGGAGCATCTTTGACCTTCTGCGGTTGAGGAACGAGAGCGACCTCGGTCGCGGCAACACTCCGAATCCTGACGACCGGGCCTAAGGGGCGGCTGGATGGAGTTCAGGGTCAGCGTTCTGCTGTCGATTCAGCGGGCGTTGTGGGATCTCGTGGGTCCGAACCTGCGTGGTGTCACCGCGACCTTCGACTATCCCGTGGTGACGGCAAGGTTCCTCTTCGAGAACGATCCGACGGACGACGACCTCGAGGACGTCTCGCTGGCGGAGACCCACGTGATTGCAGACTTCCACGAAGACGTCACGGTCGACTTCACGGCCATATGGGCCCCGGTCTCGGAATCGCGCGACCTCCTCCCGGGTGAGCACTGGGTCTACCTTCGGAAGGAGCCGTAGGCGAAGATCAGGTCGTCTGGTGGCTGGCACGTCGAGCGCAGTGAGTCTGACGTCCGGGGCCGTGCTAGGTGTGATGTCCAGGGAGGTTGGTCAGCCGGCTGATCGGTGGTTGGTTGCCGATCGCGCTGTGGAGCCTGGGAGCCTGACCCGGTTTCCCGGAGACCCGGTCTGAAGCGATGATCGCCTCGGGAGAGGAGTCCGTGATGCCTGCAGCCAAGCCGCCGGAGTTCCGGCGTAGAGCGGTGGACCTGGCCCGGCGTGGTGATGCGCCGGTGCGGCAGGTCGCGAAGGATCTGGGGATCAGCGAGTCGTGCCTGCGCCGGTGGATGGCGCAGGACGACGTCGACGCGGGTCGGCGCGAGGGGCTGACGTCCGAGGAGCGCAAGGAACTGGTCGAGCTGCGTCGCCGGACCCGTGTGCTGGAGATGGAGAACGAGATCCTCAAGCGCGCCTCGGCGTACTTCGCCCGGGAGAACGTGCTCCCAAAATGAGTGCCCGGCTCGTTCGCGAGCTCGCCGGCGACGGGGTGCCCGTCGCGGTGACGTGCCGGGTGCTGGGCATCTCCCGCTCAGGCTTCTACGAAGCCGACCAGCGCGCGCCTTCGGCGCGGGCGGTCTCCGACGAGACACTGGCCGCGACGATCACCCGGATCCCTCACGCCTCGCGGGCGACCTACGGTGCCCCGCGCGTGCATGCCGAGCTCCGGTTGGGGCTGGGGATCCGGTGCGGGCGCAAGCGCGTTGCCCGCCTGATGCGCGCCGCGGGTCTGGTCGGGGTGTGTCACCGACGCAAACGCCGCGGCCATCGGCCCCTGCCCGCGCCGCACGAGGACCTGGTGCGCCGTGACTTCACCGCGACCGGGCCCGACCGGCTGTGGTGCACGGACATCACCGAGCACCC
>Ga0233363_1000067_pt1 | contig 50563 bp, 51 predicted proteins | sample ElkDunMinimDraft_18_FD_191534 | JGI IMG/M metagenome (GOLD analysis project Ga0233363, IMG submission 191534) | Fecal eukaryotic communites from dung pellets of Tule Elk in California, USA - Elk Dung C16 | ecosystem: Host-associated > Mammals > Digestive system > Large intestine > Fecal | place... | reverse complement strand
GCTCCTCGAGTCATGGGGGATGCCTCTCTGGACGGCGGACGTCGGGTCGTTCGTGCTCGCGCTGATCATCGTCACCTTCCTCCACCTCGTCATCGGTGAGATGGCTCCGAAGTCCTGGGCGATCGCGCATCCGGAGCGGTCGGCGATCGTGCTGGCGATCCCGATGCGGGCGTTCATGGCGGTCTTCCGCCCGGCGCTGCTCGGCCTCAACGCCCTGGCGAACCGGTGCGTCCGCGCGGTCGGGGTCGAGCCCGTGGACGAGGCCGCCTCCGGCCAGAACCCGCGGGCGCTCCGCCAGCTCCTCGAGCACTCGGCCAACGTCGGTGCGCTCGACGCCTCGTACTCCGCGCAGCTGTCCAGCGCCCTCGACCTCGAGTCGGCGACCCTCGGCGACCTGGTCCGGGAGCGGGTCACCCCCACCGCCGTGCCCACGGACGCGACCGTCGCCGACGTGCAGGAGGCGAGCCGGCGTACGGGTCACCTCCGCGTGCTGGTCGGGGACGGTGCCGACCTGCACTCGGTGGTGCACGTGCGCGACACCCTCGACCTGGTCGGCGACGCGGTCGTCGCCGACGTGACGCGACCGGTGTTCGCGCTGAGGGCCAGCACCCCGTTGTCCGTGGCGCTCGCGGCGATGCGCGAGACCCGTAACCACCTGGTGGTCGTCACCGGGTCAGACGGACGCACCGTGGGGGTCGTCACCCTCGCCGACGTCCTCCGGACCCTCTTCCCGGTCGGCGTCACCGCTTAGGTCGGCCCGCCGTCGTCGCGGCGGGTCCGGCTCCGGAGGGCTTGCTCGGACGAAGGTGCGGCCCTGACGCGATACTTGCGCCATGACCGACACGCGGCCCGTCGCGACGTGGCTCACCGACATGGATGGCGTCCTCGTGCACGAGGAGGACGCCATCCCCGGTGCGGCGGAGTTCCTCCAGCGCCTCACCGAGTCGGGGTGCAAGTTCCTCGTCCTCACCAACAACTCGATCTACACGCCACGCGACCTGCGGGCGCGGCTGGCCGAGTCGGGGCTCGACGTGCCCGAGGACCGGATCTGGACGTCTGCGCTGGCGACCGCCCAGTTCCTGTCCGACCAGCGACCGAACGGCAGCGCGTACGTCGTCGGCGAGGCCGGGATCACCACGGCGCTGCACCAGGTGGGCTACGTGCTCACGCGTTCGCGGCCCGACTACGTGGTCCTCGGCGAGACGCGCACGTACTCGTTCGAGGCGATCACCACCGCGATCCAGCTCATCGTCAACGGCGCGCGGTTCATCGCGACCAACCCTGACCCGACCGGCCCCTCGCCGGCCGGACCGCTGCCGGCCACCGGCTCGGTCGCCGCGCTGATCACGCGGGCGACGGGCGTCGAGCCGTACTTCGTCGGCAAGCCGAACCCGCTCATGATGCGCAACGCACTCAACCGCATCGAGGGCCACTCCGAGACCACCGTGATGATCGGCGACCGGATGGACACCGACGTCGTCTCCGGCATGGAGGCTGGTCTGCGCACCATCCTGGTGCTGACCGGCTCCACCCGACGGGAGGACGTCGAGCGCTTCCCGTACCGCCCGACGCGCGTCGTCGACTCGATCGCCGACCTCGTCGACGAGGTCGTCCCTCCGCCGCCCGAGGAGGAGTGACCGATACTGGCTGGCATGGACGCCCCTCGTACGATCCTCGATCCCCACGACCTCTACCGTGCGGCCGACGAGCGCTACGCCGCAGTCGATGACGGCGGTTCCGCGCTGTTCCGGCGGTCGGGGCGCTCGGGTCTGCAGCTGCCGGCGATCTCGCTCGGGCTGTGGCACAACTTCGGCGACGACACGCCGCTGGCCACGCAGCGCGCGATCCTGCGCCGGGCCTTCGACCTGGGGGTCACCCACTTCGACCTCGCCAACAACTACGGCCCCCCGTACGGCGCGGCGGAGAAGAACGTCGGACGGATCCTCGCCGAGGACTTCGCGCCGTACCGCAACGAGCTCGTCATCTCGACCAAGGCCGGCTGGGACATGTGGCCGGGTCCGTACGGGTTCCTCGGCTCGCGCAAGTACCTGCTGGGCAGCCTCGACGACTCGCTGCAGCGGATGGGCCTGGACTACGTCGACATCTTCTACAGCCACCGCTTCGACCCGCACACGCCGTTGGAGGAGACGATGGGCGCGCTCGACGCGGCCGTGCGCTCCGGCAAGGCGCGCTACGCGGGGATCAGCTCGTACAGCCCGGAGCGCACCCGTGAGGCCGCCGCGATCCTGCGCGACCTCGGCACGCCGCTCCTCATCCACCAGCCGTCGTACTCCATGCTGAACCGGTGGGTCGAGGACGGCCTGCTCGACGTGCTGGAGGACGTGGGCGCGGGCTGCATCGCGTTCTCGCCGCTCGCTCAGGGGGTGCTGACCGACCGCTACCTGAACGGGGTGCCGCCGGGGTCTCGTGCGGCGGCCGACAAGTCGTTGGACCCGCAGATGATCGAGGACAACCTCGCCCACGTCCGGGCGCTCGACGAGCTCGCCCGGGAGCGGGGGCAGACGCTGGCGCAGATGGCGATCGCGTGGGTGCTGCGCGACCCGCGGGTGACCTCGGCGCTCGTCGGAGCCTCGAGCGTGGCCCAGCTCGAGGACAGCCTGGGTGCCTTGCAGAACCTCACCTTCACGGACGAGGAGCTGGCCCGTATCGACACCCACGCTGTCGACGGGAATCTCAACATCTGGGCGGGCTCGAGCGAGGCCTGAGGGTCGCGGCTGGTCCGTTCTGCGGCCTATCCGTTACCCTTTTGTGATGGAATCCCCCCGGTTCTGGCGCTGTGCGCCGCTGAAAGCCTCTGGAGTGGCGTCCCGGTGAAGGTCTTCGTGACAGGTGCCACGGGCGTCATGGGACGTTCGGTGATCCGCGCGCTGCAGGGTGCGGGCCACGAGGTCCTCGCCCTGGCGCGTAACGACGAGAGTGCTGCCACCCTCGCCGAGCGTGGCGTCCCCTCGATCCGTGCGAGCCTCTTCGACCGCACGGGCCTGGTCGAGGCCATGGAGGGGTGCGACGCCGTCGCCAACCTCGCCACCCACATGCCGGTCGGCACGAGCGGCATGCGCCCGGGCGCGTGGAAGACGAACGACCGGATCCACGTCGAGGGCTCGCGCAACGTCTCCCAGGCCGCCGCCGAGGCCGGCATCCGCAGGCTCGTCCAGGAGAGCGTGTCGTTCCTCTACGCCGACCACGGCGAGCGTTGGATCGACGAGGACAGCCCCATCGCCGTATCGTGCGCGGCCGAGCCGGTGGTGCTCGCCGAGACCCATGCCCAGCACTACGCCTCGGCAACGCGCGAAGCGGTCGTGCTCCGCTTCGGCACGATCGTCGGCGACGACGCCGTCACGCGCTGGAGGCTCGCTCGCGCTCGCGCGGGCCAGGCCGTCGGGCTCGGCAAGCCACAGTCGTGGACGCACGTCGTCCACGCCGACGACATCGGTGGCGCTGTCCTCGCGGCGCTCACCGCGCCCGCCGGGACCTACAACGTCGGCGCCGACCCGGTACGCCGCGGTGAGCTGGTCGCTGCCTTCGCCGAGGCGGTCGGCCAGGAGGAGGCGAGCTTCTACCGGCGGCTGGTCCTGCGGCTCGGCGGTGACCGTCTCGAGTGGCTCACCCGGAGCCAGCGCGTCAGCTCCGACCGGTTCGCCCGGGCGACCGGCTGGACGGCGACGCACACCCGGTTCGATGCAGGGTGGTTGCTCCCGATGGTCGCGGAGGCGGCCAGTGCCTGAGGAGCCGACTCCTGCCGAGGCCCGTACGCCCGAGGAGGAGCGCCGACGCCGGCTGCGCGCCGCGCGACTGCTCGGCGACGTCGTGCCGGTGACGACGCGGGACGAGACGGCCGAGGGGTGGGGTGAGCGCGACCGCAGCCGCGACGAGGAGCTGCGGCGCGACGTACCCCCTCACCACGGCGACTGAGCCGCTCCCTCGTCAGAGCTCCCGGCGGGCCCGCAGCTCGTCGCGGATCTCGCGCAGCAGGGCGACGTCCTCCGGCGGCGGCGCGTCGTCCGACGGCTTCATGTACCTCTCGCGGAACCGGTTCATCGGCATGACGAGGAGGAAGTAGAGCACTGCCGCGATGATCAGGAAGTTGATCAACGCCGTGATCACCGCACCGATGTTGACGAACGTCGCCGGGTTGCCGCTCACGATCGTGAACCCGAAGCCGAGGCTTCCGCTCCCGCCGATCGCGGCGAAGAGCGGGTCGATGACCGCGTTCGTGAACGACGTGACGAGCGCCGTGACCGCGGTGCCCATGACGACCGCCACGGCGAGGTCGATGACGTTGCCCCGCATGACGAACTCTTTGAATCCTGCGACCATCCCAGCCATGCCTGTATCCCGTTCGTGAGTGTGGTGGACCTCACCACCACACCATAGGGCGCCGTGATCGGCGACCCCTCGCGGTCGGTGAGCCGGGTCACAGCACGACGGTGACCGCGAGGTGCCAGGTGACCGCTGCGCCCGAGAGCGTGCGGGCGATCTCGGCGTCGACGGCGAGAACGAGCACGGCCTGGTCGTCGTCGCCCTCCTCGCCGGGGAGCGCGGCCACCTGTGCGCGTCGCGCGAGGACGCGGGGCGCGGCCGCACCGCGTGGGTCGGTCCCCACCACGTCCACGGAGTCGCCGACGCGGACCGGGCCGACCGTCGCCGCGTCGGCCACCCGCACGCTCACGAGCGCGGTCCCGCGGGGGTAGCCCTCCAGCAGGCCTGGTCCCACGAACGACAGATCGGTCAGCACGCCGCCGCGGGGCAACGGCGCGGCGACCACCCTGCCGTGCGTCTCGTCGTGCGCGCGGAGCGCACCGTCAGGGACGAGGTCCGCGGGTATCGCCACGACCTCGACGTCGTCCGGGGTGATCCGGGAGCCGGAGGCGACGGGACCGGTCGCGACCAGGACGGACAGCGTGGGCCCGGGCTCTGGGCGGGCAGCCTGGACGGCGACGACGACGGCCGCGGCTGCGCACACGGCGGCCAGCGGACGGCGGTGCGCCCGGACCCGTCGGCGAAGGGACGTCAACGCGCGGGGTGCTCGGAGGTCGGCCATGCGTCCACTGTGGTCGCGGCGCACGCGTTCGCCGCGAGGTCGTCCACAGCCAGGACGACGACGGCCCCGCGTCCACAGGGGAGGCGGGGCCGTCGTCGACGAGCAGACGTCAGCTGGTGGTCGTCGTCGTGGTGGTCGTCGACGAGGACGAGCTGGTGTCCGTGCTCTTGGTGCTGGTGTCCGACGACGTCGAGGCGGGGGGCGTGGACGAGCCGGAACCGCTGCCGGAGGAGGAGCCCGTCCGGCTGTCGTTGCGGTAGAAGCCGCTGCCCTTGAAGACGACGCCCACCGCGTTGAACACCTTGCGCAGGCGTCCGTCGCAGGACGGGCAGACCGTCAGGGCGTCGTCGCTGAAGCTCTGCTGAACCTCGAGCGGCTGGCCGCAGTCGTTGCACTGGTACTGGTAAGTGGGCACGGTCATTCCTCTTCGGCACTCGCACGAAACGGCCGCCCGACGTGGCGGCCGCACCGATCTCCAGCGCCCATTGTGCGTGGCGCCACTCTTGTCAACCAACTCGGGGCACTGAGGATTCCCTGCACGACCGGTACGATCACCTCCTGATGACCGAGTGGTTGCTCCTCCTGACGTCCTTCCTCCTCATGCTCGCCTGCGGCGTCTTCGTGGCTGCCGAGTTCTCCTTCGTCACCGTCGACCGGCCCTCCGTGGAGCGCGCCGCGCAGGCGGGTGATCGGCAGGCCGCAGGGGTCCTCAAAGGGCTGCGCACGCTGTCGACCCAGCTCAGCAGCGCCCAGCTCGGGATCACCATCACCAACCTCGCCATCGGCTTCCTCGCCGAGCCGGCGATCGGGCAGCTCCTGCGCGAGCCGCTCACGTCTCTCGGGGTGAGCGGGACGTCCCTGTCGGCGACCTCGTACCTGGTCGCGCTGCTGCTGAGCACGTTCGTCACCATGCTGGTCGGCGAGCTGATCCCCAAGAACCTCGCGCTCGCCGTCCCGATGGCGACCGCCCGGGCCGTGCAGTCCCTCCAGCGCGCCTTCACGACCGCGATGGCGTGGCCCATCCGCGGGCTCAACGGCTCCGCCAACGCGCTCCTGCGCAGCCTCGGGATCGAGCCGCAGGAGGAGCTGCGCTCGGCCCGTTCCCCTTACGAGCTCAGCTCGCTCGTCCAGCGCTCGGCGGACGAGGGGGCGCTCGGCCGCAACACCGCCGATCTCGTCGCGCGCTCGATCGCCTTCGGTGACCGCACCGCCGCGGACGTCCGGACCCCGCGCGTCCGGGTCCACTTCCTCGACCGGCGCGACACCGCGCAGGACCTCGTCGACGCCGTGCGCGCGACCGGGCACTCGCGCTTCCCGGTGATCGGCGACGACCTCGACGACCTGGTCGGCGTCGTCCACGTCAAGGACGCCGTCGCGCTCCCGCTCGAGCGCCGACGGACCGTCCGGCTGGCCGAGCTGGCCGCACCCGCCCTCACCGTCCCCGACTCCATCGAGCTCGATCCGCTGCTGGTGCTCCTGCGCGAGCAGCGGCTCCAGATCGCCGTCGTGCTCGACGAGTACGGCGGGACCGACGGCGTGGTCACGCTCGAGGACCTCGTCGAGGAGATCGTCGGTGACATCTCCGACGAGCACGACCGGGCCTCCGCGCTGCTGCGCGCCCGTCCCGACGGCACCTGGGTGCTCTCCGGCATGCTGCGGCCCGACGAGGTCCGCAGCCAGACGGGTGTGCCGCTGCCCGAAGGTGACGACTACGAGACGGTCGCCGGACTCCTCACCCAGCACCTCGGCCGCCTCGCCGAGGTGGGCGACGAGGTGTCCCTGGTGGTGCCCGTCGTCGCCGGTGAGCAGGTCACCACGATCGGTGTGCGGCTGCGGGTGGACCGGATGGACGGTCGCCGTATCGACCGCGTCATCCTCGACGTCGACCTCGACGCGGAGGACGACCAGTGAACCCTTTCCTCGCGATCGGCCTGGTGTTCGTCCTCCTCGCGCTCAACGCCCTGTTCGTCGCGGCCGAGTTCGCGCTGATCTCCGCCCGCCGTACGCAGCTGGAGCCCAAGGCGCGCTCGGGGTCACGTCCTGCGCGGCTCGCGATCCGCGCGATGGAGCGCGTCAGCCTGGCGATGGCAGCCGCGCAGCTCGGCATCACCTTGTGCTCCCTCGGCCTCGGAGCCGTCGGCGAGCCGGCGATCGCCCATCTCTTCGAGCCCGTGTTCGACGCCGTGGGTGTGCCGCACGGGTGGGTCCACCCGATCTCCTTCGTGATCGCGATGGGCATCGTCACCTACCTGCATGTGGTGCTGGGCGAGATGGTGCCGAAGAACGTCGCTCTCGCCGGGCCCGACCGGGCCGTCCTGTGGCTCGGGCCGTTCATGCTCGGCGTGATCATGCTGCTCAAGCCGTTCGTCGTCGCGCTCAACGCGATCGCCAACGGCGCCGTCCGGCTGGTGCGGCTCGAACCCAAGGACGAGGTCGGGGCGACGTTCACGTCGGACGAGGTGGCGGGCCTCCTCGACGAGTCGCACCGCGAGGGCCTGCTCGACTCGGGGGAGTACGAGCTCGTGTCGGGTGCCCTCGAGTTCGAGGCCGGCACGGTGGAGCGGGTGCTCCTGCCACGAGCCTCGCTCGTCACCATCCCGGTCGGGGCGACCCGTGCCGACATCGAGAGGGTGTGCGCCCGGACCGGGTTCTCGCGCTTCCCGGTGACCGACTCGCACGAGTCGCTGGTCGGCTACCTCCACATCAAGGACGCCCTCGAGGTGTCGGAGGAGACCCGTCCGATCCCGGCGAAGTGGATCCGGCCGCTGGGCTCCGTACGCCGCAGCACGCGGCTCTACGACGCCCTCCGGCACATGCAGCAGCGCGGTGCGCACATGGCCCGTGTGGTCGGTGAGGACGGCGAGGCGCTGGGCGTCGTGATGCTCGAGGACGTCCTGGAGGAGCTGGTCGGCGAGGTCCGCGACCCCGCCCGCCGTGCCACCGACGCCGGGTGAACGGCACAATGCACGGGTGCGCGACCTGGCCCTGCGACTGCGACCCGTCCTGACCCGCCGCCTCTTCGCGATCCTCGCGATCGTGCTGGCGGTGGTGCTGGTGGCGGTGGCGGTGCTCGCCGTCGTCACCGTCCGCAAGCCCTTCCCGGACAGGGAGGGCACGGTGCAGCTCGCGGGTCTGGACGCCGACGTGACCGTCCTCCGGGACGACCACGGCATCCCGCAGGTCTACGCGGACACCGCCGAGGACCTCTTCCTGGCGCAGGGATACGTCCACGCCCAGGACCGCTTCTTCGAGATGGACTTCCGCCGGCACGTGACGGCCGGACGCCTGGCGGAGCTCGTCGGCGACGCCGCCCTCGACACGGACAAGTTCGTCCGGACGATGGGGTGGCGCCGGGTCGCCGAGCAGGAGCTGACGCGCGTGTCGCCGGCCACCCGTCGCTATCTCGACGCGTACGCCCGCGGGGTCAACGCGTACGTCGGCGACCGCGAGGCCTCCGCGCTTGCCCTGGAGTACTCCGTGCTGTCCCTGAGCGGGCCGGAGTACGAGCCGGAGCCCTGGACCGCGGCGGACTCCCTGGCCTGGCTGAAGGCGATGGCCTGGGACCTGCGCAGCAACATGAGCGACGAGATCGACCGGGTGCTCGCGACGGAGAAGCTGACGCGGGCCCAGGTCGACACGCTCTACCCCGGCTTCCCGTTCCGTCGCCACGACCCGATCGTGACGCAGGGCGCCGTGGCCAGCGGCGCGTTCGACCAGTCGGCCGGGCAGCGGCGCAACGCCGACACCGACCGCGCGGACGACGTCCCGGAGGCGGTGCCCCCGGCCGACGACGAGACGGACGCCGCCGCGCTGAAGGGCCTTCTCGGCTCGATGCAGGGCGTCGGGCAGGTCGCCAAGGGGCTCCCGACGCTGCTCGGCTTCGGTGACGGCATCGGCTCCAACGCCTGGGCGATCTCCGGGGAGCGCAGCGCCACAGGCAAGCCGATCCTCGCGAACGACCCGCACCTCGCCCCGAGCGCCCCGGGGATCTGGCACCAGATGGGCCTCCACTGCCGGACGGTGAACGACGAGTGCCCCTTCGACGTCTCCGGTTTCACCTTCTCCGGGATGCCCGGTGTGGTCATCGGCCACAACGCCGACCTGGCCTGGGGCATGACGACGATGTACCCCGACGTGACGGACCTGTACGTCGAGCAGATCCAGGGCGACCGCTACCTCTACGACGGCCGCTGGCTTCCCCTCGTCACCCGCGAGGAGACCTTCAAGGTCGCGGGGGGCGAGACGCAGACCATCACGGTGCGGGAGACCCAGCGCGGTCCGGTCGTCTCCGACGTCGACGACACGCTCGCCGAGGTCGGGCAGCGCGCCGGTGCGGGGAGCGCGTACGGCGTCTCGCTGCAGTGGACCGCGCTCACGCCCGGCCGCACGATGGACGCCGTCTTCGGCATCGACAAGGCTCGCGACTGGGCGAGTTTCCGCAAGGCCGCACGGTTGTTCGCCGTGCCGTCGCAGAACCTCGTCTACGCCGACACCGAGGGCAACATCGGTTACCAGGCGCCCGGGCAGGTGCCGATCCGCAAGCGCGGCGACGGCACGTGGCCCGCCCCGGGCTGGGACCCCTCGTACGGATGGAAGGGCTTCATCCCGTACGAGGAGCTGCCGTCGGTGCTCAACCCCGCCGAGGGGTACGTCGTGACGGCGAACCAGCAGGTGATCGGTCGCCAGTACCCGTACCTGATCGGGACGGCGCAGGCCGCGGGATACCGCAGCCAGCGGATCATCGACCTTCTCCAGGCCTCGTCCAAGCTCTCGGTCGCCGACATGACGGCGATGCAGAACGACACGTACAACGGGCAGGCGAAGACGCTCCTCCCGCACCTGCTCGAGATCGATCTCGGCTCGGGCTACTACGCGGACGGGCAGGACCTCCTGCGTGCGTGGGACGACCAGAAGCAGGACCGTGACTCGGCCGCTGCCGCGTACTTCGCGGCCGTCTGGCGCAACCTGCTCGCGCGGACCTTCCACGACGACCTGCCGCAGGACGTCTGGCCCGGGGGTGGCGAGCGCTGGTTCGAGGTCGTCCGACGTCTCCTCAACAGCCCAGACAGCGACTGGTGGGACGACCGGACCACCAAGACGGTCCGCGAGAACCGCGACGACGTCCTGCGCACGGCGATGCGCGACGCCCGTGACGAGATGACCCGGCGACAGTCGCTCGACCCGGACCGCTGGTCGTGGGGGAACGTGCACACCCTGACGCTCGAGAACCAGACCCTCGGCACCTCCGGCATCGCGGTCGTCGAGAAGCTCTTCAACCGCGGGCCGTACGAGGTCGGCGGGGGCTCGGGCATCGTCGACGCGACGGGCTGGGACGCCGCTCAGGGGTACGAGGTGATCGCTGTGCCGTCGATGCGGATGGTGGTCGACCTGGACGACCTCGACAAGTCGCGCTGGATCAACCTCACCGGGGTCTCCGGACACGCCTTCCACCGCAACTACACGGACCAGACCGAGCTGTGGGCGGAGGGCAGGACGCTGCCCTGGCGCTTCTCGGCCAAGGCCGTCAAGGGATCCACGCGGGACACGCTGCGCCTGACCGCCGCGCTGGAGCAGTAGCGCCGGACAGGAGCGAGGACTACCCGGCCACCGGCGGACGGGGCGGGAGCCGCACGGTGCGTGCAGGTGTCACCACGACGTCGACGCGCTCGTCGTGCGGCTCGGGGTGCACGTCGTCGACGATCTCGTGGTCGTACGCCAACGCCACGCGCAGCGGCACCGGCGCCTCCGCGAGCGCGGTGTCGTAGTAGCCGCCGCCGCGACCCAGGCGGAAGCCGGCGCGGTCGACCGCGAGCGCCGGGACGAGGGCCAGCTGGACGTTGCGCAGCCCGCCCGGGTCCGCCGGTGCCGAAGGCTCGGGGAGGGCGAAGCGGCCGAGCACCAGCCGGTCGCGTCCCTCGTAAGCGGCCCAGACGATCCGGCGGCGGGGCAGCGAGCGCGGGACGAGGACGTCCACCCCGGCGGCACACAGCGCCTCGACGAGCGCCCACGTCGGCGGCTCTCGTCCCACCGACAGATAGGCGGCGACGCGCGCGGCCCCGTGGTCGCGGACGACCATGAGCGCCGCGTCGCACAGCTGCTGCTCGGCGGCGACGACGGCGGCGTCGTCGAGGTGGGTCCGGCGCTCGAGCAGGTCCTCGCGAAGTCGCTGCTTGGCGGTCACCCTTCGACGGTAGTGCCTACGATGAAGTGCATGAGCGATGAGGGACTGGCAGCCGCACGCGCGGCGATGGAGGCCGAGGGCGTCCCGCCCCGGGCGATCGACGTCTTCGCGCACTACTACGCCGAGCTCGAGGGCGGCGCCACGGGCATGATCCACGAGTCCGACATCGACCCGCTCGACCCGCCGCCGCGTCTGGCCGACGCCGAGGTCGACGAGGAGGCGGAGCGCGAGGCCCTGAGCCGCACGGCGATCATCAAGCTCAACGGCGGCCTCGGCACGTCGATGGGCATGGACAAGGCGAAGTCGCTGCTCCCCGTACGCGGCGACCGGACGTTCCTCGACGTGCTCGTCGAGCAGGTCCGCAAGGTCCGGTCGGCGTACGGGGTGTCGCTTCCGCTGGTGCTGATGGACAGCTTCCGCACCCGCGAGGACAGCCTCGCGGCGCTGGCGGCCTACCCCGATCTGCGGATCGAGGGCCTCCCGCTGGACTTCCTCCAGAACAAGGAGCCGAAGCTCCGCGCCGACGACCTCACGCCCGTCTCGTGGCCGGACGACCCGAGCCTCGAGTGGACGCCGCCGGGTCACGGCGACCTGTTCACCGCGCTCGACGCGTCCGGCACGCTGCAGGCGCTGATCGACCAGGGCTACCGCTACGCGTCGGTCTCGAACTCCGACAACCTCGGTGGCTACCCGAACCCGCGGATGGCGGGCTGGTTCGCGAAGTCCGGCGCCCCGTACGCGGCCGAGGTGTGCCGGCGCACCCCCGCCGACGTCAAGGGCGGTTACCTCGTGCGCCGCAAGTCGGACGGGCGGCTGGTGCTGCGCGAGACGGCGCAGACGCCGAAGGAGGACCTCGCGCTCGCCGACGACATCACCCGGCACCGGTGGTTCCACACCAACAACCTGTGGTTCGACCTGGAGGCGCTCGCCGCGGTCATCGAGGAACGGGGCGGGGTCCTCGGGCTGCCGCTGATCCGCAACGAGAAGACGGTGGATCCCACCGACCCGGACTCGCCGGCGGTGATCCAGGTCGAGTCCGCGATGGGAGCGATCGTGCAGGTCTTCGACGGCGCGGCCGCGATCGAGGTGGAGCGCAGCAGGTTCCTCCCGGTGAAGACCACCGACGACCTGCTCCTCGTACGGTCGGACTTCTACGTCCTGAACGGTGACTACCACCTCGTCGCCCGTCACGAGGACGCTCCGCTCGTGAGCCTCGACAAGCGGTTCTACAAGCTCGTCCAGGACTTCGACGCCCGCTTCCCGAAGGGGCCGGTGAGCCTCGCCAACGCCACCGCCTTCACCGTCGAGGGGGACTGGACCTTCGGGGCGGACGTCCGTGTCGTCGGTGCGGTGACGGTCCCGGCCGAGGACGCTCCGGGGACGATCGCCGACGGCGCCACGCTCGAGGGGTCATAGGCTGTCGCCCATGCGTACCGTCGACGAGCACCTAGAGAAGCTGCTCGACCTGATCGGACCGCTGCAGCCGTACGACCAGCCGTTGCTGGAGTCGCTCGGGCTGCCGCTGGTCGACGACGTGGTGAGTCCGATCGACCTGCCACGCTTCACGAACTCGGCGATGGACGGGTACGCGGTGCGGGCGGCCGACGTGGTGGGCGCCAACCGGGAGTTCCCGGTGGTGCTGCCGGTGGTGGGGGAGCAGGCAGCGGGCACGAGCACCCCGATGGCCCTGACGGCAGGCACCGCGGTCAAGATCATGACCGGTGCGCCGGTCCCCTCCGGTGCGGACTCCGTCGTCCCGATCGAGCTGACGGACGGCGGCGACGCCGAGGTGTTGGTCTACCAGTCCCGGCGCGCCGGCGAGAACGTCCGCCCGGCCGGCGAGGACGTCGCCGCGGGCGAGATCGTCGCCGAGGCAGGCACCGTCCTCGGTCCGCGAGAGGTCGGTCTCCTCGCCTCCCTCGGGTTCGCCCGCCTGCGCGCCCGGCCCCGTCCCCGCGTGGTCGTGCTGTCGACCGGTGCCGAGCTGCGAGAGCCCGGCGCGCGCCTGGACTACGACTCGATCTACGACGGCAACTCCTACATGCTCGCGGCGTGCGCGCGTGCCGCCGGCGCCATCGCCTACCGGGTCGGGATCACCTCCGACGACCCCCGCGAGTTCGCCGACAAGCTCAACGACCAGCTCGTCCGCGCCGACCTCGTCGTCACCAGCGGGGGCATCAGCAAGGGCGCGTACGACGTCGTCAAGGCGGCGCTGTCCGACCTCGGCACCGTCGAGTTCGTCGAGGTCGCGATGCAGCCGGGCAAGCCGCAGGGCTTCGGGACGGTCGGTGAAGAGAAGACGCCGATCGTCACGCTGCCGGGCAACCCGGTCTCGTCGTACGTCTCGTTCGAGGTCTTCGTGCTGCCCATGCTGCGGCGGATGATGGGCAAGCTCCCGTACCGCCGCCCGCTCGTCCAGGCGACGATGACCGAAGAGATCCGCTCGCCGTCCGGTCGCCGCCAGTTCCTGCGCGGCTGGCTCGAGGTCAACGGGCGCGGTGTGCGCGTCACCCCGGTGAGCGGTCCCGGGTCGCACCTCATCGCGGGGTTGTCCCGGGCGAACTGCCTCATCGTCGTCGAGGAGGACGAGACCGCCCTCCACGTCGGCGACACCGCCAAGGTGATGTTCCTGGACCGGGAGTTCTGATGGGCGAGCGGCTGACGCACGTCGACGAGCACGGTGCGGCCCGCATGGTCGACGTCTCCGCGAAGGACGAGACCCGCCGTCAGGCGACGGCCACGGGCCTCGTCCGTACGACCCCTGAGGTCGTGGCGCTGCTGCGCTCGGGGGACGTCCCCAAGGGCGACGCGCTGGGGGTCGCACGCGTGGCGGGGATCATGGCCGCCAAGCGCACCCCCGACCTCGTGCCGCTGTGCCACCCGCTCGCGATCACCGGGGTCGAGGTCGACCTCGACGTGACCGACGAGGGTGTGGCGATCGCGGCGACGGTCCGCACCACCGGTCGTACCGGGGTCGAGATGGAGGCGCTCACCTCCGTCAGTGTCGCCGCGCTCACCGTCGTCGACATGATCAAGGCCGTCGACAAGCACGCGGTCATCGCGGACGTCCAGGTGCGGGCGAAGTCCGGGGGCAAGAGCGGGGACTGGTCCGCATGAAGGCTCTCGTCGTCACCTGCTCCAACCGTGCCGCCGCCGGCGTCTACGAGGACACGACCGGCCCACTGATCGTCGAGGCGCTGAGGTCGTGGGGTTTCGACGTCGGCGACCCGCTGGTCGTGCCCGACGGCTCTCCGGTCGAGGAGGCGCTGCGCGAGGCGGTCGACCTGCGGTACGCCGTGGTCGTCACGACCGGGGGCACCGGCATCAGCCCCACGGATGCGACACCGGAGGCGACCGAGGCGGTCCTGGACCGGACGCTGCCGGGTGTCGCGGAGGCGATCCGGGCCTACGGCGTCGCTGCCGGGGTCCCGACCGCGATGCTCTCCCGCGGGTTGGCGGGTGTCGCCGACCAGACGGTCGTCGTGAACCTTCCCGGCTCCCGAGGTGGGGTGAGGGACGGCCTCGCCGTTCTCGCGGGCGTGCTCGTGCACGCCGTGGAGCAGGTCGCGGGCGAGGACCACACCCGGAGCGACGCCGGGGGTGCGTCCTGAGCACGGGCTGGCCGGCCACGCTGCACCACGGGCCGGTCGGGCTGCGTCCGATCCGCCGCAGCGACGCGCGTGCGTGGGCGCGGCTGCGCCAGGACTCCGCCGAGTGGCTGGGGCGCTGGGAGGCGACGCTGCCGAGCACCGTGCCGTCCGGCGGGCGGTCGTACGGTGCGGCGGTGCGCTCGCTGCGCCAGCAGGCGTCCCAGGGGCGCGCTCTCCCGTTCGTCACCACCTACGACGGCGACGAGATGATCGGACAGGTCACGGTCTCGGGGATCACGTGGGGCTCCGCCCGGTGGGCCCAGATCGGCTACTGGATCGCCCGGCCGTACGCGGGCCGGGGGATCACGACGACCGCGGTGGCGATGGCGGCGGACCACTGCTTCGAGGCGCTCGGTCTGCACCGCCTCGAGATCGCGATCCGACCCGAGAACCGCTCCAGCCTGCGGGTCGTCGAGAAGCTCGGTTTCGACCGGATCGGTGTCGCGCCCCGCTACCTCCACATCGATGGCGCCTGGCGCGACCACGTGCTGTTCGCCGTCACCTCAGAGCAGGTCGTGCCGGGCGGGCTCCTGGCGAGGGTCGACTCGCGCAGCGTCGAGCACTGATCCCGGCGAACTCAAACACCTCGCGACACACCGCACGAGGTCCCCGAGGGGAGCCGTTCGCACCGCGTACGGTTCTGGTGTGGGTACGGGCCTGATCTTCGCAGCCGTGATCGCCATCTGGGTGGCGTACGGCGTACCCCTGCTCCTGCGCCGACACGAGGAAGCCACTCGTGGTGGCGGTGTCACGTCCTTCTCGGGAGCGCTCCGGGTCCTCACGCAGCGCAAGGAAGACGCGGTGACGGGTGAGCCCGTCGAGGTGCCGGAGCCCGTGCCGACCGGGCCCGCTCTTTCAACGAGCGAGCCTGCCGCGACGACGGCCGAGACCCCGCCACGCCCGTACAACCGTCGCGCCGCGCGTGTCGCCGCACGCCGACGTCGTCGGGTCCTGCTCACCCTCCTGACGTCGTGCGCGATCGTCGGCGGGCTCTCCGTCGCCGGCATCCTGCTCCCGTGGGCCGCCGCCGTGCCCGCCGGGCTCGTCGCCGTCTGGCTCGTGCTCTGCCGGGTGATGGTGCGCAGCGAGATCGGACGCCCGGTGAGGCTGCTGCAGACCGAAGGCCGCGCCGAGCGCCGCGCCGCCCGTGCGGCTCGACGTGTCGAGCGTCGTGCGGTCGTCGAGGGCGAGGGGGTCCTCGTGGACACCGACCACGAGGCGACGATGGTGATCTCCGGTCAGTACGAGGACCACGACCCCCACCGTCGCAACGTGATGGAGAAGGGCCCGCTGCCCGAGGGTGCCCTCGACCAGCAGATCGTCAACGCAGCAGCGATGACGACGACCGTCGGCGTGACGCTGTGGGACCCGGTCCCCGTCACCCTGCCCACGTACGTCACGAAGCCCGCCGCTCCGCGGACCGTCCGGACGATCGACTTCGGTGAGCCCGCAGCCGCCGAGGGCCGTGCGCAGGACTCCGAGGACGGGCACGGCGAGTCTCGTCGGGCCGTCGGCAACTGACACTTTCCGAGCGGCCCCGGATTCGGTTGCCGGCGAGGCGCGTGGTAATCTCAATCTCGCTTTGGGGCTATGGCGCAGTTGGTAGCGCGTCTCGTTCGCAATGAGAAGGTCCGGGGTTCGAATCCCCGTAGCTCCACCAGTCAGAGGCCGGATCCGCACTGCGGATCCGGCCTCTGTCGTTCCGGCCCTTCACGGGTGCTCGTGGGCAAGCGTCGTCGCCGCGCCGCGCAGCAGCCCCGGCGCCGCGCGTCGGTGCACGACGGCGACGGCTGGCCAGAGGATCGCCCCGAGGCGTCGCTCGTAGCGCATCGAGGTCATCAGCGTGACGGAGCCGTCGACAGTGGTCACGACCAGCTCGCCGGTGAGGAACGGTGACTGCGCCTGTGTGGGAGCGGCGCAGCACCGACGACGCCATCGCTGTCGCCGAGGCGGAGGGGCGCGACGTGCGCGAGACGATGCACCTCGCCGGTGCCCTGACCTTCTCCGACGACCTGCTGCCGATCGACCTCGCCGTACGCGTGGGCGCGCCACGATCCCGCCGTCGCCGAACGCCTGCGCCGGGTCGACAACGTCCGCATCGAGTTCCTGCGTGCGATGTTCAGGACCTACATCACCGACGACGCCGAGATCGAGGCGCGCAGCACGCTCGCGTTCGCCACGGCGATCGGGCAGCACTTCATGGCTGCCGACCACGGGGCGTACACCAAGGACGAGGCTGTCGACCTCGCGGCAGCCCTCATCCTCCGACCGTCCCCACCTGCACTAACGTCGCAGGAGGCGGCGGCCGGCGAGGTACGCCGCGGCCAGGACCGCCAGCAGCGCCGCCCAGGGCAGAAGGAACCCGACGACGCGGAGGGCGACGGCGAGGGCCGCGACCATCGCGTCCCATCCGCTGGCCAGGGCGCCGACGAATCCGGAGCCGCTCGATGCCGCCGACTCGTCCTCCGAGGAGATCACCACGGTGTACGTGGCCATCGCGACCTGGTCCGACAGTCCGCGCCGCTCGGCCTGGAGCGCCTCGAGATCGGACTGACGCTGCGACAGGGTCTGCTCGGCCGCGAGGAGGTCGGCCGTCGTGGACGCCTTCGTCATCAGGTCCTGGAGGCGGGCCACGGAGATCTCCAGCGCCTTGATCCGGGCGTCGAGATCACGCCCCTGCGCGGAGACGTCCTCCGACTCGATCGTCAGACTGGAGACCTCGCCGAGCTCTCGCAGCCGCTGCGTCGTGTCGCCCGTGCTGCCCGCGGGGACGCGCACCCGGAGGTCGATCGTCGTCCCGTCGTCCTCCGACGACTCGGACCGCGACTCGACCCGTCCGCGTTGGTCCTCCGTCCACCGGGTGAGGTCGTCCGCGGCCGCTCCCGGGTCGTCGGTGGCGAGGTGTGCCGACGCGGTGGTCACGATCTCGCGTACTCCCTGCACGGCGTCGCCTGTCCCGGCACCGGCATCGCCCTCGACCGCCCCGTCGGTCAGCGCACGCTCCTGCGCCTCCGGGACCGACAGCATGTCCGAGGAGGAGTCGTCCGACCCCTGCGGCAGCACCGCCACCCCTCCGGCGAGCACTCCGACGCCCAGCCCGACGACGGCGACCACCGACGCCGCTGCGAGCACGAGCTTGCGGCGCTTCGTCCGTACGACCGAGGCGTCGAGGTCGATCCGCCCGGTGACGCGGCGGTACATCCGGTCGACCTGCTCGTCGGTCAGCTCGGGGATCTCGGGCTGGATGCTCATGCGGGCCCCCTCAGGTCCTCGGTGGCGGTGCGGACGCGGCTGCGGATCCGCGACACGCGGTTGCGTACGGCGGCGTGGCTCACGCCGAGCGCGTCGGCGGCCTGCGCGTAGGTGAGGTCGCCGACGACGCACCTCTCGAAGAGCTGCTGGTCGAGCGGCGACAGGCCGGCGACGCTCTCGCGTACGCGTGCCATGAGCACCGCGGACACCGCCTCGTCCGCGGGCTCTCGGTCCGTGCTGGGCAGCGTGTCGTCGAGCTGCTCCCAGTGGCGGCGGCCGCGCTTGCGACGCAGGTTGAGCGCCAGGTACTTCGCGGTCGCGAGCAGCCACGGAAGCACCGAGGTGTCGACGAGGTGGAGGTCCGCCCGCCGGCGCCACGCCGTGACGAAGACGTCCTGCGTGATCTCCTCGGCGTCCTGCGCGGTGCCGATCAGCCGGTACGCCTGCCAGTACACCGGTCGGACGTGGCGTGCGTACAGGTCGCCGAACGCGTCGCGGTCACCGCGTCGCGTCCGCGCGAGCAGCAGCCGGTCGTCCGCGGCGTGCTCCGTCGGCAAGTCGGTCGTCATGGTGCTCCGTTCGCAGGGCCTCACCTGGTCCATGTCGCGAGGAGCACGACCGTCTCATGGTTCAGTCGCTGACGACCACGGTGTTCTGATTGGCGGTGAGGAGCCAGCGGCCGTCCTCCTTGGTCATGACGTACATCGGCGAGCCCTCGTACGCCTCGTCGCCGCTCGGCGAGCCGTCCAACCCGGTCACGACCTGGCGGACCTTGACGGCGGCGACGTCGGGCCGCAGGAACAGCACGTGCACGGGCACGTACGAGCTGGTGCTCTCGCGCATCGCGCCGGGCAGCACCGTGCGGGTGAAGTCGGCGATGGCATCCCGTCCGACGAGGAGCCGGCCGCCGCCGGTGGTCCAGATCGCGTCCTCGCGGAAGAGCGCGACGAACGCGTCGACGTCCTCGGCGTTCTGCGCGCGCTCGAGCTCAGCGACGACGTCACGGAGGGCGTCGAGGTCGTCCTGGCGGGTGGTGTCTGCAGTGGTGATCGTCATGCCGCCAGCCTCGACGCTCAAGTCGGCTTGAGGTCAAGCCCGCTGGTCGGAGAAGAAGCCCTCGGCGAACGTGGAGTCCGGCGGGATCGGCGTGATGACGTCGACGAGGACGCTGCCGGGTGCGGCCAGGATGAAGTGGCGCTGCCCGAACGGTTCCGATCGCAGCTCCAGCACGGGGACCAGTCCGCCCTCGATGACGAGGCGTGCGTACTCCGCGTCGACGTCGTCGACCTCCACGTTGAGGATGGTGCCGCGCGCTGCGGCTCCATAGCCGTCCGGCACCGTCGGGTGGCCGTGATCGAGCAGCGCGAGCTCGTGGCCGTCGCGTTCGAGGCTGACGTACCAGTCGGACGTGAAGGTGCGGCGGAAGCCGAACCAGTGCTCGTAGTACGCCGCCGCCTCGGCGACGTCGTCCGTGCCGAGCACGGGGTAGAAGCTCGTGAGAGTCATGGCTCCTCCTGATACATACGAAGTGTAGGTATTCCGTAACATACACTCCGTACGTATCTACGGGAAGGGTCGCCGATGGGTCGCTCGTCGAAGGCGCAGAGCGAGGTGAACCGCGCGCACCTCGTCGATATCGCCTGCGCGCTGTTCGCCGAGCACGGGTACGACGCGGTCGGGCTGGAAGAGGTCGCGGTCGCGGCCGGCCAGACGCGCGGTGCCGTCTACCACCACTTCGGCAGCAAGCGCGGGCTGTTCTCCGCGGCACTGGTACAGGTGCAGGGGTCGGTCGCCGAGGCGGTCGAGGCGGCGGCCGTCGCCGAGACCGATCCGTGGGACGGTCTGGTCGCGGGGTGCCATGCCTTCCTCGACGCTGCGGCGTCGGACGGCGCGCGTCGGGTGATGCTGGTCGACGGTCCGGCCGTCCTCGGGTGGCAGGAGTGGCGTGACGGGGACGCGGCCAGCTCGCGGCGCCTTCTCGAGGAAGGGTTGCGAGAGCTCGGGGCGCGCGGTGACGTCGCTCCCGACGAGGTCGCCGCACTCACGATCCTGCTGTCGGGCGCGATGAACGAGACCGCGCTGTGGCTGGCTCAGGAGGGTCGAGCCGTCCGTGCCGCGGCCCACGCCGCGCTCGACCGGGTGCTGAGCGGTCTTCGGCGGGGGTAGCCGCGCTTCCGCTCTGCGCGCGTGCCGCGGCGGTGCGATCGTCGGGGCATGGCCATCGCACCCACGCATGCTCTCAACGACGGGCTCCAGCTCCCCGCGCTCGGACTCGGCACGTACCCGATGGACGACCTCGAGGCGGCCGACGCGGTCCGGGGCGCGTTGGACCTCGGCTACCGCCTCGTCGACACCGCGGCCTCGTACGGGAACGAGGCCGGCGTCGGGCAGGGCATCGCGACGAGCGACGTGCCGCGCGACGAGATCACGGTGACGACCAAGCTGCGCGGACAGGACCAGGGGTACGAGTCGACGCTGCGGGCGTTCGGTGAGTCACGGGTTCGGCTCGGTGTCGAGTACGTCGACCTCTACCTGATCCACTGGCCGCTGCCACGCGTCGATCGCTATGTCGACTCGTGGCGGGCGATGATCCGCCTGCGCGACGACGGGCTGCTCAACAGTCTCGGCGTCTCGAACTTCACGCCCGAGCAGATCGACCGCCTCGTCGCCGAGACCGGAGTCGCGCCCGCGGTGAACCAGATCGAGCGGCACCCGTACCTCGTGCAGGACGAGCTGTGCGCGTACGACGCAGGGCACGGCATCGTCACCGAGGCCTGGCAGCCGCTGGCGCGCAAGACCGACCTCCTCTCCGAGGCGGTGATCGGGAAGATCGCGGCGCGGCACGAGGTCACGCCGGCGCAGGTGGTGCTGCGCTGGCACGTGCAGCGTGACGTCGTGCCCATCCCCAAGTCCAGCAGCGAGCAGCGGCAGCGCGAGAACCTCGACGTCTTCGACTTCGCCCTGACCGACGAGGAGATGGCGGTGATCGGTGATCGCCCGCAGGTCCGCAGCGGCGGGGACCCGATGGTGCACGAAGAGTTCTGAGAGGTGTCGATCTCAGGTGGTCCCATCCGTCATCACGGTGTCACGATCACATCGACGGAAGGACGTACCGATGCTCTACACACTCTTCATCCACAACGCCGACCCGCGCGAGGCGGGGATCAACGAGGACGACATGGCTCCCGTCAAGGCGGCGTTCGAGTCGTACGCCAAGGCGCTCGACGACGCGGGTGTCTTCGTCACCACCCAGATCCTCGGGTTCCCCGACGCGGCGACGACGGTGACCGCGGTCGACGGTGAGCCGAAGATCCAGGACGGACCGTTCGCCGACACGAAGGAGTACGTCGGCGGGGTCGTCGTCATCGACGTGCCGGACCTCGACGCCGCGCTCGCCTGGGCGCAGAAGTGCCCTGGCGCGATGTACGGGTCCGTCGAGGTGCGCCCGACGATGCTCACGTGGAGCCGTGAGCGGCAGTGGTACCAGCCCTGAGCGCCTACGAGGAGGCGGAGCGGGCGGCACGTACCTCGTACGGTCGCCTGCTCGCGCTCCTCGCTGCTCCCACGGGTGACCTCGCCGCGGCGGAGGATGCGCTCGCCGACGCGTTCGAGCGCGCGCTCGCGACCTGGCCCGAGCGAGGTGTGCCCGACAACCCCGACGCGTGGTTGCTCACCGCGGGACGAAACCGGCTCCGTGACCTCTACCGGAGCGCGGCGCACCAGACGGCGGTGCCGTGGGAGGAGGACTCTCGACACACCGACGGCCCAGAGTTCTCGACGGGGCTCTCGACCGAGTTCTCGGCCGAGTTCTCGACCGGGGAGATCCCCGACGAACGGCTCGCGCTCATGTTCGTGTGCGCGCACCCGGCGATCGATCCCATGGTGCGTACGCCGCTGATGCTGCAGACGGTGCTCGGGCTCGACGCGCGCCGGATCGCCGAGGCGTACGCCGTCCCGACGAGCGCGATGGCGCAGCGCCTCGTCCGTGCGAAGCGGCGGATCCGCGACACGCGCATCCCGTTCGTCGTCCCGGGGACCGAGGCGATGCCGGCGCGGCTCCCCGCCGTGCTGGAGGCCGTCTACGGTGCGTACGCCATCGACTGGGCAGCCGTCCCGAGCACGTCGCTGCGGGCGTCCACGGCGGGGGAGGCGCACTACCTCGCCGTCCTCCTGGCCGCGCTGCTTCCTGACGAGCCGGAGGTCCTCGGGCTTGCGGCGCTGGTCGCGCTCTCCCTCGCGCGGGCCGACGCACGCCTGGGCGAGGACGGGCGCTTCGTCCCCCTCGACGAGCAGGAGCCCGAACAGTGGGACGCCGCGCTGATCGCGCAGGGCGAGGACCTCCTCCGACGGGCCTCGGTACGAGGCGCCGCGCGGCCCGGACGGTTCCAGCTGGAGGCGGCGATCCAGTCGGTCCACTGCGCACGGGTGCGCACTGGACGTACCGACTGGGAGGTGCTGCTGGCGCTCCACCGAGCGCTGGTACGAGTCGTGCCGACGCTCGGTGCGCGTGTCGCGCTGGCGGCGGTGACGGGACGCGTGGAGGGTCCCGGCGCGGGGCTCGCCGTGCTCGAGCAGGTCGACGGCGACGCGGCGCGGCGGTTCCAGCCGGCGTGGGCGACACGCGCTCACCTGCTCGTCCAGGCCGGGCGCCCCGAGGAGGCGGATGCCGCCTACGCGAAGGCGATCTCGCTCACGACCGATCGCGCGACCCGCGACCACCTGGAGTCCCGTCGCGCGGCCGCAGGCACGAGAGGTGCCGGGCTCAGATCCAGCGGGAGAACCACATCCGGTTGATCCACTCGTCGTGCGTGAGGAGGATGTCGGTCCAGATCGGGTAGAAGTACGCGAAGCACGCCAGCGCCACGGCGACGTACGCCCCGAGAGCCACCGGCCCCCACCAGCGGAGTCGGCTGCGCCGTGACGCGCGCAGCAGGCGTCCCGCCACCAGCGCGATCGCCGCGCACGTGAACGGGACGAAGGCGGTCGCGTAGAAGAGGAAGATCGGACGGTCGTCGTAGGCGAACCATGGCAGCCAGGCGGCGAGGACGACCAGGACGAGCAGACCGAACCGCCAGTCGCGCTCCCGGAGCCACAGCCACGCCGAGGCGACGAGCGCGAGCAGGCCACCCCACCAGATCGCGGGGTTGCCGAGGATGAGGATCTGCCGCAGGCACGTCCCGTCGCCGGTCGCCGCACAGCCGGCGGTGGACGCGGGCAGGTCGGTCTGGGCGTCGACGCCGACCGGCCTGTTGAGCACCAGCCAGCCCCACGGATCGGACTGGTACGGGTGCGTCTTGCCTGCGAGGTAGTCGCCGGTGTGGAAGGAGTAGACCATCTGGTGGTAGTGCCAGAGGGACCGCAGCGCCTGCCACGCCTCGCCGAGCGGACCCTTGTCCCCACCGTCGAGATAGGTGCCCCACGGTGGAGTCTCGCCGTACCCGTGGCCGAAGCGCGTCTCGAACACCTCGTGGTTGACGAGGAAGCCCGTCCACGTCAGCACATAGACGACGAGGGCGACAAGGACGAGCGACACGAACGCCGGGAGGCCGTCGACGACGACCGAGCGCCACCACGCTCCGCGTACACCGATCGCGTGGCGGTCGATCGCGTCGAGGACCCACACCGCCACCCCGACGACCGCCAGGACGTACAGCGCACTCCACTTCGTGCCGATGGCCAGGCCGAAGCAGATGCCCGCGGCCAGCCGCCAGGGTCGCAGCAGCAGCATGCGTACGGGGCCGAAGCCCGCGACGTCCTCCGTGTGAGGGAACCGCCGGGCGAGCCGCACGCGGCCCCAGTCACGGTCGGCCACCACGCAGGCGAGGGCGCACACCAACCAGAACGCCAGGAAGATGTCGAGGAGCGCGAGCCGCGACATCACCAGGTGGACGCCGTCGACAGCCAGCAGCAGCCCCGCGAGGCAGCCCAGCATGGTGGAGCCCGTCATCCGGCGCACCATCCGGGCGAGCACGAGCACCATGAGGGCACCGACCACGGCCGCGGAGATGCGCCAGCCGAAGGAGTTCATCCCGAAGAGGTGCTCGCCGATCGCGATCATCCACTTGCCGACCTCCGGGTGGACGACCTGCGTCGGCTCACCCGTCCACAGCCCGGTGGTCTGCCCCGCCTCCACCTGGGAGTTCGCGTCCTCCACCCAGTCCTGGGCGTAGCCGAACTTCAGCAGCGACCACCCGTCCTTGGCGTAGTACGTCTCGTCGAAGAGCAGCCGTGACGGGTACTCCAGACGCCACACGCGGGCGGCGAAGGCGAGCAGGGCGATCGCGATCGGGGCGATCCAGCCGATCAGGCGAGGGCTGTCGGCGATCCGCGGGCGGAAGCGCTCGGCGAGCAGCGGCAGGCGTGCACCGTCGGGCGTGCGGCCCAGCGGCTCCAGGGCCGGCTCATGCTCGACGGTCACGGACACGCCGCAACCCTAGCGAGGCCCGTACGCTGGGCCGGTGCTGATCCTCGCCGCGACACCCATCGGGAATCCTGCGGACGCGTCCTCCAGACTCCGCGACCTCCTCGCGACGGCCGACGTCGTCGCGGCCGAGGACACCCGCCGTGTGCGGCGGCTCGCCTCCGACCTCGGCGTCGAGATCGGCGGACGCGTCGTCTCGTACTTCGAGGGCAACGAGGCACGACGCACGCCGGAGCTGGTCGCAGAGCTCGAGGCCGGCCGTACGGTGCTGCTCGTCACCGACGCCGGCATGCCCAGCGTCTCCGACCCGGGCTACCGCCTTGTCGCCGCTGCGGTCGACGCCGGGCTGGACGTGACGACGGCGCCGGGCCCTTCGGCCGCGCTCGCCGCCCTCGCAGTCTCCGGGTTGCCCGTGGACCGCTTCACGTTCGAGGGCTTCCTGCCGAGGAAGACGGGGGAGCGTGACCGTGCGCTCGCGGCGCTGGCCGACGAGCCGCGCACGATGGTCTTCTTCGAGTCGCCGCACCGTACCCACGAGACCCTCCTGGCCATGGCGTCCGCGCTCGGTCCGGACCGTCGCGGCGCGGTGTGCCGCGAGCTGACCAAGACGTACGAGGAGGTCAGACGCGGCACGCTGGAGGAGCTCGCCGTCTGGGCCGGGCCCGGTGACGAGGAGCGTGTCCGCGGTGAGATCACCGTCGTCGTCGCCGGCGCACCCCCACGTGCGTACGACGACGAGACGCTGCGGTCGATGGTCGCCGACCGCGAGAGCTCGGGGATGTCGCGCAAGGACGCGATCGCCGACGTGGCCCGCGAGACAGGCGTCAGGCGGCGCTCGGTCTTCGAGCTCGTCCACCGCTGAGGCGGCCCTCAGCAGCCCTCTCGACCGGCGCCGAGTCCGCGCGCAGGAGCGGTTGGTTCCGTGCGCCCGGACGGTAGTATCTTGATTTCGCCCACCGCGAACGAATCCCCCCCGCACGCGCGAAGCACTCGCCGCCGAGGTGCGAAGACGAAAGCAGACATGCCGGATATTCAGCCCCTTGCCCCCGGGACGCGACTCGTCCACATCGGTCCCTACAAGACGGGGACGACCGCCGTTCAGCACGCCTTCCACACGCGTCGTGAGCAGGTTGCCGACGAGGGGGTGCACTACGCAGGGCGGGGCATCCAGCCGTACCGCCAGGTCATCGCCCTCACCGGCGCCAAGGGCCGCCGTGGTCACGTCCCCGCGGACATCAGCGTGTGGGAAGAGCTTGTCGCCGAGATCGACGACGCCGGTGACCAGCGCGTGGTCCTGAGCTGCGAGTCGCTCGCCAACGCGCACCGGCCGGCCATCGAGCGGCTGTACGCCGACCTCGGCCCCGAGCGCGTGCACGTCGTCCGGATGCTCCGTCGTTACGACAAGATGCTCCCCTCGAAGTGGCAGCAGTCGGTGATGGGCGGGCTCAAGACCAGCTTCGACCCCTGGCTCAAGAACGTGATCGCCGATCCCGACCACGACTTCTGGTTCCAGCACGGGAACACCGACCTCACCGACCGGTGGGCCGAGGTGGTCGGTCCCGAGAACATCACGCTCGTCGTCGTGGACGAGACGGATCGCGACTTCCTCTCCCGGACGTTCGAGCAGCTCCTCGACCTGAGCCCTGGCCTGCTCAAACCGGTCGCCGGCGGCGAGAACCGCTCGCTCGCGCGCGGCGAGGTCGAGATGCTGCGCCGGTTCAACCAGATCGTCACGCCGCCGAAGTGGCGTGGCGAGGTGCACGAGCGCTACATCCGGTTCGGCGCGTCGCGTTCCATGAAGACCCAGCCCCGCAATCCCGACGATCCGTCCGTCGCGACCCCCGAGTGGGCGTACGCGCCGCTGGCCGAGCGCGCAGAGCGGGAGATCGCCGCTCTCCGTGCCGCCGGGTTCCGCGTCATCGGTGACCTCGACCTGCTGCACGTCCCCACGCGTGCGGAGCGTCCGGCCAACCCGACCGAGCTCGAGCCGGGGACGGTGCTCGCCGACGTGGTGGCGCTCGCCGCGAGCGGTGTGGTCAAGGCCGCGCTCGCCAAGCCCCCGATCCCGTTGTTCGCCGACCCCGACGGTTCGGGACAGGCGCTGGGCGACGGCGCAGGCCGTCGCGGGGCTCCGTCGTACAGCCGGCGCGAGATCGCCCGGGTGCTCGGGCGACGCGCGGTGCGCAAGCTGAAGGGAGTCCGCCGTGGCTGAGTCGTGGATCGTCCGCCTGCCCGGTACGGAGAGCGCGGGACTTCCCGCCGACGTCGGTCCGGCGCGCAGGGACGTGACGCTCGGTGACGACGTCACGAGCGTCGACACGCTCCTCGGAGGCTCCGACGTGGACGGGGAGCAGCACGCCGTGACCCTCGTCGTCGCCGCCTGGGCGGACCTCGTGCCTCGACGCTGGGCCTCCCGCGTCCTCGCCGGCGACGAGTCGTCGTACGAGGCGTGGCTCGAGGAGATGTTCGCTGCCGAGGCCGAGACCGTGTGGAACAGGCCCGACCTCCTCCTGGAGCGGCTCGTCGCCCGTGCCGGGTCCGCGGAGCGGGTCCACGTCGTCGTCGCGCAGGCCGATCCGGCGCCGTCCGCCGAGGCGGCCGCACTCCTGCAGGCCACGCGCAGGGAGTACGCGCGCCGAGGCTGGGGACAGGACGTGTTCGACCAGTACTTCGTCGCGACGGTCTGGCCCCGACGTCAGCGTAGGGGAGCGCCGCTCGGCGTTCCCGAGCGCGCGGTCGGGGCAGCCCGCCGTCTCGTCGAGGCGGCCGAGGCCGCGGCAGTCCGCGTCACCGGAGCTCGTGCGGAGATCAGCAAGCAGGGGCCTGCAGGCGGCGACGTGATCCCCCGGGCCGTCTCCGCGGCCACCGGCGCCGATGTCCTCACCGCGACGATCGAGGCGACTGTCGATCCGGCGGAGGTCGCCGCCGGTCATGCGGCGTGGCGGAGGACCGAGGACCTGAGCTGGCGTGAGCTCGTCGCGCTTCTGCGTCGGCCGCGCACAAGGCGTGCGGCGGGTGAGCGTACGACGTGACCGACGGAGGAGCCGAGGTGGGTGCGCGAGGGGCGGAGCCGTCCGACGTCCTCCTTCCCGACGGTGCACTTCTCCTTCACGTCGGACCGCACAAGACCGGGACCACGGCGGTGCAGAGCGCCTTCTTCGTCGCCCGTGACGCGCTCGCCGCGCACGACGTGAGCTATCCGGGACGCTCACGGACGCCGATCCAGGCCGTGACCGCGCTTACCGGGTACGGCCCGATGACGGGCGAGCCGCCGTTGGACATCCGCGACTGGGAGCGCTTCGTCTCCGGGGTGCCGGGGAGCGGTCGCGTCGTCGTCTCGAGCGAGTTCTTCGCCGACGCGGAGGGCGAAGCCGTCGACCGGGTCGTCGGCGACCTCGGGGCGGATCGGCTGCACGTCGTCGTCACGCTCCGCCGGCTCGACAAGATCATTCCCTCGCAGTGGCAGCAGTACGTCCAGAACGGCGCCGTCACCCCGTTCCGTCGCTGGCTGCGTCGCACTCTCGCCACTGTCGAGCCAGAGGACTCCGGCTTCTGGCGCCGGCACCGGCACGACGTCCTGGTGCGACGCTGGAGCGACGTGCTGGGACCGGACCGCGTGCGCGTGGTCGTCGTCGACGATGCCGACCGCTCGGCGTTGCTGCGGACGTTCGAGGCGATGGTGGGGGCACCTGACGGCGTGCTGCAGCCCGAGCCCGACCGCCAGAACCGCTCGCTGACGCTTCCGGAGGTCGAGCTCGTCCGCGCCCTGAACGCAGAGTTCCGCGAGCGTGGTTGGGACCCTGCGGACTACCGGCGTTTCGTCCGGCTGGGGGTGAGCCGCGCGCTCAAGGCGGTCGAGCCCGACCCGTCGGCGCCGCGGGCGCGGCTTCCCCGGTGGGCGGTCGAGCGTCTGCGCGCCACGAGTGCCGAGGTCGTCGCGGCCCTCCGGGCGAGCGGTGTCGGGGTCGTGGGCGACCTGGACACGCTGGTCGTCCCCGCCCCTGGCCCGGACACCCCGCACAAGATCCCGAAGTCGGTCCCCGTCCCTCCCGACGTCGCGGCGCGTGCGCTCGCCGGCGCGATCGAGGTGGCGCAGCAGGAGGACCAGGCCGCTCTGGCCCGTGCGGCGAGGAGCCTCGCCCGGACGGCGCCCGGCACGTTCGTGACGAGGTTCGTCCGCCCACGCGGGCGCGGCGCCGGACACTGAGCAGGCTCCGTAGGATGGGGACCATGTCCAAGACGGTCCTCACCGCGGTCGCATGGCCCTACGCCAACGGCCCGCGCCACATCGGTCACGTGTCCGGGTTCGGAGTGCCCTCCGACATCTTCTCCCGGTACCACCGCATGATGGGCGACCGCGTGCTGATGATCTCGGGCACCGACGAGCACGGCACGCCGATCCTGGTCCAGGCGGACGCGGAGGGGTCGAGCGCACGCGAGCTCGCCGACCGCTACAACCGCGTCATCGTCGAGGACCTGGTCGGCCTCGGCGTCTCGTACGACCTCTTCACCCGGACGACGACGCGCAACCACTACGCGATCGCCCAGGAGGTCTTCCTCGGCCTGCACCGCAACGGCTACCTCGTCCCGCGGGTCACCACCGGAGCGATCTCGCCGTCCACGGGGCGCACGCTGCCCGACCGCTACATCGAGGGCACCTGCCCGATCTGCGGGTACGACGGTGCGCGCGGCGACCAGTGCGACAACTGCGGCAACCAGCTGGACCCGGCCGACCTGATCGACCCGCGCAGCAAGGTCAACGGCGAGACCCCTGAGTTCGTCGAGACCGAGCACTTCTTCCTCGACCTCCCCGCGCTCGCGTCGGCGCTCGCCGAGTGGCTCAAGTCTCGCGAGGACTGGCGCCCCAACGTCCTGCGGTTCAGCCTCAACCTCATCGACGACCTCCGCCCGCGTGCGGTGACCCGCGACATCGACTGGGGCGTCCCCGTCCCGCTCGAGGGCTGGTCGGACCGTGCCGACAAGAAGCTGTACGTCTGGTTCGACGCCGTGATCGGCTACCTGTCGGCGTCGGTGGAGTGGGCGGTCCGTTCAGGTGATCCCGACGCGTGGCGCGAGTGGTGGCTGAACCCGGAGGCACGCTCGTCGTACTTCATGGGCAAGGACAACATCACGTTCCACGCCCAGATCTGGCCCGCGCTGCTGCTCGGCTACCGCGGGCTCGGGGACAAGGGGGGCGAGCCGGGGCCGCTGGGCGACCTCGAGCTGCCGACCGAGGTCGTGTCGTCGGAGTACCTCACGATGAGCGGCTCCAAGTTCTCGACGAGCCGCGGCACGGTCATCTACGTCCGCGACTTCCTGCGGGAGTACGGCCCGGACGCGCTGCGGTACTTCATCGCGGTCGCCGGACCGGAGAACCAGGACTCCGACTTCACGTGGGAGGAGTTCGTCCGCCGGACCAACTTCGAGCTCGCGAACGAGTGGGGCAACCTCGTCAACCGCTCGGTCTCCATGGCCCACAAGAACTTCGGGGAGATCCCGGCCCGCGGCACGCTGACGGCGCCCGACCAGGCGCTCCTCGACATCGCCGCCGCCGGGTTCGACGCGGTCGGAGCCCACCTCGCACGCAGCCGTTTCAAGCAGGCGATGTCCGAGGCGATGCGGGTGGTCACGGCGGCCAACCGCTACATCTCCGACATGGAGCCCTGGAAGCTCAAGGACGACCGTGAGCGTCAGGCCACCGTCCTCCACACCGTGCTCCAGGTCGTCTCCGACGCCAACGCGATGCTGACCCCCTTCCTCCCGCACGCCGCGCAGCGCGTGTTCGAGACCCTCGGCGGCACCGGCATCTGGGCGGCGCAGCCCGAGGTGCGCGAGGTCGTCGACGACGTCCCCGCCGATCCGATCGGTGTTGGCGTTCCCGAGCTCGGCCACCCGTACCCGGTCATCACCGGTGACTACACCGTCGAGCAGGCGGTCTGGCGCCGGACGGAGATCGTGGCCGGCACTCCCTTGGAGAAGCCGTCCCCGCTGTTCGCGAAGCTGGACCCGGCGCTCGGCGAGACCGGCCCGGAGTGGGCTCCGATCGTCAGCGCGGCCGACCCGGCCGCCGAGACCGAGGGCACACCCGCGTGAGCACGGGGGATCGCCCGCCGCTCCCGGAGCCGCTGCCGCGTCCGGTCGTGGACAGTCACTGCCACCTCGACATGGACGACTCGGCAGAGCAGCTGACCGTGCTCGACGCCCTGGAGCGGGCCCGGGCGGTCAACGTCCCGCGGATCGTCCAGATCGGGTGCGACCTGCCCGGCGCGAAGTGGGCGGTCCAGGCCGCCGAGGCGCACGACGCGATCGTCGCAGGCGTCGCGCTGCACCCCAACGAGGCGCCGCGGCTGGCGGCCGACGGTCAGCTCGACGACGCGCTCGCGGAGATCGAGTCCCTCGTCGTGTCGAGCCCGCGGGTACGGGCAGTCGGAGAGACGGGCCTCGACTACTTCCGTACGGGGGAGGAGGGCCGTGCCGCCCAGCACGAGTCCTTCCGCGCGCACATCGCGATGGCGAAGAAGCACGATAAGACGCTCGTCATCCACGACCGCGACTCCCACGCCGACGTGCTCGCCGTCCTCGACGAGGTCGGGGCGCCCGAGCGTACGGTGATGCACTGCTTCTCCGGGCACGCCGACTTCGCCCGGGCCTGCGTCGAGCGCGGGTTCTGGCTGTCGTACTCGGGCACGGTGACCTTCAAGAACGCCCAGCCCGTGCGGGACGCGCTCGCCGTGACCCCGATCGAGCGTCTCCTGGTCGAGACCGACGCGCCGTTCCTCACGCCGACCCCGTACCGCGGGCGTCCGAACGCCTCGTACCTCGTCCCGACCACCGTGCGGGCGATGGCGCAGGTCCTCGAGGTCGATCTGACCGTGCTCTGCGAGGCGATCGGCGCGAACACGGACGCCGCATTCGGCGGCGCCTGGGGCTGAGTCCGGACCCGTCGGCCGACGCTGAACCACAACCGGGTAAGTTCCCTCCCAGGGCGTGACAGAGATCACGGGGGTTGGGTTTCAGGTCACGATCTGGTTACCCTGCCGAGAGTTTTGTTCCACACCCCCGAGGGAGCCTCGTGCGTACCCGTCTTGCAGTAACCACAGTGAGCGCTGTCGTCGTCGCCGCGATCGTCGCCGGTGTCCTGGCGTTCACCGTGCTCAACAAGACCGTCACTCTGAGCGTCGACGGCAAGGAGACCCAGGTCCGCACGTTCGGCGGCACCGTCGGCGACGTCCTCGACGCCCAGGGCATCGACCTCGGGACGCGTGACGTCGTCGCGCCGTCGGTCGGCGCCGGCATCAAGGACGGCACGAAGGTCGCGGTGCGCTACGCCCGCCAGCTGGTCCTCACCGTCGACGGCGAGGCCAAGACCTACTGGACCACGGCGCTGCGTGTGGACGAGGCCCTCGAGCAGCTCGGCATCCGGCCGCACGCCGCCGCCGAGCTCTCCACCAGCCGCAGTGCCACCGTGCCGCGTGACGGGCTGACGCTGTCCATCACGAGCCCGAACAAGATCCGCCTGGTCGCCGACGGAACCCGTCGTACGGTCTTCGCTGCGGGCGACACCGTCCGGGATGCGCTCGCCGGTCTCGGCATCACCCTCGGCAAGCACGACGAGGTGACCCCGAGGCCCGCCGCGGCACTGACCGACGGCATGCGGGTGCGCGTCGTCCGTGTCGCGAAGGTCGTCCGGACCAAGACCGAGGACGTCGACTTCACGACGAAGGTCCGCGAGGACGACTCGATGGCGGCCGGCGAGACGAAGGTCGTCCGCAAGGGCAAGAAGGGCTCGGCCCGGGTGACGTACGAGATCGTCCGCGCCGACGGCAAGCTCCGCTCGCGCAAGGCGATCAAGACCGAGGTCCTCGTCCCGGCGCGTGCGCAGGTCGAGCGCCACGGCACCAAGCCCGACACGCCGTCGATCGACCCCGGCGACGGGTCGGTCTGGGACCGCCTCGCGCAGTGCGAGTCCGGCGGCAACTGGAGCATCAACACCGGCAACGGCTACTACGGCGGACTGCAGTTCAACCTCGGCACCTGGCGCGCCTACGGGGGCAGCGGCTACCCGCACCAGAACACCCGTGAGCAGCAGATCGCCGTGGCCACCAAGCTGCGCGACGCCAACGGCGGCAGCTACGGCTCCTGGCCGCACTGCGCCTCGAAGCTCGGCCTCCCGCGCTGAGCGGCTCAGTGCGGCTCCTCGGGTCCGGTGACGTACGCGCGCTCGCCGAGGAGCTCGACGTGGTGCCGACGAAGAAGCGCGGCCAGAACTTCGTCATCGACGCCAACACTGTTCGACGGATCGTCCGCGCCGCCGGCGTGGGGGAGGACGACGTCGTCCTCGAGGTCGGGCCAGGTCTCGGGTCGCTGACGCTGGCGCTGCTCGAGCAGGTGCGCCACGTCGTCGCCATCGAGGTCGACGGGCGTCTCGCCGCCGCGCTCCCGGCGACGATCGCGTCGTACGCCCCGGAGCGTGCGGGCGATGTCGACGTGGTGCACGCCGACGCGATGCAGGTGCTCGAGCTGCCCGGGCCCGCCCCGACCGCGCTGGTCGCCAACCTGCCGTACAACATCTCCGTGCCGGTCCTTCTCCACCTCCTCGAGCACGTCCCGACCATCGAGCGCGGGCTCGTCATGGTCCAGGCGGAGGTGGCCGACCGGTTGACGGCGGGTCCGGGCTCCAAGACCTACGGCGTGCCGAGCCTCAAGGCCGCCTGGTACGCCGACGTCCGCCCAGCGGGTCGGGTCGGCCGGACGGTCTTCTGGCCGGCCCCCAACGTGGACTCGGGCCTGGTCGCGTGGACGCAGCACGATCCTCCGGCCGGTGCGGACCGGCGGCGGACGTTCGCGGTGATCGATGCGGCGTTCGCCCAGCGCCGCAAGACGTTGCGGGCAGCGCTCGCGACGCTCGCCGGCGGCGCCGAGCGGGCGGAGGCCGCGCTCGTCGCCGCAGGCGTCTCCCCGCAGGAGCGCGGCGAGCAGCTCGACCTCGCCGCTTTCGTGGCGATCGCCGGTGCGCTCGGCGACGATGTTGCGACGTCCCGGTAGTTTGTTGCGGTGCGTACGACGACGGCCAGGGTGCCGGCCAAGATCAACCTCGCCCTCGGGGTGGGCCCCCGACGCGACGACGGCTACCACCCGCTCGCGACGGTCTACCAGGCCGTCGACCTCTGCGACGAGGTGCGCGCGACCGAGGTCGACGACGATTCCGTGACCGTCCGGGTCCAGTTCGGTGGTGACGGGTGGCGCGAGCAGGCCCCTGTCCCGACGGACGCCAACAACCTGGCCGTGAAGGCCGCGCTCGCCCTGCGCGACGCCTTCGACGTGAAGGCCGGTGCGGCCCTGTCGATCCGCAAGGTGATCCCCGTGATGGGCGGCATGGCCGGGGGCTCGGCCGACGCGGCCGCGTCGCTCGTGGCGTGTGACGCCCTGTGGGGCACCGGAGCGACGCGCACCCAGCTCGAGGAGATCGCCGCGGGCCTCGGCTCCGACGTCCCGTTCCTCCTCCACGGCGGCACCGCGCTCGGCGGCGGTCGTGGAGAGGAGGTCAGCCCGGTCCTCGCGCGCGGGCGGTTCCACTGGGTCTTCGCGATCGCCGACCACGGGCTGTCGACCGCGGAGGTCTACGCCGGGTACGACCTCCTGCACGCAGACGTCCCGCCCCCGGTGCCGGAGGTGCCCGCTGCGCTCCTCACCGCACTCGCGTCCGGGGACGCGTACGGGGTCGGAGCGGCGTTGTCCAACGACCTCCAGGCCGTGGCGCTGGACCTCCGGCCCGAGCTGCGTCACATCTTCACGGTCGGCGAGCGCGGAGCGGCGCTCGGCACGCTGGTCTCGGGGTCGGGGCCGACGGTCATGCTTCTCGCCGAGGATGCAGACCACTCCGCCCAGCTCGCCCAGATGCTCATCTCCGAGGGGGTCTGCGCCGACGCGGTCCAGGCCAGCGGCCCGGAGCCGGGCGCACACCTCGTCTGATCGGCGGGCGCCGCGCCGCGAGCGGCCGTACCGGCGCCTCGTAGGCTTGCAGGGTGACGCCGCCTCAGAATCTCGTGAACCTGGACGGGGTCGAGAAGACCCATGGGACCCGTACGCTGCTCGACGGAGTGAGCCTGGGGGTCGGAGCGTCCGACCGCATCGGCATCGTCGGGCGCAACGGCGGTGGAAAGACGACGCTCCTGCGGGTCCTGTCGCGCATCGAGCCCGTGGACGCGGGCCGGGTCACGCACGTACGCGGGCTCGAGGTCGGGTTCCTCAACCAGACAGACGAGCTCCACGAGGCGCACACGCTCCGAGAGTCCGTCCTCGGCGGCAAGGCCGACCACGAGTGGGCCTCGGACCCGGTCACCCGTGAGGTCGTCTCGGTCCTTCTCGCGGGCATGCCGCTCGACCGGCTGATCGAGGGCATGTCGGGCGGCGAGCGTCGCCGTGCCTCGCTCGCGCGGCTGCTGCTCGGCCAGCACGACCTGCTGGTGCTCGACGAGCCGACCAACCACCTCGACATCGACGCGATCGCCTGGCTCGCCCGGCACGTGCGCAACCGCGAGTGCGCCGTCGTCGTGGTCACCCACGACCGCTGGTTCCTCGACGAGGTCGCGACGCGGACGTGGGAGGTGCACGACGGTGTCGTCGACCAGTACGACGGGGGATACGCGGCCTACGTGCTGGCCCGTGCCGAGCGCGACCGCCAGGCTGCCGCCAGCGAGAGCAGGCGTCGCAACCTGGTCCGCAAGGAGCTGGCCTGGCTGCGTCGCGGTCCGCCGGCGCGTACGTCGAAGCCGAAGTTCCGCATCGACGCTGCCAATGCGCTCATCGCCGACGAGCCGCCGGTGCGCGACCGCATGGAGCTCGAGCGCTTCGCGACCCAGCGCCTCGGCAAGGATGTCCTCGACCTGGAGGACGTGAGCCTGACTCGTGGGACCGCCGTGATCCTCGACCACGCGACGTGGCGTCTGGGGCCCGGTGACCGGCTCGGCCTGGTGGGCCCGAACGGGACGGGCAAGACGTCGATCATGCGGCTCCTGGCCGGGACGCTGGAGCCTGACCGAGGACGGGTCAAGCGGGGCCAGACCATCTCGGTCGCTTACCTGTCCCAGGCGCTCGACGAGCTCGATCCGAACGAGCGGGTGCTGGACTCGGTCAGCGGTCCCGAGCTGCGGGCGACCTCGCTGCTCGAGGGGTTCGGCTTCACCGGTGACCTGCTCACCGCGCGGATCGGGGACCTGTCGGGAGGCGAGCGTCGTCGGCTCCAGGTGATGCGCCTGCTGCTCTCGGAGCCGAACGTGCTGCTCCTCGACGAGCCGACCAACGACCTCGACATCGACACGTTGAACGTCATCGAGGACTATCTCGACCGCTGGCCGGGGACCCTCGTGGTCGTCTCGCACGACCGCTACTTCCTCGAGCGGGTCACCGACACGGTGTACGAGCTGCCCGGGGACGGGTCCGTACAGATGCTGGTCGGTGGCGTCGAGGCCTACCGTCCGAGGGATCTCGCCGCCCGTGCGCGCGCAGACGCCTCGGCGGCGACCCCTCCCGTCGCGCAGGTCACGCAGAACGGGTCAAGCCTCTCCGGTGCCGAGGAGCGGGCCGCCCAGAAGGAGCTCGCCCGGATCGACCGCCGGCTCGCGCGCCTGTCCGAGCAGAGTGCCGCCATCGAGGCTGAGATGGCGGCGAACGCCACCGACATCTCCAAGCTCTCCGTGCTTCAGGAGCAACTGAGCGGCATCGTGGAGGAGAAGGACACGTTGGAGGCGTCCTGGCTCGAGATTGCCGACGTGCTAGGTTAATCCTCCACGAGAAGGATAGATTTTCTACCTAAGTTGGAGTGAGAGTGTCCAAGCGATCTGGCGACCGTTCGACCCGACGACGTCTGTGGTGGGTCTTCCCTCTGGTCGTCCTCATCGTCTGGCTCGCCATCGGCGGGACCGCGGGCCCCTTCGCCGGCAAGCTCGCAGAGGTCTCCGAGAACGACAACGCAGCCTTCCTCCCTGACACCGCAGAGTCGACCGAGGTCGCGAAGCTCCAGGAGGACTTCAGTCCCGACAGCGTCCCCGTGGTCATCATCTGGGAGTCGGACGAGCCCGCCACGGAGCAGGCGCGTGCTGCCGTCGCCGAGCAGCTCGACGCTGTCTCGAAGGTCGAGGGCATCGAGCGCCCCGTCAGCCCGCCGGTGCCCTCGGAGGACGGCAAGGCCCTCGCCGGCTACGTGAAGATCTCCCCGTCGTACGAGGGGGAGGTCGAGACCGTCGTCGACGAGATCCGCGACGCGGTGGAGCCTGTCGACGGGCTGACTCCGTACGTCACCGGGCCCGGCGGCTTCTCCGCCGACCTCGGTGAGGCCTTCGGTGGGATCGACGGCCTGCTCCTCGGCGTCGCGCTGGCGGTCGTCCTCGTCATCCTCCTCATCGTGTACCGAAGTCCGCTGCTGCCCTTCGCGGTCCTGCTCACCGCTGTCCTCGGCCTCGGCGTCGCTGCCTTCGTGGTCTACCAGCTGGCCGACGCGGGCGTCCTCGACCTCAACGGCCAGAGCCAGGGCATCATGTTCATCCTCGTGGTCGGTGCCGCCACCGACTACGCCTTGCTCCTCGTCGCGCGCTACCGCGAGGAGCTGCGCGCTCACGAGGACCGCCTCGAGGCGATGACGATCGCGTGGAAGGAGGCCTTCCGGCCGATCCTGGCCTCGGGTGGCACGGTGATCCTGGGCCTGCTGTGCCTCCTGCTCTCCGATCTCACGTCCAACCGCAGCCTCGGTCCGGTCGCGGCGCTCGGTATCGCGGCGGCGATGCTCGCCGCCCTGACGTTCCTTCCTGCTGTCCTCCTGCTCCTCGGTCGTACGGCCTTCTGGCCGTTCCGCCCGCACGTCGGCAGCGCCAAGCCTGAGGAGTCGGGCGTGTGGGGCAAGGTGGCTCGCCTGGTCAGCAGGCGTCCGCGGCGCCTCTGGGTGATGGTCACGTTGATCCTCGTGCTGGGCGCGGCGTTCGCGCCGACCTTCAAGGCGTCGGGCGTCTCGCAGAGCGACATCTTCCTCGGCGAGGTGGAGGCGGTCGCCGGCCAGGAGGCGCTGTCGCGTCACTTCCCGGGCGGCTCCGGCTCGCCGGCCGTCGTGATCGCGCCGGAGTCGGACCTCGACGAGGTCGTTCGCGTGGTCGAGAGCACCGACGGCGTGGCGTCGGCCCAGCCGATGTCGGAGTCCGGTGATGCGCCGACGGGCGGGCAGGACGCCCCGCCGAAGGTCGTCGACGGCAACGTCATGATCGAGGTGACGCTGGAGGACGCGGCGGACTCGGCTGCGGCGGAGGACACCGTCCGTGACCTGCGCACCGAGCTGCACGATCTCGGGGGCGATGTCCTGGTGGGCGGCTCGACGGCTCAGCAGATCGACGGCGACGACGTCGCGGAGCGCGACCGTACCGTCATCATTCCGGTGGTGCTCCTCGTGATCCTGCTGGTCCTGATCGTCCTCCTGCGATCGATCCTCGCGCCGGTGCTGCTCGTCGCGACGACGGTGCTCAGCTTCTTCGCGACACTCGGGGTGTCCGCGCTGGTGTTCAACCACGTCCTCGGTTGGCCGGGGGCCGACCCGTCGGTGCCGTTGTACGCCTTCGTGTTCCTCGTCGCACTCGGGATCGACTACAACATCTTCCTCATGACACGGGTGCGAGAGGAGTCGTTGCGCCGAGGGACGCGAGAGGGCATCCTGCACGCGCTCGTCGTCACGGGCGGGGTCATCACGTCGGCAGGGATCGTGCTCGCGGCAACCTTCTCCGCGCTCGCCGTGCTGCCGATCCTGTTCCTGGCGCAGCTGGCGTTCCTGGTCGCCTTCGGGGTCCTTCTCGACGCCCTCATCGTCCGGTCGCTGCTCGTTCCCGCGCTGTCGTACGACATCGGCTCGCGCATCTGGTGGCCGGGGCGCCTCCAGCAGCGTCGCTGAACCTCAGCCGGGGGCGTCGAACGGGAGCAGCAGTCCGCGCAGCAGCGTGGCGAGGCTGTGAGCGTCGTCGCCCCCGAGCGAGGCGAGGAGCTCGCGCTCGCGCTCCAGCAGCGCGTCGAGAGCGGCGTCGACCGTGGTGCGTCCGGCGTCGGTGAGGCGGACCTGGACGCCGCGGCGGTCGTGGGGGTCGGGCAGACGCTCGACGAACCCGCGCGCGGTCAGGCGATCGATGCGGTTGGTCATCGTGCCGCTGGTCACGAGCGTCTCGCGCAAGAGCTGGCCCGGCGAGAGCTGGTACGGGGCGCCGGCACGACGGAGTGCGGAGAGCACGTCGAACTCCCAGCCGTCGAGGTCCTGGTCGGCGAAGGCCTCGCGCCGCGCCAGGTCCAGGTGGCGCGACAGGCGGGAGACCCGGCTGAGCACCTCCATGGGCTCGACGTCGAGATCCGGGCGCTCTCGCCGCCAGGCCGCGACCAGTCGATCGACCTCGTCTCGCATAACGCCAGCGTACCGTCAAGATTCTCGATATCGAGATGTCCGGGCAAGCTGCCCTCGCTGAGCATCTGTCAATGAAGGTTGACGACCCTCGCCGTGTCAACTACCGTTGACGCATGGATCTGAAAGCAGCCACTGACGCCGACCCCGCGGTCGGGCTCCGGGCCGTCCGCGCGCTGCGCGACCTCGCCGAGCGCCTCGAGCGCCTGCAGGTCGAGCGGGCGCGCTCCCTGGGCTGGTCGTGGCAGCAGGTCGCCGACGCGCTGGGCGTGTCCCGGCAGGCGGCGCACAAGAAGCACGGCGACGTCGAGCGACGAGAGAAGGGCTGACATGTTCGAGAAGTTCACCGCGACCGCGCGTTCGGCGGTCGTCGACGCGCAGAGCGAGGCTCACGAGGTGGGGGACCGGCGGATCGAGCCGGTCCACGTGCTCGGGGCGCTCGCGAAGCAGGAACCGGCCGGCGGCGTGCTCGCTCGCCACGGCGTCACGTACGACGCGGTGCACGCCGCGATCGCCCGCAGCGGAGACGGAGCGCTCGACGGTGAGGCGCTCGGGGCACTCGGCGTCGACCTCGACCGCGTCCGTGAGCGGGCGGACGCCGTGTTCGGCGAGGGCTCGCTCGAGCGCGCCGGGCGTGGTCGTGGTCACCTACGGTTCACCCGGCAGGCCAAGTCCGTGCTGGAGCAGGCGCTTCGCGTGACCGTCTCGGGGCCGGGACGTGAGATCGGCGGACCGCAGCTGCTCGCCGGGGTTCTCGCCGTGGACGACGCGCGCACGGCAGACGTGCTCACCGCCGTCTGCGACGACCCTCAGCGCCTGCGCGACGATGTCGCTCGGGTGGTCGCGGGACGGTGAGTGTGCCGGGCGGCTGTTAGTCCGCCTGTTCGCGGGAGAGAAGCACGGGCGTGCCCTCGAGGTGGGAGAGCCCGTTCCAGGCGAGGTTCACCACGTGCGCGGCGACGACGTCCTTGCTCGGCTTGCGGGCGTTGAGCCACCACTGGCCCGTCGTGGAGACCATCCCGACGAGCATCTGGGCATACATGGGGGCCAGCTTGGCCTCGAACCCCCGCTGCTTGAACTCCCCGACGAGGATGTCCTCGACGCGGCTCGCGATGTCGCTGATGATGCTCACGTAGGACCCGGTGGGGGTGCCCACCGGGGCGTCGCGGACCAAGATGCGGAACCCGTCCGAGCTCGTCTCGATGTACGTGAGCAGGGCGTACGCCGCCCGCTCGAGCAGCTCCCGGGGTCCGCCGCTCGTGAGTGCGGCCCGCATCCCGCCGAGGAGGTGCTGCACCTCGCGGTCGACCACGACGGCGTACAGCCCCTCCTTGCCCCCGAAGTGCTCGTAGACGACCGGCTTGGAGACCGACGCCCGTGACGCGATCTCCTCCACGGTGGTGCCGTCGACGCCACGCTCCGCGAACAGCGCGCGGGCGATCTCGATGAGCTGCTCGCGCCGCTCGGCGGCTGTCATCCGCTTGCTGCTGCGCTTGGTCTCCGGATCGGGGTTCTTGGCCATTCTCGGCATTCTTCCTCACGGGCCGCAGGGAGTGGTCGGCGCGTCGAGGGTCCGAAACCCCGAGATCTCAGCGTTCGGCAAGTCTCCCGAACCGCGGGCGAAATGACCTCGCGCGAACTAAGCAAGCGCTCACTTTCCTCGGATACGTAGCGCAAAAAGGAAGTTCTGTGGTGCTCTTGCCCCCTTTGTCACAGAGTCGTTAACGTCCCGTTCACTTCGCGGGCTCCTGGATCGGCCAGGGGCACTCTCGGGCCGCTGAACGGACAGGAGAACGAGATGTACAGACAGCTCGTGGTCAGGCTCGTGGCACTCGTCGCGACCGTGACCCTCCCGCTGGTCGGCGTCGCAGCGTCGACCGCCGTCGGGGCGGACAACCCGTACGAACGGGGACCCGCGCCGACCGCGTCCAGCGTGCTCGGCAACGGTTCGTACAGCGTCAGCACCACCTCGGTGTCGAGGCTGGCTGCCACCGGCTTCGGTGGCGGGACCATCTACTACCCGTCGACGACCTCCGACGGCACGTTCGGCGGTGTGGTCCTCGCGCCAGGGTTCACGGCGACGTCCAGCGCGTACGCGGGCCTTGCACGCCGCGTGGCCTCGCACGGCTTCGTGGTGTTCGCGATCGACACGTCGTCGACGCTCGACCAGCCGGACAGCCGGGGTCGTCAGATCCTCACGGCGCTGGACTATCTCACGCAGCGCAGCTCGGTGAGGGCGCGGGTCGACACCTCGCGCCTCGCGGTGTCGGGGCACTCGATGGGAGGCGGCGGCACCCTCGCTGCGGCCAACTCACGTTCGTCCCTGAAGGCTGCGGTGGCACTCCAGCCGTGGCACACCACGAAGCGTTGGTCGGGCATCAGCGTGCCGACGATGATCATCGGTGCGCAGAACGACTCGGTCGCGGCCAACTCGTCGCACTCCATCCCGTTCTACACGAGCCTGACGGGGGCCTCCGAGCGTGCGTACGGAGAGCTGCGGGGCGAGAGCCACCTCGCGGCGAACACGAACCCGGACTGGCAGGGCCGCCTGATGGTGACCTGGCTGAAGCGCTACGTCGACTCCGACCTGCGCTACTCGCAGTTCCTCTGCCCGGCACCGACCTCGACGGCGCTGTCGGACTACCGCAACTCCTGCCCGGACTGACAAGGAGGTCTGACGAAGGATCCTCCTGAGGCACCTCACCAGAACGGGGCCGGGCGCGATGGTCGAAGCATCGCGCCCGGCTCTCTCATGATGGGGGAGGGCGTCCACGGCACGGCCGGTCGGGCTTGCGCTCGTCAGGAACCAGGCGGAACGTGGGGGACAACAGTCTCAAGGAGGTCCGATGCACATCAGCAACGCAGCCAGGTGGATCGCCGTGGCCGCCGTGGTCGCCGCATTCATCCTCTCCGGGCTCGTCGTGATCCTGCTCGTCCGCAACGGCGCCATCAGCAGCTACCCGTGGGAGTCGGTCGGCACGGCACTCGCCATCTTCGGCGCCATCTGCGGCCTCGTCGCAGGGATCGCCCGGGCAGACATCATCAGCCACCAGACCAGGGGGAACTCCGAACGCCGCTGACGCGGCTGAGCTCCGAACGCCGCTGACGCGGCCGGTCAGGCGGCGCTGACGCGCTTGGCCTCGATGCGCGAGGCGGCCGGCCAGCGGACGTCACGCACCCAGCCGGCCTTCTCGAAGAGCCAGATGAGTCGGGCGGAGATGTCGATCTGGCCCCGCAGGACCCCGTGGCGCGCGCAGGTCGGATCGGCGTGGTGCAGGTTGTGCCACGACTCGCCCATCGACGGGATCGCCAGCCACCACACGTTGCCCGAGCGGTCGTGCGACCGGAACGGCGACTCGCCGATGGTGTGGCAGATCGAGTTGATGGACCACGTCACGTGGTGCACGAGGAACACGCGGACCAGCGAACCCCAGAAGAACGCGGTCACCGCGCCCTGCCAGGACCAGGTCACAAGGCCGCCGATGACCGGCGGGGCAGCGAGCGAGACGAGGACCCACATCGGGAACTGCTTCGACAGCCGCACGATGTCACGGTCCTTGAGGAGGTCGGGCGCGTACTGGCGCTGAGGAGTCTGCTCGGCGTTGAACATCCAGCCGAGGTGCGCGTACGCGAAGCCCTTGGTGAGCGCCGGGATCGTCTCGCCGTAGCGCCAGGGGGAGTGGGGGTCGCCCTCACGGTCGGAGAACTTGTGGTGCTTGCGGTGGTCGGCCACCCAGCGGGTGATCGGGCCCTGGATCGCGAGGCTGCCCGCGATGCCGAGCGCGAGCTTGACGCCGCGGTTGGGCTTGAACGACTTGTGGGTGAAGAGCCGGTGCAGGCCCACGGTCACGCCGAGCGAGCCGATCAGGTAGAAGACGACGAGCAGCGCGAGGTCGACCGGGCCCAGCCATCCGCCCCACGCGACCGGGACCGCGGCGAGCAGCGCGAGGAAGGGGACCACGACGAAGATTCCGAGCATCAGCTGCTCGGCCTTGCCTGGCGGTGTGCCTTCGGCGCCGAATCCGGCGTCGTTGCGAAGGGGTGTCTCGAGCCGTTCCGTCATACGAACTCCTGGGATCTAGGGTCAGGCCTCGGACGTGGTCGGGCGCTAGGTCGGGAAAAGCGTAACTTACGCATTCGTAGGTTTCAGTGTTCCGTGACGTGGGCCACGGATCAAGAGCCCGCCGATGTGTGCGCCGGCGCCGGGGTTCCGTACGCTGGGTGCGGATGATCCCCGGTTGGTCTGTCGGCAGGGCCCGCCGCACTTTGAATGCGGATCAAGCGACGTAGGTTCGACTCCTACCCGGGGAGCTCATCCGACCAGCGACGGCCCGTGGAGGAGAGGAACGCGTGAGCGAACAGGCTCCGGTCAGCGTGATCGTGCTGGCCGCAGGTGGGGGCACCCGCATGCGGTCGAAGACGATGAAGGTGCTCCACCCCCTCGCCGGGAGGTCGCTCCTCGGTCACGCGCTGCACGCCGCCCGTGGTGTCGCGCCCGACCACGTCGTCACCGTCATCGGCAACCAACGTGAGCAGGTGTCCGAGCACCTCGCACAGATCGACCCCGACGTCGTCCAGGCCGTGCAGGAGGAGCAGCTCGGCACCGGCCACGCCGTCGCGGTCGGCCTCGCCGCACTCGGCGACGCCCTGGGCGGCACGGTCGTGGTCGTGTACGGCGACGTGCCTCTCCTGGAGCCCGAGACCCTCGAGGCGTTCCTCGACGACCACCGAAGCCACGGCCGTACGCTGTCGGTCCTCACGGCGCGCGTGGACGACCCGCACGGCTACGGACGGGTGGTCCGCAACGCCGACGGCAGCGTGTCCGCCGTCGTCGAGGAGAAGGACGCGACGGACGAGCAGCGGGCGATCGACGAGATCAACTCCGGCATCCTCGCCTTCGACGCCGTGTGGGGGCGCGATGCGCTCCGCCAGGTCGGCAACGACAACGCGCAGGGCGAGTACTACCTCACCGACCTGATCAGCATCGCGGTCGCGCAGTCGCGCCCTGTCGGGGCGTACGAGATCGACGACGCCGTGCAGACCGAGGGCGTCAACACCCGCGTACAGCTGGCACGGATGGCTGCCGAGGCCAACCGTCGCATCGTCGAGCGGCACATGCTCGCCGGCGTCACGGTCGTCGACCCGGCCACGACGTGGATCGACGTCGACGTCTCCATCGGCCAGGACACCACGATCCTTCCGGGGACCCAGGTGCTCGGAGCCACGACGATCGGCGCCGACGCCGTCGTGGGTCCCGACAGCACGCTCACCGACATGGAGATCGGTGACGGCGCCAGCGTCGTCCGTACGCACGGGTCGTTGTCGGTCGTCGGAGCCGGAGCGACGACCGGGCCCTTCACGTACCTCCGCCCCGGCACCACGGTCGGCGAGCGCGGCAAGCTGGGCGCCTTCGTCGAGGCCAAGAACACCCGGCTCGGCGTCGGGGCCAAGGTCCCGCACCTGTCGTACGTGGGTGACGGCGACATCGGCGACGGGGCGAACGTCGGCGCCGGGACGATCTTCGCCAACTACGACGGCGTCAACAAGAATCGGACGAGGATCGGCGCGCAGGCCCGTGTCTCGTCGAACAACACACTCGTGGCACCGGTCGACGTCGGGGACGGCGCCTTCACCGGTGCGGGCGCGACGATCCGCGAGGACGTCGAGCCGGGGGCGCTGGCGGTGTCGGCCGGATCACAGCGCACCATTGAAGGGTGGGTCGCCCGGAAGCGTCCGGGCACTCCCTCCGCAGAGGCCGCCGAACGCGCCCTCTCAGAGCACGACAGCGATGACGACGTCCAGGAGAGCACCTCGTGACAGGTATCAAGCGCACCACTGAGAAGAACCTCATGCTCTTCTCGGGACGTTGCCATCCCGCGCTCGCCGAGGAGGTCGCGAAGGAGGTCGGAACCGCGCTGGTCCCGACCTCCGTCTACGACTTCGCCAACGGTGAGATCTACGTGCGCTACCAGGAGTCCGTACGAGGCTCCGACGCGTTCGTCATCCAGAGCCACGCGGCGCCGATCAACGAGGCGATCATGGAGCAGCTGCTCATGGTCGACGCGCTGAAGCGAGCCTCGGCCAAGCGGATCACCGTGATCCAGCCCTTCTACGGCTACGCCCGGCAGGACAAGAAGCACCGCGGACGTGAGCCCATCTCGGCGCGCCTGATGGCCGACCTGTTCCTGACCGCGGGTGCCGACCGGTTGATGACGGTCGATCTGCACACCGCTCAGATCCAGGGGTTCTTCGACGGCCCGGTCGACCACCTGATGGCCATGCCGATCCTCACCGACTACGTGCTCGAGCGCTACGGCGACAGGCGCCTCGCCGTCGTCTCGCCCGACGCGGGCCGCATCAAGGTCGCCGAGAACTGGGCCGAGAAGCTCGGCGGCGTCCCGCTGGCCTTCATCCACAAGACCCGCGACATCGACCGGCCGAACGAGAGCGTCGCCAACCGCGTCGTGGGCGACGTCCAGGGCCGTACGTGCATCCTGGTCGACGACCTCATCGACACCGGCGGCACGATCGTCCAGGCGTGCGAGGCGCTGATGGAGGCCGGTGCGTCCGACGTCGTCATCGCCGCGACCCACGCCGTCTTCTCGGGGCCTGCCGTCGAGCGGCTCGAGAAGTGCTCGTCGGCCGAGGTCATCATCACCAACACCCTCCCGCTGCCCGACGAGAAGCGCTTCGAGAAGCTCACCGAGCTCTCGATCGCGCCGCTGCTCGGACGTGCCATCCGCGAGGTGTTCGAGGACGGCTCCGTCACGAGCCTCTTCGACGGCAAGGCCTGACCGACTGCGTCCCGCCCTCCGTCCGCGATGTGAAGGGTTCGGGTCGGTTCCTCGACGGAGAAACCGACCCGAACCCTTCACATCGCGGACGGGGCGTGCGTGCGGGGCGCAACCCGTTTCGACAGTCCTCGTCTCGCCCTTGTAGGATGGGGAAGTTGCCTCGGCGAGGGTTGGCTTTCCGTCAGCCGTTATCGACTTGGTGTCTAGGACACAGGGTGTGTCTCGGACAGCGTGCGCGATGCGGCCGTCCGAAAGACCACCGTCGCCGGGGTGCGACCACCGCTCGAAGATCATCCAGAGTTACAGAGGAGCATCACCGCCGTGTCCGAGATCAAGATCAAGGCTGAGACGCGTACCGAGTTCGGCAAGGGTGCCGCTCGCCGTATCCGCCGCGAGAGCAAGGTCCCCGCGGTCCTCTACGGGCACGGGATCGACCCGATCCACGTGACCCTTCCCGGCCACGACCTCATGCTGGCCCTCAAGCAGCCGAACGCGCTGCTGTCGGTCGACATCGACGGCGACCCGCAGCTCGTGCTGCCGAAGCAGGTCCAGCGCGACCCGATCAAGGGCTTCATCGAGCACGCCGACCTCCTGGTCGTCCGCAAGGGCGAGAAGGTCACCGTCGACATCGTGATCAACGTCGTCGGCGACGTCGTCGGTGGCGCCATGGTCGTCACCGAGAACTCCTCCGTCCCGATCGAGGCTGAGGCGACCCACCTGCCCGAGTCCATCGAGGTCTCCGTCGAGGGCTTGGACGCCGGTGCGCAGATCCACGCCTCCGACCTCACCCTCGCCAAGGGCTCGTCGCTCGCGATCGACCCCGACACGCTCATCGTGAACGTTGTCGCCGCTCCGACCGCCGAGCAGGTCGAGGCCGAGCTCGAGACCGCCGAGGCCGAGGCCGGCATCGAGCGCGAGGAGTCGCAGGCCGAGGCCGAGTCGGCCGACGCCGAGGCTGCTCCCGAGTCCGAGTGACCTGCTGACGCCGACAGGAGCGTGGCGGTGACCGATTCGCCGTGGCTGATCGTCGGCCTCGGCAACCCGGGGTCGTCGTACGCCCAGACGCGTCACAACATCGGCTACGCGGTGACCGACGTGCTCGCTGAGCGCGTCGGAGGCCGCTGGAAGTCGCACAAGCCCAGCCGCGCGGACGTCGTGGAAGGCCGCCTCGGCGGTGTTCCCGGCGTCCGCGTCGTGCTCGGCCGCTCGCGGGCGTACATGAACGAGAGCGGCGGCGCCGTGCGGGCGTTGTCGACGTTCTACAAGGTGCCGCCCGCCCAGCTGGTGGTCGTCTACGACGAGCTCGACCTGCCGTACGAGACGATGCGGGTGAAGTTCGGCGGTGGCGACAACGGCCACAACGGACTCAAGTCGATCCGGGCGTCCCTGGGGACCGGCGACTACTACAAGGTCCGCGTCGGCATCGGCCGGCCGCCTGGTCGTCAGAGCCCCGCCGACTACGTCCTCAAGCCGTTCTCGAGCACCGAGCGCAAGGAGCTCCCGCTGGTCGTCGAGACCGCAGCGGACGCCGTCGAGCGACTCGTCACGGCGGGCCTGGAAGTCGCCCAGCGCGAGTTCAACAGCTGACGAGACGGACGGAGTGGTGCGGGCCACGTTTTTGTGAAACACGCTCATCGTGGCCCGGCGATCTGATTCACTCCATCGGGTAGCACGAACTATCGGGGTGGAGTGCAGTGACGGATCTTGGGATCGCTTCCGAGCGCATGACGACAGCACGAGGGGCGGCGTTCGCGACGCCCTCGCAGCTCGTCGTCAAGATGCGCAACCGGTCGCGCATGGCCGCGCTCGCCTTCCTGCTCTCGACCCTCGGCAGCGCCTTTGTCGCGGCCATCCTCGCACCGTCGACCGGCTACGAGCTCTGGCTCGTCGTCGCCGCGATCGGCTGCACGCTCGTCGTCGAGTTCTTCACGATCCCTGCGTACGAACGCACCCGGTCACTTCGTCCGGCACGTCACCTTGTCGTCTCCGGGTCTATCGTGATCCTCGCGCTCACCGTTACAGAAGTCATCAGGCCAGCGACGGGACGCGTCAGCATCCTGCTGATCCTCACCGCAGCAGCGCTCAGTGCCGGGGCCGTCCTTTTTCGCTACTTCATCGCGGCCCCCAGGTCGACGTTGCTCGTGGGAGATCGCGCCGGCGTCGGACACTTCATCGCGCAGTGGAGCGAGCGCTCCGACATCGTGATGCGGGGCATCTGCCTCGTCGGCGACGACGACGGTCCGGCTGACTCCCAGCTCGGCGGCATTCCCGTGGTGGGTCGACTCGGCGACGTGACGGCCGCCGCGGACGCGCTCGCGGTCGACGAGGTCGTGGTCGCTCCCGGGCCCAGCCTGAGTGCATACGACGTCCGGCGGCTCAACTGGGCTCTCGACCACTCCCTCGTCGAGCTCACGGTGGCCACCGAGATCCACGGGGCGATGCCCAGGCGCGTCCAGCCACGGATGCTGGGACGTCGCCTGATGCTCTCCGTACGACCTCCACGGCGGCCTGCGCTCGCGCTGTGGCTCAAGGGGGTCATCGACTGGGCCGGTGCTGTGGCCCTGATCGTCCTGCTCTCGCCGGTCTTCGTCGCGGCGGCCATGGCGATCAAGCTCACGTCTCCGGGGCCGGTGCTCTTCCGTCAGACCCGTACGGGTCTGTGCGGACGACCGTTCGCCATGATCAAGTTCCGCACGATGGTGGTCGATGCCGAGGACCAGCTCTCAGAGCTGATGAGGCTGAACGAGGGTTCCGGCCCGCTGTTCAAGCTGCGCGACGACCCCCGGGTCACCCGGGTCGGACGGTTCCTCCGCAAGACCTCGCTCGACGAGTTGCCGCAGCTCTTCAACGTGGTCCGCGGCGAGATGTCGTTGATCGGACCGCGGCCAGGGTTGCCGCAGGAGGTCGACACGTACGACGACTGGATCCGTCACCGGCTCCAGGTCAGGCCCGGGATGACCGGGCTGTGGCAGGTCTCCGGTCGTTCCAGCCTCAGCTGGCAGGACTCGGTACGCCTCGACATCGACTACGTCGACAACTGGACGCTCCGCAGCGACCTCGCGATCGCCGCGAGGACGGCACGCGCAGTGATCAAGGGTGACGGGGCGCACTGATGGACACCGTGAACGGCTCTGGGCGGCGTCGGCTCACCGGCGTGATCGGAGCGGCCGTCGGCCTGGTCCTCGTGGGGCTCGTCGTCCTCCTGGTCGCACAGCAGTCGGCCGACGGGGGCGGCGACAGCAAGGACTCCAGGGCCGCGGGCCAACCGCTCCCGGACAACCCGTCGAGCGAGTTCACTCCGGGGTCGCTGAAGACGGTGCCCGTCGAGCAGGTTGAACCGGCGAAGCCCGTCGCACTGGACGAGGAGGCGACGCTTGGCCCAGAGGTCACGGCGAAGCTGACAGGCTTGCGTGCCGTCAAGGGAACGGCGCGCGGACCTGGTGAGATCGCGGGCCCCGCGCTGCAGGTACGGATCGCGGTCGACAATGCGTCGGACGAGCCGATCGACCTCGGTCGCGCGGTCGTCGAGGTGACGTACGGCAAGAAGCGGACGCCGGGCGTGGAGCTCAGCGGCCCGGGAGCGGCCCCCTTCGCCCCCACGGTGAAGGCCGGGGACTCGGCCCAGGGGACGTACGTCTTCGGGGTTCCCAAGGGAGCACGAGGGCGCGTGCAGATCACGATCGCCTACACCGCTGGGCAGCCGCCTGCGGTGTTCGAAGGCGATGCGACCGCGGAAGCGGTGCGATGACGTCCGCACGGCGGGTCGACCCCGCCTTCGCGGACATCCCGGTGCGGAGCATGATGCGCCGTGCCCCGAAGCACTCTCGATGACACAGGATCCGCACAGGGGCGGACCTGTCAGCAGAACGGCGGTAGGGCGATGCTCAACCACACCTCAACGCGGACCGGACGAGGACGAACGCGCAGGAGCGGTGCACTGCGACTTCTCGCCGGGGCAGCGCTGACGGCGGCGGTGCTCGCTCCCGTCGCGCCCGTCGCGGCGGACTCACAACCCGCCGACCCGAGCGACCCCGCGACGCCGACGACGGTGACGGCCGACGCCTTGCCGACCGTCCAGATCAATGGCGTCGTCTGGGCACAGGGGATTGCCGGCAACCGGGTGTACGCCGGAGGCAGCTTCAGCAATGCGCGTCCGGCGGGTTCACCGGCCGGCTCCAACACCGTCGCCCGCAGTCATCTGCTCGCGTACGACGTCCAGACGGGGGTGCTGGTCAGCAACTTCGCGCCAACGCTCAACGCCCAGGTCAGTGCGGTCGCCGTCTCCCCCAACGGCTCCCGCGTCTACGTCGGCGGTGACTTCACGACAGTGAACGGGCAGACCCGACGCCGCATCGCCGCCTTTGACGCCGCCACCGGCGCCCTGGTCGCGAGCTTTGCTCCGTCAGTGAACGGCTCGGTCGACGCGATCGTCGCCACGAACACCACCGTGTACGCCGGAGGCAGCTTCCTCGGCGTCGGCAACCAGGACCGCTACAACGTCGCTGCCTTCAGCGCATCGAACGGCGCGCTGCTCGATTGGGCGCCCGTGGCCGCCGGCGGCACCGTCGAGGCCCTCGCGATCAATCCTGCAGGGACCAAGGTTGCGGTCGGCGGCTCGTTCACCACGCTCAACGGCTCATCGAACCCCGGTTACGGCCTCGGCATGGTGGACGCGACCACCGGCGTGAACCTGCCGATGGGTGCCAACACGGTGATCCGCAACGGCACCGTAGACGGTGCGATCTTGACCCTGCGGGCCGACGGCGACAACGTGTACGGCG